>Ga0210396_10001501_pt1 | contig 25105 bp, 28 predicted proteins | sample IncBWH17OmetaG_FD_155466 | JGI IMG/M metagenome (GOLD analysis project Ga0210396, IMG submission 155466) | Forest soil microbial communities from Barre Woods Harvard Forest LTER site, Petersham, Massachusetts, United States - Inc-BW-H-17-O ... | reverse complement strand
CACGCCCTCGGTAGAGGGTCGAGAAGCCATCAGAGAGTTCATTGCCGAGTTCTTGGCGACGCTGGACGGCATTGACTTCATCGTGCATCGGCAGATCAGCGACCACGGTGTCGTGATGCATGAACGTACCGACGTGCTACGCCGTAAGGACGGTGTCGAGATATCGGTGCCTATCATGGGTGTCTTCGAAATCGACGCCGGCAAGATCGCAACATGGCGGGACTACTTCGACACGGCCATGACTAGCGCCTTCAGCAGTTAGTAACCCCACCTCGCGGGTGCTGATGTCCGTCGGCGCGGTCGCGAAGTTCTGGGTGTGGATCGACGTCGCGTTCGGCGCCGCGGTGTTGTTCGGGCTGCTGCTGTGGTTGGCGTTCTACGCAGCGCGCCGTGTCGACAACCGAGAGAATGCGCGCACGGCCACCGCCGGCCGGGCCGATCAGCAGCACGCATGGGTGCTCGCCGACGACGAGCGCGGCACATTCGGCGACTACCCGCCAGCCGTTTGACCATTTCAGCGAATTGCCTAGCCGCCAATGTGGTGCGCCACTAGCCTTCGCTGGCATGAGCGACCACGCAATCGCCCTCGCCGGCTTGATAGCCGGTGCGGTCGGCGCTCTAGCCGCGGTGATCGCCCTGATCTACGCGCACACAGCTCACCGCCAATCCGTAGAAGCCAACGACATCGCGGACGAGGCCAGCAAGTTGGCCAGAAACGCCAACGACATCGCGGCTCGGGGAGAAGCCCGCGAAACAGAGCCGGACGATGTCTTCTGGGAAGGCGATTGGGATCCGCTGCAGCCGGGAAGATACTCGCTGCGCAAACGCGGCGATGCCGCGGCCATCAACGTCCGAGCACAAGTGAGCTACAGCGGGGAGAAGCAGACGGCGTCGAGCGAATGCATGAGCGCAGACGGCGCCACCCTAACGTTCCGGTTCGATCGCGCGCTGCGCGACTACCAACGCGAGTACTCGCAGCGCGACAACGCGGCCAACAGCCCTTTCCCCGACGTCACCGGGAGCGCCGTTCTGCCGCGATCAGTCGAGGAGCGTGTCGAATGGCTGACACCGCAGGGCATCCCAAAAGTGCACAGAAATACCAGCTTCACAAACTTCTCGATGTATTTCCGCAGCTAGTAGCGCATCGAGCTCTGCAATTGCTTCGTCATCGCTTAGTCCGCGCACATACGAAACCTGTGGTGGCATAGGTCCCAACGGTAGAACGCGCGGGTGCGGAGCTCGGACAACCCAGGGCAGTCACTAGCGTCTTGATTCGATAAGTGTTTATATAGAAGAATGTCGAATCAAGCTTGTTGCCAGGCGCTGGGGACGGCCGCACTGGGCGAGTCGCAAGCCGTTGAGTTGGCGACCATGTTCAAAGCGTTGGGCGATCCTGTGCGCCTTCGACTGTTGAGCCTCATCGCCAGCCACCCGGGCGGCCAAGCCTGCGTCTGCGAAATCTCGGGAACTTTCGATGTATCCCAGCCGACAATCTCCCATCACCTCAAACTGTTGCGCTCGGCCGGCTTACTGGACTGCGAGCGACGCGGAACTTGGGTTTACTACTGGGTCATTCCTGCTGCGCTGCAGCAGCTTTCGTCGGTACTTCGAATTGAAGAACCGATCGTGTCCACGGCGGAGTGCTGCGAGTGACTCAGATCCAGGGCGGCGCCATAGACACAGGGACCGCCCGGCTTTCAACCCTGGATCGGATGCTTCCCGTCTGGATCGGGGTAGCGATGGCCGCCGGCCTACTGATGGGCCGACTCGTTCCCGGCCTCGGATCGGCCTTGAGTGCCGTTGAGGTGGACGGCATCTCACTGCCCATCGCGATCGGTCTGCTGGTGATGATGTATCCGGTGCTGGCCAAGGTCCGCTACGACCAGCTCGGCGAGGTCACCGGTGACCGCAAGCTGATGGTGTCCTCACTGGCGCTGAACTGGCTGGTCGGGCCGGCGGTGATGTTCGCGCTGGCGTGGCTGCTGCTGGCGGATCTGCCGGAGTACCGGACCGGGCTGATCATCGTCGGGCTGGCCCGCTGCATCGCCATGGTCATCATCTGGAATGACCTCGCGTGCGGGGACCGCGAAGCCGCGGCCGTCCTCGTCGCACTCAACTCGATCTTTCAGGTCGTCATGTTCGCGGTGCTGGGTTGGTTCTACCTGTCGGTTTTGCCCGGCTGGCTGGGGCTGCCCCAAACCGGCATCCATGTCGCCGCGTGGCAGATCGCCAAATCCGTGCTCATCTTCCTGGGCATCCCGCTGCTGGCCGGCTTCCTGACCCGGCGCCTCGGTGAAAAGGCCAAGGGGCGCTACTGGTACGAGACGCGGCTCGTGCCTCGCATCGGTCCGTGGGCGCTGTATGGATTGTTGTTCACCATCGTTATCCTGTTTGCCTTACAAGGCCACCAGATCACCTCACGGCCTTGGGATGTCGCCCGCATTGCGGTGCCGCTGCTCGCGTATTTCGCGATCATGTGGGCCGGCGGATACGCCCTCGGACTGCTTCTACGCCTCGGCTATGCCCGTACCGCCACGCTGGCGTTCACCGCCGCCGGCAACAACTTCGAGCTGGCCATCGCGGTGGCGATCGCCACCTACGGCGCAATCTCCGGCGAAGCTCTGGCCGGTGTAGTTGGGCCGCTGATCGAGGTGCCCGTGCTGGTTGGGCTGGTCTATGTGTCTCTGGCGCTGCGCACTCAATTGTTCCCGACCGAATCCGTCTCGATTCGAGGAGCGCCTGCGGATGCCTGACAAACCAAGCGTCTTGTTCGTGTGCGTGCATAACGCAGGCCGATCTCAGATGGCCGCCGCCTTGCTGAGCCAGCTGGCCGGAGATCGCATCGAAGTGCGCTCCGCGGGAACCGAACCCGCCGATCAGATCAACCCCGTCGCTGTCGCGGCCATGGCCGAACTCGGCGTCGACGTCACCGCCGCCGCCCCGAAGATCCTCACCGCCGACGCGGTGCAATCCAGCGACGTCGTCATCACTATGGGCTGCGGTGACGCCTGCCCGTACTTTCCCGGGGTGTCCTATCGCGACTGGAAACTGGCCGACCCAGCCGGCCAACCCCTGGCCACCGTGCGCGGCATCCGCGAAGACATCGCCGTTCTGGTGCGAGCACTGATCGCCGAACTCCTACCCGACTCCACCAACCTGTAACTCACCGAAAGGAACACCGCCATGTCGCGTGTGCAGTTAGCCCTCAACGTCGACAACCTCGACGAGGCAATCACGTTCTACTGCAAGCTGTTCAACACCGAGCCGGTCAAAGTGAAGCCCGGCTACGCCAACTTTGAGGTCACCGAACCACCCCTCAAGCTTGTGCTACTAGAAAACCCCGGCCATGGTGGCACCCTCAACCACCTCGGCGTCGAAGTCACCACCAGCGACACCGTCCACGCCGAAATCGCCCGGCTCACTGACGAAGGCTTGTTCACCCAGGAAGAGATCAACACCACTTGCTGCTTCGCCGCCCAAGACAAAGTCTGGGTCACCGGCCCCGGCGGCGAACGCTGGGAGGTCTACACCGTCCTAGCCGACTCCGACACTTTCGGATCCAACGCGGACCAAACCCGCTGCACGGCATGACCCCTTGCCACGCCGACGCCGGGTGAAGTGCTGCAAGCAGTTTGTTAGCTCCGTTTCCGGAGCGAGCGGCCACTCGCTCGGCTTCGCCGTAGTCGACGAATGGCCAGTGCTGATCACAACCGTGAATGGCATCTGTGGAGTCTCGCACGACCGTCCGCCATCGCTACTCGCGACGCCCGCCCGAGATGCCGACTCGGTCCGGCGGCGGGACTGTCCCCTCGCCGCCGTTGTCGCTGGCGCGTTGCAGGTGCTGCGGGCAGTAAGCGCTGGCCGCGATCGCGGTGAACTTGGCCGCGCTGGTGGTGGTTATTCCGGGGTTCTGCGCAGTCACGTTCTGGATGACGTCGAGCTCCGGCTGACCCTGGTCCATCAGCCGGCACGCGGTCTTGCCGGCGTTGACGGCGTTAGGCCCGTTGTTAAAGGTGATCCCCGCCTTGGTGAGCGCGTCCAGGAAGCTCGCATCGACGCCCGGGTCGGCCTGCGCCGGCACACTGAAACCCAGCGTGGCGGCGATGCCGACCAGCACCGGGAGACGTCGCATTCGTCCATGATGGCACGCCGTGCCACTGTGAAAGCAGCCGTGCGGGCCCCGGAAACGACCGCCCAGCCGCTACTCGCCGGAAATTCCTACTCAGCCCGGTGGCGGCCGATTGCTATTGCCGGCATCGCTGGCGAGCTGCAGGTATTGCGGGCAGTAGGCGCTGGCCGCTATCGCGGTGAACTTTGCCGCCTTGGTCGTATCCAAGCCCGGATTCAGCTTGGACACGTGCTGGATGACGTCAAGTTCCGGCTGCCCCTGCGCCATCATCCCGCATGCCGCCTTACCCTCCTTGACGGCGCCCGGCCGACTTATGACGGTGAGGCCCGCCTTGGTGAGCGCATCGAGAAAACGCGCATCAAGGTTCGGATCAGCGCCGCCCGGGTCGGCGTGGGCCGGCACTCCCGAGCTCAGTGACGCGGCGACGCCGAGCGTCACCAGTAGACGTCTCATAGCCACATCATCGCTCAGTTCGGCGACGTTGTCCTACCAGGTCTCACCAGCGCCAGTGGCCAGTAGCCCGCGAAATGCGACGTAGCCCCAGTCGTGCTGCCAAGATCAGACCGTGGCTGAGAAAATCGAAGTCCAACGCAGAATCGCCGCTTCCCCCGCCGATATCTTCGCTGTGCTCTGCGACCCGCAGGGTCATGTCGCCATCGACTCATCCGGAATGTTGCAGGACGCCGAAGGCGCGTCCGTCGCCGCCGCGGGCGACAGCTTCGTCGTCCATATGGACCGCGACTCGCTCAACGACTTTCCCGAACTGGGCAAGTACGACGTCACCGTCAGCATTCGCGACTTCGAGCCCGACCAGCTGATCTCGTGGACGGTTCTCGGGCAGATCCGACCGCAGATCGGCCACGTGTACGGCTACCGCCTCGAACCCGACGGGGATGGCACGCTCGTCACATCGTTCTACGACTGGTCCAAGATCGGCGATCAGTGGCGGGAAGCCAACATTTTCCCGGTGATTTCCGAACTCGCATTGCGGGCCACGTTGGGCATTTTGGATCGCACCGTGCGCCGCGGCTACTCGAAAGGCTGAGTGAGCACCGCTCTCACAGTCTGTGCGTCAACTAACGGTTGACGAATCGCCCCTCGTCAACCTAACGTTGACGGCATGACAGACTCCCCCTCTCGTCCGACACACGTCACTACACCGATCAGGCTCGACGAGCTGATCAGCGCCATTAAGCAGGTGCATCCCGACGTGCTGGACCAGCTCAGCGACGCCGTCCTGGCGGCGGAGCACCTCGGCGAGGTCGCCGACCACCTGATCGGACACTTCGTCGATCAGGCTCGCCGCTCAGGGGCGTCCTGGACCGACATCGGCAAGAGCATGGGCGTCACGAAGCAAGCAGCACAGAAGCGGTTCGTATTGCGGGCCGAGGCCACGACGCTCGACCCCAACCAGGGCTTCGAACGCTTCACCCCCCGCGCGCGCAACGTCGTCGTCGCCGCTCAAAACGCCGCGCATGAGGCGCACAACGGCGAGATCACCCCCGACCACCTATTGCTGGGTCTGTTGGGCGACGCGGACGCGCTGGCCGCCAAGCTGCTCACCGCGCAGCACGTCGACCCCGAGTCTGTTCGTGCGGCGATCACCCTGCCCGCGGCTGTCGAGAATCCACCGCAGCTGACGCCGTTCAGCGGTCCGGCACGCAAAGCGCTCGAGCTGACCTTCCGTGAAGCACTTCGCTTGGGCCACAACTACATCGGCACCGAACATTTGTTACTGGCGCTGCTCGAACTGGAAGACGGCAGCGGACCGCTGTACCTGGCGGGCATCGACAAGGACCGCGTCGAGACCGATCTGGCGGTCGCGCTGGAATCTCTGGTGGCCCGGCAGAAGAACTGACCACCGGCTCCGGGGTGTGGAATCATGCGAGAGTCGTAAGTGGCCGGCCGGGAGGAGAAGAGATGCGCCGCCGCCTAGTCGTGTTGGCCACCGTCTTCGCCGCCGCCCTGATCGGGGTCCCGCGCGCGTCGGCCGGTGACGCGCCGATCGGCCACCTCGGTGACACGTTGCGGGTCGACACCGGAAAGATGATCGCCGACATCACGGTCAGCAGCGTGCAACCGGTCCGCGTCACCCCGTTTGGCGATGCCTACAAGTCCCGCCCGTCGGACGCGCCAGACGCCCTGGACGCCGCGCTGGCGAACGCGCCAGCAGGCTCGATCGTTCGCGGCGGCGTGTATTGGGAGGCCTACCGCGACCCGGTCTCCACCGTCGTGCTGCTGAACAAGAAGACGGGCTATCACCTGGCGCAGTGGAACCTATAGCTGCGAAGTCACTTTTGACTGTCCGCGTCGCCACGGCGGATTCCATCGACATAGCCGAGTTGGCCAGCGTCGCCGCAAGCACCTTTCCGCTGGCGTGTCCACCGTCAGTCACCCGCGCGAACATCGCGGCGTTCGTCGCGGCCAACCTCTCCGACGTACGCTTCGCCGAGTATCTGTCCGATCCGGGACGGCTGATCCTCACCGCGGGCCACAATGATCGAATTGTCGGGTATGCCATGCTGATTCGCGGTGTCGGCGACGACCCCGAAGTTCAGCGTGCCGTGCCCGTTCGGCCGACTGCGGAGCTGTCGAAGATGTATGTGCTGCCGGATCATCACGGGTCGGGTGTTTCGACCGCACTGATGGACGCCGCACTCGCCGCTGCGGTCGACTGGGGCGCCGCGTGCGTCTGGCTGGGCGTCAACCAGGGAAACCTTCGCGCGCAACGGTTTTACACAAAGTGCGGCTTTACCATCAACGGCACCAGGACATTTCAACTAGGCGACCATGACGAAAACGACTACGTCATGGTCCGACCGTTGGGCGCGGCCTAAGCGTTGACGGCCGCGGTCAGCGCCAGCAGCCTCGATGTGGCCCGCAGGTACTTCTTCCGGAAGCCGCCCGCCAGCATCTCGTCGCTGAAGATGCGGTCAAGCTTCTCCCCCGAGGCCAGCACCGGGATGCCGGCGTCGTAAAGCCGGTCGGTCAACGCCACCAGCCGCAGCGCCACGTTCTGATCGTCGATCGCGTGCACGCCGGTCAGAAACACCGCCGCCACGCCTTCGATCAACGTTGAATAGCGCGACGGATGCATGGTGGCCAGGTGGGCGCAGAGCGCGTCGAAGTCGTCGAGGGTCGCGCCCGGGATCGTCGCGGCGCGCGTGGCGACTTGTTCGTCAGTCGGCGGCCGAGGTGCAGGCGGCAGGTCGCGGTGCCGGTAGTCGGGCCCGTCAATCCGGACGACGGTGAAAATCGCTGCCAGCGTGTTGATTTCGCGTAAGAAATCCTGCGCGGCAAACCGCCCCTCCCCCAGCTGCTCGGGCAGCGTGTTGGACGTGGCGGCGATCGAGACTCCGCGTTCGACAAGTTGGGAGAGCAGTCGTGACACCAGCGTGGTGTTTCCGGGGTCGTCGAGCTCGAACTCGTCGATGCACAGCAGCGTGTAATGCCCCAGCAGCTCGATGCATTCGACGAAGCCGAACACCCCGGCGAGCTGAGTCAGCTCCATGAATGTCGCGAACGCCTTGGGATGGAAGGCATCATCGGGCAACTGGCGGTAGGCAGCGGCCAGCAGATGCGTCTTGCCGACACCGAACCCACCGTCGAGATACAACCCGGTGCCGGGCACCACCTCTCGCCGACCGAAAAGCTTCTTGCGGCCGGCGCGGCGCTCGACGGCCTGCCGGCAGAACTGCTGGCAAGCCGCGACGGCGACGGACTGCGTCGGCTCGGCTGGGTCGGGGTGATAGCTCGCGAAGCTCACCTCGGCGAAGGTCGGCGGCGGCGTCAGCTGGGCGATCAGCCGTTCGGGGGACACCGTGGGCTGCCGATCGACCAGATGAGCGACGGGGCCGGGCATGCAGGCACCCTACCGACGTGGTGCAATCGTGCCCATGTCTGACCACGCCGGCGGGGTGCAGCTGAGACTGCTCGACTCGGTCCGCGATCTCGACGGTGGCGAGCTGCCCGAGCTCTACGGTTACCCGACAGAGCTGAAAAGAGTCTGGCTGCGGGCAAACTTCATCGCCAGCCTCGACGGTGGCGCCTCCGTCGGGGGCACCACCGGCCGGATGGGCGGGCCCGGCGATCGGGTGGTCTTCGACCTGCTGCGCGAACTCGCCGACGTGATTCTCGTCGGCGCGGGAACGGTTCGGGCTGAGGACTATTCCGGCGCACGCTTGAGCATCGCCCAGCGCCAGGATCGGCAGGCCCGCGGGCAATGCGAAATCCCGCAGCTGGCCATCGTCACCAAATCCGGCCGCCTGGACCGGGATATGCCGGTGTTCACCCGCACCGAGGTGCCGCCGCTGGTGTGCACATGCGCGGCGGTGGCCGATCAGACCCGGCGCGGCCTCGCGGGCCTCGCTGACGTGGTCGAATGCTCGGACGACGACCCGGCCCGGGTCGACGAGGCGTCGGTGCTGGCGGCGCTGGCCGACCGCGGCCTGTGCCGGGTATTGACCGAGGGCGGTCCGACGCTGTTCGGCTCGTTCGTCGAGCGCGGCATGCTCGACGAACTGTGCCTGACGATCGCGCCGAGCCTGGTGGGCGGTCAGGGCGGCCGCATCGCCGCTGGCCCCGGGCAGGTGCTGACCACGATGCGCTGCGCGCACATCCTCACCGACGACGACGGCTACTTGTACACGCGCTACGTCAAATCCTGAGGACCGCGCGGCAACGATGCGGGCCGGAACGGGCCGAGGAGGCGCCGCGCATGGCGTGAGCGCGGGAATGGCTACTGTGGTCGGCATGAGCCGGCACGCCGCAATCGCCACGTCGTTGATCGTGGTGACCGGGTTGCTGGCCGGCTGCGCGCCAGGGTTGGCCGCCAACCCGCGCTTCGCCACCAACGCGGGCGCGCGGCCACAAGGACACGCCGCGCCGACGAAGCCGTCCAACGGCCCGCCGCCGATCGCCGCACCCAAGAACGACTTGTCCTGGCATGACTGCACGTCGAAGGAATTCAGCGACGCCGCGGTCCCCGCGGCACCCGGCGTCAAACTGGATTGCGCAAGCTACGACGCCGACCTCGACCCGGTCAACGGTGCGGCCGGGACGCTGAGCATCGGTGTCGTGCGCGCCCGCTCGGTGCAGACTCCCCATGACGCCGGCCCCCTGGTCTTCACCACCGGATCGGACCTCCCGTCGTCGCTGCAACTGCCGGTGTGGCTGGCGCGTGCCGGCGCCGACGTGCTGCGCAGCCACCCGATCGTCGCCATCGACCGCCGCGGCATGGGCCAGTCGAGCCCGGTGGACTGCCTCGACCAATTCGACCGACAGGAGATCCGCGACCAGTCGCAGTTCGAAGCCGGCAGCGACCCGGTCGCCAACCTCGCCGACATTATGCAGAACGCCACCACCAGCTGCACCGACACCATCGCGCCTGGCGACTCGGCCTACGACGACGCCCACGCTGCCACCGACATCGAACGGCTGCGCAGCACCTGGGATGTGCCCGCGCTGGCGCTGATCGGCATCGGCAACGGCGCCCAAGTGGCGCTGTCCTACGCAAGCTCGCATCCCGACAAGGTCTCCAGGCTGGTCCTCGATTCCCCGGTCGCGCTGGGCGTGGGCGCCGAAGCAGCCGCCGAGCAACAGGTCAAAGGCCAGCAGACAGCATTGGACGCTTTCGCCGCCCAGTGCGCTGCGGTGAACTGCCCGCTGGGGCCCGACCCCAAAGCCGCCGTCGCCTCGTTGCTGGCCGACGCCCGCGCCAATCACGGCCCGGCGGGTGTGTCGGTGGCGACCCTTGCGAGCGCCATCAACGTCGCGCTGGGCTATCCCGCCGGTCACCGCGGCAGCACCAGTAACGACCTGGCCACCGCACTCGCCAACGCCCGCACGGGTGACACCAACTTGCTGAACAGCCTGATCAACCGGGCGCAGGGCATCACCGGCACCGACGGGCAGTTCGTCAATTCGTGCAGCGACGCGGTCAATCGCCCCACACCCGACCGGATTCGTCAACTCGTGGTCGCGTGGGGCAAGCTCTACCCGCAGTTCGGCACAATCGGTGCGCTCAATCTGGTCAAATGCGTGTCCTGGCCGAGCGCGACGCCGCCCCAGCCGCCAAAGGTTCTCAAAGTCAACGTGCTTCTCATGGGCGTGCAGAGCGACCCGATCGTCGGGGAGGAAGGCGTCTCGGCCACCGCCGCTACCATCATCAACGCCACCGCGGCCAGCAAGCGGGTGATGTGGCAAGGGATCGGTCACGGCGCCAGCATCTATTCCTCATGCGCGGTCCCTCCGCTGGTCGGCTACCTCGACAGCGGCCAATTGCCGGTCACCGACACCTACTGTCCCGCCTGATCCCGGCGGCGATCGCCCGTGTACGGTGCGCTCGTGACGGCAGTTGATTCCCCTCGTGGCGGTCTGCGCGACTGGGCGCAGGACACATTTGGTCCCCGCATCGCCGCGCCGAGCACTGCGACCGTGCTGCGTTCGGTGCTGTGGCCGGTGGCCATCCTCGCGGTAATCCACCGCACCATCGTGGTGACCACCAACGGCAACATCACCGACGATTTCAAGCCGGTCTACCGCGCAGTGCTGAACTTCCGGCACGGCTGGGACATCTACAACGAACACTTCGACTACGTCGACCCGCACTACCTGTATCCGCCCGGCGGCACACTGATCATGGCGCCGTTCGGCTATCTGCCGTTCGCGGAGTCGCGCTATCTGTTCATCGCGATCAACAGCGCCGCCATCGTCCTGGCGGCATACGTACTGCTGCGGATGTTCAAGTTCAGCGCGACTTCGGTGGCGGCGCCCGCGCTGCTTCTGGCGATGTTCTGCACCGAATCCGTCACTAACACACTGGTTTTCACCAACATCAACGGCTGCGTCCTGCTGGCGGAGGTGTTGTTCCTGCGCTGGCTGCTGGACGGCAAGGAAAGTCACCAATGGTGGGCAGGTGTCGCAATCGGTCTGACGCTGACGCTGAAACCCTTGCTCGGACCGCTGTTGTTGCTGCCCCTGCTGAACCGCCAGTGGCGGGCGTTGGTGCCGGCCTTCGCGGTTCCGCTGGTCATCAATGCCGCCGCGTTTCCGCTCGTCCGTCAGCCGATGGACTTCGTCACCCGCACGCTGCCCTACATCCTGGGCGTTCGTGACTACTTCAACAGTTCGATCGAAGGCAACGGCGTCTACTTCGGACTGCCGACCTGGCTCATCCTGCTGTTGCGAATCCTCTTCACACTGTTGGCGATTGGCAGCTTGTGGCTGCTGTACCGCTACTACCGCACCCGGGACCCGCTGTTCTGGTTCACCACATCGTCGGGCGTGCTGTTGCTGTGGTCGTGGCTGGTGCTGTCGTTGGCCCAGGGCTACTACTCGATGATGTTGTTCCCGTTCCTGATGACGGTCGTGCTGCCCAACTCGGTGATTCGCAACTGGCCGGCGTGGCTGGGTATCTACGGGTTCCTCACGATGGATCGCTGGCTGCTGCTCAACTGGATGTACATCGGGCGGCCGCTGGAGTACTTGAAGATCACGTACGGCTGGTCACTGTTGCTGATCGTGGTGTTCACCGTGCTGTACTTCCGCTATCTGGATGCCAAGGCCGAAAACAGACTGGACGATGGCATCGACCCGGCGTGGCTGACGCCCGAGCGTGAGCGCGCTAGCGTGGATGCATGACTTCTCAGTCCCAACAGCCGCGCGTCCAACTCAGCGATGACGAGTGGCGCAAGAAGCTCAACCCGCAGGAATTCGACGTCTTGCGTCGCGCCGGCACCGAGCGCCCTTTCACCGGTGAGTACACCGACACCAAGACCACCGGCGTCTACGAGTGCCGGGCCTGTGGCGCCGAACTGTTCCGCAGCTCCGAGAAGTTCGAGTCCCATTGCGGCTGGCCGTCATTCTTCGATCCGGCCAACTCCGACGCGGTGATCCTGCGCCCCGATCACTCGCTGGGTCAGACCCGCGTCGAAGTGCTGTGCGCCAACTGCCACAGCCATCTGGGCCACGTCTTTGAAGGCGAGGGCTACCCGACCCCGACGGATCAGCGTTACTGCATCAACTCGATCTGCCTGCGTTTGGTGCCCGCCTAAGCGTCGGCCATAACCGCAATCTCACGGCCGATCAGTCCATTCGGGTGGCGTGCATCTCCCAGAATGGGGCGTAGGCCCGACCGTTGGTGAGCCACGGTTCGATGATCCGGAATCGTTCGACTAGCGGCTTCATTTCGTCGGCCATCTCGGGGTTCCGCGCAAGCATCAGCTCAAGGGATTCCACACTCATGTTGATCAGGTACGTGGTCGGCCCCAAATGTGTTATCTCCCAACCTGCGTCGGGGAACACTTGACGAAAGTCATCCTCGGACAACGACCGTGGCATCTGGAAGCCGTTGATATTGCCGACGCCGAATTCGAACATGTAGAGCCGCGCTCCGGGTTTGGTCGCCCGGTGCAAAGCCCGCGCATACGACCGCTGCAGCTCCGGCTCGGTCGAAAAGACGTGGTAGAAGGCACTGTCGACGACGGTGTCGAACCGGTTGTCCAGACCTTCCAGCTTCGTCGCGTCGGCCAATTGGAAGTTCACCGACACCCCGGCTTTACGCGCGTTCTCTTTGGCCCGCTCCAGTCCGGTCGGTGACGCGTCGATGCCAGTGGCCGAGTAACCCTGTGACGCGTAGTAAATGGCGTGGTGGCCCGGACCGGTACCCGGGTCAAGAACCTCACCCTTGATCGCCCCCAGCGCGACAAGCTGCTGTACGACCGGCTGCGGGCCGCCGATGTCCCACGGTGTGGCTGCCGGCAAGCCGTGTGAGACCCGCTGATCGCGGTACATCTCTTCAAAGCGGCTGGGGTCGGTCTGCGCTGGTTGGTTCATGGCGTTAACGATATAACGTGAACTATCGTCGATGCAACGCTCGCGCGTCAGGGTAGCGAGGCGACGAGCTGCTCGACCGGCACCCGCGGCCCGGTGAAAAACGGTGTCTCCTCGCGGGTGTGCCGTCGGGCATCGGTGGCTCGCAGCTCGCGCATCAGGTCGACGATCCGGTGCAGCTCAGGCGCCTCGAACGCCAGGATCCACTCGTAGTCGCCGAGCGCGAACGCCGGCACCGTATTCGCCCGGACATCCTTGTACTCACGGGCCGCCATGCCGTGCTCGGCGAGCATGCGCCGGCGCTCCTCATCGGGCAGCAGATACCACTCGTACGACCGCACGAACGGGTAGACGCAGATGTAGGCGCCCGGCTCCTCGCCGGCCAGAAACGCCGGGATGTGGCTCTTGTTGAACTCGGCCGGCCGATGCAGCGCCACGCTGCTCCACACCGGCGTGCACGCCCGGCCGAGCGTGGTGGTACGCCGGAAATCCTCGTAGGTGGCCTGCAGCGCTTCAACCGTTTCGGCGTGCGTCCAGATCATGAAATCGGCGTCGGCCCGCAGGCCGGCGACGTCGTAAAGCCCGCGCACCACAACGCCGCGATCTTCGCGCTGCTTGAGGAAGGTCGCGGTCTCGTCGATGACGCTCTCTCGATTGTCACCAAGAGCCCCAGCGCGTACCGAGAACACCGAGAACATCAGGTAGCGAACCGCGGCATTGAGCGCGTCGTAGTCCAAACGGGCCATGAGAACTATCGTGCCACGGGATCTTCGACCGCCCGGATCGCGCCGGCGACCGCCCGGCCGGCCGCGGCGATACACGCCGGCACACCGATCCCGTCGAGATAACTGCCGGCCACCGCCAATGTCGCCGGCAGGCCGGCGCGCAGTTCAGCAACCAGATCGCGATGGCCGGGCCCGTATTGCGGCATCGCGTCAGGCCAGCGCTGCACCCGGACGTCCACGGGGTCGACGGTCAGCCCGAAAACGGTGCCAAGGTCCTGCAACGCCCACGCGAGCAGCTCGTCATCGGAGGCGCGACGGGCGAGCTCTTCGCCGAAGCGCCCGAACGAGAGCCGCAGTAGCTCCACGTCCGTACGTCGCCCCCACTTTCGCGACGACAACGTAATAGCCTTGGCGCGCAACGGTTCTCCGCTGGCTACCAGCACGCCGGAACTCTGCGGAAACTTGATGCCGCGGGGCACGGCCAGCGCCACCACCACCGACGACGCGCTGGCGATGCGGCTCGCCGCGGCGGCAGTGCGCGGCGCGAACGCCTCGACCAGCCCGACAAGGCGTGCGGCCGGGACGGCCAGGATCACCGCGTCGGCGTGCCACTGGGCGCCGGCGTCATCGCGCAGCATCCAGCCTTGCGCGGGAGCTTTGGCGGCCTCGAGCCCTGTCACCGCCGCCTGGACCCAATTGAGCCGGCTGCGACGAACGAGTTCGTCGACCAGCACCGCGTAGCCGCCGCCCACCGAGCCGAAGACCGGGCCTGCGGTGACGCTCGTCAGCGCCTGGCGGACCGCCTCGGTCAGGTGCGCGGCGCCGCCGTCGAGAGCGGCGGCCAGCGTGGGAGCGGCCGAGCGCACGCCGATGGTCGCGGCCGATCCCGCGTACACCCCGCCGAGCATCGGATCCACCGACCGGGCCACCACCTGCTCACCGAACCGGTCTGCCACCAGGTCGGCGACGGCGGGATCGCCGCCGGACTGCCAGTGAAACGGGCGACTCGGCTCGGCAGCGATATGCGCGAGGGTCGCGTCGTTCACCAGACCGGCCATCGACTCCGCAGACGACGGAATGCCGTTGAGCGTCGCCGGCGGTAACGGATGCAGCCGATCCTTGCTGTAGATCAGCGGGCGCGCTCCGGTGGTCCCGACTTGCCGGTTCGCCAGGCCCAGTTCGTCGAGCAGCGCCGGCATCTCGGGTCGACGTACCACGAAGGCTTCGGCGCCGACGTCGACGGGAACCCCGCCGACTTGCTCGGTGCGCAGCACCCCGCCGAGCCGGTCGGCTGGATCGAACAGCGTGATGCTCGCCTCGTCACCGAGGGCCGCCCGTAACCGGTAGGCCGCGGTGAGACCCGAGATCCCGCCGCCGACAACACAATACGAATGGGTCATAGCGAGTGGACCAGTGACACCAGGTCGGTGAGAACACCCGGATCGGTTTCCGGCAGCACCCCGTGTCCGAGGTTGAAAATGTGCCCGGCCGCACCGGCGTCCACGGCGCGTCGCCCGTCCTCGACCACCGCGCGGGCGGCCCGCTCCACCGCCGGCCAGCCCGCCAGCAGCACCGCCGGATCGAGGTTGCCCTGCAATGCCGTCCCGGTCTCGACTCGAGCGGTGGCATCGGCCAACGAGGTGCGCCAGTCGACGCCGATGACCGTCGCACCCGCTTCCGCCATGGCACCTAGCAGTTCGGCGGTGCCGACCCCGAAATGCGTCATCGCGACGCCGCGGTCGGCCAGTGTGCCGAAGACCCGCGCACTGTGCGGCAGAACGTATCGGCGGTAGTCGGCGAGCGACAGCGCGCCCGCCCACGAGTCGAACACCTGAATCGCATCCACGCCGGCGTCGAGCTGAACCCGGAGGAACTCGATGGTGAGGTCAGTCAGCTTCTCCATCAGCGCATGCCAGCAGGCCGGTTCGGCCAGCATCATCGTCTTGGTGCGGGCGTGGTGGCGGCTCGGGCCGCCCTCGACCAGGTAGGACGCCAGCGTGAACGGCGCCCCGGCGAACCCGATCAGCGGAACATCACCCAGCGCCCGCACGAGCAGCGAGACCGCATCGGACACCGGCTGAACGCCTTGCGGCTCAAGCGGTTTCAATGCATCGACATCCGCGGCAGTGCGCACCGGCGCTGCGATGACCGGTCCAACATCCGCAACAATGTCCAAGTCGACACCGGCGCCGCGAAGCGGGACCACGATATCGGAGAACAAGATCGCGGCGTCGACATCATGACGACGTATCGGCTGCAGGGTGATCTCGGTGATCAGTTCGGCGTCGAAGCAGGCCGCCATCATGCTGTGCTGCGTGCGTAGGGCACGGTATTCCGGCAGGGATCGGCCGGCCTGACGCATAAACCACACCGGCACCCGGTGCGGCTTGCGGCCGGTGGCCGCGGCCAGATACGGCGATTCGGGAAGCGTGCGACGCGTAGTCATCACGCCCAATGCTGCCACGACCAGCGATTCGACCACTCCGCCAGGGAGTGTCGGTCCGGTCTGTCGTAGACCTGCGTAACGTCGTCGTGCATGCCAGTACGTCACCCGGAAGTCAGCTACGACGAGTTTCCGAGCCTGCGAATCGAACGCGCCGACCAACCTGGTCAAGAAGGCGTGCTGCACCTGGTTCTCGACGCTCCGGGGCTCAATTCGGTCGGGCCGCAGATGCACCGCGATCTCGCCGACATTTGGCCTGCCATCGGTCGCGACCCCGACGTTCGCGCCGTCTTGGTTCGCGGCGAAGGCAAAGCCTTCTCCTCCGGGGGCAGCTTCGACCTGATCGACGAGACCATGGGCGAGTTCAACGACCGGCTGCGCATCATGCGCGAGGCCCGCGACCTGGTGCTCAACATGGTCAACTTCGACAAGCCGGTGATCTCGGCGATTCACGGCGCGGCGGTCGGCGCGGGGTTGGTGGTGGCGCTGCTCGCCGACGTCTCGGTGGCCGGGCGAACCGCCAAGATCATCGACGGCCACACCAAGCTGGGTGTGGCCGCGGGCGATCATGCGGCCATCTGCTGGCCGTTACTGGTCGGCATGGCCAAGGCCAAGTACTACCTGCTCACCTGCGAGCCGCTGTCCGGCGAAGAAGCGGAACGGATCGGGCTGGTCTCGATTTGCGTCGACGACGACGAGGTGCTGGGCACAGCAACCCGCATCGCGGGGGATCTGGCGCAGGGGGCGCAAGCGGCGATCCGCTTCACCAAGCACAGCCTCAACCACTGGTACCGGATGTTCGCACCCGCGTTCGAAACCTCTCTTGGCCTGGAGTTTCTGGGGTTCGGCGGGCCTGATGTCCGGGAGGGCCTGGCCGCTCACCGCGAGAAGCGGCCCGCGCGCTTCTCGGCCGACGCAGACTAAACGGCGCGCCTTTCTCCGCGTGTCGCCGGATAGGTCTAGCGTCAGAGTTTGTGCGCTCGGGCGACGAGGCAGGGCGGAGCGGTGAGAAGGCGCGGCGCTCGTGACACGCGCCAGCGACGATGCAGAGCGCAGCGATGAGAAGGAGCGGCGCTCGTGACTACAGCCGAACCGGTCCCGTTCCGCGATGCGGTCGCGGCGATGAGCGGTGCCAGCGTCCGTTCGGAGATCGAGCTGGGTCCCATCCGGCCGCCCCAGCGTCTGGCACCGTACAGCTACGCGCTGGGCGCCGAGGTCAAACGTCCGGAGCTCGACCTCGTGCCGGAGCAATCCGACGGTGACGCGTTCGGTCGGCTGATCCTGCTCTACGACCCCGATGGGGCCGACGCCTGGGACGGCACTATGCGGCTGGTCGCCTACATCCAGGCCGACCTGGACTCCAGCGAGGCCATCGACCCCTTGCTGCCGGAAGTGGCGTGGAGCTGGCTGGTCGAAGCGCTGGACACCCGCGCCGAGCATGTCACCGCGCTCGGTGGCACGGTTACTGCCACCACCTCGGTGCGCTACGGAGACATCTCCGGACCGCCGCGCGCCCACCAGCTGGAGCTGCGCGCGTCCTGGACCGCCATCACCCCGGACATCGGCACACACGTCGAGGCGTTCTGCGAGGTGCTCGAGCATGCCGCGGGGCTGCCACCGGTCGGGGTGACGGATTTGGGCACACGGTCCCGCGTCTGACATGGCTCCCCAGCTGCCTCAAACGGCAGACGATCAGCCCGAAAGCGCGGAACCGGACGTAACGCCGCTGCTTACGCCTGCCGACGGCGTGCCCGACCTCTCGACAACTGCCGGTGATATCGCTGCGGCCGCAGAGCTGCTAGACGGTGGACATGGAGCGTTCGCGGTGGACGCCGAGCGGGCCTCGGGTTTCCGTTACTCCAACCGCGCCTACCTGATTCAGATCCGCCGGGCCGGCGCCGGCACCGTGCTCATCGATCCGGTCAGTCACGGCGGCGACCCGCTGACCGTGCTGCGGCCCGTCGCCGAAGTGCTCGCAAAGGACGAGTGGATTCTGCACGCGGCCGATCAGGACCTGCCGTGCCTGGCCGAGGTCGGTATGCGGCCGCCCGCGCTCTATGACACCGAGCTGGCGGGGCGGTTGGCCGGCTTCGACCGGGTCAACCTGGCGGCCGAGGCACAACGGCTGCTCGGTGTGGGTCTGGCCAAAGGTCATGGCGCCGCTGACTGGTCCAAACGTCCGCTGCCGCCGGCCTGGCTGAATTACGCGGCCCTCGACGTCGAAGTCCTCATCGAACTACGGGACGCGATCGCGGGCGTGCTTGCTGAGCAGGGCAAAACAGATTGGGCCGCAGAGGAATTCGACTACCTGCGGGCCGTGGGTCAGGCACCGCCGCCGACCCGCCGGGACCGCTGGCGACGCACATCCGGTATCCATAAGGTGCGCGACCGGCGCGGCCTGGCCGCGGTTCGTGGATTGTGGACCGTGCGAGACGAAATCGCGCAACGGCGCGATATCGCCCCGGGGCGCATCTTGCCCGACTCGGCGATCATCGATGCCGCCACCGCCGATCCGAAGACCCGCGACGACCTGATCGCCCTGCCGATATTCGGCGGTCCCAGACAGCGCCGTAACGCCGCGATGTGGTTGGCGGCCCTGGAATCAGCGCGGCAAAACCCCGGTGCCGCGGAGGAGGCCGAACCGCCGAATGGGCCGCCGGCGCCGGCACGCTGGCTCAAGCGCAGACCAGAGGCCGCAGCGCGACTGGATGCGGCGCGCACCGCGCTACGCGAACTCTCCGAACGGGTTTCGGTGCCGACGGAGAACCTGGTCTCCCCCGATCTGGTACGACGGCTGTGCTGGGATTGGGAGGGCGCCGAGGATCCGGCGACGGCGATCGAGGAGTTCCTGGCCGCCGGTCAGGCCCGCCGTTGGCAGCGCGAGCTGGTGGACCCGGTACTGGCTGAAGCGCTGAACCCCGCTGAACCCACCGAAATCGACAGCAGCGCGCAAAAGTTCGAGTAGGCACAACGCTGCCGTCGATCTCGGCAACAAGAGGTCGACTAGTCCAGCCGCTCGCTGATCTCCGCCGCGGACTCAATACTGCTTCCACCGTTGCCCAGTGCGGCCACCCAGCCGGTGATCTGCCGTGCCACGTCCTGCTCGGTCAGACCGGCTTCGGCGAGCACCTCGCCGCGTGACGCGTGATCGAAGAATTGTTGCGGCAGGCCGACATCGCGGCACGGCACGTCGATCTCTGCGCGCCGCAAGGCAGCTGACACCGCCGAGCCAACTCCCCCGTTGACACCGTTGTCTTCCATTGTGACGACCAGCTTGTGCGCAACCGCCAATTCGCCCACCACACCAGAAACCGGCAGCACCCATCGTGGGTCGATCACCGTCACACCAATGCCCTGGTTGCGCAGCCGCTCGGCCGCTGCCAGGCCCATCGATGCGAATGCCCCAACCGCCACCAGTAGCACATCGGCGGTCAGCCCCTCGGCCGGCACCGCGAGCACGTCTACTCCGGAGCTCCGCTGAAGCGCCGAAATATCTTCGCCGACATCGCCTTTCGGGAATCTAATCGCAGTGGGACCGTCATTGATGTCGAGTGCCTCGCCGAGCTCTTCGTGCAGCCGGATGCCGTCCCTGGGCGCTGCCACGCGCATGCCGGGAACGATGCCCAGCATCGACAGATCCCACATGCCGTGATGGCTGGCACCGTCCGGGCCGGTGACCCCGGCGCGGTCCAACACAATGGTGACCGGCAGCTCATGCATCGCCACGTCCATCATGATCTGGTCGAAGGCGCGGTTGAGGAAAGTCGAATAGATCGCCACCACCGGGTGCAATCCACCCATAGCCAATCCGGCCGCCGACGTCATCGCGTGCTGCTCGGCGATGCCGACGTCGAACAACCGACCCGGGAAGCGCTCACCGAATGCGGTCAATCCGGTGGGCCCGGGCATGGCAGCGGTGATCGCCACGATGTCACGGCGTTTGGTCGCATATTCGATCAGCGACTCGGAGAACGTCGCCGTCCAGCTCGGTCCCGGGACCTTGGTGGCAATCCCGGTCGCCGGGTCGATCACCCCACAGGAATGCATCTGCTCGGCCTCGTCGGCCTCGGCAGGGCCGTAGCCCATGCCCTTGTGGGTGACGACGTGTACCAGCACCGGGCCACGGAATCCCCGGGCGCTGCGCAGCGCGGTCTCCACGGCATGCTCGTCGTGGCCGTCGACCGGCCCCACATACTTCAATCCCAGGTCGGTGAACAGCAACTGCGGCGAAAGCGCGTCCTTCACACCGGCTTTGACACTGTGCACGAATTGGTAAGCCAATTCTCCGACGAGCGGCATGCCGCGCACCGCGGAACGGCCGCGCTCCAAGAGGTGCTCGTATGTGGGCTGCAGCCGCAGCGCGGCCAGATGGTTGGCCAAACCGCCGAACGTCGGTGCATAGCTGCGGCCGTTGTCGTTGACGACGATGATCACCGGCCGGCGAGCGGCCGCGATGTTATTCAGTGCCTCCCAACACATCCCGCCGGTGAGCGCGCCGTCACCCACGACCGCCACCACGTGCCGGTTGCGGTGCCCGGTCAGCTCGAAGGCCTTGGCCAACCCGTCGGCGTAGGACAACGCCGCGCTGGCGTGACTTGACTCAACCCAGTCGTGTTCGCTCTCGGCCCGAGACGGATAACCCGACAAGCCACCCTTTTTGCGCAGCGTCTCGAAGTCCGCGGCGCGGCCGGTCAGCATCTTGTGTACGTAGGCCTGGTGGCCGGTGTCGAAGACGATCGGATCGTGTGGCGAATCGAAGACCCGATGCAATGCCAGCGTCAGTTCGACGACGCCAAGGTTAGGCCCCAGATGCCCACCGGTGGCGGCCACCTTGTGGATGAGAAACTCGCGGATCTCGTCGGCCAGATGCCGCAAGTCCGCCTGAGAAAGGTGCTGTAGATCGGCGGGCCCACGGATCTGTTCAAGCATTTCGCCAGTGTACGCACGACGGCCAGTACAATGCGCCGACCAGCGGAGATACCTCAACGGTAGCCGAACCTGAAGGTTGGATGAGACGCACACCGTAGTCCAGCTAGTCCTGCTAAATTATGCCCCGGTGTGCCGGGAAGCCTGGTCGGCGTCTTAATTCGTGCTATTCGGGTTTCCCTGCTATTCAGGGCTATTCAGGAGTGCACGATGATTAACACGGTCGACGCGACCGCAGCTAGCGGGCGCGCGCGACGGCAGGAAAGCCGATGAGCGTCTTTCATGCCGTCTACGCGGTGACCGTGTTCGTGGTCGCTTACGTGTTGATCGCCACGGAGCGCTTCAACCAGACATTGGTGGCGCTGTTCGGCGCGACGTTGATGTTCTTTCTGCCGGTGATCAATTCCGATGAAGTCTTCTACTCACGCGACACCGGGGTGAACTGGGACGTCCTGTTTCTGCTCCTCGGGATGATGATCATCGTCAGCGTGGTGCGTCAGACGGGCTTGTTTGAGTACATGGCGATCTGGGCGGCCAAGCGCGCCAAGGGATCACCGCACCGGATCATGATCCTGCTGATACTGGTCACCTCGCTCGGAACGGCGGTTCTGGACAACGTCACCACGGTGCTGCTGATCGCACCGGTCACCCTGCTGATATGCGACCGGCTTGACATAAATCCAGCGCCATTTCTCATCGTCGAAGCGCTCGCCGCCAACATCGCCGGCGCTGCGACCCTGGTCGGCGACCCCACCAGCATCATCATCGGCACCGGAGCCCACCTGAGTTTCATCACGTTCACGGCCAACATGGGGCCGGCGGTGCTCCTCGTCCTCGTAGCCCTTGTGCTGCTGCTGCCCCGGATGTTCCCGGGCTTCTTCACCGTCGATCCCGACCGCGTCGCCGATGTCATGTCGCTGAACGAGAAGGAAGCGATCCGCAATGGCAAGCTGCTGATCCAATGCGGGATCGTCCTGGTCTTTGTGTTCGCCGGGTTCGTCGCGCACAAACAGATCCACATGGAGCCGTCGCTGGTGGCGATGGCCGGTGCCGGCACCCTGATCGTGATCTCCGGCGTGGGCCGTGAGTTCTATCTGTCCAGCGTCGAGTGGGAGTCGCTGCTGTTCTTCGCCGGACTGTTCATCATGGTCGGTGCGCTGGTGCGGACCGGCGTCATCAGTAACCTTGCTCATGCGGCCAGCCATATCACCCACGGCGATGCCTGGACAGCGACGGTGCTGATCCTCAGTGTGTCGTTTACGTTGGGCAGCTTTATCAACAATGTTCCATATGCCGCCACGATGACACCGGTCGTCGGACAGATGGCCGCATCTATCCCCGGGCACGCGAGCTCCGGTGTGCTGTGGTGGGCCCTGCTCTTGGGCACCGTCCTCGGTGGCAACCTCACTCCCGTGGGGGCCAGCGCGAACATCGTCGCGGTCGGGATCGCGCAACGCGCAGGCCATCCCGTGTCTTTTTGGGATTTCACCCGACGGGGAGTGGTAGTGACCGGGGTTTCGTTTGCGCTTTCCCTCGGTTATCTGTGGTTGCGTTACTTCGCCTGGAGTTAGCCTGCCCACCGGGTCACGCGATGCACCGGGGTTAAGTATGGTGTCCGTGTGCGGGCAGAGGACCTTGAAGAGAAGTTCCCAATCGTGCCCATCGATTCCGACGCAGTGGACGCTGCACGCATGATCGCTGAGCACCATCTGCCCGCCCTCCTGGTCACCGACACCTCCGGGAAGCCGTACGCGGTGCTCCCGGCGTTCGCGTTCCTGCGGTTCATCCTGCCGCGCTACGTGCAGGACGATCTGGCACTGGCCGGCGTCCTCGGCGATCCCACGCCTGACCAAGCCGTGCAGAATTTGGCGGGCAAGACGGTCGCCGACCTGCTGCCCGGCAACCTGCGCGATATGCCATCGGTCGATGCGCGCGCCACCATCACCAAGGTGGCTGCGGAGATGGCGCGGCTACGAAGCCCGCTCATGGCGGTCACCAAGGACGGAAAGTTGCACGGCGTGATCACCGCATCCCGCCTGCTGGCCGCGGCGCTCAAATCTTGAGCGCCGCTTCCCCGGGCCGGCTGAGGCTGGCGCGTGCGCAACGGCGGGACCGCCGATGAGCATGAACCTCTTTCACACCGTCTACGCGTCCACGGTGTTCGTAGTCGCCTTCGTGTTGATCGCGACTGAGCGATTGAACAAGACGCTAGTGGCGCTGGGCGGCGCGACGGCCATGTTCTTCTTGCCGGTGATCAACTCTCACGAAGTCTGGTACTCGGAAGACACCGGGATCAATTGGGATGTCATCTTTCTGCTGCTCGGGATGATGATCATCGTCAGCGTGGTGCGCCAGACCGGCGTGTTCGAGTACGTGGCGATCTGGTCGGCGAAGCGGGCCAAGGGCTCCCCGCTGCGGATCATGATCCTGCTGTTGCTGGTCACCGCCACCGGATCGGCCTTCCTGGATAACGTCACGACGGTCTTGCTGATCGCACCGGTCACGCTACTGGTGTGCGAGCGGCTGGCGGTCAATGCTGTGCCATTCCTCATCGTGGAGGCGTTCGCAGCCAACATCGGAGGCGCCGCGACGCTGGTAGGTGACCCGACCTCGATGATCATCGGCACCGGAGCCGACCTGAGTTTCGTCTCATTCCTGGTCCACATGACGCCTGTGGTGATCATCGTCCTCGGGGCCCTGGTGCTGCTGCTGCCCGTCTTGTTCCCTGGCGCTTTCACCGTCGATGACGAGCGGATCGCCGACGTCATGTCACTTGACGAGCGCGAGGCCATCCACAATCACCGGCTGCTGATTCAGTGCGGGATCGTCCTGGCCGCGGTGTTCGTCGGGTTCGTCGCGCACAAGCAGATCCACATGGAGCCGTCATTGGTGGCGATGACCGGCGCCGGCATCTTGATCGTGATCTCGGGCCTGAGCCGTGACTTCTACCTGTCCGCCGTCGAGTGGGAGACGCTGCTCTTCTTCGCGGGGCTGTTCGTCATGGTCGGCACACTGGTGAAAATCGGCGTCATCGATAAGTTGGCCCATGCGGCTAGCCATGCGATCGGCGGCAGTCCCTGGGTGACGACGATGTTGATCCTCGGCGTGTCGTTCATGTTCAGCGGGTTCATCAACAATGTTCCCTACGCCGCGACGATGACCCCGATCGTCGGTCAGTTCGCCTCGTCAATGCACGACTTCAACAGCCAGGGCGTGCTGTGGTGGGCCTTGATAATGGGCACCGTCATGGGCGGTAATCTCACCGCCGTCGGAGCCAGCGCTAACGTTGTCGTCATGGGGATCGCCCAGCGCTCCGGCAATCCCGTTTCCTTCGGGGCGTTCACCCGGAAAGGGGCGGTCGTGACCGCGGTCTCCTTTGTAATTTCCGTCGGATATCTGTGGCTGCGATACTTCGCCTTCACCTAGCCCGCGCCGCCAACCGGGCGGCGTCTGCACCATTCGGCCGAAGCCTTCGAAAACCCAACCGCGATCCTGATCGCCGGACCTCTCCGGCAGACGTATTGTGTCTCTGTGCGAGCAGAGGATCTGGACGAGAAATTCCCAGTCGTCAACATCGACTCAAATGCGCTTGATGCGGTCCGCCTGCTCGCAGAGCACCGGCTGAACGGGCTCGTGGTAGTGACTGATACTTCGGAAACGCCGTACGCGGTGTTACCGGCCTCCCAAGTCGTCCGCTTCATCGTGCCGGGGTACGTGCAAGACGATCCCGGGCTGGCCGGCGTGCTGACCGAATCGATGGCCGACCACGCCGCAGAGAAGCTGAGCGGCAAGACCATCCGGGACGTACTGCCAAAGCAACGCCAGCACATACCCGTAGCCGACGCCGACGACACCATCATCGAGGTGGCCGAGACCATGGCGCGCCTGCGAAGCCCGCTGGTCGCGGTCGTCAAAGACGGCAAATTGCATGGGGTGATCACTGCATCCCGCCTGTTGGCCGCAGCACTTAAAGAGTAGTCGCTACTCGTTCACTTCACCTTTACCTGAGCCTAAACCAGCTGTTAACCGAAGTAGCTCAAACGGCAACTG
>Ga0210396_10001500_pt1 | contig 25110 bp, 24 predicted proteins | sample IncBWH17OmetaG_FD_155466 | JGI IMG/M metagenome (GOLD analysis project Ga0210396, IMG submission 155466) | Forest soil microbial communities from Barre Woods Harvard Forest LTER site, Petersham, Massachusetts, United States - Inc-BW-H-17-O ... | reverse complement strand
ACGAGGGTTTCGACTGCATCGAGGTAGCCGAGCCCTTCGACGGTATTGCGATAGTCCGCGACGAGCTGATCGGCGATAGTCACCGGATCGGGAACCCAAGTTCTGCGCCGTATTCCGCTCATCGCTGTCCCGCTTGCGTCCTAGCTAGTTGAAAAAATACCCCGGCGGCGGCGTGCCTTGCCGTCGTCGGGGCCTCCGCAGGTTGCGGAAGCCTCGTGCGGTACACACGTAGTCGCGAGCAGCCGGGTTCGGGTCCGCAGCGGATACGCAGCAGCCTTTACGGAAATCGACAGAGTCGCCCACGCGGGCTGTGGGCACGTTTTGGGCACAAACCAACGGAATCCGATGTTATTCCGCAGCTAGACGGCGTTTCGGCGCTCCGACGCAGGTCACGCCGAGGGTTCAAATCCCTCCGCCACCGCCAAACGTCTTCGTAGGCTGGCTGACGGTCAATCGCCGCGGCGCGCCTTTCTGTGATCTGCGATATTTAGCCGCCATTTCCTCCTAGGGTGGCTTGCAACTAATACCCGATCGGCACGGGCTAGCTTCGTAAATTCGATTGACGTTCCAAGATTTGGCGTCCTGGAAGCAGTGGAGCCCGTATGAGCAGCAAACCCCGCACCGCCCGCTACGCCCGTCGATGGGGCTTTGCGGTCGGCATGGCCGGCGCCGCAGTGGCTGCCACGATGATCGGCGTGGCCAGCGCGCCGGTCGGTCGCGCCGACACCCCTGACGATGTGCTCGGCCAAGCCATTCAGGACTTGGCGCAAGCGGCCCAGGTGTTCGAGCAGGCCCCCGAGGCGTCGCTCGACGCCCACCAGATCGCGGCCTTGACTCCCGAAGAAAACCTCATCGCCACCAGCGAGTCGTTTGCCTCAAGCCTGGAGGCGGACCAGGCTGGCCTCCCTGCAGCCGACCAAGCGGGTCTGGCGGAGGCGGACCTCGCGGTGCTACAAGCCGACAAAGGGATACTCGACGCCGCTCAAGGGTTCCTCGCGGCTGACCAAGCCGGTGAGCTCGCGAGTTGGGGGTCGGGTCTTCCAACCGACTTTGCGACTCTCGACGCTGATTTTGGGGTGATTGGTGCCGCCCTCAACGTGGGTGTCGTCGAGCTCGGCGCCGAGTTCTTCAATGCCCTGGGCGTTCCGGACATCTTCCTCCCCTGACCCAGATCGATCGCTTCTATCCAGTCGACGAAAAGGGTTGAGTGTCAGTCGGTTCGACAGTCTTCGTGGCGTAATTCGTTGACCTCGAAAGAATTCTGGTGGCGATCGGGTTTCGAGAACGCCGTCTCGAAACGCATAACCCGGCCCGGACCCTTGTTTTCTGAGAAAATCTCAGTGACAGTTGAGCGGTCATATCCTTCGGGGGAGTCGCCATGAGACTCAAACGTCAGGTCGGTCCTTCGCTCATCATCGCGCTGTGCGCTGCCGCGTCGGTGACGCTGCCGGCGAAAACCTACTGGTAGCGACCGGCATTCAGCAGGACATCCTCGACCCCATCCTGTAGGGCTCTTCGGACCCCTCGGGGGACTGTTCACCAGCTGAGGAAGTGCGGCCAGCCAGTTAACGCCGGTTGCCGTGCCGAGTAAAGTCAAAGGATCAGACTCGCTGGGGGGCCGGTGTGTGGCAGTGCCGTCAATAAGGACTCGGCAGCGTGCAACTACTTGGAGGAGCTGTGGACCTCGTACTTGGCATGTCGATGGCGCCGTCGACACTCCGAATGGTGCTGGTCGAAGGGAAAGATGGTGACGGCGCCACCGTCGACCAAGATGGTTTCCCGGTTGCCACCGCAGCGAACACCGGTAACGCAGCAACGCTGACTGCGGCCAATCAGGCGATGGCAGCGATCCTGGGCACCCGGGAAGGCGCCACTCAGGGCGGCTATCGGCTGGCATCGACCGGCGTGACCTGTGCGGATCCCGTCGAGGCCGATGCGTTGCGCGATGCGTTGGCCGCCCACCGGGTGGAAAACATCATGCTGGTCTCGGCCTTTCTGGCGGCGGCCGCGCTGGCACAGTCGTTCGGTACCACCATCGGCTACGTCCACACCGGGTTGCTTTTCATCGAGCCGGAGTGCGCGACGCTGGCTGTCGTCGACTCCGCGAGCGGTTCGATCACCGATGTCCGCAAAGCGCCCCTACCGGTTGACGACACGGACGCCGTGGCTGAGCTGAGGGCGATGGCCGCCGGTGTGGACAGGCTGACACCAAGTCCGCAGGGGCTTTTCGTGGTGGGATCCGACGGTGTTGACGTCGGGTTGATCAAGGCGGAACTCGAGGCCGCGACTCCGCTGACCGTCAGCGCGCCCACCGAGCCCGGATCGGCGCTGGCTCGTGGTGCGGCGCTGGCGTCCGCGCACGCACCACTGTCCGACTGGTCGACCTCGGCCGTGGCGTATGCCCAAGATCCCGGCACCGGGGCGGCGGACCCGGTCGTGGCGGTTGACGATGTCGTTGAAGGGACGGGCAGCCAACAACGCGCTTACAGCGCCGAGCCGGCAGCCGACTTCTATACCGCTCCCAGGGACGCCGACTTCTGGACCGAGGAAAGCGATCCGGGCCGCCGGCCGTTCCTGGTGGCTCTCGGGGTGCTGATGGTCTTCGTTTTCGGCGTCGCGGCGCTGACCATCTCGCTGGCGCTCGACATCCGTCCGTCGGTCAGCAACCGGCCCAGCCTCGGGAAAGCTGTCGTGGTTCCGGCCAGGCCGGCGCCGCCACCCGCGCAGCCCCCGGCCGTTCCGGCGGTCGCCCCCATCGCCCCCGCGCCTGCCCCGGCCGCGCCGGCGCCTGCCCCGGTGGCACCGGCAATTCCGCCGGTCATACCGGTGCCGATTGCGCCGATACCCGGCCCAGGCCCGCTTGGGCCGCCGCCAGTGTTCGGGCCCGGGCCGCTGGCGCCGGGTCCCCCGCACGGGCCGCCGGGTTTTGGTCCGGGTATCCCGCACGGCCCGGGTCCGGGTCTCCCCGGCATCCCCCACGGTGGCGGCCCGGGTCTTCCGCACCTTCCGGGTCTCGGGGGATTTCATCTGTGATCGCTTCGGGCTAAACCGCCATATCGGTGCGCGCATTCGGCTAAATCCGCTTCACGCCAGGGCTTTAATGAGGCGATGGAGCTGATGTCGCCCACCGACTCGATTTTCCTGCTGACCGAAACACGCGAGCACCCCATGCACGTCGGCAGCTTGCAGCTATTCCGGCCGCCGGAGGGCGCCGGACCGGAATTCGCCCGCGAGGCCTACGACTCCCTGGTCGCCAACCACGATTTCCAGCCCACCTTCCGAAAGCGACCTGCCTGGGTTGTCGGCGGACTCGCCAATGTCGCTTGGGCTTACGACGACTCGGATGACGTCGACATCGACTATCACGTGCGGCGCTCGGCGCTGCCGTCACCGGGGCGGATCCGCGAGCTGCTCGAGCTGACCTCGCGGTGGCACAGTGGCCTGCTCGACCGGCACCGCCCGCTGTGGGAGGCGCACTTCGTCGAGGGGTTGAGCGACGGCCGGTTCGCCTTCTACAGCAAGTTCCACCACTCGTTGATCGACGGCGTTTCGGCGTTGCGTCTTATGCAGCGGAGCTTGTCGACTGATCCTGATGATCCTGAGCTGCAAGCGATTTGGAGTCTGCCGCGCCGCCAAAAACAAAGCCATTCGTCCGACCGGTCGTGGTGGCAGGCTTTGAGACAGACGGTGGGATCCGTTGCAGCGTTCGGACCTTCAACATTGTCGCTGGCCCGCGCGGCGCTGGTGGAGCAGCAACTGACGCTCCCGTTCGCTGCGCCGCGCACCATGCTCAACGTCCCCATCGGCGGCGCGCGCCGAGCCGCTGCGCAGTCCTATTCGCTGGACCGCATCAAAGCCATCAAGCGGGCCGCCGGGGTGACCGTCAACGACGTCATCCTGGCGATGTGCTCCGGTGCGCTGCGCTACTACCTGCTCGATGAGCAGGCGCTGCCGGACACTCCGCTGGTCGCGATGGTGCCGGTGAGCCTGCGGACAGCGGAAGAAGCCGACAGCGGCGGCAACATGGTCGGCAGCATCCTGTGCAATCTGGCCACCGACGTCGAGGATCCGGCCAAGCGGCTCGAGGCGATCAGCGAGTCGATGCGGGGCAACAAGAAGGTGTTCTCCGAACTGCCTCGGCTACAAGCCTTTGCGTTGTCGGCGTTCATGATGGCGCCGCTGGGCCTGGCCGCGCTGCCGGGCTTCGTCTCGTCGGCACCGCCCCCGTTCAACATCGTCATCTCCAATGTGCCGGGGCCGACCGAGCCCATGTACTGGGGAGGCGCCCGCCTCGAAGGCAATTACCCGCTATCGATTGCGCTGGACGGGCAGGCGTTGAACATCACGCTGGTCAACAACGCCGACAACATCGATTTCGGCTTGGTCGGATGCCGGCGAAGTGTGCCGCACCTGCAGCGGCTCCTGGGTCACCTGGAAAGCTCGCTGAAAGATTTGGAGCGCGCGGCGGGAGTCTGACTGTCGATGCCCAAGCTGAGCGCGGGGCTGCTGTTGTATCGGGTGCGCGACGACGTCGTCGAAGTCCTCATCGGACATCCGGGCGGGCCGTTTTGGGCTCGCAAGGACGACGGCGCCTGGTCGATCCCCAAGGGGGAGTACGGGCAAGGCGAAGACCCGTGGGCAGCCGCGCAGCGCGAATTCGAAGAGGAGATCGGGCTGCCGCCGCCGGCCGGCCCGCGGATCGAGTTCCCACCGCTGAAGCAGCCCAGCGGCAAGGTCATCACCGCGTTCGCCGTGCGAAGCGATCTCGACCTCGCCGATGCCCACAGCAATACCTTCGAACTCGAGTGGCCGAGGGGATCCCGGCGGATCCAGGCCTTCCCCGAGATCGATCGGGTCGATTGGTTCCCGGTGGCGCAGGCCAGGATCAAGCTGCTCACTGGCCACCGTCCTTTCCTGGATCGATTGATGGCAGACCCCGCGCTTGCCGGCTTGCAGGAGGGTTAAAGAACCTGGCGTATGTTCACACTCATGCAGACGCTGCGAACGCCAGACGACCGGTTCACTAACTTACCCGAATTCCCCTACACCCCAAACTATTCCGACGTCGCAGACGACGACGGCGGGACGCTGCGGATGGCCTGGGTGCAAGCCGGCCCGGACAACGCCGACCCGGTGCTCATGCTGCACGGCGAGCCGTCGTGGTCATTCCTCTACCGCAAGATGATTCCGGTGCTGACCGCGGCCGGGCATCGTGTCATCTGCCCGGACTTGGTCGGCTTCGGTCGTTCCGACAAGCCGACGCGCATCGAGGACCACAGCTACGCGCGCCACGTCGAGTGGGTGCGGGCCTTGGCGTTCGACACCTTGGACCTTAACCGGGTCACCCTGGTCGGCCAGGACTGGGGCGGCCTGATCGGATTGCGGTTGGCCGCTGAGCATCCCGAACGCTTCAGCAGGCTGGTCGTCGCCAACACCGGGTTGCCGACCGGAGATATCCCGATGCCGGAGATCTGGTGGCAGTTCCGCGCGGCGATCCAAGGGGCACCGTCGATCGATGTCGGTCGGTTCGTCCAGGGAGGTTGTCGGCGGCCGATGAGCGACGAGGTGCGCGCGGCCTACGACGCGCCATTTCCCGATGACAGTTATTGCGCCGCACCGCGTGCCATGCCCGGGTTGGTGCCGACGTCACCGGATGACCCGGCGGCGCCGGCCAACCGCTCGGCATGGGCAAAGCTGTGCGCGAGTACGACGCCGATGTTGGTCGCTTTCAGTGATAGCGACCCGATCACCGGCGGAATGGCGCCGATCCTTCAGCGCGAAATGCCCGGCGCACAGGGGATCGAACACCCGGTCGTGCGCGATGCCGCGCACTTCCTCCAAGAGGACGCCGGGGAAGAACTCGCCGGCTATATCGTCGAATTCCTGCGCAGCTGACCTACGTCAGCAGGACACTCGCAGCTCGAAGGGCTCCGTCGTTCGTCGAGTCGGCGTGGCGTCGGCGTAACCGACCGCAGTACCGGCGATGCGGTAGGTGGCACCGGTCATGGCGACCGCGGCTTCGCCCTGCAAATGGCGGTCGTAGCTACCGGTGAAGCCGTCGAAATCGTGGAACCGGACGAACTCGGCGAGCAGTTTGTTCGCGCTGGAGAGCATCACCGTGACACCCGAGGATCGGTTGCCGGTCCGGATTGTCCGCATCCATTCGATGGATTCACACTGCACCGCATCAGTCACCAACGCGGTACTGCCATTGACGCTGAGTTCGGCAGTGCCGGCCGGCAACGTGCCCGGTGCGGGCCGGTGCGCTGGTCGTGTTGAGCAGCCGACACCGCCGATCAGCACTACAGCCACTGCGACGACGAGTGATCGACCGTTCACGAGGGAAATCTAGCCACCCGCCGAACTCCTGCACAATGTGTGCATGACGAGTGTGTCGAGTGTCGCCGAGTCGCAGGCCCTTCTGCTGCAACTACTGGACCCGGCTAACCGTGCCGACCCGTATTCCGTGTACCGGCAGTTCCGCGACAACGGGCCGATGCTGCTGCCGGACTCCAACCTGACCGTTTTCTCCGGATTTCGCGACTGCGACGAGGTGCTGCGGCATCCGTCGGCCTCCGTCGACCGGTTCAAGTCGACGGTCGCGAAACGCATGTTCGCTGACGGCGCGAACGTGCGCCCGCAGGGACCGCCGATGTTCCTGTTTCTCGACCCGCCCGATCACACCCGGCTGCGCAAACTGGTCAGCAAGGCGTTCGCGCCCAAAGTCGTCAACGAGCTTCAGCCGGAGATCGCCGGGCTGGTCGACGGGCTGCTCGACCGTATCGCCGAACGGGGTCGCTTCGACGTCATCAGCGATCTGGCCTACCCGCTGCCGGTGGCCGTCATCTGCCGGCTGCTGGGAGTTCCGCTGAAGGACGAGCCGGAATTCGGCCGCGTCTCGGCGATGGTGGCGCAGGCGCTGGACCCGTTCTTCGCGATCACTGGCGCGCCGGCAGAGGGTATGGAGGAGCGCATACGCGCCGGTCAGTGGCTGCGGGAGTACTTGCACGACCTGATCGACCAGCGGCGCTCGCGACCCGGCGACGATCTGCTGTCGCGGTTGATCGCGGTGGAGGAGTCCGGCGATCAGCTGGCCGAAGATGAGATCGTCTCGACCTGCAGCCTGCTGCTGATCGCCGGGCATGAGACGACAGTGAACTTGATCGCCAACGCCATCTTGGCGATGTTGCGCCACCCCGCACAGTGGACTGCGCTCGGCACCGACGCAACGCGGGCGCCGGCGGTCATCGAGGAGACGCTGCGCTACGATCCGCCCGTCCAACTGGTAGCCCGAATTGCCGCTGACGACATCACGATTGGGGATACCCGGGTAGCCAAGGGTGACTCCATAATGCTGCTGCTGGCCGCGGCTGGGCATGACCCGGAAGAGTTCGAGCGGCCGGAGACCTTCGATCCAGACCGAAAAGCTCTTCGGCACTTGGCATTCGGAAAAGGATTGCACTACTGCCTGGGTGCTCCGCTGGCCCGGCTGGAGGCCGCAGTCGCGCTGTCGGCGGTGACGGCACGCTTCCCCGAGGCGCGGCTGGACGGCGAACCGGCCTACAAGCCAAATGTCACGCTACGAGGACTGTCCTCACTGGCCGTGGCGGTCTGATCCGTCGAGCCCAGGGACGATGTCGCCGAGACGAAAGGTGACCGGGGTTTCGAGTTGAGAGTAGGTGCATGACCGTGGATCGCGGTCGGGCCGCCAACGGTTGAATTGAGCTGTGTGGCGGAATCTTTCACCTTCCATGTGGTCGTAACGGACTTCGACCACCCGTTCGGGTTGCAGCGGCACGAACGAAAGGTCCTTGCCGGCATTCCAGCGGGAGAATTCGTTCTTACGCGGTGTGCGTTCACCGGCTTGGTGGGCAGCCCAATTCCACGGGTGGCCATCGAAATCGACAACTAGCGGCTGCAGCTCGGTAAAGAGTCGCCGCCGCTCGGCCATCGGAAACGCGCCGATGACGCCGACCGATGCCAGCGCCCCGTCGTCCTTATAGAGCCCGAGCAACAGCGAACCGATCGCCTCGCCGCCCGACTTGTGCACTCGATACCCGGCGACCACGCAGTCTGCGGTGCGCTCGTGCTTGATCTTGAACATGACGCGCTTGTCCGGCTGGTAGGTGATTCCCAGCGGCTTGGCGACGACGCCGTCAAGGCCGGCCCCCTCGAACTCGTCGAACCAGCGCTGCGCGGTCGTCATATCGGTGGTCGCAGGCGTGACGTGAATCAAGCGGCCGGGCTCGGCCGCCGAAGACAAAGCGTCGACCAGGGCGGCGCGGCGCTCGGAGAATGGCCGCCCGGTGTAGTCGTCATCGCCGAGGGCGAGCAGGTCGAACGCGATGAAGGACGCGGGCGTCTTCTCGGCGAGCATCCGCACCCGCGAGTCGGCCGGGTGGATGCGCTGCTGCAGCGCCTCGAAGTCCAGGCCGTGGTCGGTGGCGATGACGATCTCGCCGTCGATCACGCACCGCCCGGGCAACTCCGCAGTGGCCGCCGCGACCAGTTCCGGAAAATAGCGGGTCATCGGCCGCTCATTGCGGCTGCCTAGCTCCACCTGCTCGCCGTCGCGGAAGCAGATCGACCTGAACCCGTCCCATTTGGGCTCATACGACGCGTCGGGGGGGATGGATTTAACCGATTTGGCCAGCATCGGCGAGACCGGCGGCATCACAGGCAAGTGCATTTGCACATTGTGCGATAACCCTGTGCTGGAATCGGCATATGGCAGCTCCAGCGGAGGAACTTGATGTCGACGGGATCGCGGTCCGGCTCACCAATCCGGACAAAGTTTATTTCCCCAAGCTGGGAGCCAACGGAACGAAACGCACACTGGTCGAGTACTACCTGGCGGTGGCACGTGGGCCGATGCTCGCCGCGCTGCGCGACCGCCCAACCCATTTGCAGCGCTTTCCCGAGGGCATTGACGGCGAGGAGATTTACCAGAAGCGGATTCCGCAGCACCACCCCGACTACTTGGAGACGTGCCGGATCACGTTTCCGTCGGGGCGAACGGCCGACGCCCTAAAGGTGACCCATCCCGCCTCCATCGTGTGGGCGGCGCAGATGGGCACCGTCACGCTGCATCCGTGGCAGGTGCGCTGCCCGGACACCGAACACCCCGACGAGCTGCGCATCGATCTGGATCCGCAGCCCGGCACCGCCTTCGCCGAGGCGAGGTCCGTCGCGGTCGATGTACTTCGCCCGCTGCTCGACGAACTCGGACTGGTCGGCTACCCGAAGACATCAGGGGGTCGCGGTATCCACGTGTTCCTGCGGATCAAAACGGACTGGGATTTCATCGCGGTGCGCCGGGCCGGCATCGCGCTGGCGCGCGAGGTGGAACGCCGTGCGCCGGATGCGGTGACGACCTCGTGGTGGAAGGAAGAGCGGGGTGAGCGCATCTTCATCGACTTCAACCAGAACGCTCGCGACCGCACGTTCGCCTCGGCGTACTCGGTGCGGCGCACCGAGATCGCGACGGTGTCGACGCCGCTGACGTGGGACGAGCTGGCCAGCGCGGACCCGGACGACTACACCATGGCGACCGTGCCCGACCTGGTATCCCGCCGCGAGGACCCCTGGGCCGACATGGATTCGGTCGATCAGTCGATCATGCCGCTGCTGGAGATGGTCGCGGCCGACGAAGAACGCGGACTCGGCGATCTGCCGTATCCGCCCAACTACCCGAAGATGCCGGGGGAGCCCAAACGCGTTCAGCCGAGCAAAGATACCGACCGGAAGAAGTAGCGCTAAAGCTTTTGCGCCACGAACGTCGCGGCCTGGTCGGTCGCACCCGGGACGTAGCCGAGGTGCGCGATAATGCTTCCACCCTCGGCGCAGATGTTGTCATCGGGAAGGCAGATGTCGATGGTCCTGGAGCTGTAGATCGGGTCGACCGCCGGAATTTGGTTGTCCGACAACTGCTTTGCGTAACTGCTCTGCGGATTCCCGAACAAGGCAACGGCGGCAACGTGATTGGCGACCTGCGGGGACAGTTGGCGGCTGGTCATGTCCATGACCCCAGCGCCCTGCGAATATCCCCCGAGCACGATTCTGGTCTTCGGGCAGTTCGCCGCGGTCGCTTGCACGTGGGCGACCGCGTCGGCGGCACCGGCGTGCGCGCTGTTGACGTAGTCGGCGGTCGACGGGTAGTCCACCGGGTAGAGATTCACCGTCTTTCCGGGAAGTTGGCCGGTTAGCGAGTCGAAAAAGGCCTGGCCAGGCCCGCCGGGGCCGACGGGCTCGCCGGTGCCGCGGGCGAACACGACCTCGGCGTCGGGACACTGATCGGCAACGGCAACAGACATGGCGGTCGGAGCACTGAACAGGGTCAAAACCATCAGTGGCGCACTAGCAATGCTGCGGCCGATGCTGCTTCTAGTCATCTTTGAATGCTGCCATCTTTTTGATCCGCAGGGCTCGGTACAGGTAATAGCATCACGTCATGATCGCATCGCAGCGTGGCGATGTAGTTCTGCTTGAAGCCGAGAACGGTCTGCCACGTGGCGTCCACGGGGCCGCCGACCCGCGTTTTGCCAATGTGATCCGGATATTCGCCGGGCTGTTTCCGGGTCGCCGGTTTGGTGGCGGGACCCTTTCGGTTTACATCGAAGGCAAGCCTGTCGTCGACGTCTGGATGGGGTGGTCAGACCGGGCCGGCGAAGTGCCATGGACGGCCGACACCGGCGCGATGGTGTTCTCCGCGACGAAGGGTGTCGCGTCCACCGTGATTCACCGGCTGGTCGACCGGGACCTGCTGTCCTACGACTCGCCCGTTGCCGAGTATTGGCCGGAGTTCGGCGCGAACGGCAAATCCGACATCACCGTCCGCGACGTCTTGCGGCATCGATCCGGGCTGTCGCATTTGAAGGGTGTGGGCAAGACGGAGTTGATGGATCACCGCCTGATGGAGGAGCGGCTGGCCGCGGCACCGGTCGACCACCTGCGCGGCGCTCCGGCGTATCACGCGCTGACGTACGGCTGGCTGCTTTCCGGGCTGGCGCGCGCGGTCACCGGTGCGGGTATGCGCGAGCTGGTTCGCACAGAGCTGGCCCAACCGCTCAACACCGATGGCCTTCATCTGGGGCGGCCGCCGGCCGACGCGCCGACCAAGGTCGCGCAGATCCTGGCGCCGCAGAGCACCCGGCCCAACCCGGTGTTCAACTTCGTCGCGCCAAGGGTGGCCGGTCTGCCGTTCTCCGGAGCCTTGGGCGCAATGTATTCCCCTGGCATCAAATCGCTTGTGCAGGGCGATATCCCGTTCCTGGACGGCGAAGTTCCGGCGGCCAACGGAGTCGTCACCGGCCGCGGCTTAGCGAAGATGTACGCGGCACTGGCCAATGGCGGCAGCATCGACGGATCACAGTTCTTGTCGGCTGAGTTGGTGGACGGCCTGATCGGCAAGCCGCGGGTGTTGCCTGATTTGAACATGATGGTGCCGATGCCGTTTCACCTCGGCTATCACGAATCGCCGATTCCCGGTCTCCTCAAGGGGTTCGGCCATATCGGCCTGGGCGGCACGCTCGGGTGGGCCGATCCCGAGACCGCCAGCGCTTTCGGTTACGTCCACAATCGGCTCCTGACACCGATGGTGTTCGACATGGCATCGTTCGCGGGTCTGGCCCGTCCGCTGCGCAATGCGATCACCGCCGCCCGCCAGCACGGTCCGCTCGAGGTGCCGCAGTTCGGAGCCACCTATGGCAAGCAGCGAAAGCGGGCGGTGGCGGGGAGGCGTTAGCGCTTCGGCCCGACGCTAAGGCTGATCCAGCAGACGCAACGGGTGCAGGCCGTCGACCGCTCCGACGAACGGCGGGTGGATGCTGTAGCCGAGCATGCGGCGAATGTCGCCGGAGACCTCCCGGGCAATATCGCGCGAGATCGACAGCGTGAAAGCCTCCATCGGCCGCAGCCACGGTTGACAGTATTGAGCGGTGACGGCGAGACGGTCGCGGCTCGTCGTGTTGGCGCCTCCGCCGTGCCAAAGGGTGCCGACGAAGAAGACGCACGAGCCCGCGGACATCACGACCGGTAGCGACTGATCGTTGGGGCCCGGTCGCCGCTTGCCCCAGCGGTGGCTGCCGGGGAACAGGACGGTCGAGCCGTTGTCGGCGGTGAAGTCGTCGATCGCCCAGATCGTCGCGGCCGCCAACGGAGCCCGCGGACGTGGAACTGGGTAGAACCCGTCGTCATGGTGAGCCAGCTGCGCGGCCTCTCCGGGCTGAATGTTGATGGCCTGCAACGCCGAAAGCAGATAGTTGGGCATCAGCAACTGGTCCAGCACCGCTATCACGCGTGGATGATCGGCAAGCCGGTCGCACACCCGCGTCCTGCTCAGCACGCTGTAGATGCGCTGAGTACTCCGCCCCTCAAACGAATTGCGGCCGGTGTGCCCCAACCACGGACACACCACGTCACGGATCTGGCGGCAGTCCTCGGCGCTGAGCAGGTTCTCCCAAATGACGTAGCCGTCGCGGTCGAGGGCCGCCATGTCAGCCTCGACGATCGCCGGATCGACCGAAGCCCCGCTGGTGGGCGTCCACTTGTGCCGAAGCGCCAGATCGCCCCTGAGGTCTTCCAGTGTTGTGACGGACTCGTCGTCAGCGTTCATCTGAACCGTTCATCTGCACTCATCTTTACGCTTTGACTACACACTAACTCCGCGAACACGCCCATTGTCAGCCGTCGAGCGCCTTATCCTGGGAAATCAGGAAATTCGGGGGCGAGCGGCGGAGGGTCGGATGACGGCCATGACGGCTTGCCGCACGTGTGGGGCTGAACTCCTGGACAACGTGCGGTTCTGTCACGGATGCGGATCAGCGGTGGCCGCGTCCGATACTCCTGGTGCGCATCAGCAGGTGACCGTGATGTTCGCCGATGTCTACTCGGCGCGTGAGCGGGCTCGGCAGGGCGATCGCGACGGCGCTATCCCGTTGATCCGCGCCGGGGTCGATCGATTGTTCGGCGAGGAACCGTTGCAAGGGGCGGGCATTCCCGCAACGGGTGTGCTGGTGGAAACGCTGCTCGAAGCCGGCACCGAGAGTGACCTCGCCGAGGCCGAGGCCACGATCGCACGGTTCGCGGCGGCACCGACCGAGGAGTCGGCGTTGCGCGACGTCTGGCTGCTCCGGTTGCGTGCGCTGCTGGCGCGGGCGCGCGGCGAAGGCGTGAACTATCTGGACTTCGTGAATCGCTACCGCGGCATGGCGGCATCGCTCGGCTTCGAGGGACACATCGCCTGGGCCGAAGCGATGCCATGACAACGATCGGAAACCTGGTCAAACCCGGCCCAAAAATGCCTGGTCATCGGTAATCTTCCGGGCATGCTGTCTGCGGCCTTGCGTGACATGCAATGGCGAAGGCGGCGCCTCGTCATCGCGATCGTCAGCACGGGATTGATCTTCGCGATGACGCTCGTTCTGACCGGCCTTGCGAATGGCTTTCGGGTGGAGGCGCAGCGGGCCGTCGACTCTATGGGCGTCGACAGGTTCGTGGTTAAATCCGGTGCGGCCGGGCCGTTTCTGGGTTCGACACCATTCGCCCAAACTGACTTGGCGCGGGTGGCCGGTGAGCCCGGCGTCGCCGCTGCCGCCCCGCTGGCCACTGCGGCGCTGGCGATCCGGGAGGGCTCGGCGACGCGAAACACCACGGCCTTCGGCGCGCCGGAGCACGGACCCGGCATGCCGGTTGTCTCTCAAGGAGAAGCACCATCGACGCCGGACGAGGTCGCGGTATCGAGCACGCTGGGCCGTCATCTCGGCGACGATTTGCAGGTCGGTCCGCACGCATTGCGCATCGTCGGCATTGTGCCCAATTCCACCGCACTGGCGAAGACGCCCAACATCTTTTTGACCACCGAAGGCCTGCAGCAGCTGGCGTACAACGGGCAGCCGATGGTCACCTCGATTGGGATCGTCGGCACACCTCAGCAGCTCCCCGACGGTTACCAAACCCTTGATCGTGCCGCCGGTGTCAATGACCTGTTGCGCCCGATGAAGGTCGCGGGCAGTGCGATCACGATGGTGGCCGTCTTGCTGTGGATCGTGGCGGTGCTGATCGTCGGGTCAGTGGTCTACCTTTCGGCGCTCGAGCGCATGCGCGACTTCGCGGTGTTCAAGGCGATCGGAGTGCCGACGCGGTCGGTGCTGGCGGGGCTGGCGCTGCAGGCTGTCGTCGTCGCGCTGCTCGCCGCGGCGGTGGGTGTCATCCTTACGCAACTATTGGCGCCGCTGTTCCCGATGACGGTCGTGGTGCCGATGCACGCCTACCTGGCGCTGCCGGCGATCGCCGTCGCGATCGGTCTGCTGGCCAGCGTCGCCGGGCTGCGGCGCGCGGTGGCGGTCGACCCCGCGCTTGCGTTCGGAGGTCCTTGAGCGTGGGCGGTCTCAGCATCCAAGACCTCGTCGTTGAGTACTCCAGCGGTGGCTATGCAGTCCGGCCGATCAATGGCTTGAGCCTCGACGTGCCGGCCGGGTCGCTGGTGATCCTGCTCGGGCCCAGCGGGTGCGGAAAGACGACGTTGCTGTCTTGCCTCGGCGGGATTCTGCGGCCGAAGAGCGGTGCGATCAAGTTCGGTGGCGTCGATGTCACCACGCTTGACGGCCGTGCGCTGGCCAAGTACCGACGCGACAACGTCGGCATCGTCTTCCAGGCCTTCAACTTGGTGCCCAGCCTCACCGCCCTTGAGAACGTGATGGTTCCGCTGCGCGCGGCCGGCATGTCACGTGCGGCCTCGCGCCAGCGCGCCGAAGAACTTCTGGGGCGTGTCAATCTCGCGGAACGGATGAAACATCGACCGGGTGACCTCAGCGGCGGGCAGCAGCAGCGCGTCGCGGTCGCCCGGGCGATCGCGCTGGAGCCGCCGTTGATCCTCGCCGATGAGCCGACCGCGCACCTCGACTTCATCCAGGTGGAGGAGGTGCTGCGGCTGATTCGCTCGCTCGCCTCGGGCGAGCGCGTGGTGGTGGTCGCGACCCACGACAGCCGGATACTGCCGATGGCTGATCACGTCATCGAGATGGTACCGACGCTGGCGTCGGCGAATCGGCCACCCGAAACCTTCCATCTGAAGGCGGGCGAGGTGCTCTTCGAGCAGTCCACGATGGGGGAACTGATCTACGTTGTCTCCGACGGTGAGTTCGACATTGTGCGCGAATTAGCTGACGGCGGTGAGGAATTGGCGAAGGTTGCCGGGGTCGGCGACTACTTCGGCGAGATCGGCGTGCTGTTCAATCTGCCGCGGTCGGCGACCGTGCGGGCGCGAACCGACGCGACCGCCGTCGGCTACACGGCGCAGGCGTTCCGCGAGCGTCTCGGCGTGAAGGGTCTGAGCGACCTGATCGAACGTCGAGAGCTTGCCATCGACTGAAATGATTGTCGCGCTGCCACGACGAGCGACCGGCAGACCCGACGGATATAAAGAAGAGCATGGCTCTCACGTTTCAGGACGTCATCAACTCCAAGTACCTGCTGCTGACCACCTTCACCAAGGACGGCCGGCCCAAGCCGACAGCGATCTGGGGTGTGCCCGAGGGCGGCAAACTGCTGGTGATCACCGACGACGGCTCCTGGAAAACCAAGCGGATTAAAAACACTCCCCGGGTGACGATCGCCAAGAGCGGATCGCTGGGTAAGCCCAAGAGCGACCAGGTCGAGGGCGTCGCCCGGGTGCTGCCGAAGTCCGAAACCCGGCGGGTCTACAACGCTGTCCTTAAGCGGTACTGGTACCACGCCCCGTGGTTCTACGCGCACTCGATCGTGCGGGGCGGGATCGACAAGGTCCACGTCGGGCTGGAAATCGAGCCCGCCGGCTAGCGACGATCCAGATGTCTAGGGAGGCTAAGCACACCCTTTACGAAAGCGTTATAGTGGCCGCATGCGTCTTTCTCGTCTGGGCCTAGTCGTCCGCGTGGGCGTTGCAGTGCTCGCGCTCAGTGCCGCCGCGACCGCCTTACCCCGGGTTGCCAGGGCCGATCCGTTCGCACCGTGCGCCGGGTGCTCGTCCAACGATTCCACGGAGGACTTCCCGATACCTCGGAGAATGATCTCGACGACCTGTACCGCTGAGCAAATCATGGCTGCTGCACGCGATTTCGAACCGGTGTACTACCAGCGGTACATGGCTGATTACGACAATCACCCGAATGTTCAGCAGGCAGCTCAGGACAAGGTGCACTGGTTCTACTCGCTGTCGCCGGCGGATCGCCGGGCTTATTCGGCAAACTTTTACGCACCTCAGATCGATCCGCTGAATTTGGCCTGGCCCAACCACATGAAGCTCTTCTTCAACAACAAGGGTGTTGTCGCCAAGGAAACCGAGAACTGCGCCAACTATCCGGCCGGCGACATGTCGGTGTGGCACTGGTAGGTCGCAACCGGCGGCGATCAGCCGCTGCTTGATTCTCCGGGTTCGGCCATCAGGCCGACGCAGGTCGCGGTGATCAGTCGTGTCAACGCCGACGTGAAGTCGATGTTCCAGTCGGGCGGCAAGTCGGTGGCCTTCGCCTCCGCATAGGCCTCGGCGAGCTTTTTCGGCGGGTTAGCAGCCTGCCACAGCGGCGCAGCCAGCGAATAGGCGGCGAGAATGACGTCGTACGCGCCGGCGCGTCCCAGCCGCGGCAAGGCCTCCTCGATCGCATTGGCGAGCGACGTCACCGCCGCGGTGCTGATCTGCTTGACCTCGAGAACCCGGTCAATTTCCACCTCGTGCTCGAGGTGAAGATGCAGGTTGGCGAGTAGATCACAGAAAAGCGGGTCGGCGGCCAGACCGTCGGCTAACACCTCGGCGACCCGCGACGGCGACATCGGACCGGGCTCGCGCAACTTCTCACACACCGTGTTCGACCACCGCGCCCACCCTTCGGCGGCCAGATGCAGCAGCACCTCTTTGTGGGACGTGAAGTAGCGGCGCACCGCGGAGTAGTGCACGCCAGCGCGGCTGGCGACATCGGTCAACGTGACCGACGCGACACCGGACTCCAGTGCCAGCGAGCGGGCGGCCTCTACCAACGCCGCGGAACGTTGGCGCTTCTTTTCCTCGGTGCGGGCGCGCTGGAAGGTGAGCTGCGGCACCGCGCGAGAATAGCGCACGTCAGCGCATTGCGGGTGGGCGCCGAACCCGGTAGCGTCCGTTTACGCACGTAGCATGCGTTAAATTCGTATGCTTCTACCGTGCGGTGGAGTGCCGCCGAAAGGAGCCAACAATCCGGTCCGATGGCATGGTTTACTCGTCAAGGTTCGATGGTGCCTTCTCGCTGCCATCGCTCGGTCGAGCAGGTGGGATATCGCCGACCCGGAAGACCGCAACAGGTGAAGGGGATTTCAATTTTCAGGGTGCTGCAGCGGTCCTGGATTCCGCTCGTGATAGTGGTGGTCGTCGGCCTCGGGGGGTTCACGGTCTGGCGGATTCACGGCATTTTCGGCTCTGACAAGCGCCCTTCGTATTCGGACAGCGCGAATAGCGACACGAAGCCTTTCAACCCCAAGCATTTGACCTACGAGGTTTTCGGTCCCCCCGGCACCGTGGCGGACATCAGCTATTTCGATGTCGACGCCGACCCGCGCCGCGTTGACAGCACGCACTTGCCCTGGACGTTGAACTTGACGACGACTTCGGCGGCAGTCATGGGAAACATTGTGGCGCAGGGCAATAGCAATAGCATCGGATGCCGGATTGTGGTGGACGGTGTGGTCAAAGCCGAAAAGATCACGCATGAGGTGAACGCGTTCACCTACTGCGTACTGAAGGGTGCATGATTAGCGAGCAAAGGAGCACCGAGCACACCAGACCGCCATTCGTGCCGCGGACGATCCATCGGCTGGCGGTTCCCATCATCCTGGCGTGGTTGGCGATCGTTTTCTTGGTTAGTACCGCCGTTCCATCGCTGGAGCAGGTCGCGAAGCAACGTTCGGTGTCGCTGAGCCCCAAAGATGCGCCGTCGGTGCACGCGATGGAAGTTATGGGCCAGAAATTCAAGGAATCTGATTCCGACAGTTTCGCGATGATCGTCTTGGAAAGCCAGCAGAAACTCGGCGACGACGCGCACCGGTACTACAACAGCGTGATCCGTCAGCTGAGGGACGATCCGAAGCACGTGCAACACGTCCAGGATTTTTGGGGCGATCCGCTCACGGCGCCGGCCGCGCAAAGCTCCGACGGTAAATGCGTATACGTCCAAATAAATCTCGCCGGTAACCAGGGTACGACCTTGGGAGACGAATCGGTGGATGCTGTTCGCAGTATCGTGAACCGCACACCCGCGCCAAAAGGTGTAACCACGTATGTGACCGGCCCGGCGGCGCTCGTGAAGGACATGAACCATAGCGGCAACAAAACCCTCTTCAAGATGACTGTTGTAACTCTCTTGGTGATCGTCACCATGTTGCTGCTGGTCTACCGCTCCATCATCACGGTGTTTCTCCTGCTGATCATGGTTGGCATCGAATTGACCGCGGCCCGAGGGATTGTCGCGTTCCTCGGATATCACGGACTGATCGGGCTCTCCACGTTTGCCGTTAATCTGCTGGTATCCCTTGGAATTGCGGCGGGGACAGACTACGGCATCTTCTTTTTCGGCCGCTATCAAGAGGCGCGCCAAGTCGGTGAGGACCGCGAGACCGCTTTCTACACGACTTATCGCAGCGTCGCGCACGTTGTCTTGGCCTCCGGTTTGACGATCGCCGGCGCAATATTTTGTCTGAGCTTCTGCCGGATGCCGTATTTCCAAACGCTGGGCGTGCCTTGTGCAGTTGGCATGCTCGTGGCGGTGGCGGTGGCGCTCACGCTGGTTCCGGCCGTCATCGTCGTCGGTGGACGCTTCGGTTTGTTCGACCCCAGACGCAAGATGCAGGTCCGTGGTTGGCGCCGGGTGGGCACCGCCATCGTGCGCTGGCCGCTGCCCATTCTCGCCGGGGCATGCGCGATCGCACTTGTCGGCCTGTTGACGCTGCCCGGATATCAAGCCAGCTATAACGATCGGCTATATATACCCCACGATATCGCCGCTAATAAGGGGTATGACGCCGCCGAGCGACATTTTTCCCAGGCTCGAATGATGCCCGAAGTCATGATGGTCGACGCTGACCATGATTTGCGGAATCCGGCAGACTTCTTGGTCCTCGACAAACTGGCCAAAGGCATCTTCCGGGTTCCGGGAGTATCCAGGGTGCAGGCCATCACACGTCCCGAGGGCACGGCGATGGAGCATACGTCGATTCCGTTTCAGCTCAGCATGCAAAATGCCGGGCAGGTACAGACGATGAAATTCCAAAAAGCCCGTATGGACGACATGCTCAAGCAGGCTGATGAGCTCGAGGACACCATGAATCGAATGAGGCGCATGTACGACCTCATGAAAGAGCTCACCGATACCACGCACAAAATGGTCGGTGAGACGAAGGAAATGCAGGCCGTCACCGAAGAATTGCGAGACGACATCGCAAACTTCGAGGACACCTGGCGGCCTATCCGCAGCTATTTCTACTGGGAAAAACACTGCTACGACATCCCGATATGTTTTTCGCTGCGATCCGTATTCGAGGCGGTTGATGGTGTCGATGAGATCGACGACAAGTTCCAAATTCTGACCAAAGACTTCGATAAACTTGATTCGCTGATGCCGCAGATGATCGCGGAGTTTCCGCCGATGATCGCCAGCATGGAGTCCATGCGGACGATGATGCTGACGATGCACAGCACCATGTCGGGGATCTTCGGGCAGATGGACGAGCTGAGCGATAACGCGACGGCGATGGGCAAAGCCTTCGACCGCGCCAAAAATGACGACTCGTTCTACCTGCCGCCGGAAGTCTTCAAGAACCCGGACTTCAAACGGGCGCTGAACAACTTCTTCTCGCCGGACGGCAAGGCCGTACGCCTCATCATTTCGCACCGGGGAGACCCAGCGACGCCGGAAGGCATTGCGCGGGTTGACTCGATCAGGCAGGCGGCCGAGGAGTCGATGAAGGGCACTCCTCTCGAGGACGCCAAGATCTACCTGGCCGGTACCGCCGCCACCTTCAAGGACTGGAAGGACGGTTCGAAATACGATCTGTGGATCGCCGGGATCGGTTCGCTGTGCCTGATTTTCATCATCATGCTGATCATCACCCGAAGCCTTATTGCCGCCCTGGTCATCGTTGGCACAGTTGCGGTTTCGTTGGGTGCGTCCTTCGGGCTCTCCGTGCTGGTTTGGCAGTACTTCCTTGGGATCCAACTGCACTGGATGGTGCTGGCGATGTCGGTCATCGTCCTTTTGGCGGTGGGGTCTGACTACAACTTGCTGCTGGTATCTCGGTTCAAAGAGGAGATCGGCGCCGGGCTTAAGACGGGCATCATCCGCGCCATGGGCGGCACCGGCAAGGTGGTGACGTCGGCCGGTCTGGTGTTTGCGTTCACGATGTGCTCCATGGTGGTCAGCGACCTGCGGATCATCGGCCAAATGGGGACCACTGTCGGTCTGGGGCTGCTGTTTGACACGTTGGTGGTCCGCTCGTTCATGACGCCGTCCATCGCCGCGCTGCTGGGGCGCTGGTTCTGGTGGCCGATCAAGGTCCGGCCTCGCCCGGCCAGCACGATGCTTCGGCCCACCGGGCCGCGCCCGGCGGTTCGTGAGCTGCTCGGCGAACGAGAGGATGCCACGACAGATGCATTGCCGATGCCGCGCAACTCAATGAATACGCGCGCTACCGCCCAGGCCGATCTCTAGCACGCTCCCGGTGATCACTCCGGGATCCGTTACCAGGTAAACGATTCCACGGCTTACGTCCTCGGGCTGAAGCCACGGCTGCGGTATGGGGTTGGCTTTCATCATGCGGCGCACCAGATCGTCGGGAATGTCGTCGCCGCCTTCGGGCTGAACCATGGGAGTCTGGGTCGTCGTCGGACAGATGACGTTGACCGTGATGCCGTCTTTGGCGACCTCCAGCGCGACGGATTTCGCCAGCCCGATGACGCCCCACTTGGTGGCGTTGTAGGCGGCGAGCTCAGGGATGCCCATTCGCCCTCCCATTGAGGACGTCACGACGATCCGGCCGAAGCGCTGGCGCCGCATCACCGGTATGGCAGCGCGCAGGGTATTGAACGCACCCGTGAGGTTGGTGTCGATGAGCTGCTGCCAAACGTCATCGCTCACCTCTTCCAACAGTCCGGTGCTGACAATGCCGGCATTGGCCAGAACGATGTCGAGACTGCCGAAGTCTCTGAGCGTCTGCTCGACGGCAGCATTAACCTGGGCCGAGTCGCGCACGTCGACCGCGATCGGAGTGCAGCGGCGGCCCAGAGCGTTCACGAGCTCGACCGTGTCGCGCAAATCGCTTTCGGTGCCGAGGGGGTACGAGAGATCCTTCATCGGACCGGGAGCATCCGCCGCGATGATGTCCGCTCCCTCGGCAGCCAGTGCCAAAGCATGCGCGCGACCCTGCCCTCGAGCCGCGCCGGTGATCAACGCGACCCGTCCGTCTAAAGAACCCACGGACGGTTACGTTAGCAGCGATCCCCCTGGTAAGCGTAAAAGTGCTACAGCGCAAGCATTTAGCGCTGCTGCACCAGCCCGCTGGGCGGACTTTCGTCGGCATCGGTGTGCAGCAGCTCACGAACCGCCGGGCGAGGCCCGGTGGGCCGAAGCATCGTGCTTGCGGGGCGCGGCCGCACGTGTTGAGGCCACCAGAACCAGCGTCCGAGCAGGGTGGCCAGCGACGGTGTCATGAACGAGCGCACGATCAGGGTGTCGAACAACAGACCCAGAGCGATCGTGGTGCCCACCTGAGCCATGACCCTCAAGGGGCTGAACGTGAATGAAGCCATGGTGGCGGCGAACACCAGTCCGGCGGCGGTCACCACCGAACCCGAGCCGGCCATGGCGCGGATGGTGCCCGTCTTGAGCCCCGCGTGGATTTCTTCCTTGAACCGGGATATCAGCAGCAGGTTGTAGTCCGACCCGACCGCCAACAGCAGGATGATCGCCATCGCCAACACCATCCAGTGCAGTTTGATGCCGAGAAGGTACTGCCACACGAGCACGGAAAGCCCGAAGGAGGCGCCCAGCGAAAGCAGGACGGTACCCACAATGACCAGGGCCGCGACGACGGCTCGGGTGATGACCAACATGATGATGAAAATCAAAGTGGCCGCGGCGATTCCGGCGATCATCAGGTCGATGTTGGAGCCGTCGCGCATGTCCTTGTACAGCGCCGCGGTGCCACCGAGGTAAACCTTGGCACCCTCCCAGGGGGTTCCCTTGATCGCCTCGTGCACTGCCTGCTTGATCGGGTTGATATGAGCGATGCCTTCAGGCGACGCCGGATCGCCTTCGTGCGAGATGATCAAACGAACAGCGTGGCCGTCGGGTGACATGAACTGTTTCAGGCCCCGCGCGAAATCCGGGCTCTTGAAAGCCTCCGGCGGCAGATAGAACGTATCGTCGTTCTTCGCTTTGTCGAAGGCCTCGCCCATGGCCGTGGCGTTGTCGGACACCGCCTCCTGCTGGTCGTTGAGACCTTTCGTCGTCGCGTAGTTCGACATTATTGTTTGGAGATTTGCTTCCTGGCTGGCGATCTGGGGTGGTATCAGAGCCACCAGCTGCGGCTGGATTGCGTCTAGTTTGTCGATATTCGCGCTGAGGGCCTCAATGTTCTCAGTCACTGCGTCGATGCCGTCGAGCGCGTTGAAGATGGATCGCAGCGCCCAGCAGCTCGGGATGTCAAAGCAGTGCTTCTCCCAGTAGAAAAAGCTACGAATCGGCCTGAAGTAATCATCGAAGACAGCGATGTCGTCTCGCAATTTCTCCGTAATCTTCACGGTTTCTTTTGTGAGCAGCGCGGTTTGGTGCGTGGTATCGCTGAGACTCTTCGTGACTTGCATCTGCTCGTGCAGAGTTGCCATCGTTTTCCGGAGCTCGTCCGCTTGCTTCAGCAGGTTCTTCGCCTGCTCCTCCTGGTAATGCTGGGTCTGGATCCGGCCGGCGCTTTGCGCGCTCAGCAGAAAAGCCAGTGTGCTGTGGTCGAGCGGAGTGCCCAGGGGCCGGGTGATGGTCTGGACACGGCCGATACCGGGGATGTGGAAGATTGCTTTTGCCACCTTGTCCAACACCAGGAAGTCGGCCGGATTGCGCATGTCGTGATCCGTCTCGATCATGAGCAGCTCGGGATTCAGCCGGGCTTGGTTGAAGTGTCGGTCGGCGGCTGCATAGCCGACGTTGGCCGGGGTGTCGGACGGCAAATAGTGGCGGTTGTCGTAGTCCGTTGTGTATCCGGGCAGGGCGAGCAGACCGATAAGGGCGATCGCGATCGTCACCGCGAGAATCGGCGCGGGCCAACGGACAATCGCGGTGCCGATGCGTCGCCATCCGCGGGTTTGCAATATCCGCTTCGGATCCAGCAGCTTGAAGAAACTGGCCACCGCGAGCACCGCCGGGCCCAGGGTCAGCGCCGCGAACACCGCGACCAGCATGCCGACCGCGCAGGGCGCACCCAAGGACTGGAAATACGGCAACCGGGTGAAGCTAAGGCAGTACATCGCACCGGCGATGGTCAGACCCGAACCCAACACGACATGCGCGGTGCCGTGAAACATGGTGTAGAAGGCCTGTTCTCGGTCTTCGCCGAGGCCACGGGCCTCGTGGTAGCGGCCCATGATAAATATGGCGTAGTCCGTTCCGGCGGCGATCGCCAACAACACCAGCAAGTTGTTGGCGAAGGTGGAAAGTCCAATTGCCCCGACGTCTCCCAGAAACGCGACGACACCCCGGGCCGCAGCCACTTCGACCATCACCATGAACAGCACGATGAAAACAGTGCTCACCGACCGGTAGACGAAAAGAAGCATCACAATGATCACCAGAAAGGTGATCATTGTGACCAACTTGACGCCTTTTTCACCCGCATGGGACTGATCGGCGATCAGCGGACCCGCCCCGGTGACGTAGGCCTTGATCCCCGGTGGCGCGGGCACCGCGTCGACGATCTTGCGGACGGCTTCGACGGACTCGGTGGACAAACTCTCACCCATGTTGCCGGCGAGGTACACCTGGACATACGCCGCTTTTCCGTCCGGGCTTTGCGAACCCGCGGCGGTCAGCGGATCGTTCCAGAAATCCTGGATGTGCTGAACGTGCGTGGTGTCCTGCTTGAGTCGCTTGACGATCTCGCCGTAATACTGGTGCGCGGCAGTCCCGAGTGGTTTATCGCCCTCCAGGACGATCATCGCCGAACTGTCGGAGTTGAATTCGGGGACGAACTTTCCGTCCTTATCGAATTCGCCGAAGGTCGAACCGACCTTCTTCATCGCGATCATCCCCGGCGCGTCTTTCGGGCTCTGCGACACCGCGTGATTTTTTGAGACGACCTCCAACTGTGGCACCGCGACATTGACCAACACGGTGAGGCCCAGCCATAGCAGCACGATCGGCACCGCAAGCCGATGGATCAACCGCGGCAGGAAGGGCGGGATCAACGGCTGCGATACAGGCCGTGCAACCTCGGTGGTCTCGCTCATGCGGACTTGTTCAGGCAGAAGGTGAAGGCATGCACTGTTTCGTTGGCGGGGGATCGATTTGTGGCCTTGAGGACAGGCCCGCGCCCGTCGTTATCGTCCAGGGTGATCTTGCAGGCGATCCAATCGCCGCTTCCCTGCGCCACGAGATTGGCGGGGAGGGAAGGCTGCGTTGTTGTCAGCTCTATCGACCAGGGCAGGGCTACGTTGAGGGCCTGCTGCGGCTTGGAATCTTTATCCAGATAGTTGATGGTCGCCACGCTGCCCGGTGGGCCCCAGACCTCAAGTAATAACTTCTTGGGATTGAACGGCTTTATCTCTTCGGCGACCGCGCCGCCACCGAAGGCATTGCCATGAGCGCCGAAGATACCGTGCAGCCGGTACACGGCGAACCCCGAGACCGCGACCACGCCCGCGATCACCAGCACGAGCCAGAACCGGGTAAGGATGCGAGAGACGATAGACCTTTGGTCGTCCCGGCGTGGTTTGGCGATCTTGGCTTCGCCGCTGCCTTCGACCGAGGTGGGCAGCGGCTCGGTCCTGGGCTCGGTGGCCGTCATGGGTTCATCCTTAACCAGGGGCGAAGGGCCCTCAACTAATTAGCCTATGTGTAACCTTAG
>Ga0210396_10001499_pt1 | contig 25115 bp, 26 predicted proteins | sample IncBWH17OmetaG_FD_155466 | JGI IMG/M metagenome (GOLD analysis project Ga0210396, IMG submission 155466) | Forest soil microbial communities from Barre Woods Harvard Forest LTER site, Petersham, Massachusetts, United States - Inc-BW-H-17-O ... | reverse complement strand
TTCGATGATGGTGAGCGACGGCGACTCGCGAAGATCGTCGATGTCCTTCTTGTAAGCCAGCCCCAGGACCAGCACCTTCGATCCCTTCACCGCCTTCTGGCGCTCATTCAGCGCCCTCCCCACCGAGTCCACGACATGATAGGGCATGTGCTGGTTCACCTCGCCTGCCAATTCGATGAAACGGGTGTGGAAATCAAATTCTTTGGCTTTCCAGGAGAGATAGAAAGGATCGATCGGGATGCAGTGACCGCCCAGTCCCGGTCCAGGATAAAACGCCTGAAACCCGAATGGCTTGGTGGAAGCTGCCTCAATCACTTCCCAGATATCGATGCCCATCCGCAGGCACAGGAGTTTTAACTCATTCACCAACGCGATGTTCACGCAGCGATATATGTTTTCCAGCAGCTTGGTCATTTCTGCGGCCGCCGGGTTTGAGACCGGAACAACCCGGTTGAAGATCGAACCATACAGCTCCGCCGCCGACTCCGACGCGCCCGGATCCAGCCCCCCCACTACCTTGGGAATATCACGGCGAGCTACCGTCTGATTTCCGGGATCTTCACGTTCCGGAGAGAAAGCCAGGTAAAAATCACCGCTCTGTCCCTGGCGCACAGCTTTCAAGCCCGCTTGGTTGCCGTTCTCTAGGATAGGCAGGAGAACTTCCTCGGTTGTGCCTGGGTAGGTAGTGCTTTCCAGCACTATCAACTGCTCGGGACGAAGATGGGGAGCGATCGATTCTGCCGTGCTTGTGATGTAGGACATATCAGGTTGGTGATATTCATCGAGCGGTGTCGGCACACAAATGATGATGGCATCCATGTCTCGCAACTGGGCGAAGTCGATTGTGACCGAGAAATGGCGCTGCCGCGCCAATTGAATTTCAGTCGGAGGAATGCGGCAAATGTAAGAACCACCCGCGTTCAAGGTGTCGACCTTGGTGGCGTCAATGTCGAAACCAGTGACCGGAAACTTTTCTTCGTTGAAGAGCAGGGCCAATGGCAGGCCAACATAGCCGAGGCCAATGATACCTACCCGTGCCGTGCGGGCCTGGACTTTGTTCTTAAATTCCTCGACGGCGGTAACTCTATTTCTTACGATGCTGGACATGAACGACTCCGAGACTAGTGTTTCCCTCTGCTGGTTAATTTGCCCAAGATAAACTCTTGGGCCAGCCCGCCAGCAACATGCAGACCCATTCCGATTCCAAAGTTTCCGAATACATGCCGAGCATTGCGATCAGAACTTGGGTAGTACGCGAGGGAAATGGAAGATGAAATCAGACTGCCCCCCCACGTAGAATAGTTCGGCTGCCATGCTCCGTTGTCTCCCTTACAGATAAATGCAGCTAAGACGGCGTGGAGCGCCCGGGACTTCTTTGTCCCGCTGCCTTGATAGAAATAACGGGGATCTTGATGCAGCAGTGATGGCAGAACAGCATTGCCGATCAAGCCTTCGGTAACGCCGTCAGCAAGGCCGGTCCCTAACCGCTCTCCATATCCTCTTGTATTTTGGGGATAATTGCGGAGTCCAGCGGCTTGCTCAACTCCCGCCCACGCAGCTGTGCGGGCGAAGAAGACTGGGTGGGTGAGATCTTTGTAAGCTAGCTCGAACTTCATCCGCGTCGTAAGAGGCTCCGGGTGGGGCTCGTACACCACATAAACATTCGGTATAAAGCCTAAGACGCGCTGCTGTTCTTCAGCTTTGAGCTGTTGGACAGCAACCTCCTTCGACGAATAACTTACCGTGACCGCTCGCTGCACAGCCAAAATGCGAAGTTTGATCTCTGGAAGAGTCTTGTCCTGCCCGGGTTCGACTGTAACCGACGAGTTCCATTCTGCAAGTCCTTCTGCGGCGACACTGATCTGATAGGCAATTCCTGGCGTGACGTCGTGGAATGCAAACGATCCATCGTCCTTTGTTACAAATGTGAGAGGATCGCCGAACGGCCTTTGCAAGACGATCGTCGCACTGGGAATCGTATCGTTGTTACTATCGATTACCGTACCCAGGATGCTTCCTGTTTTGGTAGTTGGCACTTCCGTAGACTGCGCGGACGCGGGTACAACAAGAATCACTCCGCCTGCTGGGGCGATGAGCAGCAACATTTGGGTTAGATTCAGAAGCGTTCCCAAGAGCCAGTGAGAAAACGCATGTCTGTTAGTGTGCCTCGTTGACATTTCTATCCTTTGGACAGGGTGAAGTTGATTGTGATCTGGGAGTCGACTTCAACCGGCTCTCCATTCAAGAGATACGGCCGATAGCGCCATTGCTTTACTGCTTCGATTGCGGCCTGCGCGAGCACCGACAGACCGCTCTTGACGCGAACATCCTCCACGGTGCCGTCTTCGCCGATCACGGCCAACAGCACTACCGTCCCTTCAATCCGTGCGCGGCCGGCCTCGGGCGGATACTTCGGCGCAACGTCGTAGACCAAGTTGGCCTCGGCTATCCGGGCGGGCACACGGACTCGTTTTGGCGTGGGGGCGGGAGGTTTCGCGAGGACGGGTGCACTGCCCGTGCTCCCCAGCACTTCGCTCAGCACTCCACCGGGAATTCCGCCGATTGCTCCGCCAGGAACTCCTCCAACTACTCCGCCCGCAGTAACCACCGGAGGCGAAGGAAGTGCTTCTTGCGTCGCATGCACTGCACTAGGAATCCTCATTGTCTGGGTGTTTCTAGAAGCAGATCTGGGCACCGGACGCCCCGTGACATTGGAACCTGCGGCCGCCGGCAGTACATACAACATCGTCAGTCTCTCCGGCTTGGGGAGCGTGTCCGTGTGAAACAGTGGGATGACAACTAGCGCTAGCACAAGGAGCGACAGCAGGCCCACCGATCCAACTACCGCCCATGGATTTCGCGGTCGTAACTTCGCACTCGATACAAATAGGCTGTCGTGAAATAAATTGTTTTCTTGCAGGCTGAAAGAGACGGGACGCTGCTGTTTCTCGTGCCCTCGAAATGCTGCAATCTGTGACTTAAGTCGCAACCGTGCCGTCACGAACACCGGGTCCGCAATGCAATGTTCTGACCCTGAATAATTGTCGTTATGGGTATCCATAGCAGATTGATCCGCTTTCACGCCGCTGCGTTCTCCCTTCCGTAAACTGCAATGTGGAATCAGCACCACCGTCGAGTTACTGTCCATTCGAGGCCTTCTCCACCACATCAAAAGCTGGAGTTAGGGTATGAGTCTGTGTGATTTGATATTCCCCATACTTGATAGTGAGGACTGCGCTGCCAAGAATTCGCACCTTGGTCTCGCTCTCGTTTGACTCGGGCAGCCAGAAGCTGCCGAGTTTCTGATAGCTTCGTGTGAAGTCAGTCTTCACCGTCCACCACGAAGGATTGACGGCGGGCTCGCCCTCGACTTGGGCAATGGCAAAGTCCTTCGCATCGACCCAGATGCGCCCTTGAAAGAGAAACTTGTTTTTGGTCAGCGGCCGTGCCTGGAGCACGTAGAACTCATTCCCACCGATTTTCTTGTAATCTGCGAGTTCAAATGTGTAGTTCTGAGGCGTGATCGCCGAACGCTCCTGATTCTCGTCGCGCATGGACTCCTGTTCGGCCTCAAGGAGCTTCTTAAACACGCGAGTCCGCACGGTGCCCGATCCGCTCTCCGACACGATCGTGAATACCTTCTTATTGGGCGCTTCGTACTCAGCCCGAACGACCATGTCTGCCTTCTTGTGCGATAGGCAGTAGCACTCGAGATGGTAGCTTCGGATACTCGAGTAGCTTTCGAGTGCATGAGCCCGGTGTTCGTTCATTTGCACGACGCGCCGCATGACTTCATCAGCGCTCAACGGAGCCGACACCGTGGCTTGCTGTGCGACTGCCGGAATGCAGACCGCCAGCAAAGCCAACGTGGGCAGAAACCGGCCTGCGTGAAAGTTCAAATCTTGGGAAAACCGAATCATCATTTGTTTCTCCAAGGGAATCGTGGCAACCCGACAATAGTGTTTATGTTCGTGAAGCCTGGCTTGTGAGTTCTTGTCTCGAGTTCAGACGACGCCCGCAGATGAGTAAGCGTCCATTGCTCCTGGCCAGTTGTTTGTAGCGTGGATGAGTCGAAGAGATAAATCGTGCTCGCGAGAACCGGTCCGACGCGAACTTCATGGCGAGACATGCCAGATTGTTCGAGAGTGTCGAAGAATCTCTGGGTCTCAAAGAACCGCCGGGATGGCTCAAGAACGATCCTATCTCCCACCTGGGGTACATAATGGCGGTCGTAAAGGGGCACAACCGCAATGTCCGTGCGACCGCAGTTCTCTACGTAGTAGGTCATGCTCATCGGCCTGGCGGTCGCCAGCCGGGCGCCCGCATCTGCGTTGGAACAGACCTGCTGCGCTACTTCCCGTGTGTCGAACTCCGAAACCTCATCTTGCCCAAAATAACGGGCAATATTTTTCTGGCCTCCGCCAATTGAGTTCAAATAGAAGGAGTAGTAAGGAGACCACGCGTGCAATTCAAGAAAAGGCAAGGCAAACAGAGTGGCAGCGGCCAGCCCAACGAATGCCAGCGACATTTTCTTTTCCCTCATGCGGTCCCAGATCGCTTGCACCGCATAACCGCCAGCCAGAAAAAGAAATGGCAGCAGCACCAGTGAATAACGTACCCACTTTGCACCAGAAATCGAAAGCCCGGCCAGCTGAACCAGTCCCAGAGAAAGAAAAAAACACGATGCGAGGGTTTTGCGGTCCCGCAGAAGCATGATGCTCCCGGCGATAACGGCCACCAAAATTGGAATCGGTGTTTTGATCAAGAGGAGCCACAAGTAGAAAGTCCAGGGAACTCCAGCAAACAGACGCGAGGGAAAGTTCAGATAAAGCGTGCCGTTGAAGTCGTAACCACTGTGCCTGACGCCATCATGGTGAAGCCAATGCAGGATAGCGCTAAAGTTGCTCGGAAAGAGAACAACCGGGTTCACCAGAATGAAGGTGAGGACTATGACGAGAAAGAATCGTCCGTAGCTGAAGCGTGAAGGCTCGCGAGTAAGCCCCATTTTGCCGGCAAGAAACCAGGCCAGCGCGTTCAAGCCAAGAAGGTGAAGAATGTATTGCGAGGCAAAAGCCAGTCCAAACCCAATCGCGCTCAGGTCATACCAACGGCGTGCACTCTCGTCCGAATCTGCCTGTTGGGCCCGGCAATAGAGGTAACAAGCCAGAAGAGTGAAGAAGGTGAGCGGCGTTTCCTCTTTGGCAAGCCGATTTAATGCCACCGCCAATGGCGAAACTGCCCAGAAGAAGCCCGCCGCGAATGACCCCACAAATCCGATTAGGCGACGACAAAACAGAAAGAGAATTGCACTCGTCGCCGCGCCAAGAAGAACATTAGGAAATCGAAGCCAGCCCTCGGGGCTCATCGTGGGCCAGCTATGGAGTGAGGCCAGACGGTTCCAGCGCTCACCCGCTGTCAGACTGACCCAAACCAGCACCTTTAGCATCATCGGATGCTCACTGTTAACGCCCACGAAGTGTCCGTGACGATATTCCTGAACCGCCGCCCACTTTGCCGACTCGTCCTCAGACAGGCTGTTAAAGTCAACGTGATTCCACCGAACGGCAAACGCCAGGACCGTAAGCAGAAGCGCAATTGCCGCATCCCGATGCCAGCGCCAGGAACGATCTTGAAGCTCATTCAACACAGACCCTTCCGTTTCCATCGCCAGCGCCTCTGTGCTCATGACCGCGACTCCGACGCGATATCCATCCCACCAACTGCGCGCAGATCGAAAATCTCGGACACGGAATATGGTTTTCGCGCAGACGGGTTGAAGTACTGCCAGACTCCCAATTCGCCCAGGAGTCCGAGTGCTACCAAGTGGAGGCCCACCAGGACCAGGACTGCCGCAAAAACCAGCAGCAGTGCGTGTTGCTCCACGACATTGGTTCGATAAAGGACCTTCCAAACTAGCAGCCAAAGAGCCACGGCGGATCCGGCCGTCATGTTGATCAGGCCGAGCCGGCCAAAGAAGTGCAGCGGCCGCGACATGTAGCGAAGCAGAAACCGAATGGTGAGCAGATCGAACATGACCCGGAAGGTGCGAGACAAGTTGTAATGCGATACCCCGTGCTTCCGATGCTTGTTTTGAATAGGAATCTCACAGATCGAGGCGCCGTATGCCGAAGCCAAAGCTGGTATAAATCGATGCATCTCTCCATAGAGCGGCAGTTGAGAAAGGATCTCGCGGCGGTAGGCCTTAAATGTTGTTCCGAAATCGTGAATATTGACGCCGCTGAGCTTGGCCATGAGCCAGTTTGCACAACGTGAAGGAATCTTCCGCAACAGTAGGTTGTCAACGCGGTGCTTGCGCCAACCGCTGACAACGTCGTATCCCTCCTCGAGCTTCTCCAGGAATCCTGGAATCTCCGCAGGATCATGCTGAAGGTCGCCGTCCATGGCGATCACGTAGTCACATTTGCAGTGTGCAAACCCGGCCGCCAACGCCGCGGTTTGACCAAAGTTTCGGCGTAACTTGACAGCAGCGACACAAGGGTCGATTGAGGCAAGGTCACTCAGCCGTTTATATGTAAGATCTGTGCTCCCATCATCCACGAAGACAAACTGGTATTCCCAATCAACGTCTTCCATTACTGAGTGCAGCCGAGCATACAATTCGGTGATGTTGTCCTCCTCGTTGTGGAAAGGAACAACAATGGAAATGGTTGGTTTTGCTGTGAGGTCAGGCATGGTGCATCTTTCTGCTAAAGGCGCAATCGATCGCCTTGAGCCGTGTCAGTTGCGTCGACGTCGTGCTAGTGACCGCAGCCACATTCATTTCGACTGGAACGGTGGAGGATGTGCAGCCGCTGACCTCTACCGCGAGTGCCGCATACAAACTGGGAGTATTCGCTTCGATTTCGTAGGTCCCCGGGGGAAGGCCATCGATAGCGAATGCTCCCTGTGTGTCCGACTCGGTTTCCTTAGTTATGGGCCGGCGAAGGACGATGCGTGCCCCGGGCGAAACGGCAGGTTCTCCATTCGTGCCCTTCGTGAATACATCACCTCTTAATAATCCAAGTGCGGGGGAGCTGCCTTGAGCGAAACCAAGGCCCAACAACAAAGCAATCCCGATCAACGTCCGCATGGCTGCTCCTCCTGGTCACTTAAATTGCAATGTGCTCTCCAAACCAAAGGCATCCCCGCGATTTGTTTCAAAGCGTTGAGAACACGATAGATGTCATCAGTTCGAATACAACTCACGGTGGGTAGTGAGATGTCACTTGAGTTCGCTCGACTTGACATGTCGAAACTTGGTGACACGCACGCAATTGTCATGAGAAAGGAATTGGGGGGCCGCGCTGCCCGGAAGCAACGTGCGGCGCTCTGGTAGAAAGAGGAAGGTGGGCGAGTGCGTTGTTACCGGATGCCCGTGGGGTGTCTCGCGTCAACGTGACGAAGTCATGGCGATGGTGGCCTCCGAAACGATTGCCTGCGGCTCTTTGCTCTGACGCGCATTCACGACGTAGTTCGGTGTTCGATAGTCAGAACCTTCTTAGCCCCGTAGGAATATTGCGATGTCCCAAGGGACTACTCTGCCGCACGCGAAACTCACTCGGACTGTTTAGGCTTCGCAGCAGGTTTTTGGCTTTCTATGGGCACCTCAAACGATTGACCCAAAATGTCGTTGTAGCGAATTGTGCGTTTCCCCACAAGCACGAGCAGGTCGCGCCCTGCAGAGTATTTCACGGTCTCCTCGCCCAGCGGTGGCGTATACAGCACAACGTAGATCGTGTCGCCTACCTTGACCGCCACGTCGTAGCTCGCGGCGTCAGAGACGCCACGTCCGGCAGCCTGATGAGTCTTAACCTCAGTGATCGTGGCCACTTGATACTTCGAGCTGGACTGGCCAAAGGCCGGAAACACCGCCAACACGGTACAAACCAAACCCACTAGCCTCAGCATAATTTTGCCCCTTTCGTCCGTTCCTGGTGGAGTTGCCCTACCCTCCAAACGCTGGTTGATGTTTCCTCCTGATTCAGAGTTGACCGGTGACTGTCGTGGTTGGTTGGCCGGAACTTGACCAGGATGACTGCGTGATCGTTTTCGCGATGTTGCGCGCCAGGTTGTGCGTAGCCCGCAAATTACTGCCGAAGAAGCGGACATCGCCATTAACGGTGCGCTCCAAGACGACTTTACCCTCGCGTGTGAGGAGTTGACTCCGCACAGTTAACTTCGTGGCCCCACTTACAGTGGTCACAGCACGCCGCGTTTCGCTACCAGGCGTGTACTTCTCTGCGGTTGTTTTAAGCACTAGCACATTTGGAGCTTCGCTGACCGTGACATCGCCGTCGCGGAACACCTGCTGGAATTGCTTTGTCTTATTCAATTCGACTACGAGATTCTCGTAAATCGCGATTTGGAACGAATAGGCGAGGTCCACGTTCCCAGACTCAACCTGGTCGACTTGAACACTCCAGCGTGTGGCGGAAGTCCGATCGCCAGCAGAGGATTCCGCAGCCGCGGTCTGGCCGAACAACTGACCGGGAACTGCAAAGACGATCGCCACCAAGGCGATTAGACAAGCAATCGACAAATTGCATTTACCTGTTTTCATGCGTGGCCTCCGTAACGCTTTCTTTGGTCGACTGATCTTGGTGGGAGCTGACAATCACGCCCCGAGCTATCAGTTCACTCTTTGCTAGCTCGCCCTGTCCTTTTGCCAACTGAAAGATCGCACCGTGAATTCCTTGATCAGCGTCCACATATTGCAGCGTCAGGGTGTCGTACTTCTTGTGGGCGAAGACACTGACGACTCGGCCACCACCGAATGGAGCCGCCGTCTTGCCCAATGTCATCGGCAAGCCGCCGACCTGCTTACTCTCCGCGCCCAGAAAGACATCCCGAACCGATGCGATCTTCACTTCTGTGCCAGGCCTGCCGTTCTGCTGAAATTGCAGCGAATCTCCCTGAACGGACAATGTCCCAGTGCCGTTATCCCTCGCGTTCGCAAATCCCAGCAGATGAGTCGCCCGAGTGCTGAATGGTGCTCTCGTGTCTCCTCGCTGACTTGTTTGCTGTGCTGGCGCAGTCAGGCTGAAGCAAAGCAATACAGTCGAGAGCCACAAAGCGTGGCGTCGGTCCGGGTGGTAAGCCGCGCTGTGACTGCGTGAAACAACAAAAAGATCCATTTGTCTCCGATTCCAGCCGCGCCGTCGGGGCAAGGCTGCTCACTTCCTCAGATTCCTCAAGCAATTCGACTGCCGCGATCCCGATTACGTGCGCTTAAAGTTGTGCAGCGTACTCGCGGTGCTGCTAGAAACCAGCTGTGGCTTGCAAAGCGCAATTGAGGCTGTGTGTGAGTCACTGTGACGGACACGTCATGCTTGGGTGACTCCGCGATCTTCCGACACCAGGATCCGACGACGCGTGAGGGCACGTAAGTTGTGTCACTCATGTTTGACAGAGACGTCATCGTTGACACCAGGGACCGCGTCCACCGTGGCGGAAAGCACTTGTCTTGCCAATGACAAGAACGATCGGCCGGCAGGCATTTGACTACCACTACTTATTGTTGGGGTCAGCCGGCGCCTTGTGCCCTGTGGCCTGATCCACTTTTTGGACAAAGATGCTGAGTCATCGTCAGCAAAACGGATGAGCTTCCTCTCTGTGCGGTGATGTGGAAGGTGGCGTGCAAACACCAGATTGCCCTGAAGGACGTCGGGTTGACTCAGAATCGTACGGCAACCCAAAAAGAGAACTTGGGAGGGCAGGTTGAAACGGATTCCGGTCGCTTCAAGCGGCAGCATCTCGATAATAGTGGATCACAGTGGATCAGATGCCCTAGTGCGCCTCAATGGTCGCATCGATGTGGATTCCTCGCCCGACCTTCGCGATCGACTATCGGCCATCCTGTCCGAAAGACCATCGCCTCGTGTGATCACCGTGGATTTAGCAGGTGTTCCCTACATTGAGACGTCTGGAATCGCGACCTTGGTCGAAGCTCTTAGAATCGCTCGTCACCGCCAGACGATAGTTTGCTTACAGGGACTCAGTGGTTCCGTGCTTCGGCTATTCGAGGTCACGGGCGTACTGCCGCTGTTTGAAGCCGGTGATCGCAAAGAGAAGGTCTCTTGATGCCTAGGGTTCTCGATAATGTCGGCGAAAGAACAATCGAACATCTCGACTACGTCGGAAGTCTGAATATTCAGCTTTGGGCCACCTTGCGAGCCATGGGACGAGCGCTGCCCTTTGTAGGAAATCGTTATCGTTGGCAGGCAACCGTGAGGCAGATGCTGGAAATCGGCGTTGATGCGATGCCCATGGTCGCGTTGATGGCAATCTGCACTGGATTCATTCTCGCGATGCAAGGAGCGTCTGAACTGCGCCGCTTTGGAGCTATGCAATACGTCATTGACTTGGTCGCCGTCGGCTTCACGCGTGAACTCGGCCCACTCCTGACAGCGATTGCCGTAAGCGGACGATCCGGTTCGGCATTCGCGGCTGAGATCGGGACCATGAAAGTCACCGAGGAGCTCGATTCCCTCCGCGTCATGGCGCTGGAGCCTGTGGAGTTTGTGCTCGCACCCAAGTATCTCGCAGCTTTGATTTCGGTGCCATGCCTCAGCATCGTCTCGAATGTTTTCGGCATTTTGGCCGGCGGTTTGTTCATGTTCTTGAGCACTCGCCTGGCGCCACTGTTGTACGTCCACTATGTGTTTAATTCCATCACATTGCGCGACGTGATCACCGGGTTGATCAAGAGTGTGGTGTTCGCAACCATCATTGCTCACGTTGGATGCTTGGAAGGGTTTCGTGTCCGCGGAGGCCCCGATTCGGTAGGTCGTTCCACTACTAGCGCAGTGGTGAAATCAACATTCCTCGTCATCGTCGCGGATGCGGTCTTCACCGCAATCTTTTACTTCACGGTGAAACTCTGATGCCCATCATCTCGGTTCGCGATCTGGTAGTCGAATACGATGGCCGGCGTGTGCTGAACGGTTTGAATCTCGACATCGAGCACGGAGAAACCATGGTGCTGTTAGGTGGCAGTGGCTCCGGAAAAAGCACCCTGTTGCGCCAGATTATCGGACTGGAACGCCCCAAGTCAGGCAGCGTCCACATAAAGAATATGGATATTACGCGTTGCTCAAAACCCGAACTGAAGAAAATTCACCAATCCATAGGTGTGGCCTTCCAAAGCGCGGCTTTGTTCAACTCGCTGACAGTCGAAGATAACGTAGCTTTGCCACTGCGTGAACACACGCGGCTTGCACCCTCAATCATTGACCTTATGGTGTGGATGAAATTGGCTGCAGTCGGTCTCGCGGAGTTTGGCAAGCTACTTCCCCGGGAACTCTCCGGCGGCATGAAGAAGCGTGCGGCCGTGGCGCGCGCGCTCGCGCTTGGCCCTGAAATTCTGGTGCTCGATGAGCCATCGGCCGGGCTTGATCCCATCGTCGCCGCGGAACTCGATGAATTGATTCTGCTCCTCAAGGAAGCTCTTCAAATGACAGTCATTGTCGTTACCCATGAACTGCCGAGCGCGTTCCGCATCGCCGACCGCATCGCCATGTTGTATCGGGGCTCATTCAGCTCGGTCGGCACGAAAGATGAACTTAAAGCAAGCCAAAATCCGCGGGTACGCCAGTTTCTCGATCGCATTCCCGAAAACGTAGCGAAAACGCCGGCTGTGGCCGCTTACTTCGAAAAGTATATGCAGTCTCAGGAGACATACCCGTGACCACACAAGCCAAGGTTGGAGCCTTTGTTCTTGGATGCTTTTCGATCCTTGCATTTACCGTGATCTACCTCCTCAACGCCCAGTTAGGGGGACACACGGTTCCATATCGGACTTATCTTCGTTACGCCGGCGGGCTCGAGCCAGGCGCACAGGTTCTGTTTGGCGGAATCAACGTGGGACAGATCCGGGCAGTACGACCTTCGCGTTCTGATCCAACCCAGATCGAAATTCTGCTGGACGTGAAACAAAGCACGCCGCTGAACGAAAAGTCCGTAGCGAAGCTTGGGCTCGTCAGCGTAATGAGTGGCGCCGCTCTCTCCATCACCACCGGCAGCAACGATGCAAGACGTCTGACCCCTGGGTCAGCCATTCCATCGCAGGAGACCGCGAGCCTGGATGAGATCACCAGCAAAATGGCGGTTGTTGCAGACAACGCTAACGGCTTGATCACGGAGGTGCGCGGCGAAGTGCAAGGAATCGGCGGAGATGCGCACACACTGCTCGCAAATCTGAATACCGTGACCGGCCAACCCAATCAACAAAAGATCCGAGTTCTGCTCGATAACGTCAATGGAATGCTTGCGACGGAGCGGCCAAAGATCGATCGTCTCACCGATGAGTTGAACGCGCTGAGCCAGCATGCCGATGACACCATTGAAAATGTGAATGGCACTGTCAGTGATGTCCGCGAGCCCGTGCGCAAAGATCTCGCGGAACTGCAGAACACTTTGCTCCAAGCCAAGCAATTGCTAGCTGACATGCAGGTGCTGGTGAAGGGCAATGACTACAAGATTGATGACACGATCGAAAACCTGCGGACGGCAACGGAAAACCTCGACCAGTTAACCGAATCAGTGAAACAGCGTCCGTGGAGTTTAGTTCGTATCAAACAGCCCGAAGATAGGAAGGTGCCGAAATAATGCGCGCTCAAATCAAAGGACGAAATTCCATGCCTGTTGCGGCGAGCATGGCCACCGGGTGGTGTCTATGAGAAGAACTGTGACGACGATTGTCTTCTGTCTCGCAACGTTAACCATTCTGGTAGGTTGTGGCAGAGTGCGGTATCCCCAGTACTACACTCTGAATCTGCCTGCGCCGCCGGATCCGCCTCCCGCAGAAAACGTGCACGCCGCGTTAGCAGTCCGTGAATTCCGCGCGCCCGCTTACCTGAGGCAGGGAGCCATTGCGTACAAACCATCTCCCGAACAAATCAGCTTTTATACTTACCATCGTTGGGCAATTAACCCTTGTGAGTTCGTGACCAACTCGGTAATTGATCGGCTTCGCGCCAGCGGGGGCTTTGTCCGTGTCAAGCCCTACGACGGTCGCCCCGACACTCAATATGTCCTTAGCGGACGGTTGGAGAGGCTCGAGGAAATCGACTACGCGGGTGGCGTAAAGGTTGAAGTCGCAATCTCCGCCCAGATCACAAATCTCGTAACGGGGCTGACCGTTTGGACCAACACCGTTTCGGAGGTAGGAGACGTCAATAAGCGCGATGTCCCAGCGGTAGTTTCTGAAATGAACCGCACGATGGAACTGGCAATCAAAAAGCTTCTGACTCCAATGCCTGCGGATGTGGCGGCTGGCCCCACAGCAGCTGGACGAAACTGAATATTCGATACAGCGACGAGGCCGGCGAATCGACCGTGGAGTCCCTGAGTTGCAAGTAGCCTCCCTGGAGTTCTGATGTTCTGTCTCTGTTTGTTCGTCGTTGTCGCATCCATTGAAGGAGTTTGTAGTGAACTGGTTCAGAAACTATGCTTTGGGTTCTCGCACGGGTGAGTTGCTCGCGCTAGCAATAGTAGTTTTAGTGTCATTCGCGTTATGCATTGCCTCATTGAAACTTGTTTTTTGGTTCCTTACACGCAAACGAGATGAAGACGAGGGCGAAGGCGAAAAGGAGTATTGGCGCGTACATGGCGAAGAAGACACGACCCTATCGAATGGAAGCAATCGCCGGAGTCGATCTTGACGCAGAAACTGAGAATGAAGGAACTGAGATCGGCATTGCTGCCCAAGGTAAGTGGATCATCCTGTCAAAACGCTGTCTGAATGCGTTCACGAGCGCCCCGACTGCTTTTTTGCCGCGAGATGGAATCTTGATTGCAACAAGCCTGGACGGGAGCACAGCACCGGCGCAAGTCGCCACGGGCATGCGATTGTGCGTCCGGACGTGACCACGGCAGCGTGTCGATCTGCGTTCCACCAAACCCTTTATTGAGGACAAGTCATGATGAATCGTAGGCAGAAGTTTGGATTGGTATTTGCCATGTGCATGGTGGCTTCGGCTACCGTGGCAGATTCTTTGGAGTTGAACAATGGAAGTTTGATCAAGGGCAAGTTTGTGGGCGGAAACCAGAACAGCATCAACTTCCAGGTTGGGTCGTCGATACAGAACTATAGCGTTGGGGATGTCCGTGTTCTCCGGTTCGATTCCGAGCCGAAAGGCGCGGCGGTCTCTGTGCCTTCGGATGTGCAGTCGTACGGGTCGGTCTCTGCAAGAGATGCCGCGAAGCCTTCCTCCTACGTGACCATTCCTGCCGGAACAAGAATCTCGGTGCGTACGATCGACGCCATTGACTCCACCCAGAATCACGTGGGAGATCGGTTCCAGGCTTCTCTCGAAGAGCCCCTAATCGTGGAGGACAACGTCGTGGCAGCGAAGGGCGCAGACGTCTACGGGAGACTGGAAGAGTCCAAAGAAAGCGGGACTTTCACCGGAAGGTCTGAGCTGAGAGTGGCGCTTACCGGAATTGTGGTAGATGGCAAGACCGTGCCTCTCGTGACAGGCGACTACGAATTGACTGGCAAGTCTAAGGGCGCAAGTACAGCCAAAAGAACCGTCGGCGGAGCTGCAATTGGAAGCATCATCGGTGCAATTGCCGGGGGTGGCAAAGGGGCGGCGATCGGAGCTGGAGCGGGCGCCGGACTGGGTGCCGGTTCGGAAATCATCACCAAAGGTGAGCAAGTGAAGATCCCCAGTGAGACGTTACTCGATTTCACTTTGGAACAGAGTGTGTCGATACCGAAGCGAGCAAGTTGATCGCCTGTGCCTAGGAGAACGGAATTACGAAGTACGGCACACCGAAGCCATTACCCTGGGCAGCAAACCCTCTTTGATGCACCCACCCTTCATACACTCTCACGTAACACGGGCTCCCGAGCTTTCCGCGAGCCGATCTGTCCAAGTGGGATAACGGAGCCGTACACGGGCGTCTTGGCGTTCGAGGAAGGTCAGAGGCCCCGCACTGACAGTAGAGGTCCCCGCTGAAGATTCCTGCGGCTTCTCTGGATGGATGGCAGGCTGAGCAAAAGCACCGCATAAAAAGACTCCCGCATGTCGGCCCATTCCATGCGGGAGGCCTTATCAGTGCGAAATGCTGCGTTGATTATTGATTGATCAGCGGCACTTGCACCAGTTGTACGTCGATCGCCAGACCGAGCCGCCAGTCGAGTTGATAAAACAGTGCGGTTTCCCTGCCGGAGAGCACTTTGCGGAACGTGGGCATGTATTTCAATCTTAGCTCCAAAATTGAATGCTCAACCTCGGCGCGCTTGCGGATGTAATTTTCAGCTTCCTCACCCGTCATGCCGCTGTAGCTTTGGGCATAGTCTTTCAGTAGGGCAATTTTCGTGTCGTAGATTTTGGAGAGCTCCGCGGCATATCGGTCGTAGACCGGCCAAAACTTCTCCGCTTCGGCATCGCTTAAATCCATATTCTCAGCGATAATTTGCTTCTTCTGGGATCTTACATCTTTACGCAAAAGGTCAATGAAGTCGTCAGGGTTTTGTTGGGAGTCGTCGTTTGTGATCGAGCTTTTGGCGGCCTCGCTTTTGGGCAGCGACGGATTCTGCGCCAATGCCGAATTTGTTGCTGCGAGTACGATTACCATTAGAGTCATCACGAGAAAGTTCTTTTGGTTCACGGCTTTCCTTCCTTACAGCGAAACTAGAGTTGGGCGCAAGTGCTGCCCGCAATTGTCAACCACTCCAAACTCTCCAGCATGCACGATTCCAATCGAGTGGCATCGTGTAACTCTCAGCCGGAGCGGGTCTCGAGTTGTCGCCGCGCCGTTAGCCCGTGTTGAGGTGGACTTCGAGACGACCAACTTGCAGGACCGAGTCCATCGTGCACAGGGTGTCAAATGTCACGTGTCATGTGACATGGCGCGTCGTGGGACTGAGGCCATGGGCTTTTCCAAGAAGAAAGTGAATTTGTTCCGATTGCGAGGAAAGCCTGCGATTTGTGTAAGTTCGTGTTCGTCTTGGTGAGTGGAACTGTAGTTGCTCCAATTGAGGCGTACGAACTCCAACGCTTCGAGATCTCTTAATGCTCAAGGAGCAAGTCTAATGTCCACCTCACCAGTGTCTGCTGGAACCGCGCCGCCCATACCGAGGCCGGTGCCACCAAAGACCAGTACAGATCAGGCAGTACCTCGCCAGGGTGCCAGGTGGCAGAATTACATAACCCCCATCCTCGTGGTGCTTCTCGCCCTGGCCGTTTTGATTACCATCACACGTAACTGGAATGCATGGGAAGGTGGCAAGGTCGAACAAGGCACAGATGATGCTTACGTTCGCGGCGACGTTACTCCCCTCAGCACCAAGGTGTCAGGCATCGTTCGCTCTGTGGATGTGGCGGACTACCAACAGGTACACCAAGGCGATCTCCTTGTCGAACTGCAGGACGATGACTATCAGGCCCAGGTGGATCAAGCCAAAGCGGCGGTTGAGGCCGCGCGTGCCGGCATTCAGGAAAATCTTCGGCAACGCCAGTTGCAGGATGCCCACATCGACAAAGCGCTGGCGGGTATCGATCAGGCCAACGCGCAGATTGCGGCTGCCGAAGCTGGCAAGGAAGCTGTCCAGGCTGAGTTGACTCATGCTCGCTCTGAACGCAGACGTCAGGAAGGGCTGTATCAAGTTCGCTCGACGACCGAGCAGAACCTCGAGGCTGCGGTCGCAACCGACGGCAACCTGTCAGGTCAATTTGCTAGCCGTGACGCAGATCTCCACCAAGCCCAAACCATGTTGCGTAGCAGTGAACTCGCTGCCGAAGCCGAGCGCCGCAGCAAAGCCGTCCTCGAATCGCAGGCGATACAACTTCAGGCCGATCTGCGCGCGAAGCAGGCGAACCTGGCGGCAGCGTCGGTGAACATTGGCTACACCAAAATCTACGCTCCCGGCGACGGCACCGTGGGCGAACGCCAAGTTCGGCCTGGGCAACTCGTCTCCCCGGGCACGCAGGTGATCTCCTTTGTTGCCCTCACAAAGTGGGTACAAGCGAACTATCGCGAAACGCAGTTGACCAACGTGAAGGTTGGTGATCCTGCCGACATTCGCATTGACGAATACCCCGACCAACTCATTCACGGCAAAGTGGTCGAGATCGCACCAGCCAGCGGATCACAATTCGCTCTGCTGCCACCCGATAACGCAACTGGCAACTTTACGAAAGTCGTGCAGCGAATTCCTGTCAAGATCGCGCTGGACGACCCCACCTTCGCGGCGAAACTGCGTCCCGGACTCTCGGTGATTGCAACTGTCCGCACGAGACGGTAACCGGAGCCTATGGCAGCTTCGACCATCGCAGTTCGCCCGTCGGCGATAGACATTGCGCGCGCTACCGCCACCGCCATCCCGGCGGAAGTATCGACGCGCCCTCTGCTCGGAATCCTCGGAGTCGTCACAGGCGCCGGCCTCGTCACTCTCGCCGGCCGCATGCTCACTCTCGGCCTTTCCGATTTGAAGGGCCATGTTGGCATAGGCTTCGACAATGGCGCCTGGCTCGACAGCGCCTACAATGCATCGCTCATGTTTATCGGCCCGTTCAGTGTCTACCTCGGAGGTCTGCTCGGGCCGCGGCGCATACTCCTGTTTGCCGCAGGACTCTTCACCGTGACCTCTATCTTTCTCCCTTTCGTTCACAGTTATAGTCTGCTCGTCGTCGCACTTATTATTGCGGGACTTACCTCAGGTACGTTTTATCCGCTCACGCTGACGTTCGCACTTCGCAACATTCCGCTACGATACCTCCCTTTCACGATTGCCTTGTACGCGACCTTTGTAGACGGAGCCGTGAATATCGCGCCTTCGCTCTACGGTTGGTACAGAGACCATCTGTCCTGGCACTGGATGTTCTGGAATTCTGCTGTGATTGCGCCGGTAATGATGATGTGCATCTACTTCGGCATTCCGCCGATGCCGCCACGAAAGAGCGGCCATGCTCCAAGCTTCGTTGGGTTCCTGTATCTGAGTGCAGGACTGGCTCTGGTTTTTGCTGCCCTTCAGCAAGGCCAGCGACTCGACTGGTGGCGCTCGGGCGAATTCAATGCCTGGTTCTGGTCCGGGACTTTCTTCCTGCTTTGTGCACTTGTTCGGAGGCTACGCGCTCCCAACCCTCTCGTGGCGCTTCCTTATTTGCTGAAATGGAACACCATTCTACTGGGCTGCCTGCTCTTTTGGTTCCGCTTCACGCTTTGCACAACCATCATCTTGGTCCCACAGTCGCTGGCCATCCGCGGGTTCGAAGCCGACCAGATTGGGCCTGCGATCATTTGGAGTGCTCTTCCCCTTGTACCCATCGCGTTTATCGCAGCGCTTCTGCTGTTACGCAAGTATGACCCCAGGCTGCTCTTCGCGATCGGCCTCACTTGTACCGCATCCGCTGCTTGGCTCAGCTCACAGTACACCAGCGTGTGGGCGGCCGAGAACTTCTACCGTACCGAATTGCTGACCGGTGTCGGTCAATCTATTGCCTTCATCGGGCTAGTCGGCTGCATCGTGCTGCAAGCAATCTTTACCGGCGGCTTATCGAAACCAGAGTGGGCCCTGAGCTTTTCGGCCTTCTTTCATGTGATTCGTCTGTTCGGCGGCACAGCAGGCGCGATTTACATGGGTCACTTCATCGCTCAGAGGGAGAAGCTGCACTCGAATCTCTTGGGACTTCACGTCAGCGGTGGCAACTGGATTCTTGATCAGAACATTCGTGCCATGACGGCGGGTCTCTACGCCAAATCGTCCGGCACGGCCGCCGCAGGAGCACGCGCCATCGATCTGATTGCGGCCCGACTGCGGCTTCAAGCATACAGCTTGAGCCTACTCGACGGATTTCTACTGATCGCGTGGAGTTGCGCTTGCGCTTTGATCTTTGTCGCTTTGCTGCGCAAGTCACCTTTGAATTACGGGGAACTCAGCAGCATGCAGCAGATCCCCGCCACCCATAAGGAGTCGAACCAATGAAACGAGATGCCGCACTATTCCTGCTAGTAGCGATGACCTTCTTCGCCTGCTCTGCGGCTGCCGAGGAAGCAGGCAACCCTCCGCCTCCCCGCCACATTACCCTGCAGGAAGCTGTTCAGTTGGCGCTGAGGCACAACCACGATATTCGCATTGCCGGCTACACCGTCGATGAGAAACAGCAGGCGAAGCAGGTCGCGAAGAGTTCCTATTTTCCTTCGATACGGAATGACAGCAGCTTCATGCATGTGACGGACACACAGTTGATTCAGATCAAGTCCGGCAGTCTCGGCATCGCGCTGGGGACAGCGATTCCATCTGCAGACGCGATCATCAACCAGGGCGGCAAGAACTTTACGACCAGCGGAACCCAGATCACCCAGCCGTTGACGACGCTGCTCAAGATCAAACTCGCAAACGATGTGGCCCAAGCCGAGGTAAACGTCTCGCGTGAGAAGGCGCAGCTTACTGGAAACGATGTAGCGCTGGCGGTCCATCAGGTCTACTACGACATTCTGATCGCTCAGGCGCACCGCAGCGCCACTGAAGCGCGAATAAGGGCCTCCGAGGACCTTCAGAGCGAGCGGGTGGAGCAGGTAAAGTTCGGTAGCACGCTCGAACAGGAACTGATCGACAGCCGCGCGCAATTGCTGCAAGCCAAGCAAGAGATGCTGAGCACCGATCTTCAGCTGTCAGATCTAAAGCTGAAGCTCAACGACTTGATAGGCCAGCCACTGACCACCGCGCTGGATCTGGATCCTGCTGTTTCCGAATTTCAGGAAACTTGCCCGCGCGAGGAATGTGTTAGCGCTGCCCTGGCCTCACATCCGGAGGTCCTTGCAGCTCGTGCGGAGGTCCAGAAGGCTGAGGCGGTGGTTCGTTTGGCGAAGACAGATATGTGGGTTCCCGATGTTGAGGCCTTTGCCCGCTACAGTTACCAGGAAAATGTACCGTTCTTGGCGCGCAACTTCGGTACCTTTGGGGTTCACTTCGGCTTTGACGTGTTCGACTCGGGTCGCAAGAAGGCCGTAGTCCACGAACGTCAGGCGCAGTTGTCTCAAGCGAAAGAGAACCTCGCGAAGTTGACGGATGCGATCGAGGTCTCGGTCCAAACAGCATTCAACAAGCTGGAAAGGACGCAGCAGATGTTGAAGGTATCCGAAGAGATCCTCTCTCTGCGTACGGAGTCGAATCGTGTGCGTCAGCAAGAACTCATACGAGGAGCCGCGCTGAACTCGCAAGCGGATACCGCAACAGCTCAGGAATACGATGCCAAGGCGCTCCTCCTCCAGTCACAACTCGACTACTTCGAGGCTCATGACGAGGTTATTCATGCGATGGGCGGCACAGTCCAATGAGTTCCAGGTTGCCTGAGAGACCTAAGAAGAGGAATTACGGCGTTCGGATCAGCATGGTCCAGAGGGCCGAACAACGCGGCCTCGTCCGGGTGGCCTCCACTCGCCTGCCTACCATGTTCGGCATGTTCGACCTGATCGGCTTTGAGCGCGTGAACGTGGACACAGGAGAGACTGAGAGTGCCCTCCTCCTGACGCTTGGCGATCCGCACGATCGGGCGCCTTTGCTACGCATTCATTCCCAATGCCTCACTGGAGAAGTGCTTGGATCTCTGCGCTGTGATTGCCGAGGGCAGTTGGAACTCGCAATGTCGGCCATTGCAGACGAGGGATCGGGCCTGGTGATCTACGAGTATCAGGAGGGCCGTGGTATCGGGCTCATGGCAAAACTGAAAGCTTACGCGTTGCAGGACAAAGGACTGGATACGGTCGAAGCGAACCAGGCCCTGGGTTTTGATCCAGACTGCCGCGATTTCAGATTGGCAGTCGCTATTCTGCACGAAATTGGGATTGACCGTGTCCGCCTGATGTCAAACAACCCGCAAAAAGTCGAAGCACTGGCCAAGGGTGGAGTCGAAGTCGTCGAACTGATTCCCTGCGAGGCACCACTAAGCCCCTATGCATTGTCGTACTTGCGGACCAAGAAGAAAAAGATGGGGCATTCGCTCACGATCATGTGAACGATTGGAGGAATTGGCCTTTATCGGAGGACCTATGCCTACTCAGCGGCCTAGCGCAGTGAACCTGCTTGTTTCGTCCGAAGTTTCGCGTGTGTCCGGTGGTGACGAGCGCTGCTATGTTGCCCAAGCAGTGAGGTTCGCTGAAATCGAGCAGTCGCTTAGGGAGTTGCAATCAGGGCGAATGATCGTCATTGCGGATGATGAGGATCGTGAGAATGAGGGTGACCTCGTGATCGCGGCAGAGATGGTCACTCCCGAAGTGATCAATTTTATGGCCACCTACGCGCGGGGTTTGATCTGTCTCGCAATGACCGGCGAGCGGCTTGATCAGTTGGAATTAGGACCAATGGTGCTCAACAACACCGCGAACCTTGGCACGGCGTTTACGGTTTCGATCGATGCACGAGGAAGGGGTGTAACAACCGGAATCTCGTCCTACGATCGTGCGCAAACCATCTTGGCTGCGGTCGACCCCCGAACTCGCCCTCAAGACCTCGCGCGCCCTGGTCATGTGTTTCCCCTACGCTCGCGGCCCGATGGCGTTCTCGAGAGACGCGGCCAAACAGAAGCGTCTGTTGACCTGGCACGGTTGGCAGGGCTGCATCATGCCGCAGTGATCTGCGAAATCATGAACCGCGATGGCAGTATGGCACGCGGTTCAGATCTAACAAGGTTCTGCTCAGAGTATGGTTTGACGATGGTGACTGTAGCTCAACTCGTCCAATACAGGCTCGAAACAGAATTAGACCAACCTCCCGGCCTGGATCCATCTGCGGCATATGGGCACGGCCCAGGCTGGGAGAAATTGTTGAAGGAAGATACTGCACGGAAATTACGTACTGGAGGCCGGCAATGAATGACATTATCGCGGAACCTCTGGGAACATCTTGAGGATCCGGCTAAAATCGCCCAGCCAAAAAGAACGCAATGACTTCGAGCAACCTGCTAGGACAGCCGTTCGGCGCCTTGCGAACAGCAGATCTTGGATTGGTCACAAGCGTTTATCTTGACTCCGAACACGTTGCTTTCTGCCGCACAAAAATAGACCGCAACTGGCTACAGTCAAGCATCAGACAGCTTTGACTGCCGCCCCTTTGATGAATGCCAGGATGTCCGCATTGATCACGTCGGCATTCGTGGTCATCATACCGTGTGAGAAGCCCGAGTAAATCTTGAGCGTCCCATGCTTGAGCAGCTTGGCCTGCGGCACTGAAGCGTCTTTGTACTGCACGACTTGGTCATCGTCACCCTGCAGTACGAGGGTCGGTACCGAGATCGCTTTCAGATCGTCGGTTTGGTCTGTCTCGGAGAAAGCCTTGATGCCTTCGTAGTGAGCGAGTGCGCTGCCCATCATCCCCTGACGCCACCAATTCTGTATGATTCCCCTGCGAGGCCTTTGCGCCGGACCGGTTGAAGCCGTAAAACGGACCCGAAGGCACATCAAGAAAGAACTGAGCCCTGTTCTCAGCCAGCACCTTCCGGAAGCCGTCGAATACTTCAATCGGGGTACCGCCTGGGTTCTTCAAGGTCTTGACCATGAGCGGGGGAACAGCGGCGATCAGCACGGCCTTGGCGACGCGGCCCTGACGCTCGCCGTACTTCGCGACATAGCGCGCTACCTCGCCACCACCCGTCGAATGACCGATATGGATCGCATTTCTCAGGTCGAGATGCTCGACCACCGTCGAGGCGTCGGACGCATAATGGTCCATGTCGTGGCCAGTGGCCACCTGCGAGGAGCGGCCGTGACCGCGCCTGTCGTGCGCAACGACGCGATAGCCGTTGGCAAGGAAAAACAGCATCTGCGCGTCCCAGTCGTCGGATGACAGAGGCCAGCCGTGGTGAAACACAATGGGCTGGGCATCCTTCGGGCCCCAGTCTTTGTAGAAGATCGTTGTGCCATCTTTTGTCGTGATCGTTGCCATGGAACTGTCTCCTTTTGTGTTATTCAGCAATAGTGAACCCGTGATTGATCTCGAAATGGCTACGACCGGCAATGTGGTGGCCGCTAACGCCGCAACTCCGCCGATCAGCATGTCTCGTCGAGTAAACTTGTCCATACATCTGTCTCCGTGCTGCTTAACAAGGGTCTGGGGTTTTTGTGCGTTCCTTCGCTAGCGAACATTGTGTTTGCACGAAGGGGGCCTAAATGGAATGGTGGCTCTCAACGCGAAACCTCGCGAGATACGAGCAGGAACAAAGCACCCATCAAGATCTGACGCGATTGCACAGTGTCGCGCTTAGTGCCAACAACAATGGAAGATAAACTATGGACGCCGCCAGCAGTCGGCGAGCGGCCGCCCGCGATCGCCGAAGCGCGAATTCCACCCCAAAGTACAGGAACCCGAGACCCAGTAGTGCTCCGGCGCAGTAAAAAATGGCGGCGTGGCGCGTCGGAAATTGCACGATGCTGCATCCGACAAGAACAATCAGCGGCAAAACGGTTTCCAAGATGACGAAAGGCACTCTCGTTTTCCCCTTGGGCAGAACCAAATAGCCTGCTCGGTCGTAGTCTTCGCGGTACATCCATGCAATTGCCATGAAATGTGGGAACTGCCAAAGGAAAACGATGGCGTAAAGTATCCATGCATCGATATTCAATCGACCAGAAGCGCCGGCCCAACCGATCAGCGGTGGCATGGCACCGGGAAAAGCACCGATGAGAACGCACAGCGACGTTTTTCGTTTCAGGGGCGTATACAGGAACAGATAAGTCAACAATGTCAAAGCCCCCAGCGCACTCGCAAGCAGGTTGACCGTGGCAGCGAGATAAACGGTTCCTGCCGCTGCCAGTGCAGTTCCGAAGGCCAGGACGGCAACCGGTTTGAGACGGCCGGCTGCGGCGGGGCGCCGCGCTGTACGGCGCATTTGCGCATCGAACTTTCGTTCGATGTATTGGTTTAGCGTCCCTGTCCCACTTGCGACCAGCAACGTTCCAAGTAAAGTGTTGAGCAACCCCGCGAATGAGAACGGACGTGCTTCGTTTCCGCAACCCAGATAAAAACCAATACCAGTCGTGATAAGAATGAGGAAATTGACTTCCGGCTTCGTGAGTGCCCAGTAATCTGAGAGCCTAGATCCCGCAAGACGCCCATCTTGCGATCCGGAAGAAGCGAGTTGCTTCGTAACTATGGATTGGCCGGACATTCAGACAGCCTCCATCCGCTGCGGGTCCGTTCGTACCGCACTGCGTTCCGACTCGAATTGCAAAATCGACTGCTCTTCCGACCGATGTGGGGAGAGTAAACGTGCTGCGAAAATTGCCGCGGCAATCAAGTAAACGACGGTAACGCAAGTCCACATCAACGCACCTGCGCATTGCTGATCTTCCAGAGCAGACAGGCCATTCGATTGCGGTGAAGACAGAAACGCTGGGTAAACCACGCGGTTGCAAAAGACAAGGAATCCGGAAAGGATGTCGCACGGCAGCGTGGCCACAAAGAGATATAAAAGGATCGGCCATTCTGAGCCGTTCGACTTCCCTTCCCCAGGCTTAATGACAGGCCACCAGAAAAGAAGGCCGCTTACTAGGAACGAGGCTTGCTCTATCGTATGCCATAGTCCTGATCGCATCCCGAGCGCAAACAAAGAAGGAACGTGCCATCCGACTAATGTGGCCGCGGCTGCAAGCCAGCAGACTGCAGGATGTGCAATGGCCCTGCCCAGTCGCTGTATTGGCGGCGATCGAAAACAATGACGCATAACGTTCCCGAATCCTTGCGGTAGACCATGCAGTAGCGGCTTCATCGGCGCACCAAACCAGATCGATGGAGGAGCCAGCGTCATGAGCAGCAAATGTTGAACCATGTGGATCGTTAGCAGCTCGTGATCGAGTGCAGCGATCGGTGAAGCCACCGCAAGCCAGATGAACAATAGCCCCAAGACAAAACTGCCAGCCCGCCAGGTCTCAATCGTGTGCAGATCAAGCTTGCGAACACGAAGCCATCCACGCGCGTAGACTAACGCGACGAGAATCAAAGGGGCAGAAACCCAGAGTGATTCGAACGCGGCGTGGTGAGCATGTTGCATGGATTGTCCTATCTCTGAGCAACGGGCTCTTTATGGTCGCTATCACCAAGCACAACCTCGCGTGATGCATCGCGGGCGGGAGCTTGCCCTACGGGGTGCAACGATTCTAGAAACGCCACGAGT
>Ga0210396_10001498_pt1 | contig 25123 bp, 26 predicted proteins | sample IncBWH17OmetaG_FD_155466 | JGI IMG/M metagenome (GOLD analysis project Ga0210396, IMG submission 155466) | Forest soil microbial communities from Barre Woods Harvard Forest LTER site, Petersham, Massachusetts, United States - Inc-BW-H-17-O ... | reverse complement strand
GGTCGGCGTCAGCCCCGTCCGGATCGTGCACGGAGAAGCATCTTATCACTTCGGTCTGGGCCCTCACATGCGGAAATGCTGGCCAGCGAATGGGGTGTAGCGGCGCTGCGGGTGGCCCGGTCCCGGGGGCTTTTTTGGCCGAAATTGGTCCTCTCCAACCAGGCGAATTTTCTTTTCAAATGTGGCAAAGTAATTGCGTGCGATTCATCGTGGCAATGGCTGCCGCGTTCCTTACCGCGGGTACGCTGGCGGCGCCACCATCCTCGGCCGGGCCGACAGTCTGCGACTATCCCGCTTGCACGCCCGGCATCATGCCGCACCAGGTTTTAGGTGCGCCGTGTGACAACACCACCTACTACGCGTTCGGTGTCACCGACTATTACGTTTCGTGGGCCTCCGAGCCCGGACGGCTGATGTTCTGCGGCTCGCCGCGCAGATACCAGCCGCGCTGGTTCCGGTCACCTCCCATGGCGGGAATCAAGGAGGAAGGCGCCGGCTGCCAGAATTATCAGAACTACGTCGCGCAGGCGCCCGATGGGCTGCTCCTGATCTGTTTTGCCCACGACGGCGTTATGACCTGGATCCGCGCCGACACGTAGGCCTCGATCCGATAGGCCGTTGCGGGCCAAGCGATTAGCCGACGGGCGCGACCGCGTCCGCAGTCGTGAAAGCCAGGTGCAGTTCCCTCAAACCGCGCAGGATGTACGTCGGCTCGTACTCGTAGCGGCGGCCGTCGGCCGGCCCGTGCGCAGATTCGTCGATTTCGATGTGCGGCATCCGATCCAGGATGCGTTCGATCGAGACACGGCCCTCCACGCGAGCGAGCGGCCCACCAGGGCACGAGTGCACGCCGCGGGCAAAGGCCATGTGTTCGCGGACATTCTTGCGGTCGATTTGGAACTCGTGCGGGTTCTCGAAGCGGCGCGGATCGCGATTGGCGGCGCCGGGCAGCACCATCACGACCGTGCCGACGGGGAGGTCGACACCGCCAATGGTGGTGGGCCGGACGGTCAGTCGCGAGTCACTCTTAACGGGGCTGTCCATGCGCAGCGATTCCTCGATGAACCCGGGAATCAGGCTACGGTCGTCACGGAGTCGTTGCTGGATGTCGGGCCGGTCACCGATCACCTGCAGCGCCGCGCTGAGCAGCTTGGCCGTCGTCTCCTGGCCCGCGGCGAAAAGGAAGGTGGCCGAGCGGACCACCTCGATGACCGGGGGCGTCGATCCGTCCGGATACAGCGCCGCCGCAAGCGAAGTCAGCACGTCGTTGCGCGGCTCGCGGCGCCGGTCCTCGATGTAGTTGCAGAACTTGTCGTCGAGCCACTCCAGCGGGTTGATGCCGACCGACTCGTGGTCCAGGGCGCCAACGTGCGCCTCGGGGCGGTCGGCGCCCAAGACGGCGCGGAATTCTTTGTGGTCCTCCTCGGGGACACCGAGCAGGTCGGCGATCACCAACGTGGCGAAGGGCTTGGAGTATTCGGCGATGAACTCGCACCTGCCGTTGTGCAGGAACTCGTCGAGCTGGCGGTCGGCGAGGCTCCACATGAACTCCTCGTTGTGCTTCAGCCGGCTCGGGGTCAGCAGCTTGCTCAGCACCGACCGGGCACGGGTGTGGTCCGGTGGGTCCATGGTGACCATGTGCTCGTTCATCGGAAAGTAGCTGCGGTGCTCGTCGATCAGGGCGCTGATGTCGTCGCCCTCGGGCGTAAACGGCAGCGGCGGGAACGGTCCGCCGAGCGCGACGATGTTCGAGAAGATCTCGGGATTCTTGTAGACCTCGGTGGCTTCGTCATAGCCGGTGATCGCGACGACGCCGTGGTGGGGCAGGCGCAGCACCGGGTTCTGAGCGCGCAGGTAGTCGAAGTACGGATGCGGATCGGGGACCAGAGACGGATCGGTGAAGAAGTCGATCGACTCAAAACTGCTCATCGGAATGCGTCTCCTGGGCTGGGTTTATCGGTGCTATCGGCGGCAAGCGCCACCGCCGCCCCGATTGCGAGATCCAAAATGTGCTGAGCACCTGCTTAGCATGACGGTAATGTCAGGGTCAAGGTCGCAACGCCGTTGTGAGACCGGCGGCTACGATCTGGCACAGTCGATACTGGAAAGTCGGGAACCCCGACGGTACGGAGTGGCGTCATGACATCGGCCCGCAGGATTGGAGCACCGGACGCGAAGAACCGCGTGCTGCTGCTCGACGCGGCCGAACGGCTGATGATCGAAGAAGGCTACGCGGCGGTGACGTCGCGCCGCCTTGCGCACAAGGCGGGGCTCAAACCTCAGCTGGTGCACTACTACTTCCGCACCATGGAGGCGCTGTTCCTCGAAGTCTTCCGCCGTCGCGCGGAAGAGGCACTGGAGGTGCACGAGCGATTGCTGAAATCGCCGCAGCCACTGTGGGCGCTGTGGCGGTTCGGCACCGACCCCGCGTTCACCCGTATCTCCATGGAATTCATGGCGCTGGCAAACCACCGCAAAGAGATGCGCGCCGAAATCGCTTACTACGCAGAACGTTTCCGCGAGGACCAACGCCAAGCGGTGACGACCGCGCTGGAGCGGTACGGCCCGAAAATCAAGGCAGACAACATCGAAATGCCGCCCGTCGCATGGTCGGTCCTGATGAGCAGTGTGTCCCGATACCTGGTGCTGGAGCAGGCCGTCGGCGTTACCGGCGGGCACGCCGAAACCATCGAGCTGGTCGAGAGTTACCTACGGCGCCTGGAAGGTGAGCCGCAGCCCATCGAGGGTATCCCGGAGACCTGGAAGGTTCACCAGTTCCGGATGGAGCAGAGCACGCCTTTGGGCCCGTCCTTGGATACGACGACGGACCCGTCTACCGCCAGTTCGCAGTGAAGTCCGGGCGTGCCGGGTTCGGTGCCCGTGCTCGCCACGACCATCGCGTACACGTCGGGTTTCGACAGGTCCAGCTCGTAGCTCCACGACTTGCCCGGCCCGAGATCGACATCGATGTGCGGTGAGAACGAGTAGGGGTTGTGGCTGTAGTCGGAAAACTGGGCCGGCTCATGGTCCAAGTAATAGATGTCGGTATAGATCGGATTCTGCGCCGTGACGGTGTATTTGACGTGATGCATGACCGGATCGTCCGCGTGTGCCCGTCCGGTGCTCACGAGTAGACCGCTCATAGCGATCAACAACGCCGAAGCCGTTCCCAACGCTTTGTACATGCCTGTCATGTCGCTCCTTTGGCCGCCTGACGCGCACTGGCGGTGCGATTCATCACCTGCTCTGCGGCTCGCCAGTGTGCGTCGGCAACCCACAGCCGTGCAAAGGATGCTATCGCCTCATCAGGCGAAACACCGCTGATTACCCGCTTTATCTCGGTGGCCGGGCGGCGGGCCAGCGACTGGGCCACCGAGCGCCACCCGTCCTCGAAAGAGGAGCGGGGAAACACCACATCCAGCAGGCCGATCCGCTCGGCGTCGGCCGCGTTGAGTTCGCGTCCACTCCCCGCCAGTAGCAGCGCCCTGCCTTTTCCGACCAGTGCGGCCAACCGCTCGGCGCCGCCCCAGGCCGGCATGATTTCCAGCGCAACCTGATTGAAGGCGATCTTGATGTCGTCGGCGGCCACCCGAATGTCGGCGGCCACGGCGACCTCCGCGCCGCCGCCGTACGCGTGGCCGTTGAGCACCGCGATCACCGGAGCGGGAAAGCCCGCCAGCTGATCGCAGATCGTCCGCATGCGTTTCGCCATCGCCGCGGCATCCTCTTCGGTCCGCAGTGCGCTCAGCTCCTTGAGGTCACCGCCGGAGACGAAGGCGCGATCGCCGGCGCCCTTGATGGCCAGGGCTTGCGCGCCGGCCGCCCCGGCTATGGCCTGTTCCAGCTGATCCATGGTGTCCAGCGAGATGGCATTGCGAGCGTGCGGTCGATCGATGGTGAGCACCGCCAACCCGTCTACGAACTCGAGGTCGACCACGTACTACCGGCTCCTTGGACCACTCCTTGGACGAGCATGCCGATATTGGCATTCTCATTGCGGGAGAATAACATCATCGCAGCGGGCCGAGGAGTTCGAGCACCCAGGATTGAGGTGGGCATATGCCGAATCGAGTTGGGGCTTCAGCCCCGGTGGCCTTTGTGGCCGGAGGAGCGGCGCTGGCGATGTTCGCACTTGGCGCCTGCAGCTCGGGATCGCAAGCCGCAAGCAGCGCCTCGGTAAGCGTCGATGGCAGCAACACCACGATTCACGTCGTCAAGTGCTCGCAGCTGGACTGGTACAAGACGATCGACATCGGCGGCGAGTTGGCGGGCGCCACCGTCACCATCGACGCGCGAGGCCAAGACGCCAAGGCGACCGCGGTCCGCATCCGCAATGTCGGTGGCTTCACCGGCCTGTACTCGCTAGGCGGCAACGGCGACGCCAACATGAGCTTCAGCGGCGACAGATACACCATCACGGGTACCGCGAACGGCTACAAGACCGACAAGCCGAACGAACCCGCTTCTGCGGCGTTCAAAATCAGCACCACGTGTTGACCCTGCGCTGACGCCGGCGGCGATGCGACCCAGGCCACACAGGGGCACGTTGCGGTCAGCTGCCGAAGAGAATAGTATTCTCGCAAATCAAGAAGGAGGATCTCATGGGCCAGCTGTCGCACCGGGAAGATGTCCCGTTTCCAATCTTTGACGCGGACAACCATCTCTACGAGCCGCCCGAAGCGCTGACCAAGTTCCTGCCCAAGGCGTACAAGGACTACGTCCAGTACGTGCAGATCAACGGGCGCACCAAGATCGCGATCCGCGGGCACATCAGCAACTACATCCCCAACCCGACCTTCGAGGTCGTCGCCCGGCCGGGCGCCTGGGAGGAGTACTTCAAGTTCGGTAACCCGGACGGCAAGACTAAGCGCGAGCTGTTCGGCGAGCCGATGCGCGCGATCCCGGCGTTCTTCGAGCCCGGCCCTCGCCTGGAGAAGATGAACGAGTTGGGCCTGGATCGCACCCTGATGTTCCCGACGCTGGCCAGCCTGCTCGAGGAGCGGCTGCGCGACGACCCGGTTGCCATCCACGTCCTGGTCCATGCGCTCAACGAGTGGCTCGACGACGTCTGGGGCTTCAACTACGAGAATCGGATCTTCACCACCCCGGTGATTACCCTGCCGATCGTCGAGAAGGCGATCGAGGAACTGGAGTGGGTGGTCAAGCGCGGCGCCCGCTGCATCTTGATCCGCCCCGCTCCGGTCCCGGGATTTCGCGGCCCGCGGTCGTTCGCGACGCCCGAGTTCGACCCGTTCTGGGAGCGGGTCGTCGAGCACGACCTGCTGGTCGGCATGCACTCCAGCGACAGCGGTTACTCGCGCTACACCTCCGAATGGGACGGCGCCGAGCAGGAGATGCTGCCGTTCCAGACCAACGCGATGGGCATCCTCAACGAGTGGCGGCCGATCCAGGACGCGGTGGGGTCGTGGGTGATTCACGGCGCGCTCTACCGGCACCCGAAGCTGAAGGTTGCGATCGTCGAGGCGGGTTCGAAGTGGATGACCCCGCTGCTGGACGGCCTGACCGAGGTGTTCCGGAAGGCCCCGGAGGCGTTCCCGAGCGACCCGGTCGAGATGGTCAAGAACCGCATTCACGTCAGCCCGTTCTTCGAGGACGGCATCGACGATCTGGTGAACCTCGTCGGTGTCAATCAGGTGCTGTACGGCTCGGACTGGCCGCACCCGGAGGGACTGGCGGAGCCGACGTTCTACGTCAACGCGCTTTCGCACCTTTCCGTCGACGACCAGGCGAAGATCATGGGCGGCAACCTGTCCCGACTCGTCACGGTGTGACGCCTAGTCCCAATCGCGAATGGCAGACCATCCCCGAGATGGTCTTGAGCGCAGCGGATCGTTTCGGCGACGCGGAAGCAGTCGTCGACGGTCCGCTGCGCTTCACTTTCACTCAGATCGTTGAGCGAATACGTTGCGCCGCAGGCGCATTCGCCGACCTCGGAATTGACAAGGGTGAACGGGTCGCCATCTGGGCGCCGAACTCGGTGGAGTGGATCATCTCCGCCTTCGGACTGCTCACCGCGGGCGGTGTGTTGGTGCCGGTCAACACCCGGTTCAAGACCGAGGAAGCCGGCGACGTCATCGCCCGCAGCGGCGCGAAGGCTGTTTTGGTGCAGAAGGGATTTCTGGGCCAGGATTACGTCGCGCCGGCGGGGACACCGGTGATCGACCTGAGATCGGACTTCCTTTCTAGCGGTTCGCCTTTCGAGCTGGAGGTGAGCGGCACCGACGTCTCCGACATCATCTTCACCTCGGGCACCACCGGCCGCCCGAAGGGCGCGATGCTGAACCATCGCCAGACGCTACGCATGTACGAGGAGTGGGCCACCCTGGCGGATCTGCGCGAAGGCGACCGCTACTTGCAGATCAATCCGTACTTCCACACGTTCGGCTTGAAGGCGGGACTCATCACGTCGTTCCTGCGCGGCGCGACGATGCTGCCGGTCGCGGTGTTCGACGTCGACACAGTAGTGGATTTGATTGAACGCGAACGCATTACGATGCTGCCCGGACCGCCCACGCTATATCACTCGCTGCTGACGGTAAAAGACAAGTCCAAGCTGTCGACGTTGCGGGCGGGCGTGACCGGCGCCGCCGACATACCCGTCGAACTCGTCCGCCGCATCCACGGCGAGCTGCCCTTCCAGACGCTGATGACCGGCTACGGGCTCACCGAGGCCGGAAACGTCACGCTGTCCCTGCCCGGGGATTCGTTCGAGGACGTTGCTACGACCGCGGGCGTGCCCTGCGAGGGAGTCGAGGTGCGCATCGCCGACGACGGCGAAGTGCTGGTCCGCGGCTACGGCGTCATGCAGGGCTACCTCGACGATCCGGACGCCACCGCGGAAGCGATTGACGGCGACGGCTGGCTGCACACCGGAGACCTGGGGAACTTCACCGCGGCCGGACGGCTGCGCATCGTCGGTCGCAAAAAGGACATGTTCATCGTGGGCGGCTTCAACGCCTACCCGGCGGAGATCGAGGGTTTTCTGCTCAGCCATCCTGCCGTCGCGCAGGCGGCGGTCATCGGCGTTCCCGACGAGCGGCTCGGCCAGGTGGGCAAGGCCTTCATCGTGAGCTCGCCGAACTACCAGGCACCCATCGACGCCGACGAACTGATCGGCTGGTGCCGGGATCGGATGGCCGGCTTCAAAGTGCCGCGCTCGGTGCAGTTCCTGGATGCGCTCCCGCTCAACGCCACCGGCAAGGTGGTCAAAAATCTCCTGCGCTGAATCTATGCTCAAGGACGAGGCGACGGAAACCGACGAAGTGGGGTACTGGTCACGATGACCAACGACATTCACTCGATGGTGATCGCATCGGACTACCGTGTCCCGGACCCAACCCGGGTATGGCCACTGCTGGAGCGAAACAAAGCGGCGCTGGCCGACATTGGCGCCCACCACGTTCTGGTCTACACGTCGACCCACGACCATGGGCGCGTGCTGGTGATGATCGGGGTGCACAGCCGTGAGCCGATCGTGGAGCTGCTGCGTTCGCGGATCTTCTTCGACTGGTTCGACGAGGCCGGCGTCGAGGACATCCCCGCGGTCTTCGCCGGTGAGATCATCGACCGATTCGTCGCGGAGCCGCAGCCGCAATCACAGGCACCGGGTGTCGTGGTCGCAACCATCGCTTCCGTCAACGACGTCTCCACCGTCACCGCAGGCGTGCGCGGCGCAACAGACAGATTCGCCGCTGCCGGTGTTCGAAAGATGTGGATTTTCCAAGCTTTCGACGACGAGCGGGAAGTCTTGGTCTTGTCGGAGTTCTCCGACGAAGAGGAAGCCAGGCACTGGATCGACCATCCTGACGCCGCCGCCCAGTGGGCGAGCAGGACCGGGGTGGGCGCCTACCCGCCGCTCTTCGTCGGGCGCCTCTTCGACGTGATGCGCGTCGAGCAGGACTGAGCGGGTCGCTCGATGTGGGTGTGCTTGTGTAACGGGATCACCAGCCACATGGTGGGTGAGGCCGTCGCGGCCGGCGCGTCGACAACCAAGGATGTCGCACAGGCGTGTGGCGCGGGCGCGGACTGCGGGCGCTGCCGGCACACCGTCCGGGCGATCATCGCGTCGTCGCCGCAGAATCGAACGGCGCGTCCGCTGCAAGGCTGATTGTCGGCGACCCGCTGCGCCCGGCTTCGCCGCGCTTGCGATCGCCTAGGACGGCGGCGCCAGAGGGCCGGCGAGTTGAGCGAGCAGCGGCGGGATTTCCAGCCGCGGCAGGACCACCTCCACGAACACCATCCGGTCCTGATGCTGAGCGGCCGCGGTGAAGGCGTCGTCGAGCTCGCCGTAAGTCTCCGCCCGGAACGCGAGGTGATCGGCCACCCCCAGCGCACTGGGGATCTCGGTCCATCGCCAGCCCACAATGTCGTTGTAGGGGGCCGTTTTACCGTGGATTGCCCGTTCGACGGTGTAGCCGTCGTTGTTGACCACCACGATCACGGGCGACAACCCCTCGCGGGAGAAAATGCCGAGTTCCTGCACGGTCAGTTGAGCGGCGCCGTCGCCGATCAGCAACACCGTCCTGCGCTCCGGATGTGCTACTCCGGCCCCGACCGCTGCGGGTAGCGTGTAACCGATTGAGCCCCATAATGGTTGGCCGATAAAGGTGACGCCGTTGGGTAGCCGGTGATCGGCCATGCCGTAGAACGAGGTGCCCTGATCCGCGAGCACCACGTTGCCGGGAGTGAGGGCTTCGCACAATCGGTTCCACACCATCTCCTGAGTGAGCGGCTGGTCTCGGGCCGGTGTCTGGGCGGGAGGACTATCGGCCGGCGAGGTCACCGGCGGTGACTGTATCCCGCGCTGTGTCAAGATGTCGGCCAGTGCTTCTAGCGCGGCGCCCATTTCCAGGGGCGCGAACACCTCACCGGCCACAATGCTCTGATATTGCGCGACATCGATGGTTCGGGCCGGGTCGATCCGTTGGCTGAAGAAGCCGCTGACCATGTCGGTGAACACCACCCCGGCGGTTACCAGCACGGGTGCCTCTTCGATTGCGGTGCGCACCCTTTCGGCGCTGGCCGCTCCGGCGTAGATCCCCAGGAAGGTGGGGGAGCTCTCGTCGAGCAGGCTCTTCCCCCACATCAGTGTCGCGTGTGGTACCACGTCGGCGGCTAGCAACTTCTCCAGCTCTTCCACCGCTTGCAGGCGATGGACCAACAAGTCGGCGAGCACGGTCAGCTGATGGTCGGCGATGAGCCCGGTGGCGGCTTGTCTGAACATCGCCAACGCGCGCGGGCTGGTGCCGCCGGTGTAGCGCGGCAATGCGGCGGCGGGCGGTTCCGTGGGGAAGCGCGCCACGTCGGCGGACAGCAAGATGTAGCCGGGCAGCTTGTGCTCGCGCACTTCTGACAACACCCGATCGATCTCTCGGCACGCCGTTGCCGGCATGAGGTTTGCTTGCGCGCAGGTGATTTCGCGGCTGATCCGAAAGAAGTGCTCGAAGTCGCCGTCGCCGAGTGAGTGGTGCAACGCCCGCCGGGTGCCCTGCGCGTCTTTGGTGGGGCCGCCGACGATGTGCACCACAGGCACGTGCTCGGCGTAGCTGCCGGCGATCGCATTGGTTGCTGAGAGTTCTCCGACGCCGAATGTGGTTACCACAGCAGACATTCCGCGCAAACGGCCGTAGCCGTCGGCGGCGTAGCCGGCGTTCAGCTCGTTGGCGCTGCCGACCCACCGAATCTTCGGGTGCGCGACGATGTGGTCGAGGAATTCCAGGTTGTAGTCGCCGGGAACACCGAAGATCTCGGAGACGCCGAGTTCGGCGAGACGGTCCAGCAGGTAGTCACCAACGGTGTAGACGGGATCATTGGAGGGATCGGTCACGAAGACGACGGTACGCTTGGTCGAAATCTCTTCCAGCCGGACGCCGATTGGCCTATCGTGCGGGCCATGGCAATCAAAGAAACCCGCGAGATCGTCATCGAAGCCAGCGTCGACGAGATTCTGGACGTCATCGCCGATTTCGAAGCGATGCCCGAGTGGTCGGGACCGCACCAGAGTGCCGAGATCCTCGATACCGGAGCCGACGGCCGGCCGAGCAAAGTCAAGATGAAGGTCAAGGTTGCGGGCATCACCGACGAACAGGTGGTGGCCTACACGTTCAGCGGTAACGAGGTCAGCTGGAAGCTTGTCAGCTCTAGCCAACAGAAGAAGCAGGACGGCAAGTACATCCTGGTGCCCAAGGGTCCAAAAGGAGAGGACACCTTGGTGAAGTTCGAGGTGGTTGTCGACCCGAATGTTCCGCTGCCCGGCTTCGTGCTCAAGCGGGCTGTCAAGGGCTCGATGGATGCCGCGACCGGGGAACTGCGCAAGCGGGTGCTGCAGGTGAAGGGTAAGTAGGAGCCGGTGACCGACGCGGGTCCCCTGGCCGGGGTGCGGGTCATCGAGCTCGGCGGCATCGGACCCGGACCGCACGCGGGGATGGTGCTTGCCGATCTGGGCGCCGATGTGGTGCGGGTGCGCCGGCCAGGCGGCCTCACAATGCCAGCCGAGGAGCGCGACCTGCTGCACCGCGGCAAGCGGATCGTCGACCTGGACGTCAAGACCCAGCCGGGGGCGCTGCTGAAGCTGGCCGCCAAGGCTGACGTGCTGCTCGATTGTTTCCGGCCCGGCACCTGCGAGCGGCTCGGCATCGGGCCTGACGATTGCGCAGCGGTCAATCCGCGGCTGATCTTCGCGCGCATCACCGGTTGGGGGCAGGGCGGGCCGCTGGCTTTGACCGCCGGTCATGACATCAACTACTTGTCGCAGACCGGCGCGCTGTCGGCGCTGGGATACCGCGATCGGCCACCGATGCCGCCGCTGAACCTGGTGGCCGACTTTGGCGGTGGCTCGATGCTGGTGCTGCTGGGCATCGTGGCCGCGCTGTACGAGCGGCAGCGCTCCGGTGAGGGTCAGGTGATCGACGCGGCGATGGTCGACGGGGTCAGTGTGCTGGCGCAGGTGATGTGGACCATGAAGGGGATCGGCAGCCTGCGCGACGAGCGCGAGTCGTTCCTGCTCGACGGCGGCGCCCCGTTCTACCGCTGCTATGAGACCTCCGACGGCAAGTACATGGCCGTCGGCGCGATCGAGCCGCAGTTCTTCGCGGAGCTGCTGGCCGGCCTCGGCCTGTCCGCCGAAGATGTACCCAACCAGCTTGACCGCGGGTCATTCCCACGGATGCGCGATCTCTTCACCGAGCGGTTCGCCAGCCGGACCCGTGCCGAGTGGACAGAGGTTTTCGCCGGCACCGACGCGTGCGTCACTCCGGTGTTGACGTGGGCCGAGGCCGCCACCAACGATCATCTGAACGCACGGGCGACGGTGATCACGGCGCACGGCGTCGAGCAGGCCGCGCCCGCTCCGCGGTTCTCCCGAACTCCCGCCGGACCCGTCGGGCCGCCGCCGGCAAGCACCACAGCGATCAGCGAAATCGACTGGTAACACACTATTTGCGCGAACACGGCCCGCGAGCGGGGCGGCAGGGCTAGCTTGGGATAAGTGGCTGTACAAGCATCGCGTGAGGTTGTCATCGATGCGCCGCCGGAAGTGATCATGGAGGCGCTGGGGGACGTTGGCGTCATATCGGAGTGGTCTCCGCTGCACAAGAAAGTTGAAGTGCTCGACCGCTATCCGGACGGGCGGCCCCACCACGTCAAGGCCACGATCAAAATCATGGGACTGGTGGATAAGGAGATCCTGGAATACCACTGGGGCCCGGACTGGGTGGTGTACGACGCGAAAGCAACGTTCCAGCAGCGCGGTCAGCACATCGAGTACCGGGTTCATCCCGAGGGTGTCGATAAGAGCCGCGTGCATTTCGATGTCACGGTCGAACCGGCGGGGCCGGTTCCATCCTTCATCGTGAAACGTGCGACCAAGTTGGTGTTGGACGCCGCCACCGAGGGGTTGCGGGCGTGGGTCGCGGACAAGACCGTTGTGCGGCACGGAGAGGACTGATCGTTTGTCGAGTGCAGCTTTCCCATAGTGGCCGTACAAGCTTCGCGAGAAATCCTCATCGATGCGCCGCCGGAAGCGATACTCGACGCGCTCGCCGATATCAGTTCGGTGCCGCTGTGGTCTTCGGTGCACAAAAAGGCCGAAGTGATCGACACCTATCCCGACGGGCGGCCATACCACGCCAAAGTCACGGTCAAGGTAATCGGAATCGTCGATCAGGAAGTGCTCGAATTCCATTGGGGGCCTGACTGGGTGGTGTGGGATGCGACAAAGACCATGCAGCAGCACGACCAGCACGTCGAATACACCCTGCGGCGCGAGGACGAGGAAAGGACACGGCTGCGTTTCGATATCACCTTGGAGCCGTCGGCGCCGCTGCCGGAATTTCTGGTGAACCTGGCGCGCAAGCGCGTGTTGAAAGCCGCGACCGAGGGCCTGCGCGATTTCGTCATGAGTCGCGACCGATCGGGTCCGGCTACGTAAGGGCCGACAGTCGCCTGATCGCCTCGTCGAGGGTGTCGTCGCGTTTACAAAAGGTGAAGCGCACCAAGTGATTCCACACGCCCGCGTGGGGTGCTGACGGATCGCAGAACGCCGACATCGGAATGGCGGCGACCCCGACCTTTTCCGGCAGCGCCGCACAAAACGCCGTGCTGTCGTTGTAGCCCAACGGGCGCGGATCGGCGCACAAGAAGTACGTGCCGTGGCTGTCGTGAACCGCGAAGCCGATATCGGTCAGCCCTTGTGCGAGCCGATCGCGGCGAGCCTGCAGGGTGTTGCGCAGCGCGGCGACCCACGCGTCCTGGGTGTCCAGCGCCAGCGCGACCGCCGGTTGAAATGGAGCACCCCCCACGTAGCTCAGATACTGCTTGGCCGCGCGTACCGCGGCGATGAATTCGGCTGGGCCGCAAGCCCATCCGATCTTCCAGCCGGTGCAATTGAACATCTTGGCGGCGCTGGAGATGGTGATGGTGCGGTCGGCCATGCCGTCGAAGCCGGCCAGCGGTAGGTGCTGACGATCGTCATACACCAGGTGCTCGTAGACCTCGTCGGTGATAACTAAAAGGTCTGCGGCTGAGGCAATTTCAGCGATGGCTTGCAGCTCGGCCTCGGTGAGCACGGTGCCGGTCGGGTTGTGCGGGGAGTTCACGATCAGCGCCTTCGTGCGCGGGGTCACCGCTTTGCGTAATGCGTCGGTGTCGAGTGCGAAGCCGCGACCGTCGGGGACCAGAGGCGCGGCCACCCGGTGTGCGCCGGCCATCGCAACCACCGGCGAATAGGAGTCGTAGAAGGGTTCGATCAGGAGCACCTCGGAGCCGGGTTCGACCAGGCCGAGCACCGCTGAGGCGATGGCCTCGGTGGCCCCGACCGTCACCAGCACCTCGGTGTCGGGGTCGTATTCGATTCCGTAGCGGCGGCTGCGCTGGGCGGCGACGGCCTGGCGCAGCGGCGCGATGCCTAACCCCGGCGGGTATTGGTTGACGCCGTCGCCGATGGCATCTTGGGCGGCCTGGAGCATTTCCGGCGGGCCGTCCTCGTCGGGAAAGCCCTGCCCGAGATTCACCGCACCGATGCGCGCCGCTAGCGCGGACATCTCGGCGAACACCGTGGTCGCGTAGGGCTGCAGGCGCGACACCGTCATGCTGGTCGAGCTTAGAGGGGCCGGCATGGTTGGTGATGGGTCGGTAACCATCGCCAAGACCTGGGTTTTTGTGGTATTTGTGATCATGCGCTTTATCCATGTCGGTGCGGCGGTCGGTGTCCTGCTCGTCGCCCCGGTTGTGCTGAGCGGGGCATCATCTGCGGACACTAGCTCCGGCATCGACGGTTATGTTCGTTGCTTAGGCGGCGACGCGAAACCCCCGCCGCCGGGGGTAGATGCAGAAGTTTGGTTTCCCAGCGTCCATGTGATGACGACAGATTTCGATGGTGGTATTCCCGCTGCCCAAATAGTTCAGGTTTTGAAAGGTATGGGAGTCGCGCCCAACGATGCCGTTAAACGCGTGCAGTGTTTTGTGGCCAACCAACCGCGCGGACTAGGGCATTGAGGCGCTGACCAGCGCCAATACTCCCAACCAACAGGTTGGCCGGGGAGTTTGTTAGGGTTCCTGTATCCCCCATTTCTATGGAACAGGAATCGATATGCCCGAAGAAGCCTTCATTTACGAGGCCATCCGCACGCCGCGCGGCAAGCAACGCAACGGCGCCCTGAACGAAGTCAAACCATTGAACCTGGTCGTCGGCCTGATCGAGGAGCTGCGCAAGCGCAACCCCGACCTCGACGAGAACCTGATCAGCGACGTCATCCTCGGGTGCGTCTCACCCGTCGGCGACCAGGGCGGCGACATCGCCCGCGCCGCGGTGCTGGCCTCCGGCATGCCGGTCACCTCCGGCGGTGTGCAGCTCAACCGGTTCTGCGCCTCCGGTCTCGAGGCCGTGAACACCGCGGCGCAGAAGGTGCGCTCCGGCTGGGACGACCTGGTGCTGGCGGGCGGTGTGGAGTCGATGAGCCGGGTGCCGATGGGCTCCGACGGCGGCGCGATGGGCCTCGACCCGGCCACCAACTACGACGTCATGTTCGTCCCGCAGGGCATCGGCGCCGACCTGATCGCCACCACCGAAGGCTTTTCCCGCGACGACGTCGACAACTACGCGCTGCGCAGCCAGGCAAAGGCCGCGGAGGCGTGGTCGGGCGGCTACTTCGCCAAGTCCGTGGTGCCGGTCCGCGACCAGAACGGTCTGCTGATCTTGGACCACGACGAGCACATGCGGCCCGACACCACCAAGGAGGGGCTGGCCAAGCTGAAGCCGGCCTTCGAGGGGCTGGCCGCGATGGGCGGCTTCGACGACGTCGCGCTGCAGAAGTACCACTGGATCGAGAAGATCGAGCACGTCCACACCGGCGGCAACAGCTCCGGCATTGTCGACGGCGCGGCGCTGGTCATGATCGGCTCCGAGGCCGCCGGCAAGTCTCAGTCCCTGACGCCGCGGGCACGCATCGTGGCCACCGCCACCAGCGGGGCCGACCCGGTGATCATGCTGACCGGGCCCACGCCGGCCACTAAGAAGGTGCTCGACCGCGCCCGGCTGACCGTCGATGACATCGACCTGTTCGAGCTCAACGAGGCGTTCGCCTCGGTGGTGCTGAAGTTCCAGAAGGACCTGGACATTCCCGACGAGAAGCTCAACGTCAATGGCGGCGCCATCGCGATGGGCCACCCATTGGGGGCCACCGGCGCCATGATCCTCGGGACCATGGTCGACGAACTGGAGCGCCGCAACGCCCGGCGTGCGCTCGTGACGCTGTGTATCGGCGGCGGCATGGGCGTCGCGACGATCATCGAGAGGGTTTAAGCACATGTCCGACAACACAATTCAGTGGGACAAGGATGCCGAAGGCATCGTCACGCTGACCATGGACGACCCTTCGGGCTCGGCCAACATCATGAACGAAGCCTACATCGAGTCGATGGGCAAGGCCGTGGATCGCCTTGTCGCGGAGAAGGATTCGATCACCGGCGTGGTGATCACCAGCGCCAAGAAGACCTTCTTCGCTGGCGGTGACGTCAAGAGCATGATCCAGATCGGGCCCGAGAACGCCGGTGAGGCTTTCGATCTGGTCGAGAACGTTAAGAAGCAGCTGCGCGCGCTCGAGACTCTGGGCAAGCCGGTGGTGGCGGCACTCAACGGCGCCGCGCTCGGTGGTGGCCTGGAGATCGCACTGGCCTGCCATCACCGGATCGCGGCCGACGTCAAGGGGTCGCAGTTCGGATTTCCCGAGGCGACGTTGGGCCTGCTGCCGGGTGCCGGTGGCATCACCCGCTCGGTGCGCATGTTCGGCATCCAGAATGCCTTCGTCAACATCCTGTCGCAGGGCACCCGGTTCAAGCCGGACAAGGCCAAGGAACTCGGTCTGATCGACGAGTTGTTGCCGACGGTCGAGGAGTTGGTCCCGGCCGCTAAGGCGTGGATCAAGGCCAACCCGGATTCCCACGAACAGCCTTGGGACAAGAAGGGTTACAAGATGCCGGGCGGCACTCCGTCGTCGCCGGGACTCGCGTCGATCCTGCCGTCGTTCCCGGCGCTGCTGCGCAAGCAGCTCAAGGGCGCGCCGATGCCGGCGCCGAAGGCCATCCTGGCCGCTGCGGTCGAGGGCGCACAGGTCGACTTCGACACCGCCAGCCGCATCGAGAGCCGTTACTTCACCACGCTGGTCACCGGCCAGGTGTCCAAGAACATGATTCAGGCTTTCTTCTTCGACCTGCAGACCATCAACAATGGTGGGTCGCGACCCGAGGGCATCGATAAGACCCCGATCAACAAGATCGGTGTGCTTGGTGCCGGCATGATGGGCGCCGGCATCGCCTACGTCTCGGCGAAGGCTGGGTATGAGGTGGTGCTCAAGGACGTGAGCGCGGAAGCCGCCGCCAAGGGCAAGGGATACTCCGAGAAGTTGGAGGCCAAGGCGCTCGAGCGCGGGAGCACCACCGAGGAGAAGTCGAAGGCGCTGCTCGCGCGGATCACCCCGACGGCCGACCCCGCTGATTTGAAGGGCGTCGACTTCGTGATCGAGGCGGTGTTCGAGAGCCAGGACCTCAAGCACAAGGTGTTCCAGGAGATCGAAGACGTCGTCGAGCCCAACGCGGTGCTGGGGTCCAACACCTCCACGCTGCCGATAACCGGCCTGGCCACCGGTGTCAAGCGCCAGGAGGACTTCATCGGGATCCACTTCTTCTCGCCGGTCGACAAGATGCCGCTGGTGGAAATCATCAAGGGCGAGAAGACATCTGACGAGGCGCTGGCCCGGGTGTTCGACTACACCCTGGCCATCGGCAAGACCCCGATCGTGGTCAACGACAGCCGAGGGTTCTTCACCTCTCGCGTCATCGGCACCTTCGTCAACGAGGCGTTGGCGATGCTCGGCGAGGGCGTTGAGCCGGCCAGCATCGAGCAGGCGGGTTCGCAGGCCGGCTACCCGGCTCCGCCGCTGCAGCTGTCCGACGAGCTCAACCTGGAGCTGATGCACAAGATCGCCGCCGCGACCCGCAAGGGCGTCGAGGACGCCGGCGGCACCTACGAGCCGCACCCGGCCGAGGCCGTCGTCGAGAAGATGATCGAGCTCGGCCGGTCGGGCCGGCTCAAGGGCGCGGGCTTCTACGAGTATCCCGACGGCAAGCGCGCCGGGCTGTGGCCGGGCCTGCGCGAGACGTTCAAGGCCGGCGCGTCGGAGCCGCCGCTGCAGGACATGATCGACCGGATGCTGTTCGCCGAGGCGCTGGAGACGCAGAAGTGCCTCGACGAGGGCGTGTTGACGTCGACGGCCGACGCCAACATCGGGTCGATCATGGGCATCGGGTTCCCGCCGTGGACCGGCGGTAGCGCGCAGCTCATCGTCGGCTACTCCGGTCCAGGTGGTACGGGCAAGCAAGCCTTCGTGGCGCGGGCCCGCGAGCTGGCCGCCAAGTACGGCGACCGTTTCCTGCCGCCGAGCTCGCTCACGTAAGTACCGCGAGCAGACGCAAAAGCCCCCGACACGCCGAGCGTGCGGGGGCTTTTGCGTCTGTTCGCGCTCAACTCAGGGCGCGCTGTACTCCTTGTAGTGCATCGTGTCGTAGAGCCGCACGGTCTTGGTGTTCAACCTTGCGATGGCCTTGGTGACGCGTGCGGGCAGCATCGAGATCAGTTGTGCGCCACGGGTCAACGCCCAAATTCCGGCTCGTGAATTCGGGATGAGCCCCTTGGCAATTCCGCTTGCCATGGCGCGGCTGCGACGCACAGGTTCACCCATCTCGGCCTCGTAGGCCGCGAATGCCCGGGTGTAGTCGCCGTTCGCTTGCGCCAGTTCACCCGCCAGGATGTAGGCGCCCAGCACCGCGATGCTGGTGCTGCCACCGACCGCGGGCCCCGGGCAGTAGCCCGCATCACCGACCAGTGTGACTCGCCCGCGCGACCAGGTGTCCAGCTGCAACTGGGTGATCGAATCGAAGTAGAACGTCGGTGTGCGATCGAGCTCGTCGAGCCAGGTGTCCACCGTTGCATGCCGGCCGGCAAATGCTGTGCGCAGTAGCTCCTTCTGCCGCACCACATCTCGGTAGTGGTACCGCAGTTCTTCCTTGCTCTTGAACATGAACAAGGCACGCGCGTCGTCCAACGGCTGGGCGGTGTAGATTCCCGCGAGGCGGCCGGCGCCGACATGAACGACCATCTCGCCAGTGGGCGCAAGCGATTTCGGCACGGATTGCACTGCCAGGTATCCGCCGAGGAAGCGGGTGCGTCCGGCGTCCTCGCCGAAAATCAAGCGCCGAACGTTCGAGTGCAGCCCGTCGGCGCCGATCACCACGTCGAACCTGCGTGGCGCCGCGTGTTCGAAAGTCACCTCGGCATCGGCGGAGATGGCCGTGATCGAGTCGCCGAAGATGTACTCGACGTTGTCGCGGCCGGCGTCGTAGTAGACCTCGCTGAGATCGTCTCGCATGATCTCCACGTGCCGGTCGGATATGCCCCCGACGACCTTGGTGAGGTCGATGCGAACCGGCTGCGCTACGCCCTCGCGATACATCGTCAGCCGGTCCGTACCGGTGGCGAGTGCCTCGATTCGCGGCAACACGCCCATCTTTTCCGAGATCTCCATGGCCGGCCGGAACAGGTCGATGGCGTGGCCACCGGTCTTACGCAGTTGCGTCGCGCGCTCCACGACGGTGACGTCGAAACCGTGCCGGGTCAGCCAGTACGCCAGTACCGGGCCGGCGATGCTGGCCCCTGAGATGAGAATCCGCATGACGACCTCCCTGACTTCTTGAAAGTTAGGTAAGCCTAACACGATGCTTACCTATCGGTAAGTCAGTTAAACTCTTCTCGTGACCAAGCCCCGGTCGGGCACCAGGCATCGCATCCAAGAGGTCGCTCGCAACCTATTCGCCCGCAAAGGTGTGCAGCGCACCAGCCTGCAGGACATCGCGGACGAGCTGGGGATCACCAAACCCGCGCTGTACTACCACTTCGCCTCGCGCGAAGACTTGGTGCGCAGCATTGTGGTGCCGTTGATCGAGGAAGGCGAGAAGTTCGTCGCCGACCAGGAGAACCTCGGCTACACCGATGCCCGCGCATTGTTGGAGGGCTATTTCGATTTCCACTACCGGCACCGTGATGACCTCATGCTGGTATTGGCTGAATTGACGATGCTGGCCGACCTTGGCCTCATCGACACGGTGCTGGCGTGGCGTGACCGGCTCGGCAAGCTGGTGTTCGGCGCGCGACCCACGCTGGCCCAGTCCACCCGCGCCGTGGTGGCGTTCGGCGGTTTGCAGGACTGCTGTCTACAGTTTCCGGACACGCCTTACCAGGCGTTGCGCGCGACGTCGGTGCAGGCCGCCCTCGCCGCGCTGGGCGGGTGAGGCCGGGTTACGTTCCTGCCCCGTTCGCGGTGCTCTGGTCCTGAGCGTTCTGCGTGAAGACGTCGCCGGAGCTCGGGTTGTTGTTGTCGTCAACGGCGACAACGCGGCCACCGCCACCCGTGCTCTGTGCGGTCAGCGCGAGCTGCGGGGCGACGGGAGCAGCGGCGGCTTCTGCGCTCGCGGGCTGCACAGCGCTGAATAGCGCCAGCGTCGCGACGGTGGCGGCTCCGGCGAATACCATTTGCGCCACCCGGATTTGCCGAAGCCGGGCGTCGGCTGGATTGGTTCGCGGCCCAGTGATCGTCGATCGTTTGTTTGTCATCCATCATGTTTATCGCGTCGTCGTCATACTCAGGCTGGGCCTTTATTAGCGGTCCGCTGTGAAGTGATGGCCCATGCGGGTACGGCCGGACCGGAGGAGAGCATGCAACGCGTCGTCATCCTCGGCCGCGGTGGTGCAGGAAAATCGGCACTGGCAAAACAACTCTCGAATGAACTCGACCTTCCGGTCATTGAGCTGGACAGCATCTTCTGGCAGCCCGGCCTGCGGCCGACACCCGAACCGCAGTGGACGGAGATCCAGCGCGAGCTTGTCACCCACGACCGCTGGATCATCGATGGCGACCTCGGACCCTACGACAGCGGCCTCGAGCTGCGACTGGGTGCGGCAGATACCGTCATTGTGCTGAACTTCCCACTGTGGCGCTGCGTATGGCGAGCGCTGCGGCGATCGCGGGAAAACCGCGAGTTCTGGTTGTGGGTTTACCGCTACCGTCGCAACAGCCTGCCCGCGATCAGAGAAGCGATCGCGACCCGCGCTCCCCACGCGACCGTTCATATCTTGCACAACCCGCGGCAGGTGCGCCGGCTCCTCGACGGGTAGGACGGAGAAATAGGTTCGGTGACAGCGGCTCTCGCGCGCCACGCCACGCGGTGCTTTGGTCCTAGGCGTTCTGCGTGAAGATATCGCCGGAGCTCGGGTTGTTGTCGTCAACAGTGACGATGGGGACACCGACACCCGTGCTCGGTGCGGTCTGCGCGAGCTGCGGAGCCGACGGGCGCGGCGGCGGTTCCGGCGTTTCCGGGTCGCGCAAAGTTGAAGAGCGCGAGCGTCGCGATGGTATCGCCCGCGGCGAATATTGCGTGCGCGGCACGGACTTGCCGACGCCGCGCGGCGGCTAAGTCAGTTGAGGGTGTGTGCGTCATATTTCATGGTTATCGCTGCGACGTAGCGCCAGCGTGAGCCCTTGTTATCGATCTGCTGTGAGGGCGGGTTAGGCTCCCTAACTATGCGCTTTGGTCTCTTCATTCCGCAGGGCTGGCGGATGGATCTGGTCGGCATCGAAACCGAAAAACACTGGGCGGCGATGCGCGACCTGGCCACCTACGCCGACGATGCCAGCGCGTGGGACTCGCTGTGGGTCTACGACCACTTCCACACCGTCCCGTTGCCGAGCGACCAAGCCACACACGAGGCATGGTCGCTGATGGCGGCCTACGCGGCGGTCACGTCGCGGATCAAGCTCGGCCAGATGTGCACGGCGATGAGCTACCGCAATCCGGTCTATTTGGCCAAGGTGGCGGCCACCTCGGACATCATCTCGGGTGGCCGGATTCAGATGGGGATCGGCGGCGGCTGGTACGAACACGAGTGGCGAGCGTACGGCTACGGGTTTCCATCGGCCGGGGAGCGGCTGGGCCGGCTGGACGAAGGCGTGCAGATCATGCGGGACGCCTGGCGCGACGGCAAGGTCAGCTTCGACGGCAAGCACTACCAGGTTGACGGCGCGATCGTCGCGCCGAAGCCGTTGCAGGACAATGGTATTCCGCTGTGGATCGCCGGCGGCGGCGAGAAAGTGACCCTGCGCATCGCCGCGAAATACGCGCAATACACCAACTTCACCCCGGCGCTCGAGGAGTTCGCGCACAAGTCCGAGGTGCTGGCAGGGCACTGCAGCAAGCTGGGCACCGACTTCGACGCCATAGTGCGCTCGGCTAACTTCTCCGTGATCGTCGGCACCTCGGACGCCGACGTCAAAGACCGGCAGCAGCGCATCCGCGACCGCCTTGCCGGCTATCTGCCCGACGCGCTGCTGGATTCGATGATCGCCGCCAGCAGCGGCCCGGATTCGACGACGGGCACGCCGGAACAGGTGGCCGAACGGATCGGCAAAGTCCGCGACCTCGGCTGCGGGTACGCGATCTGCTACTTCCCGGAGGCCGCCTACGACCGCTCCGGCATCGAGTTGTTCGAACGCGAAGTGATTCCCGCGCTGGGTTAGATGTCCGCGCTGACGTACCTCGTCTTGACGGGAGGCGCGGCCAGCAGCGGGGGGAGCTCAGTGATCTTGCCTTCACCGGCACGGAACTTGCGGTAGGCCTCGTCGCGCTCGACCGACTCCCATAGTTCGTAGATGACCCAATGGGCTTCGTCGTCTTCGTTGACGAGCACGTCGGTGCGGATGTTGCCTTCGAACGCCCGGGTGTCTTGCAGCGCCCGCCCCATGACATCTCGTGCCTCGCGCACAGATTCAGGCTTCACCTTGAGCTCGAGTATTACCGTGACTGCCATCGTCGTCTCCTCGCTTGCTCACTAGGTGCTGCTTACCAACAGCACGCTGTTGAACCTACGGTCGACCCATTTGACGAAGTCAGGCGCCTCCGGAATCTGGTCTGCGGCCGCGAACAGGTTGGCGAGGCGTTGTTCGGCGGCGACAACCTTGTCGTCTAAGGGGATCGGCAGCCGCAGCAGGTGACTCTGGGCGAGCTCGGCGATCTTGAGGTCCAGACCCACGGCCTTGGCGTACTTTTTGGCCCATTCCGACGGATTGTCTCGCGCCCACTGTGCCGCGCGCTCGTAGCGGACCAATAGATCGGCCAGTGCCGAATTGCGCTTCGGGTCGGTCAGCGCGCGCACCGACGCACTGCCGAACCAGTAGCCGTTTTCGGCGGACCCTATGCTGCGCACCTTCAGCGTGAGATTGGCTTGCGCCGTATAGGGTTCCCAGATCACCCAGGCGTCGCCCTGTCCGTTGGCGAATGCCGACAGCGCGTCGGCAGGCTGCAGGAACACCAGTTTGACGTCTTTTGGTCTCAGCCCGACGTCGGCGAGGTGTTCGAGCGCATTGGCGTGGGCGGCGCTGCCCTTGGCCACCAAGATCGTCTTACCCCGCAGGTCGCGGACTGAGTTGATCGACGAATCGGGGCGCACGAGGATCTGCTCGCCGGCTGCGGCGCCATCCCAGACTGAGACCACCCGCGTCTTGGAGTTGGCAGCCGCACCGAAGACCGGCGGGGTATTGCCGGTGACCGCGAAATCGATCTTGCCTGCGGTCAGGGCCTCGATCTGGGGCGGGCCCGAGGTGAACGTCGAAAAGGTAATCTTGTAAGGCAAATTGGCGAGGGCATTGGCCGCGCGCAGCAATGCTTCGGTGCCACCCTTCTGGTCGCCGACTTGCAGCGTTACTCCGGACAGCTCCGACACTGGAACCGGCGCCGGCACCCCGATGAGCTGCGGTCCCAACGATCGCGACACACACGCCGACACGGTGGCCACAATCGTCAACAGCAGGGCAATGCGAACCGCGATTCGACGTTGCGCCGTCAAAGCCGGACGCCGAGCTTGTCGAGAAGGTCTACCCGGTACTGGTCATGCTGGGCGGTGCGCTCCGACGCGGCGGGCCGCGGATCTTCGATCTCGATCGCATGGGCGATCCTGCCGTCCTCCAGGACCAGCACCCGGTCGGCCAATTCGATGGCCTCTTCCACGTCGTGGGTAACCAGCAGCACCCCGAAACCGTGGCGGCGCCACAACTCGAGCAGCAGCGCACGCATCGAAAGCCGGGTCAGCGCATCCAGCGCGCCGAAGGGCTCGTCGAGCAGCAGCAGCTGAGGCTCGGCCACCAACGCCCGCGCCAAGGACACGCGCTGTGCCTGGCCGCCCGACAGCGTCAGCGGCCACGCCTTGGCATGGTCTTTCAGACCGATCTCGGCCAGCGCCTGCTCGGAGCGTTTCCGTGCCGCATCGTTGGACCCTTCGGTGCGGTTGAGGCCGTAGAGCACGTTGGTAAGCACGTCACGCCAGGGGAAAAGCCGCGGCTCCTGGAAGGCGACGGCCGGTGCGCCGGTGACCTCGCGCGCACCGGTGTGGTCCGGCGAAAGCCCTGCCAGCACCCGCAGCACCGTCGACTTGCCGCAGCCACTGCGACCGACCAACGCGACGATCTCGTTGCTGCGAATCTCTAGAGAGATCGCGTCGAGAACCCGGCTGGTGCCATACCACTTGTCGACGTTGCTTAGCCTGCCGACGACGACGGTTTGCCGCCGCTCGGATGTCACGGTCATGCGCGGTACCTCAAGGCTCGACGTTCAAGGACTCGAACGATGGCGTCGGTCGTGATCCCCAGCAGCGCGTAAATGACCAAGCAGAAAATGATGATGTCGATGCGCAGAAAGTCGCGCGCGTTATTGATCAGGAATCCGATGCCCTTGTCGGCGTTGATCTGTTCGGCGACGATCAAAGTCAGCCACGCGATGGCCAGCGACTGTCGCAGCCCCACCAACACCTGTGGTGCCGCGCTCGGCAGGATGATGATGCGCAACCGCTGCCACAGCGAAAAACCAAGGACATCAGCGGTTTCCAGCAATTTGCGGTCGACCTGCTTGATCGCGGAATAGGTGTTGAGATATAGCGGGAAACTGACGCCAAGGGCAACCAGCAAGACTTTGGGCAGCTCGCCGATGCCGAACCACAGAATGAACAACGGAATTAGACCGAGGTGCGGCAGCGCGCGCACCATCTGCAGGGGCGGGTCGACGGTGGCCTCGAACCATCGCGACAGCCCGACGGCCACACCGAAGGCAACTCCGATGACAGCACCCAGTGCCAGGCCTTCAAGGACGCGGAGCCCGGAGACCTCGAGGGCCTCGACGAGCTTTCCCTTTCGGATCAGCTGTAGTCCGGCATCGAAGATCAACTGCGGCGCCGGCAAGACCTCCTGAGGAATGAGCCCGGTAGCGCTGAGAATCTGCCACAACGCCAGCAGCACCACGGGCGACGAGAATCGGATGATGGCCCACCGGTGCTGCGTCCAGGCTTTGCCGACCGCGAAGGTGGCCGCGGGCGCGGGGAGGGTGGTTGGCGTGCTCACGATTTGTCGAGGAACCTCTGAGATCAAGCCGGGCGAGCGCTATCGGGACGCTGCGGGGATGCCACGACGGTAGGTGGACTGGCCAGGGGACTGAAGGGTTTGACTCCGGGTGACGGCAAACCAGCCTCCCGGGGCCCCCAACGGGTGCGAGAATGCGGTTTCCACTTTTTTGGAATGCTGTTGTACTTTTAGTGAGCGCAATATTCCGCTGGCAGGCGACCGAAGGATTGCTCGATGCAGAAAGCACTTGCCCCCGACATCTCAACGTGGCCCGAGGAGAACCCGCAGCTGATCGGCAGTCAATGCGGCGACTGCGGCGCCACCACCTTCCCGGTGCAACAGCGGTGCCCGCGCTGCAGCGGCGGAGCCATGAGCGAGTTGTTGTTGCCGCGCAGCGGAACGCTGGTGGCGTGGACTACTCAGGGTTTCCCGCCCGGCGCTCCCTATGCCGGTCCGACCGGTAACGATTTCGTGCCGTTCGGCGTGGGGCTGGTGCAACTCGGTGACGTGATCCGAGTCGAGGGCCGGCTGACTGAGAACGACCCCGCCAAGATCCAGTTCGGCCAGCATGTCGAGCTGACGATGGTGCCATTCACCACCGACGCCGACGGCAA
>Ga0210396_10001492_pt1 | contig 25188 bp, 23 predicted proteins | sample IncBWH17OmetaG_FD_155466 | JGI IMG/M metagenome (GOLD analysis project Ga0210396, IMG submission 155466) | Forest soil microbial communities from Barre Woods Harvard Forest LTER site, Petersham, Massachusetts, United States - Inc-BW-H-17-O ... | reverse complement strand
TCCCGATTCACTCCCCTCGATCATTCACCCATCCAAGCGGGTGACTGCTGATGATTTCTCTGAGCTTCAACAGCCTCAACTGGGGCAATGTGGCGATCCAACTCCCGTGATCGATGGCAATTCCGCGCTTGAACAGCCACTCGAATACATCCCCGTTGGTCATGAATTTTCCGTATGAGCCGGACAGACGCTTCCTGAGCATGGCCAAGTCGATTTGGACACGAAACATTGCAACCTCCTTGCGAGCCGTGTCTGGTACGCTGGCACGGGGGAGTCGAACACCTCGGATTTGATTCTGTTCAGGTTTAGGGACGGCAGTTCAAACTGAACTCCACCCCTGGCGGCCGCGTGCTCCCTCGACGCGGCGCGACCTGACAAAACTTCCCGGCTGCGACCCCCGTGCTGTGTGGAGCGGATTGGACCGCAGCCAGTCTGAGAACTCCACCCTATTCTGGGCAGAACTTTGCCGTTTTCGTGCACGCTCGTTGGGCATCACTGCGAGGCCAACTGGAGGGCACACGCTGAGCGACGCTCTTACTCCCCACCGGACTCGCTCCCGTTCGCGCCGTTAGGAGATGGATTGATGCTTCCCTATGATTGCGCATGAAAACCCCAAGAGGACCGCCTGACGACCGCGATCGACTGGAGCAGCGGTTCTGGCGCCGTGTCAGAACGCGGGGGAATCTTTCCGAGAAAGATCGTCGCCAGGTCCAAATCGAGCTCGATTGGATTACTCGGAGGATAGCCAGATTAGACCTACGAGGACACCAATGAATTCTGCAAGCAATCGAGAGGAGGATGAGGCGTTGGCGGCGGCCAACAGGGAGGCCGATCGGAGCACTCACGCTGCAAATGAGGCGGCAGACAAGGCTGCCAAGACCGCCAACGATGCCGCCGATCAAATTGCCAGAGCTGAGAACAAAAGGATGGATGCCGCGGCAAAGCTCGCAAACGACGCCGCGGATCAAATCGCGCGGTCGGCCAACAAGACCAGGGACGAGGCGGCAAAGTTGGCAAACGACGCCGCCGATCAAGTTGCCAGGGCCGCTAACAAGGCGCGGGATGAGGCGGCGAGGGCCGTCAATAAAGCGGCGGATCAGCGGCGCTCCCGGTAGGGCTGGATCGTCGCCGCGCGGCACGTCAGGCTGGAAGCTTATGCGCCAACCGCGCCGTCGATTTCCCCGACGTCCGTCACGACGGGGTTCCCGCCGACGGCGACGGCCGATGTGGCCACAACGTCTCCATGAGACTACGGCCGGTTCTCACGATCGCGAAAGAGCCAATGAGGGGTGTTACTTCTGTGTCTCTCCGGGTGCGCGTTCCACGTATTGGTATCCCGTGATCGCCAGCTTCGCGTCCTTTACATAAATGGTGCAGCGCCAGTCGCTGTTCCTGGGTTGGTGCGGCCAGGCGCTTCTGGGTTCCCACTTCTCGTGCTCGCGTATGTATCGTTCGAACGTGAACGGGGGCACTGTTCTGGTTTCGGAAGCCGTTGGCCGCAGGCGCCTGGACTTGTCTGATGTATCAAAGTTGAAGACAACTGGCTTGTCGCTCACATTTGCCACTCGTGTCCACTTTCCGTCGTAATAATCGCTCACCGTGGTGATCGTCGCCGTCAGCGTGCCCTTGATGCAGTCGCTGGTTGCCGGAGTCTTGAGGGTAACGTCGGCATGCGGGACCAGCGTCATCTCGACGCTCACATTTGAGCTTTGGCCGCTTCCGGCAATCGACGTGGCACTGGCGCCGGCCGCCAGCGCGGAATTCGGGAAGGATGGGTCTTGGAATATGACCATCGGGTTGTCCCACCAGCTCTTTCCCGCGGCGTAAGGCTTGTCGGTCAGCGTGATGTCCCGGCTGCCTGAGACATGAGCGAGCAACCCATATTCTTTGTGAACGACCATCATGATGCAGACCCTGACACTCGTGGGTCCCGCCGGCAACGTCGTTGCCGATTTCGCTGTAACCGCGGCGGTATCGAGGCTCCGGTCGTCTATAGGGGGACCAGAGGCATCCCGGCACATCAGCTGTAACGAAGCCAGGCAAAGAAGAATTGCCGGGACAGCCAGGGTAGCTGCTATCTTGTAAGCGCGCTTCATCTTAAGTCCTGACCAGACGAGACGACCTCAACGAATTCAGTATTGCAGCAGCTTCTCGTCCGATAGACTCGCGACCACGCCGTTCAGGAGGACGATGGTCAGCGTGGAATCAGGGCGAAGCTCGGGGGCAACATCCTTGGTTTGCAACGGACCATTGGAATGGACGCCGACGACCACGTCGCGCGGGGCCTTCACCGTCAGAATGATCGTCTCGGCTTTACTGGGCGACGTGGTGGGCGCACTGGCTCCAGGATGGGCGGGAATGGAGCCGGCTTGATTGGGAAGATCGCTGGTCATTTCCAGTTTATCCTTGTGGGCCTTGATGAAGCGGAGAAGCTGCTCGCGGGTCATCCCCACGGAGATCTTGCCGGGGATCGTTAACGCGGCCGGCTGCTCGGCCGCGGGAGGGACCGCCTGACCGCGCAGCTGCTGCACTTCGGCCTTGAGCTTCGTGATCTCCGACTTCATGTCGTCCAGTTCCCCCTGCGTGATCGTCACCGGCCGCGACCGTTCGGCTTCCTGCTCCTTCTGCTTTTCCTGCAACTTCTGATTGGCCTGGTCGACCGAGATCTGGCCGAAGCTCGCCGTACCGGTAATCAACAACGCCGCAACGATAGTGAGAGATTTCAGTTGGGTCATGTTTTCCTCAAGTCAAAATAACGTCGAGTACTCAATCAGAGCGCTTTCCGTCCGAGCCTGGCGACCACCGCGACCAGCTCGCCGGGCTCGACTGGTTTTGTCACGTGCATGTCGAAACCGGCCAGCATTGCTCGTCGTCGGTCTTCCGAACGGGCAAAGGCCGTCAACGCGATGGCCGGAATTTCCCCGCCCTCCTTTGTCGGCAACGCGCGAATCTCCCGGATCAACGAGTAGCCGTCCATCCCCGGCATTCCAATGTCCACGATCAAGACGGTGGGTTTCGATCGTCGGAGAATCTCCAAACATTCCGTTCCGGAAGCGCAGTTCGTCGCGTGTGCCCCGCAATTCTCCAGGACGTGTTTCACAAGGTGCAGGGCGTCAACGTCGTCGTCGACGACCAAAGCGTCGAAACCTGACAAATCCGGATCCGCTGAGAACTCGATCTCCCGCGCGGTGGTTGGATGTTGGCGATTCTCATCCCCGTTCAGGGTGCGCACGACGGAAATGGGGAGTGAAACGACGAACGTCGCCCCCTTCCCCTCGCCGGCACTTTTCGCGCGGATGGAGCCGCCGTGCATCTCCACGAGGTGTTTGACGATCGTCAGCCCCAGGCCCAGGCCGCCATGAGTCTTGGTCAAAAGCGACTCGGCCTGGCTGAACTTGTCGAAGACGTAGGGAAGAAATTCGGGACCGATGCCCTGTCCGGTATCGCTCACGGACAACTCGACATGGGAGTCTGTGCGTTCCAGGGTGACCTGCACCTTGCCTCCTCTGGGCGTGAACTTGATCGCATTGGCGAGCAGATTCCAGACAACCTGCTGCATGCGATTCGGGTCGCCGGTGACCGGTCCCGCAATGGGATCGACAATGGCTTCCAAGCGAACACCCTTCGCTTCGGCGGCCAGTTGCACAACCTCCATGGCCGCCTTGATGATTTTGGGCAAGTCGATTCGCTGGACATCCAGCCGCAGCTTTCCCGAAATGATCCGGCTCATGTCCAACAGATCGTCGATCAATTGCACTTGAACCCGGACGTTGCGCTGAATGACATCGAGCCCCTCGGCCATCTCCGCATTGCTGGTTTGGCCCGGCTTGAGAAGCTGCGACCATCCGAGAATGGCGTTCAGGGGAGTACGAAGTTCGTGCGAGAGGTTTGCCAGAAACTCGTCCTTGATTCGTCCGAGCCGCTCGGCTTCCACGCGCTTGCTTCGTTCGGTCTCCAAATCGTCCAGATGTGACGGCGAAGCGCGGACGACGCCGGCGCCTGCCGGCCGATCCACCTGAAGCATCGCCTGCCCGGCGTAGAACCCGTGCAATTCCGCGATGAGTTCTTCCCTGGTCTTGTCGTCAAACGTGCGCGATATCGTTCCGTCTTTACGCGCCGCTGTCATAGTAACCTCCCGATGTTTGCCCTGTCTCATACGACGCTCGGTCCTGTCGGCCGGCCCATTTCCACAAGCCATCGATAGTGCGAGCGCAACGCGGTCAGAAAGCTGCGCTGCGCGGTGTAATGCACGCCAAACTCGCGGCAGGTTTCCTCGACAACCTTTGCCATCGCGGGGTAGTGAACGTGACAGATCCGGCTGAACAGATGATGCTCGATCTGAAAATTGAGCCCGCCCAGGAACCAGCAGAGCACGCGGTTGCCGCGGGCAAAGTCGACCGTCGTCTGCACCTGATGCACGGCCCACTCCGTCTGCATCCGCTGCCCGCCATCTGGAGTGTGGACCGGCGCGGGAAAGTCGGCTTCTCCCACGCAGTGGGCAAGCTGAAACACGACGCTCAGGACGACCCCGCTAACGAATGCGGCGATCGCGTAGACGACCAGCACCGCCCAGACCGGGTGCAGCAGCATTGGAATGACGAAGGCCAGAGAAAAAAAAGCGAGCTTGCCGCCGATGAATACCAGCAGGTCCCTGCCTCGGGGCCGCGGAACCCTGTGCGTTCCGACGCGGCCAGTCGCGACCACGAAGAAGTCGGTAACCAGGTGCCATTTGAGGGCCAGGAAGCCATATAGCAGCCACAGATACACCCCTTGAAGACGATGGAACCAGTACCGTCTCTGGTGCGGCGACAACCGGCCGAGCATCCCGAGGTCAATGTCGTCGTCCTGGCCGGGAATATTCGGGTACGTGTGATGGATGGTGTTATGCTTCCAATCCCACAGATAGGAACTGCCGCCCATCAGGTCCAAGGTCAGGGCCATACTCTTGTTGACCCACTGACGGTCAGAATACGCCTTGTGCCCGCCATCGTGCTGGATGTTGAATCCGATGGCCGCAACGGAAATGCCCAGGACCACCGTCAGGGGCAGGATGGCCCACCAGCTTGTGGCAACAAACAACAGCAGGAGATAGGCCGCGATGAACCATGCGAGGATGGTTGCCGTCTTGAAGTACATCTGCGGGCAGTCACGGCGGCGACGGCCGGTCCGCTCGAAATACGCGTCCACCCGCCGTCTCAACTCGCGGATGAAGCGATCGCTTCGACTGAACTTCAGGGTGCTGGACATACCGGAGCCGGTGACTGCGGCAGTTGAGGAACCCGTCCGCTTAATCGATTGTGGTGATATGGGCGTCTTCATCGTGTTTGTCTCCGACGCCCCGGGGAACCCGAAGCGCGCGATCTGCGCGGTCACTCGACTTGCGCCGGTCACTTGACCTGGTAGCTGAATTTCTGTCCGCCCACGGCTGCCTCTGCCATCAGTCCCGCCGCATCCATGGTGAAGACAGCCACGCCGTCGGTGAACTTGGCATTGGCGCCGGCGCCCGATTTGAGCGCCACGGCCGTGACTTGGGCGTCGAAGCCGAAGTGGCCTTGCTTGAAGGTCTCAACGGCTTGCCTGGTTTCAAAGCAGATGATCTCGGTGTAGTCCTGACCGCCGAGTTGGGCGCCGATCGATGCCTGGCTCACATCGCAATAGCCCACGGCGTCGCCTGTCTCATAAAGCACGCCCTTGCCGTAAGCCCCACCGATCCCCACCGCGCCTTTGCCAACGGAAGGGAAGACAGCGTAGCCCGCCGATGCGTCGAATACCTTGACCAGGGTTGGGTCACTCTTTTTCGCCTTGGCCAGCGCCACGGCGGCGTCGTTTTCGATGTCGGCCTTGCCCTGCACCGAAGGTGGCGCCGTCGCACAGCCGGTCATCAGCAGGAAGCCGGCCGCGCCGGCCAGCACACACATTCTTCTCATGGGAAACACGTTCATGGCGGATCCTTTTAAGATGGCCGTCACCGGAAAAATGCCGGAATCGGGCCCAAACTTGCGGAGACTCGAGGTTCACGATTACACCAGGGGCCTGCGTCCCTGGAGAAGACGAATGACGAGGACGACCAGGGCCACCACCAGCAGGATGTGGATCAAGCCACCGGCCGTGTATGAGGTAAGGAGGCCGAGCAGCCACAGTACCAGGAGTATGATTACAAGTGTCCAAAGCATGATTTCGTTCCTTTCTCAGGCGTTCTTCCCTCGGGCGCCGCCGACGACCATCAGCAGCCCGAAGAGCGCCGCGGCGCCGCCGCCCACTAAGTACCAGAGGGTCTCGTGGGTAAATCGCCCGGTGAAAGTGTTGCTTATCTGGTCTGCCGCCGAATGGGATGCGTTCATCCCGACAATCAGCAAGATGGCCCCGACCACCAGCAGGACGATTCCGGCAATTCGTTTTTGACTCATCATCTATTCCTTTCGAAAAATCTCATGACGGTTGACCGGCTCATCCCCATTCCAGGCAGCCGCCGGAATGCCCTGGGCAAGCAGAAAGACCTGGACCATCGTCCCGGTCGTGAATACCTGAACGACGGTGCCGGTGGTCGGCTCGACTTCGGCCGCCGCTTCGCGCACGTCTACGCCGGTGATTCTTCTGATCTCCTGTCGCAAGGGCTCGGCAGAATTGGTGAATAACTGCCTGTGGAAGTCCTGCACCTTCGCGGCGCCTTCCGGGCTCTGGGCCATCGCCCTCTCTGCCGGCGACAACACGCCGTGCAACGTAATCACCAGCGTGGCCTCGCTCAGGACCACGGTCACCGCCTTGGGCGCGTGACCCGTCCTCTGGAGTTGGAAAGCGCTTGCGGCCTCGGCGACCTGCTGCGCCATGGTCAGGCTGGGTTTGTCTGTCGGCTTCACGCTCATGTTCAGCACCGATAAAGCTGGCACCATCAGAACACCGCAAAAAAAAGCCGGCGTGGTCGAACACCAGAGGTGTTTCGACCACGCCGGCTTACTCAGTAACGGATCTCCCGGCGTCAGCCGGGCTACCCTTTATTTAGTCTTCCGAGGACGATCAATTCATTCTTGCGAGCCCATACGTGACGTGCGATCGGGCTCCACTTGCACCAGGACTGTAGGCTTTGGAAAATCGCATAGCAAGTATAATCTCTCACGTGTGTAATCTAATTATGATCATTTCCATGAAAACTGCCGGCGAAATCTCGGGCCATTTTCAACGCGGCGTCAGTCATGAATCAGTTTGGGAGGAAAGGCGGCTCGCAACGCGTTCAGCACGGCCAGCACGTCAATGACTTCCTGGGTGATCGCGCCACTCACGGGACGTAAATGACCGGTGGCCGCGAACACCATGCCGATGACGCTCAGCGCCATGCCGCCCACCGCGCTCTGAAGGGCAATGACCCGCATCCGGCGGCTGATGTGCATGAACTCGTCCACCTTCCTGAGGGAATTATCCATGACCACGACACCCGCCGCTTCCGCGGTCACGTCGCTTTTTTGTCCGATCGCCATGCCGACCGTGGCCGCCATCATGGCCGGGGCGTCATTGATGCCATCCCCCACGTAAAGCGTTTTGGCGGCGGCGGTTTCCTTGCGGACAATGGCAAGTTTCTCTTCGGGACTGTTCCGCGCAGCCCCTGGCCGGGTGGCTCGCTTACCTCGGTGGCCTTCGGGAGCGAAAGCCCGTCCATCTTCGCCGCCGCAAGAATGGCGCGCGCCAGCGGATATTTCGAGTAACGCTCCAGACTCGCCACGAGGGTCAGTACTTCCTTTTGGGCGAAGCCCGAGGCGATGAGTTGTTCGGTCAGCTTCGGCGCGCCGTATGTCAGCGTCCCGGTCTTGTCGAAAATCGCGGTTCGACACTCGGCGATCTGCTCGAGCACGACGGGGCTCTTGATGATGATCGCCCGGCGGGCGCAAAGAGAAATGGAGCCGATGATGGCAATCGGTATCGCGATGAGCAGCGGGCAAGGCGTGGCGATCACCAGCACCGCCAGGAAGCGAATGGCTTCTCCACTCATGACCCATGCGAGGAGGGCAACTGTCAGTGCCACGGGCGTATAAATCGCGCCCAAGCGATCCCCCAGGCGCCGCAACCGTGGCCGCTTGGCTTCGGACTCGCGCATGACTTCCATGATCTTTGCGTAGCGCGAATCGGCGGCGCGCTGGGTCGTGCGGATGGTAAGAGCAGATTCTCCGTTGATCGCGCCCGAGATTACTGTCGAGCCGGAGGTCTTGGTAATCTGGAACGGCTCGCCCGTCAGGTAGGATTCATCCATCACGCCATGTCCCTCGATCACCACCAGATGTAAAACGATGGCCACGATGGAAAGCACCGCGATGGCCGTGGTTTTGCGGTGCCGGAGACCGGACCGCGAATTCCCGGACCGACTGGGCCGCGGCGGTTCACTCAACTTGGCTCGTTTCAGTTACTCGCCTGAAGGAAGGCGGTGATCTTGCGCTGTTCAGGACCGGTGAGGTCGGCCCGCAACCGCATGTGCATCACCACGGCCTGCCACTGGGCGTCGTTGTAGCTTTGCGGGGGGCGGATGTTGTGACATCGCGAGCAGTTTTCCGCCCAGAGCTGGGCGCCACTTTGGGAAGAGGCGGCCTGGGCGACGTTGTGTTCGTCGTCGGCGGTCGAGGGGCTGGCGGCGCCGCTCTGGCCGCAGCCGGCCAGGAACACCAGGCTGGCCGCCGACAGCAGGAACATGGATATCAATTGGGATCGCATTTGATTGTCCTTTGGCGTCAGAGGCCGATGCCGAACTGGACCAGGAACGCATTCTGGTCGACGCCGACCTTCTTGTCATCCACCTCGTAAGCGACCTTGAGGACGGCCGAGGGTGTCAACCAGTAGTCGATGCCGAATTCCCAGAGCTGCTCGTGGTCGCCGCCCGGGGAGTCCAGGGGCGTTCGCAGCAGGTTATAGCGGACGACGCCCTCGAGATTGCGGATGATCGGATGCGGGCAGTAGGTGGGGCGGTAGGCCAGATCGACGTAGCCGCCGGTGCGGTAGTTGGCGAAGGTGATCGGGCCGAAGCCGGTCGTGCCGCCGCCGTACGTCCGGTTCTCCACGGTGGACCAGATCCAATCGCCGCGCAGGGTAAAGACGCCGACCGCGTGAACGTCCTTGACGACGTTGAGGTCGAACGCCTGGAGCAGGGCATAGGTGTGCGGGAGGCCGCTGGCGGCGGTGTCGGCGTATTCGATCGAGTAGCCCGTCTCGATCCATGGGACCGGCAGGAATCCGATGCGGCCACCGACCGCTTTGCCGTTGTTCAGGTCCGTGAAGTCGCTGAAATTGAGGGTGCCGGCGGCGTTCGGGTCGGTGGTGATCAGCTGCGGGCCGTTGGTGACGTAGACATCGTAGGTGACTTTGGCGTTTTGCAGGACCGGCACGGCGCCGCGTGCGAAGATGCCGACCTCGCCGTCGGGTGCGATGGCATTATTGCCATAGACGAGCGGATCATCGGGCAACTTGTTGATCCAGGGGGGATCGAAGTGATTGTGGTACTGTCCGAAGGGGACGACGAAGAGGCCGCCGCCGACCATCAGGTAGTCGTTGACGATAAAGGAAGCATCGGCGATTTTGAGGTCGACGCTGGTGGACGAGACGCCGGTCGGGTCGGTTGCGACGCTGATGTCCGCCGCGGCCTCGAAAAGAAGTCGGTCGGTCGGCTGCCAGAGGATCAGCGGGGACACAATCGTGGAGAACGTCGAATTGGTGTGCTGGGCATTGGTGAATCCCACGGCGGCGTCGCCGGCAATGACCACGTGCTCGGTGCCCGGCAGCGCCATGTGCACCTGCCGCGTGATCTTGTCCATCTGCTGCTGAATGTCTTCCAGGTCCTCCTGCGTGACCGGCTGCGACGTGGCCGGCGGCGCCTGGCTCGATAGCGCCGGGGCGGACTTCTGCGCCTTGAGCTGATCCAGCTCCTGGCGCATCTGCGCCTGCTCGCGCAGCAGCCGCTCGTATTCCTCACGCGTGACCGGTGCGGTGACCGGGGCGGGCTGCGTGACTGGCGGCTGCTGCGCCGACGCCACCGCGGCACAAAGGCCCACGGCAAATACCAGCGCGGTTGCTCCGTTCATTTTTACCTCACGTCAAGCGCAATGGATGATGTTGCCGGCGGCGATCTCCGCCGGCTGCTGCTCGGGCTCAACTTAGCGAACCCGCTGCCCTCGCCCGTCGCCCCTGCAAGTTATTCATGCCGGGTCCGGGCAGATCGCCGAGGGCCTGATGACGATGTGGATCCCAACCCCTGCGCCCGATGTCTCGAATGTCTCGAAATGTCGAAATGTCTCAATTTTTTTGGCCCGCGAACGTGAGACTTCCCCCAAACCGCCGCAACCTCCCCGGTATTGCGAGAAACGTTTCATTCTGTTTCAAACTGTTTCACGCCGCGGGGCGCGGCACAAAATGGCCAAAAATGGCCTAAAATGGCACTTCATATAACAAATTATTGCTATATAGCCATTTCGCATGTTCTTGCTCATTCTGCGGGACCTCGACGCGTTCACCGATCTTGCCCGGGCCGCCGTGATGCGATGCGCGGGCCGCGCGGACCCGGGCCGGCGCGCTGAGGCGGCGTGGGGCTTCCTCCACTTGCCTGTGTTGGATCGTGTTGGGCGCTCCTCGAGGTAACGCGTGGCGGGTGGTGCCCCGGCCTGCACGAGACCCTAGGCGCGGCGGGCGGTGCCCACCTACGCGGGATTGCGGATTGGCCCGGGCCGGGGATTCGACTTATTGAGCTTGTCCCCGGGTCTTTTGATCCAGTGCGGTCTGGAGCGTTTTCTCGAGGTTTTCGCCGCGGAGCGGGTTGCCTTCGGCGACGATCTGGCCGGTGTCTCCGTCGATCAGAAAGGCGTGGGGGATGGATTCGATGCCATACAATTGGGCGATTCGGGCCTTCCAGAATTTTCCGTCGTAGACCTGGGGCCAGGTCATGCCCTTGTCGGCGGTGACGCTCTTGACCTTGTCCGCCGAGTCAGGCTGGTCGAGGGAAATGCCCAGGACGTCAACGCCCTTGGGATGAAATTCGTTATAAGCTTTGACGAGCCCCGGCACTTCGCCCATGCACGGCCCGCACCACGTGGCCCAGAAATCGAGGATCACCAGCTTGCCTTTATAGTCGGCGGGAAAGTTCACCTGGGTCCCGTCCATTTTTTCGGCTTTGAAGGTCAGCGCCTTATGGCCCTTGGACAGGTCGGGCGGGAAGGGGATCTCAGCGACGTTCTTTTGCGATTTTTCGATCCGGAAGGAGCCGTCGGGGGTGAGGTCGGCCAGTTGCCAAGTCGTGCCTTTGACGTTGAACGGCGCGGTGACGTCGAAAACTTCGCGGCGCATGTCGAAGCGGCCGTCGCCGTTGATATCGATCATGAAGGCGGTGGCGCGGGGTTGGCCGGCCTCGTGTTTGCCGCTGAAATCGCCGTTGCAGGCGCTGTTGAGCAGCAACGCCTGATAGGTCTTGCCGGACAGGGTCACCGTGCCTTCATAGGCGTAATCGCAGTAGTAGAACAAAAAGGATTTGAATTGCGCCCGCTGGGGATCGGCGGGATCGAAGCGGTACGCCGCGATCGAGACCTTTGTCGAGTCGTCGCCGGCCTTGAGCGGAAGCACGAAATCGCCGGTGTACCGGGTCAATTCCTTGCTGGCTCCGTACGGTTGTTTTTTCCAGACCGGCGCCTTGTCGTCGGTGAGATCGCCGTTGCCATTGGCGTCGACGTACAGGGTTGCATCCTTTCCGGCGGGTTCGTCGATCGCGATCAGATACGATTTGCCGCCGAAGGTGATTTTGCCGTACATCGGCGACGACATCTCCGGCGCCTTTTGCAACTCGGCGGGTTTGTCGGCCGATAGCACGAGTTTTTGCGGCATGTAGAAGCCGACCTTGCCCATGGCGCCGGAGGGGAGGAGCTTCATGTCGGTCGTAGGGACGTCTTTGGTGGTCAGCGCCGCGTCGCTTTTGGGATTGTCATCCCCCGGTGCGGGCATGGAAAAAAGCAGCAGGGCGGCAACCGAGACGAGCAACGGAATTTGCAATGACCTCATGGCGCGCTTCCTTTCTCGAGTGGAGGGCCAATCGACACAGGTCCGGAGAGGACGGATTCTCGATAGCAATCTTGCACAACTGACGGCGAAGTGCAATCACAGAATTCGATCCTGACTCGCAATCGACCGATGAAAGATCGGGCCGGGGATGCATGAAGATCAGAGGTGGCAATCTTTCACCATGGGGGATGTGTGACTAGGATGTGGGGATGCGAACAGCGCGGATGGTGGGATTGTCAGCTCCCTCAGGCGCAATATCGGGCGGGTAGCACTGCCATCGGGCCGGGGGGCCTTTCACTCGTCTACCAGAATTCTGGCGAAGCTTTTGGGGAAGATGGCGCGGCGACGCGCCATGGTTGCGAGATGATTCTGACCGAACAACAGCTTGCCGCGGTGCAGGCCCTTTACGACCAGGGCGCTGGCTGAGGCACAGGCGATCGCTCCGCTGCCGCAGTGGCGCGGGGCGGCGGGGCGGGTGCTGGCCGGACGGCTGGCCAACAACCTGGGCGCGCCGCGGCTGGGCCGCATTCTTCACCGTCTGGCGCATCGCGAGGATCCGGCTGACCCGGAGGCGCTGTACTACAACACGTATGCGATTTTGGAGCGTCGCGGGCCGCTGGCGGCGCTCGAGCTGATGGAGCGGTACGGTGATTTGCCGGAGGCGCCGCCGGAAACGCAGGCCGATTGGCTTTCGCTGCGGGCCCGGCTGATGTTCGACTTCCGCGATTTTCAGGAAGCAACGCGCCTGCTGGACCGGGCGGAGAATCTTGCCACGAAGGCTTGGATTCTGGTCGAGCGGGCGGCGCTGCTGGAGCGGCAGGACCGCTACGCCGAGTCGCTGGCGACGGCCCGCCGGGCGCTGGAGCTTCATCCCTGGCATCGCCCCGCGGTTCAGGCCGCGGCCCATTTGCTGCAACTGATCGACCGCGACGATGAGGCGCTGGCGCTGCTCAAAACCGCCACCACGCACACCGAGAGCGTGACGGTCACGCTCCAGTTGGCCAGCCTTCAGACGGAATTGCGGCTCTACGAGGACGCGCGGCAGAGCTTCGAGCGCGCCGTCGAGCTGGCGCCGCTGGCCGATAAAATCTGGACCAAATGGCTGGCGGCACAGCGGTCGGACGCGGCGTATTACTGCGGGGATTACCAGAAAGCCGCCGAGCTGGCCGAGCAGGCAGACAACGCATTTTACAAGGCCGTTGCCCGCAAGCTTCGCGAGACCTGCGGCCGCGGCAAGCGGGTCGTCCTGCCGGTCGGCTTTATTCGCCAGCATCACATGACCTGCGCCCCGGCGACGCTGGCGGCGATCGGGCGGTTTTGGTCGATGCCCACTGATCACCTGTCCGTCGCGGAGGAGATCTGCTACGACGGCACGCCGGCCCACAGCGAGCGGCGCTGGGCCGAGCAGCACGGTTGGACGGCAATCGAATTCCGCACCGACTGGGAAAGCACCGTCGCCCTGATCGACGCCGGCATCCCGTTCACCTTCACCACGGTCGAGCCGTCCAACGCCCACTTGCAGTCGGTGATCGGCTACGACGAGCTGCGCGGCACGCTCATCATTCGCGACCCGTATTTCCGCCACTTCGGCGAGTTCGTGGCCGAAGCGTCGACTCAGCGCTGGCGTTCGACCGGCCCGCGCGGAATGCTGATGGCGCCGAAGGACAGAGCGCCGCAACTGCTCGATGGCCGGCGGTTGCCCGAGCAGTCGTTGTACGATGGACTGCACGCGCTTCAGACGGCGCTGGATCGTCACGACCGACCCGCGGCAGCAGGGGCGCTGGCGCAGATGGAACGGGAGGATGCTTCGCACCGGCTCACGTGGTGGGGACGCAGGGCGATCGCTTATTACGACAGCGATACCCCGGGGATGCTGGCGGCGTACGAGAAGCTGCTGGAGCTGTTCCCGGACGACGCCACGCTCAAGCTCGGCAAGCTCTCGTGCCTGCGGGTTCTGGCACGGCGCGATCAGCGGCTGGCGTTGCTGAAGGAAATCTGCGACGCCAAGGGGGCCGATCCTCTTTTTTGGGAGCAATACGCCCAGGAGTTACGGGAGGACGCGAGGCTTGCATCCGAAAGCGAGCGGCTCCTGCGCCGCGCGCTGCGTTTTCGCCGCTATCAGGCCAGCACCTATTACGCGCTGGCGGGCGTGCTGTGGGACCGCCGGCAGTTCGACAAGTCGCGGCAGCTTTATCGCATCGCCGCTTCGCTGGACGACAAGGACGAGCGGTTCGCCCGTTCGTATTTTATCGCCTCCCGTCACGCCAGGGAGAGCGAGCAGGTTCTGGCGATCCTGCGCGACCGTTTTGCCCGTAGCGGGCGTCGATCGGGCCGGCCGGCCAGGCTCCTGTTCTGGGCGCTGGAACAGCTCGACCGCGAGCTGGAAGGATTCGAGGTCCTGGACGAGGCGATCCGAATCCGCCCCGATGACGGCGAGTTGATGTTGCTGGCTGCCGACGCCCTGGCACGTCACGGGCGGTTCGATGCCGCGCAGCAGAGGCTGGAGGCATCGCAATCGCACTGCTCGACCAGTGCGTGGAACCGCACGGCGGCGGACATCGCGCTGTATCGCGGGGACAGCCAGCGGGCGCTGGCGCTGTGGCGGCAAGTGATCGAAGCCGAGCCCCTGGCAATGGACGCGCACGGGAGAATTGCGCGCCTCCTGTCCGAGGCGGATAGCCCGGCGGCGGCCGTGGCGCATCTTGACGCCGCCTGCGAGCGTTTCCCGCACAACTATCCGCTGCTGCAACTTCGGGCCGAGTGGGTTCACCACGAGGCCCCGGAGCGGGCCGAGCAAACCCTCCGCCAGCTCATCGAGCTTTATCCAGCGGACGCCTGGGCACGGCGCGAAATCGTGAGCGTGCTGCTGACATCTCAGAAGAATCAGGAGGCGCTGGCCGAGGCGGACGAAGCGGTGCGGCTGGAGCCGACGCGGGCCGCCTCGCATTATTTCCGCGGCGCGGCGCTGGAACGGCGGGGGCGATGGGGCGAGGCGCGCGAGGCATACCGCGAATCGGTGCGGATGTCGGTTGATTACGACTATTCGATCCGCAGCCTCGTGGCCTCCTGTCACACGCTTGCGCAGCGTCGCGAGGCGCTGGCGTTCGTCAAGGCGGAGCTGGAGAAGCAGACGATATTCGGCGACGGGCTGCTGGCGTGGCGTGGCGAGGCTTCGCGGGCGCTTGAAGCGGAGGAAGTGCTGGCGTTGCTGCGCGAGGCGCTGGGCGTTCGCCCGGACTTGTGGCACGCGTGGTCGGCGGTGACGGGGCAACTGCATTCGATGGGCCGCCTCGATGAGGCCCGGGCCAATGCCCTGGAAGCGACGCGGCGCTTTCCGCTGCTTCCGCGAGTGTGGCTCGACCTGGCCCGCGTCGAGCGCGGCCGCGGCGATCGCCCGGCGGAACTGGCGGCGCTCACCAAGACCCTGGAGATCAGCCCCGCATGGGCCGAGGCGATCCGCATCCTCTCTGAGGCACACGAGCGCGCCGGCGACTTCCAGCAGAGCCGGGCCGTTCTGGAGCAGGGCATCGCCCGCGCTCCCGGCGACGCGTATATGCACGGCATGCTCGCCGACATCCTCTGGAAGCTGGACGACCGCGACGGCGCGCTCAAGCACGTCGAGCGGGCGGTGCAACTGGATCCGGGATACGAGTGGGCATGGCACTCATTGTCGGGCTGGGCCGCGAGGCTGAAGCAGCCCGACCTTGCCGTGCGCATGGCGCGGGAGCTGACGCAGAAACGCGGCGGAGAGTCGCGATCGTGGCTGGTGCTGGCGCGAATGCTGGACAAGCCCGCCGATCAGGCGGAGCGGCTTGTTGCGATCGACCGGGCGATTGCCCTTTCCCCGCGCAACGCGGACGCGCACGATTTTCGCGCCGTGACATTGTGCGAGGCCGGGAAGCACCAGGAGGCGCTGTTGGCGTGCCAGCCGGGTGCGTGGGGTGAGAACGTTCCGATCGAGCTTCGCGGTCGGTCGGCGTGGGTGGAGGCGCAGCGGAAGAATTACGCCGCGGCCATTGTCGCCATGCGAAAGGCGCTCGAGGAAGCTCCGGCCTACTACTGGGGCCGCAGCGAATTGTGTAGCTGGTATCGGATCACCAACGACAACGCGAATTATCTGGAGGCCGCGCGGCAGATGGTTCAGCGGTGGCCGCTCGACGCCAAATCACTGGGATTCCTGGCCGACGCGAAGCTTAGGACCGGCGACCGCGAAGGCGCGCGGGCGGATCTGCGCCAGGCGCTGGCCCGCAAGCCCGACTATGGTTTTGCCAGCCGCACGCTTTTCGAGATGGAGCTGGAGGACAAGCGCCTGGAGGCGGCGGAGGAACTGGCCCGACTCACCCGCCACTTCGAGTCCAAGCCTGCGACGGCCATTCGCTCGATCAAACTGAAGTGCGCCAGGGGCAAACGCGAAGACGCCGCCGCCGAATTGCGCGAGTTGTGCACCGACCCGGCGACGCCCGATTGGGCCGTGGACGAAGCCGTGGAAGAGCTGGTTCGTCAGAAGTGGCAATTCACGATCGAGCAGGCGCTGGGGCAGGCGGTGGACCTGGGGAATGTGAAGCCGGTGGTCGCCCGGCGGCTGGTCGAGCGGCTGGGCAAGGCCGGGCAGTGGCGCCAGTGCCGCCGCCGGCTCAAGCAACTGGTCCAGCAGCCTGAGGCCTACCGCGAGGCGGTGCACGAATACCTTTGCGCCGCGGCGCACAAGCGCAAGATGCTGCTGGTCCGACTGTTCATCCTGAGTCATCGGCGCCAGATACGGGCGGAGACGCACATGTGGGGCGCCGCCGGATATGCCCTTCAGATGATCCACGACCACGGGGCCGTGATCCGGCTGATGTCCGATTGGCAAAGCCGCAAGGACGTCCGGGCCTGGATGCTGGCAAATCTCACCGGCGCCTACCGCGCCCGCGGCCAATATGCCATTGCTCACACCGTGAGCGAACATGCTTTTAAGCTCAACGACGATCACAGCCGTGCGCACGGCATCCATGCGCTTTGGCTCGCGGCCGATGCGCTGTTTGCCGCGAACTGCAAGCAAGCCCGGAGCTATCTGTCGGAGGTCGGCATGGCCGAGCAGCACAAGAGCTATCACTTTGTGCGCCACATGATTGACGCCGCTCTGGCCGTTTGCGGAACGGACAAGCCGGATTGGAACGCAGGGCGGGAAAAAGTGATCGCGGCCGAGCGGGTCTATCCCGGGTTTCGCCGCGAGCAGGAGCTTCGCAGGCTCTACCGCAAGTGCCTGCGGAAGATGTCAGGTTCCCTGCGTTTGGGCGGCCGGCTGTGGTGCTGGGGGCGGATGATCGGCTCTTGAGCGATCGGCGGTGGGGTAGTAGCGGTCGCGGTTCTCTTGCCACCATGCCTGCCAGGCTTCGAGTGCCGGTTTGCCGGATTCGGCGGCCTGGTCGCGCCATTGCTCGATCGAGCGGTTTTGCGTCTGGCCGGTGAGGCGGAACAGCGCCTGAGCTGCGGCGGCGCGCACCTGACCGTCGGGGTTCTGGAGCAACTGGATGAGGTCGGGGATGCACCAGGGCTGGGCGACGTCGCCAACGATCCGGGCCGCCTCCTGACACTTGAAAGTCTGGCCGGTCGAGCGCGGGGATTCGAGGTATCGCGTGAGCGGAACGACGCAGCGGTCGCCAAACGCCTTGAGCTCGTTTTCGCGAAGGTAGGCCATCTTATCCTCGCCGATCTGAGCGAAGAGGTCGTCGATGCGGGTGTTGAGCTCGGGATTGTCGCGGCCCTTGAGCACGAGAATATCGGTTATCCAGCGCGTGGCCTGGTCGAGGGCCTGCGGACCCTCCAGCGGCGTGACACGGCCGTTGGCGAGGCTGACGATCTGGCCCTGCTGCACGACCTGGTCGGCTCCGGGGCTGGCCAGGCGCGTCGAGCCGTCGAGCACGGCCAGGACAACCTGATCCGGGCGGCGCTGGACGTCGAATCGAGTGCCCAGGGCGGTCACGGTGGCGCCGGCGACGGCCAGCTCGAAGGGGGATTGTGCCTTGGCGACAACGGAGAAGACCTGGCCAGTGGCGAGGTCGAGACGGCGGGATTGGTTGAGGGCGATTTCGCTGTTTTCGTTGACGCGGATTTCCGAGCCGTCGTCCATGGCGAATTCGCAGCGGACGCCGGGGCCGGTGCGGACGCGCGAGCCGGGTGCGACGGCGGCGCCGGTTTGCATTGGACTCCATGTGCCGCCTGGGGCGCGGCATTCGATCAGGCCGGTGGCGATGTCGAGCCGGCCGATCGAGGCGATGCGGTTATCCCCGGGTTCGCCCGAGGACGCTTTGCCCTGCCACGGGCGCAGGAGCATGACGGCCAGCAGGAATCCCGCCGCCGCACTCGCAAGCGGCCAGAGCCAGCGGCTGGGGCGCGGGCGGGACTGCGCCAGTTGCATGACGACCCGGCCGGCGAGGTCGGCCGCGGCCTTGCGACGCGGGACAAACGTGCGGACGAGCTGGGCGTCCTGAAGACGCATCGCCTCGGCAGTCGCCCGGCAACCGGCGCAACCGGCGAGATGGGCGTCGAGCCGCGACCGCTCATCGGCCGGCAGCTCCCCGTCGATCTCCGCCGACACCAGGTTGATTGCGTCTTCGCATTCCATAGACACTCCAGCGGAAATAAATAGCTCCCGACCCTATTTTTCCTCCGAAACCAGGCGCTCGCGGAGCAGTTGACGGGCCTTGGTCAGACGCATGTTGACCGTGGCGGGAGAGATGCCCAACTGCTCGGCGATTTGCTTGTAACTGCAATCATCGTAGTAGAAGTGCATGAGCACCTGGCGGTAGGGCAGTGGCAGCTTCTCGACCTCGAGCATCAGGCGGCGGATTTCATCCTGCCGCGAGGATTGTCCCCCGGGGTCGCCGGCCGGTTCCTCGATGACAGGCCCGGGCAGCGCCGACATCGACACCTCGCTGCGGGCCGACGCCTTGAGCCAGTCGAGGCAGCAGCGGACGGCGATCCCGCACAGCCAGGGGCCAAAACGCTCGGGATCGTTGAGCGTCGAGAGCGCGCGGAGCCCGCGGAAAAGCGCTTCCTGAGCCAGGTCCTCGGCGGCGTCGGCCCGGCCGACGCGGGCATGGCAGACCGCCAGCACGCGCGCGGCCCAGCGCCGGACCAGCGGGTCGTACGACTCGACCTGCCCGGACAGCACCTCGCGGACTAGCTGGGCGTCCGACATCGTGAATCGTTTTCAAGGCCGTTGCGCCGCCGCTGGCGGAGAAACCGTCACCAGGGTTGTCAGTCTGCCATCGTGGCCGAGCTTTCGGACGCGGGGAAGCCAGCCGTTGCCTTCGTTGGGACCTCCGTTGGCGTTCGTATATTCGAGGACATACAGGTCGTTATCGTGCAGGGCGACGGCGGTGGGAGACCAGGGACGTTCGGATTTGAGAATCATGCTGACCAATCCGTCCGGCGTGATCCTGACGACCCGGTGGCAACTAGTTGCCGGGGCGAAGATCGTGCCGGTGGAAACGACCGCCAGCCCCCTGAGAAAGGGCGTGTGTCGGGAGGAATCGTGGTCGGGAGGGTCTTTATCGCAATCGGGGACGACGAGCGGATGCACGATGGTCGTGACGTTGCCGTTCATTCCGACTTTGAAGACGCCGCTGGGCGAGGCGACGTAGAGCGAGCCGTCGGGGCCGGGGGCGAGGCCGGTGACGCCTTCGTTGAAGCCGGCGAGCGTTTTGGCCAGCTTGGGAGAGAATTGGGTGATCATTCCCTGCGGAGTCATCCGAGCGACAGTGAGGCCGCCGGGCTTGGACTGCTCTGGGTTGTCAACTCCGCTGCCGTAATAAAGGTCGCCGTCACGGCAGATGGCGATCGGCGCGCCGCCGTCGGCGAAAATGATTCCGGGTTGGAGGCCGTCCAGCGTGACTCGCTGAAAATACTTCGGCTGTGTGCGGGAGAAACTGCCCTGTGGATCGAGGCACATCCAATGGCCGCCCCGGCTCGGATGGATACACGTGAGCTTGCCGTCGGGCTCGATCCGCATGACGCCATGGCCGGAATAGACGAAGAAAACCTGCCCCGTGGGATCGACAACGATACCGGACGCGGGATGGGCGCGAGCGGAGGCAACGATCCAACCGCAATGCATCATCGCGGCGACAAGGATGGACAGCATTCGAGCTTTGGGCATGTCACCTCTTGATCTCCGCTACCACGGTTGCCGTCTGAGTCGGTTGAAGCCTGCGAACGCGCGGGCGCCAGCGTGTGGGCGGCTCGTCGGTGAATTCGAGCACGTAAATATCGCGATCGGCCAGCGCGATTCCGGTCGGGAGCCACGGGCCTTGGGACCGCAGAATCACCGAAACGGTGCCGTCGCGGGTGATTTTGAGGACGCGGCGGCAGTTCGTGGCGACGGCGTATACGACTCCGGCTGGATCAACCGCCAGCCCGCGCAGGTACGGGTCCGGCTCGTTCGAGTTGGCGACGTGCTGGCAATCCTTCAGTTCAATCGGGTGAACGAGCGTTGATACGCCGCCGTCTGTGTTGATTTTCAGGAGGGCGCTGGGGCAGGCGGCGTAGAGCGTGCCGTCGGGGCCGCACGCCAGGCCCGTGATGCCGCCGAGTTTTTCGGTGGTGCGGCTGAAGTTGGGCGTGAAATTCGTGACGCTTCCGTCCGGGGACAGTCGGGTGATCTCCTGGCCGCGGTCGGCATAGTAGAGGTTGCCGTCGCGATTGATCACGAACGGACAAGCGTCGGTCAGAATCAGCGACGGATTAAAGTCCGCCGGCATTACCCTCTGGAAATTGGGCGTGACGTGGGGGCGAAACCACTTCATGAAATCGGCGTGGGTGAAGGCCCCGAGTGTATCGGAAGCCAGCCAGTGTCCGCCACCCATGTCGGATGACGGCGTAAGTTTGCCGTCGGCGGCGAGCTTCCACACGATCCCTTTGCCGGTGCCCTCGGGTGGTGGCGGCGAGTTGTCAACGAAGAAGATATCGCCCTGCGCGGTGACGACGATTCCTGAGCCAGGATGGGCAGTGGCGGGCGCGAGGCGGAGGAGGCATACGGCCAGAATCACCAGCGCAGACCGCAGTCGATGCGTCATTCGAGCAATCTCCGTATGTAGTAGATCAGCGGCAAAGAGTCATTACCGGAAAAAAGTTGGCAAAACCGGCATTAGCTGCGGTCGCCGACTCTACCTACACCTGCGACGACGAGCATTCCCGTTCACAGTGGAGGTTTCCATGAGACTCAATTTCGCAGCGTTCGGAATTGCAGCGATGGTGGTGACGGCGGCGCTGGCTTCATCGCCGCCGTCACTGACCGACCGGCTGATCGTTCATGAGTGGGGCACGTTCACGGTTTTGCAGGACGAGCAGGGGAACGTGATCGGCGGGGTGAATACGGATGACGAGCCGGTCCCCCCGTTCGTGCACAGTGTGAACTCCTCGGTAATCCGAGATGAGACACAGGCGCCGTCGATCTTCTCCAAAGGAGTGCCGGCGTGTGACCGGAGCGTTTGGGTGCGGCTGGAGACGCCGGTCATCTACTTTCATGCCCCGCCGGGCCACTCGAAGGCGATCGACGTGGATGTCGCGTTTCATGGAGGTTGGCTGACCCAGTTTTATCCGAACGCGCAGGTGGACGCTCCGGAATTGACCGACCGCGAGTATGTGCCGGGCAGGTTGACGGATGCGACGCTCGGCAAGCTTGGTTGGCACAACCTGCGACTTGTTGCTGGCCGGGCCGGACCGCGGACGACGGATCCGGTTTGGCTGTGGCCAAGGCAGGTCGAGGCAAGGGACCTGACCGCGGAGAACGGCGAAAGCGAACGCTTTATCTTCTATCGCGGGGTGGGGCACGTGAAGACGCCGCTCCGCGTGTTGAGAACGGAAGACGGGAAGCACTTTGAGATTCGCGCCGACCTGGATCAGGCAAGCTCCGTCCCGTCGTCGATGGGGCCGCTCTGGCTCGTCGATGTCAGGGACGACGGGAAAATGGCAATGCGATCGATCGCACGGATCGCGTGGGGCGGCAAGCAAGCCCCGCTGCCGATTGATGCGTCGTTCACGGACGACCAATATTCGTCTGATCTCACGGCGTTGCGACGGTCGCTGCGAAGCGCGCTGGTGGGGGGCGGCCTCTACGACGACGAGGCGGACGCGCTGCTCAATACATGGGAGACATCGTATTTTCGGCGGCCGGGGCTTCGGCTGTTCTATCTGGTGCCGCGGGGTTGGACCGACCGCACCTTGCCAATGAGGATCGGCGAACCGGGCGGAAATGGCGGGCCGGCGCCGGAGGTGCGGCGGCTGATGGTGGGGCGGATCGAGCTGGTGAAGCCCGAGCAACGCCGGCGGCTGGCTCAGATCGCCAAAGGGCCGGCGTCGAACCCGGCGTGGCTGTTCGGGGCGATGAGTGCGCTGGGCGGCGACCGTTCGGACACGGAAGGCTGGCTCAAGAACCTCGCGGACGGAACGCAGACGCCTGGAGCCCCGCACGTCGATGTACCCACGGACTATCGCGCCTACCTGGAGCTGGGAAGGTTCCGCAATGCCCTGATTCTCGAGGAGGAGTCGAGACGGCCGACGCCGGCACTCAAGGCGTTTATTCAATCGTACGCTCTGGGATCGTGAAGAAACGCCGGAGGCGAGCGGCGGGCAGTGCCCGCCGTCTGTATTCAGAATTCCACGTGGACGCGGACACCGCCGATGAAGATGGGGCCGCGGTCGCGGTTGTAGGCGGGGTTGTCGACGAACTGGAAGTCGCCGGTGACGAAGACGTGCTGGTAGATTTTGCAGTTGTAGAAGGACTCGACGATGTTTTCGGTTCCGTAGTGGGGGAGGCGGCCGTCGCCGATGATGAAGCCGTGTCCGCCGGCGGCCAGGTAGGCGCGGTGGGCATCCGAGATGCCGTTGACCACCACTGCGATGCCCGCCACATCGTCGGGACGGTGCCAGGAGGTTCCCCGTGAACTCAAGCCGATCGAGGCGGTGGCATCCACCTCGGTAAAGCAGAACGATTCGGTCTGTCCGTTGTTCCAACCCAGTCGGCCGAACAGGCCCAGGTCTTTGGTGAGCGCCTGATCGGCGCTGAGGCCGAATCCCCACTTCGCGCTGTAGGTTCGCGTGAGCGTGACATCCGGCACTGACGATCCTGCCTCGGCGATGGCCTGGCGGTAGTTGCCCATGTGGGCGAGGTTTCCGTACGCGAGCCAGCGTGCCGTGCCCGGCTGCTCGTGGAGGGTCCAGCGCTGCTCGAATTCGATCGCCTGCCCCAGTGCCTTGGGGACGTTCCAGTCGATGGTCGAGCCGTTGGCGTCCTTGGGCATGGTGAAGGCGCCGTAGCGCAGGGCCCAGACCGGCTGGTTGAGCTCGAGGACCAGTCCGTAGGTGTAGCCGCGGGTGTCGGCGGGATAATCCCAGGCCGCGTTGTCCATCAGCGACCAGTTGAGGTACTGCGTGCGCGGGTCGTGGCTGTAGGCGTTGTTGTCGAAGAAGTCGGTGGCGGCGACCTTTCCGAAGGTGACGGTGAGCCGGGAGATGTCGCGAAAGCCGGCGAGCTGGTTCTGGTCGGAATCGACGCGCTCCTTCTCGCCCCCGAGACCGAAGGTCTGGCGGAAGAAGGCGCGGGCCACGTAGGGCTGTGGTTCGGGGGTTCCGACGCGGGGGATTTCGCCGTTGGGGAAACCCGCGATTCCGGTGACCCCGCCGAACCCTTCCCCGCCGGAGACTTCCGGGTCGAAATAGAATTCCCCGCCGGTCCAGGGAAGCCGCGCGCCCATGAACAGCGTGCCGGTGACGGAGGTTTTCCAGGGTTCGTGCGGCGGGACGTCGAACGGGCCCGTAAATTGCGCTGGGAAGATGTCGTGTTTCTGGCTGACGACGGTTCCCTGGGCGTGAACGCTGAACTGGTCGACGTCCGGCTGCAAGGGCTGTGTTTGGACTGGTCGAGTCGCCGGATCGGTGGGGCCGTCAGCCCGCGCCTTTACAGGAATAATCAGCAGCATGAAGAGCAGCGCGGCCCAGCGCGTTCCGCCGCCGCGTCGCGCCGGTACGCAATGCCCTTGCCCCGCATCTGATGCGGGCAGACCGATCATCCTCATGCTCCTTCCCAGGTGCGGGGCAAGTTCGGCCGATCAACCAAACGATTTTGAATATTCAAATAGAGTCGGATGAAGCGAATGTCAATCGTCTGATGGGGACCGGAACGGGTGGTGCGTGGCGGCGGCGGCGCTTGGGTCGCCATCGCCGGAATGGTGGATGCCATCGTCCAGAGTGGTGTAGGGGGCGATGAATTCGGAGTCGCCGAGTTGTCCACCGCGATGGGCATCCACATGGATCGCGTCAACCACGGCGCCGTCGAGGCTGACGAGGGCGAGGCTGCGTTGGAGCCCGCCGGCGGCTGGCTCGGCCTGCGAGCCCAGGGTCAGCGTGAGCTGTCCTTCTTCCCGCGGCCGATGCACGTGGGGGGCGAGGATGCGGTACATCACCGGAACCACAAACAAAGTGAGGATGGAGGCGCTGACGAGTCCCCAGACGATGACGGTCGCCAGGGGCCGCTGGACGTCGGAGCCGATTCCGGTGGCCAGCGACGCCGGGAGCAGGCCGAGGATGGCGACAGTCGAAGCCATGAGGATCGGCCGCAGCCGTTGCTGGGTGCCTTCGAGGATGGCGTCGTCGATCTCCATTCCGTCGATGCGGAGTTGGGTGATGCGGCGGATCATGACGACGCCGTCCATGATGGCCACGCCGAACAGGGACGCGAAGCCGACGCCGGTCGAGACGTTCAGGTGCATCCCGCGGAAGTAGAGGGCGAGAAACCCTCCGACCAGGGCAAAGGGGACGGCAAGGAATACGACGAACACCGCCCGCTGCGATCCGAATGCCGCGGAGAGGATGACGTAGACGATCAGCAACGTGATCGGCACCAGGGCGGCAAAGTGATGTCGGGCGCGGGTGAGGTTCTCGAACATTCCCAGCCAGGCGACGTTGTAGCCGGCCGGCAACGGAACCTCCCGGGCCATGACGTCCTGGGCTTCGCGGACGAAGCCGCCCTGGTCGCGGCCGACAATGTCGCACCGGACGGTCATGCGGCGCTTGTCATTTTCGCGGGCGATGAGCGTCTGGCCGTCCTTCAATTCGATTTTCGCCACCTGCGACAAAGGCACGGAAATGCCGTCGGCGGTAAAGACGGGAAGCCGGCCGATCGCGTCGGCG
>Ga0210396_10001491_pt1 | contig 25204 bp, 24 predicted proteins | sample IncBWH17OmetaG_FD_155466 | JGI IMG/M metagenome (GOLD analysis project Ga0210396, IMG submission 155466) | Forest soil microbial communities from Barre Woods Harvard Forest LTER site, Petersham, Massachusetts, United States - Inc-BW-H-17-O ... | reverse complement strand
TAGCATGATCCTGTATTCCCCCCATATCACGCCACGACTGCGGTATATTGTCGATTTTTGCAGTACCCAACTGTTTAACGAGCCCATAAGGCTGACGTCGAGCAGGGAACAATTCCTCGCCTTCGACGGCCCCAAGATCAATTACTCGGACGGGCAGATCGAACATGTCTTTTCCATCGTTCCCGCCGGCTTGCTTTTCGAGAGGGGTGTTGTGCCGCAGACCATTACCTGCAGCGAACCGGATGGCCGCAAAGTATTTTTCACTACGAAAGGGGACTTCCCCTTCGATATTTTTTCCGCCACATTTTATCTGATCAGCCGGTACGAGGAATATCTCCCGCATGAAAAGGACGTCTATGGCCGGTATGCCCATACACAGTCGCTGGCCTGCAAAGAGGGTTTCCTGGACATACCATTGGTGAATTACTGGCTGCAGGATTTTAGAGCAGCACTGGGGCGCTACTATCCGGGTCTTGGCTTTCGCTATCCTGCCTTCAAATTCATCCCCACCTATGACATCGATTCGGCCTTTTCCTTCCTGCACAAAGAATGGTGGCGAAATCTCGGCGGCGCGTTGAAAGCCCTCGCCATGGGCCGCTGGGGGGCGTTACGTCAGCGCATCGGGGTATTGGGGGGTAAACTGCAGGACCCCTTCGACGCCTACGAATGGTTGGACTCTTTGCACTTGTATTGTCGTCTCCGGCCGTATTATTTTTTCCTGGTAGCAGCCCGTTGCAAGGGAGCGGACAGGAATCTGCCGCTTTCCTCCGCCGGTTTTCAGGAGTTGATACAATATCATGCTGCGGGTTACCGGTTAGGTATCCATCCTTCCTGGCAAAGCGGCGATGACGAAAAACTGCTGCGGGAGGAGATCGAATGGCTGGAGGTCATCAGCGGGCAATCCATGAACCGCAGCCGTCAGCATTTTATTCGTTTTACGCTGCCGGAGACGTATCGGCGCCTGCAGCGCCATGGTATCAATCGGGATTTTTCCATGGGGTATGGTACGATCAATGGCTTCCGGGCCTCGGTGGCCTGCTCCTTTTACTGGTATGATCTCGGGAAAGAGGAAACGACGGAGCTGCGTGTGTTTCCCTTTTGTTTTATGGATTCCAACGCCTACTATAAACAAAAATATACGGCAGCCCGGGCGATGACGGAGCTCTTGCATTATTACCACCATATCCGGAAAGTCAATGGCCTGATGATCACCATCTGGCACAACAATTTTTTGGGCACCGATCCCGATTTCGCCGGGTGGCGGGAGGTGTACGAGATCTTTTTGAAAGAAGAGGTCTTTTGGACCCCCTAATGTTTAAAATGCCGCATTCCTGTGATGACCATGGCCAGCTTGTGCTCCACGCAATAATCGATCGAATCCTTGTCCCGGATAGATCCACCGGGTTGGATAAAGGCCGTCACGCCCGCTGCGTGTGCGATCTGTACGGAATCATTGAACGGGAAAAAGGCGTCGCTGGCCAGGACGGCTCCCTGTAGATCGAAATTGAATTGGGCGGCTTTTGTAATGGCCTGACGTACCGAATCTATCCGGCTGGTCTGACCGCAGCCTTTTCCTACGAGCTGCAGATCCTTTACGAGGGCTATAGCATTTGATTTCAAATGTTTGCAAACGAGATTGGCAAAAGCCAGATCCTTCTTCTCCGCATCGGTCGAGGGCCGGCCGCCGGCCTCCTTCCATTCCGAATAATTACCCTGGTCGGTTTGCTGCTGCAGCACTCCATTGAGCAGGGAACGATACTGGCTGCCGCCGCCGATCGTCGTCTTCTGCACCAGCAGGATGCGGTTTTTTTTCGATTTCAGGATCGTCAGCGCTTCCGTGTCGAAGGCGGGCGCGATCAGCACTTCGAAGAAGATCTCATTGATGGCTTCGGCCGTGGCTTTGTCTACGGGCACGTTACAGGAAAGAACACCGCCGAAAGCGCTTTCCGGGTCACCGGCCAGCGCCGCATCCCAGGCTTCTTTAAGCGTGGCGCGTATAGCGACGCCGCACGGATTGGTATGTTTGATGATGGCGAATACGGCGTCTTTTCCGGTGGCCTCGCCGAATTCCTGTGTCAACTGTACTGCGGCATCGACGTCCACCAGGTTGTTATAAGAAAGTTCCTTGCCATTGACCTGTTCGAACAAGTCTTCCAGCCGGCCATAAAAACGGGCGCTCTGGTGCGGGTTTTCGCCATAACGCATCGATTTCGGCGAGGGGACGGATTCCAGGAAATAGTCTTTTCCTTCCGGACTGAAATATCGAGCTATCACTACATCGTAGTGAGCGCAGACTTCGAAAGCCCTGGCGGCCAGCATCCGGCGTTGTTCGAGAGTTGTTTCGCCATTCTGTTCACCCAGCGTTTTTTCCAGCCAGGCATATTCCGATTTCGAAGCGATGACGGCCACGTCTTTATGGTTCTTGGCCGCAGCGCGGATCATCGAAGGGCCGCCCACGTCTATCTTTTCGATGATCGCCTTGTCATCCTTCGTACCCGCGACGGTTTCCTCGAACGGATAAAGATCGACGATCACCAGGTCTATCTCGGGTATATGATATCTGGCCATCTCTTCCACATCGGTGGGGTTGTCCCTTCTGCCCAGGATGCCGCCGAAAACACCGGGGTGTAAGGTTTTGACCCTACCCCCGAGGATGGAGGGGTAGTGGTGAGATTTTCCACCGGGACACAGGGCAGACCCAGGGACTCGATGAACTGTTGAGTGCCACCTGTAGAGAAAATAGTTACCCCTAAGTGATGTAGTTTTTTTACGATCGGTTCCAGGCCATCTTTATAAAACACGGAGATCAGGGCTGATTTTATCTTTTTGGTCATAACGCTGGGAATAAGGCGCGAAAGTACGGAAGTAACACGAAAAAACCGGCCGAAGGGCCGGTTTAAGCGTTTGAATGGTAACAGCAGGTAAGCCACCGAGGTTTTCTCATGCGCACTAAATATTGTACGCATACGTTTAATATCTTGTAGTAGAACATCAGCATACATACCCATACACGCATTAAAATAAACAGGATAAGGTGTTAATGGTTATGTATGCTGTTGCTAACTAAACAATTCAGTTTCAGGCTCTGCCCGCTACTTTTTTAAAGGATATCAAAAATTAAAAACGGGACATTAGGCAACCTCTCCATCTAAATGTCCTATAAATATTTTAAACCGGTGAAAATGCCGGTTGAAAAATGACCCGTAATTTTTTTGCGTGAAACACGCAAAAAACACCTGCGTACTTCACGTGCTTATACGCCGAGATTTTACTGTTTTTTATATGCGCAAAAAGCGTTTTTTTTGTCATATTTAGCTCCTGATTGTTTGATCCACTTTATTTTACGAATAATATTAATTTGTAATTAAGTGATTTATATTTCCTTGTGCTCAGGCATGGAAGATGTTGGGGAATACATTTACAAAAGCAAATTATTCTTCAACATTCAAAAACAGTCAGCTATGAACACTATTGCAGAAAAATCCGTAAATGCCGGGAATTATGTAGGAAAAAACGAAAAGAATGCTTTGACCTCCGCATACAAGCAGGAGCGTTGGGCAGCCAATACCGAGCGTCTTGGCCGGGCAGATTCCCTGAGCATTTGGTACACGGTAGAGGAATTGGAAAACTTTCTTAACGAGGTGAAGGAAAACGGCGGGAATGGCGTCCGCATACATTTTGGTGTATTTCCCCAGGATTATCGCAAGCCTGAACTCGTAGGCATGCAAACTGTCGTCCTTGTTGCTAACCGGAGCAAAGACGGTTCCCTCGAAAACGCCAAGGAGCTGCTGGTTAACAAAAACGGCAAACCCGAGATCCTGGCCCTGGACGGCCCCGTTCCCTGCCCGCCCTATTGCGGTCTCGGTTTCGGCACGGCTACTTCCTCGCTCGGTGCGCCCACGCTCATCATGCGCGACGACAGCATGGAAGTGATCTAAGACAATAACCCCCTTATCTTTATAAAGGCTCCCTGGCTATCGCGGGGAGCCTTTTCTATGAAAGCAGCAGAATATCTGCTATCTTGCCGGTATGAGGGCTTTCCTGGAATTACACCTGTATTATTTCTCCCCGATCTTTGCGGCTATGGCCTTTCTGGCAAGCCTGACTATTTTTCGGGGCCGGGAGAGTCCGAGATACCTGAAGATATTTTCGCTTTTTCTACTGGTCAACCTGATCACGGAAACGATCTCCGCTATCCAGGATGTCTATGTGATCAATAATGTGGTTTTCGTCAATCTTGTCACTGTTTTCGATTTCACTTTCTATATCTATTTCGTTCGTGAGATCATCCGGAGCCAAAAGGTCAAGATGTTCTTGTTTTATTGCCTGTTCATCTATCCAATGATCTTTCTGGCGAATACGTTGCTTGTCCAGGGATCCGTGGTCTTTCATTCGATGACTTACGCCCTCGGCTGTCTGCTGATCATCTTCTCCTGTATCTTTTATCTCTGGGAAATGTTCCAGCAAACCTATTCCGGCAACCTCGCCCGCCAGCCGGAATTTTGGATCTGTTGCGGGTTGCTGTTCTATTACACTTGTACCTTCCCCTTTTATGGCACCACCAATCTGGTCATGGCCCTGCCTAAGGTAATTCTGAGAAATTTACTCTTCATATTTGAGCTATTGAGTACATTGCAATATTTATCGTTCACTATCGCCTTTTTATGCCGGCCGAGAAACAGGAAATCTATGTCATCATTCTAATTGCCATTGCCCTTGCCTTCTTACTGGTCGGCTTCATCGTTTCTATGCTCTTTCTTTACCAGCGCCGGCAGCATCGCCAGGAACAACAGCTGGCCCGGATGAAAGATCAATACCAACAAGAGCTCCTCCGTTCACAACTCGAGATCCAGGAAACTACCTTCAAGACCATCGCCCAGGAATTGCACGACAATATCGGCCAGGTCCTTTCGGTGGTAAAGCTCTCTTTGTCCATTCTTCCGCTGGAAAAGGAGCACGTGGCCTACGAGAGCGTCCAAACCAGCAGGCAGATGCTGAACAAAGTCATCTTCGATATGGGCAATCTCACCAAGAGCATGCATACCGACCGGATCTCGCAAATCGGGTTTCTCGAGGCCATTCGCTTCGACCTGGACAGTTTCCAGCGAACGGGTTTGCTACAAGTGAATTTTGCGGTTGAAGGGGAGGAGTACCGACTTGAGGATCAGCGTTCTATCTTCCTTTATCGGATGTTCCAGGAGATGATGAACAATATTTTAAAACATTCCAAAGCTACTCATGTAAATATTGCGGTTAATTACTCAATTGATAATAAATTTGTTCTGAAAGTCGAGGACAACGGTGTCGGGTTCGACATTGAAAAAAAGCGAACTCAGGCATCCTCCTCCAGCGGCATCGGCCTAAAAAGCATGACAAATCGTGCCTCCCTGATCGGCGCTCAAATCACTGTTCAAAGCACCCCGGGCAAAGGAACCTCTATCAGAGTGGAATTGCCCCTGGATAAATAAATGATATGGGAGCAGCAACAAAGAAAATACAGGTAGGAATTGTAGACGATCACAGCCTTCTACGCAAAGCGCTGGCCAAACTAATCGGATCTTTTGAAAACTATTCTGTCCTCTTCGAAGGCGACAACGGAAAAGACATCAAAGCCAAGATCACCCAACACGTGATCCCGGACATCATCCTCCTGGATGTCAATATGCCGGACATGGATGGCTATGAAACGGTCCGATGGCTGCATAAGAACTATCCCCAGATCAAGGTGCTGGCGCTCTCGATGTTCAGCGATGAAAATACGATCATCCGGATGCTGCGTCTTGGCGCCAAAGGCTATATCCTGAAAAATATCGAACCGGAGGAGTTGAAGCTGGCCCTCGATTCCATCATGAAAAAGGATTTCTATCTCTCGGAATATATCTCGGGCAAGATCATTAGCGGTCTGCACAAAGACCTCGGCAATCCGGAGGATCCCATTGTTCTCAATGACAAGGAAAAAGAGTTTCTGCGGTTGGTCTGCTCCGAAATGTCATACAAAGACATCGCCGATAAAATGTTCATCAGCCCCCGGACAGTCGATAACTACCGAAACACCTTGTTTGAAAAATTAAAGGTTCGCACCAGGGTCGGGCTGGTGATGTTCGCTATCAAGAACGGGCTGGTAGAGATCTGAATCACGGCTGCGCCGGGATTGCCGGTCTGGCGGCCTTTCCTTTTGTCAGTCCCAGCAGAAGCACCGGCAGGAACACCAGGTTGGTGACGGTAGCGATCACCAGCGTCAGCGAGGTCAGCCATCCCAGGGCGAGGATCCCGCCAAAATCACTGAAACAAAAGATGACGAAACCGGCCGTGAGCACCAGGGAGGTATACAGGATGCTGATCCCCGTGGTATTGATGGTATCGATCACGGCTGTCTCCCTGGCCTGCGGCGCCACCTGCCGGTAATTCACCAGGAACCGGATGGTGATATCGATGGCGATCCCCAGCGCGATGCTGAATACGATCACCGTCGACGGCCGGAGCCGGACACCGGCCCAGCCCATGATCCCCGCCGTAATGATCAACGGGATGACATTGGGCGCCAGCGAACAAACCAGGATGCGGAGGCTGCGGAACAAAAAAAGCATACAGCCGGCAATCAAAACGAAGGCCCATAGAATGCTATCTTTCAATCCCTTGATAATAAAGCTGCTTCCTTCCAGATAGGTCACGCTCGTGCCCGTGAACTCTACCCGGACCCTGGAGGAATCGAATAAAGCCGCCGTTCTTTTTTGCAGATCGTCGAGCACTACCGGCAGCTGCCTGCTGCCGATATCCGCCATGCTCACGCTGACCCGGACCTCCTGCTGATTGCTATCCACAAAGCTGTGTAGTAATTTGGCCAGCGTGCTGTTCTTGCCCGGCTGGGTCTTTCCTTCGAGATTCACGTAAGAAGCCATTAAGGCGAAATCTGTCTGGTTGGGGACATCGTAGTTGCTGCTGTCCCCGCCATAATACGATTGTCTTATAAACTTCAGAAATTCGGCCAGCGAGAGCGGTCTGGCCATCTCGGGCTGCGAAGCGATGTATTTGCTCAGGACGTCGATACTGTCGAGCAGCTTTACTGTCCTTGCATAGTCTCTTAGACCTTTCTTCCTCTTGGTGTCGATCACGATCTCCAGCGGCATGATCCCTTTAAAATTCTTTTCGAAAAACTTCAGATCGGTATAAAGCCGGTCTTTTTGCGGCAGATCGTCTACGATAAAACCTTCGGACTTTAACCGGAGCATGCCGGCGACTGAGAGTACCAGGACCAGGCCGGTGAGCATATAGATCGCCCGTTGATGATGCAGGGTCCAGCTCTCCAGCCGTTTCAGGATCGCCGAGAGATACCTGTTCTGCAGGTACCGCATATGTTTCGGCTTCGGTGCTGGCAAATAGCTCAGGACCACCGGGATCAGGATAAAGGAGATAAAGAACAACAACATGATATTGATGCCCGCAACCACACCGAACTCGTTGAGGATGGCGCTGCGCGTCAGGGCGAAAACCCCGAAGCCGATGGCTGCCGTCAGATTGCAGAAAAAAGTCACGATCCCCATGCGGCCGATCATCACTACCAGGGCTTCGTATTTGTCCCCGGTGTCCCTGTAAGCCGTATGGTACTTGTTCATGAAATAGATACAGTTGGGTATCCCGATGACTACTACCAGGGTAGGGGTCAACGCATTGAGCAGGGTGATCTTATAACCAAGCAGGTCCATGGTCCCGAAGCTGAAGATCACGCCGATGATGACCACACCCAGGGACAGCAGCATCGTGCTGATGCTCCGGAAGAAAAGGAGCAGGATCAGGGCCAGAACGCACACCGATCCCAGCAGGAACCATTTTGTTTCGCTGGCCACCTTGACCGCCATCCTGGTACGGATCAGCGGCAGTCCGCTATAGTGCATATCCAGCCCGTGGCGGATACCAAAACTATCCACCAGGCGGGTGATGCCGTTGACCGTAACGATACGCCCGGCCGAGTTCATCACGGCTTTGTTGACATGTACCACCATAATCCAGGCATTGGTTTGGGTATTGTACAGAAGGCCCCGGTAAAAGGGCAACCCAAGAAGAACCGACTTTCCGCTGTCGATCTGCGCCTGCGACGCAGGTTTCGCCGGGAAGATGGGTAACGCTGCGGGTTTTTGCGTGGCCGTGTCCTTTACCAGGTCGATAGCATTGGCCACCCCCAGGACATCATCCACGCCCGGTACCTTTTTGATATCCTCCGTAAGCCGGACATAATCCGTGAAGATATCCTGCTGGAATAATTTATCTGTTTGAACGCCGATCCCCAGTACATTGCCGTCTTCGCCAAACGTTTTGCGGAATTCCTGGTAGGCCTTGTATTTGGGATTGTCGGTGGGGATCGCGCTGTTGAAATCATAGCTCAGCTGGACCCGGGAGGCCCGGTAAGCCATGAAGCCGGTAACGGATAGCAGAACGATCAACCAGAACAACCTGAATTTGAGGACTAGACGGGCGATGGATTCCCACATGCTAGAAAATTATTTTACAAATAAACGGCAATTTGAGGACTTTTGGACCGACCATGGAATTGCATAAAACCCGCGGTGTCGTCCTTCGCACCGTCAAATACGGTGAGACAAGCCTTGTCGTCACGATCTACACCGAGCTATTCGGGATACAGTCTTATCTCGTCAATGGCGTACGTAGCTCATCAAAAAAAGGTCCCGGCAAGGCCAATCTCTTTCAACCCGCGGCCCTCCTCGATCTCGTGGTCTATCACAACGAACTCAAGAACCTGCAACGCATCCGCGAATTTAAATGGGCGGTGCTGTATCAGCATATCTTTTTCGATGTAATAAAAAATTCGGTGGCCTTGTTCATGGTCGAACTGCTGCAAAAATGTCTGCGGCAGCCGGAACCCAACCCGGAACTTTTCTATTTCATCGAAGACGCCTTTCTCCACCTCGATGCGGCAGAAGGCCGGGTGCTGGCCAATTTCCCGCTTTTCTTCATCCTGCACCTGGCCGTCTTTTTTGGGTTCCGCATCCACGACGACTACGACGCAAAGTACAGCTGGCTCGACCTCAGAGAAGGACAATTCGTCACCGAACACCCCGAACACCCTTATTTTCTCGATGGCAATTACAGCTATCTGACCGCCCAGCTTCTCCGTGTACAACGACCCGAGGAACTCACCGAACTGGCGCTCAACCAGGACACCCGCCGGATACTCCTCCAGGCCTATCTTTCCTTCTATGCCCTTCACGTATCCGACTTCGGCGTGATGAGAACGCTCTCCGTCCTCCAGACCGTTCTCGGTTAAACCCGGTCCCTACAACAACCGCTGCGCCCTGCTATCCGCCGTCAATCTTCCCTGATCCACATTGGAAATGGAAACCACTCCCGGTTGCGTTCCCTTCCCGAAGCTTCCCAGCATGGAATCCAGCCCCAATGCCGCTGCTCCGTTCGCGGTAGCCCACTCCAGTAAAGTCGCCGTCTCCAGTAGTGGAAAATGGTGCTGTAACGTCTTCATCTCTGCCAATATATCCAGCTGGTGATTGGATGCCAGACTATCCGTACCCAATACCAGCATGACCCCGCTCCGCCGAAGCAGCTCCACATCCGGCAGCTCACCGGAAATATAACGGTTCGCATTGGGACATAGACAGAAGTAAAGCAAAGGCCCCTGCTGCGCCTGGATATTCGCCAGGTCCCCGGCCGTAGTCGCCACATTGTGCACCAGGATCAGCGACCGATCCTTATGGAAATAAGGCAGGACGCTTTCCAGGCTTCGCTTTCCCGTGCCGGCAAAAAAAGAAACGTCGACACCCAACGCTTCATAGAGCCGCAGGAAATCTCCCTTGCCGGTCAGAAAGAAAGTATTCTCCTCCCCGCTTTCCTGGTTATGCATGGAGAGTGGCCGCCCGGCGGCATGTCCCGCTATCATTTTGAAGAGCGTTGGCGCCACGGAATACGGGGCATGGGGAACGATGGAATTTTTTCCGGGAAAAGCCCTTTCGAATTGATCGAAAACGGCCTTGCTGCCGGCAAAGCGCATCGACGCCCCCTGGTCGATGAATCCTACCGTTTCGATGAAATTATAGTAATGCAACCGGCCGTTCTTTTTCTGTACCAGTGTATCGGCGGTATTGCAGATATCGCCCACCGCCACGATGCCCCCGTCCCGCATCTCCTGCTCCGCAGCTTCCATGGCGCCCCCCGTATTCTCGCTGGCACCGCCCCGCCGGCGGATCACCGAAGTGAGAAAATCCACCAATCCGGTCCCCTCCGGAACCACTCCACGCATATGTGACAGCTCCAGATGACAGTGGCAATTGATAAAACCCGGGGTCAGCCATCCGGGATAGTAGGCGACATCAGGCCCTGCCTCCGCGGCGGGGACGATATCCTGCACCATCCCTTCAGGGGTGGTAATCAATACGCTGTCATGGCCCGCGGTTTCTTTGCCTGTAAATAAATAATCGGCTTTGAATTTTCGGTAAGTCATTCCCAAAGGTTTAATTTTGCGGTCCGCCCGCAAGGACGTCAGCCGCTAAAAGTACCGAAGATATGCTAGACAAGTTAGAAGCAATAAAAGCCCGATTCGAAGACCTGGGAGTCGCCCTGAGCAACCCGGAAGTCGTGAGCGACAACCGGAAGTTCAGCGTCATGAGCAAGGAATACCGCAGTATCGAAAAGATCGTGCAGGCTTATAACGAATACAAGGACCTGCTGGATACCATCGATTTCAATAAGGAGGCGCTCAACGGCGACGATGCCGAGCTAAGGGATCTGGCCAAAGCGGAGGCCCCGGGGCTGGAAGAACGCAAAGTGCAAATGGAGTCGCATATCCGGCAGCTCCTGATACCCAAAGACCCGCAGGACGAGAAAAATGCGATCCTCGAGATCAGGGCGGGCACGGGGGGTGATGAGGCCAGCTTGTTTGCCGGCGATCTGCTCCGGATGTATATCAAATACTGCGAAAAACGCGGTTGGAAGACGGCCATACTCAGTGAAAGCGAGGGTACGGTAGGTGGGTATAAAGAGGTACAGGTGGAAGTGGTCGGCGACGATGTCTACGGCACGCTTAAATTTGAAAGCGGCGTTCACCGTGTTCAGCGGGTACCCGACACGGAGACCAGTGGCCGCGTGCACACTAGCGCCGCTACCGTAGCCGTGATGCCCGAGGCCGAGGAGGTGGATTTCGAGCTTAAGGAAAGCGACGTGAAAATGGAAACTGCCCGAAGCGGCGGCGCCGGCGGTCAGAACGTCAATAAGGTAGAAACCAAGGTATTCCTGACCCATATCCCCACCGGTGTTGTAGTCGTTTGTCAAACGGAACGCAGCCAGCTGGGCAACCGGGAAAAAGCCATGCAGATGCTGAGGACCAAACTCTATGAGGATCAGGTCCGCAAGCAGGAAGAAGAGATCGCGCGGCATCGGAAAAGCCTGGTCAGCACGGGTGACCGCAGCGCCAAGATCAGGACCTATAACTTCCCGCAAGGCCGGGTCACCGATCATCGGATTGGCCTCACCGTATACAACCTCGACGACGTCCTCAACGGCAATGTCCAGGAATTCATCGACGCCCTGCAATTCGCGGAGAATTCCGAGAAAATGGCCCGGCAGAACTAGCGCCTTTCCGGCATTAAAACGGAATTAAAGCTTTAAACTTTCCTGCCCCTGCGTTGTCTATATATTGTACGCATAATAGAAGTTCTTTAAAAAAACGGGCTAAAACTTGCTATAATACAGGAAATTGTATATCTTAAAAGGAGTAATGCTAAATAAATGTTATTACTCCCAAAGAGGGAAAAGGGATAGCGATTTCCGCCGTAATTTTGAATGGTAAAACAGCGGATAGAGAGCAAGATAATATTGGCACCTGTTTTGCGTTATTAGGTTATAAAGTAGTCTTTTCTATTTGACTCACATAAAGCAGTCAATTTTCTCATAAGCAGTTAGTTTTGGTTACGACCCCTGTTTCTACAGGGGTTTATTTTTTGTAGTAACCGTACCTAACGGAGTAGGCTAACTGTTTTTGTCGGTTGCAGGAAAGAGCAACAAGAGATTGCACAAACCGTATGCGATCCCCGCGCCGATCATATCGGCGATCACATCCGCGAGATCGTAATCGCGTCCGGGGATCCAGTATTTCTGCACCAGTTCCCCTGCATAGCCATATACATTGGCCAGTACATAAAAGAGAAAAAAAGCCCTCGCCAGCGTGCTGGCAGTCGAAGTGCGCCGCGTCATATAGAGCCCCCAGGTGACTACGAATCCGCCAAAAAGGCCCATGTGGACCAGCTTGTCGAGATTCGGGATCTTAAAGCCTGTTTCGCTGGGAAGCATTTTACCCGGCAGACATAAAAGAACGGCGATGATCAGGGTCCAGATAATCGGATAATACAGGGAGGAGAAGTATTTTTTCAGAAAAGGGATCATATATGGAAAAACGGGTCTATGACGAATTTGGACCCGAAATGTAGATATTTTTCCACTAGCAAAAAACGCGGGACGCGTTTTTCGTCCTTCAGGACAGACATTGGCTTACTGACTCTGCAAGGTCTTCCCCAGGGATTGCATCTTTTGTAGGGTGGGAGAAGGACTTCCGCCTTTTTGTTCGATGGTGATAGCGAATGCCTGGGCCTTCTGGGTGTTCTTCATTTTCAGGATGACCTTGTCGTCTGTAGCGTCGAATACACCGAGATCCTTGGGCTTATTGTCGATCAGTGCCCACAACTGGTACTGTTGGTTGCTGGGCAGTTTCGGCATGTTCTTGACCACCAGGTAAACGTTCGAAGAAGTCGAATCCCAATAGATGTTGGCGGATGACCTGGGCGCCACCTGGGTGCCGACCATATTGACTACGGTGACGTTGGGGTTGCTGACCACGTCTTTTTGTTCGTCCGCGATCCTTTGCAGGACATTCCTGGTGGTATCCAGCGAAACCTTCAACCGGTCGTTGGTGTCCGTCAGGTCTTTGTTCTCCTGTTTCGTTTGAAAATACAAATAGCCCATGCCGATGAGCAGCAGGACGGAGGCGGCGGCAACGAATCTCAGTAGCAGTGAGCTCCGGGCCGGTTCTTTGGCGTCCCGGGCCGGTTCTTGTTCATTTTGCATAGTGATAATATTAGAGCTTTTACCGATGGCTTCTAAAACTTTCACCTTGACCTCTGGGGGAGGGGGGATGGCATTTTGCGACGCATAGCCTTCCAATCTTTCCTCGAATTTCCTGCGCGCCGCTACCAGCTCAGGATATTGAGTGCAGAGTCTTTCAAATTCGGCCTTTTCCGGCTCGCTGGCCAGGCCCATCACGTAGCTTTCAATGATGCCGCTTTCTATGTATTCTTGTACGTTCACTTTAGAAATTCTCTTAATTGAAGTAGCGCATTTCGGATACGCGTCTTTACGGTGCCTAGGGGGATCGACATCATTTCCGCAATTTCCTCGTGTGTAAATCCCTTAAAATAAGCCAATTCCACCAACACCCGGTGCTCCGGTCTCAGCTTTTCCAACACTTTCTTCAGCCCGATATTATCGACATTCTGAAGGATGGTTTGATTGGCTACCCCCTTATATACGTTATCCGGCAACTCCTGGTTTTTTTGGGAGTTCTGATAACTTTTGGACCGCAATGTGTCGATACTGGCATTCCTGGCGATATTCAGCATCCAGGTAAACAGGCGGCCCTTGGTCTGATCATAGGTCTCTATTTTCCGCCAGATATTGATGAATACCTCCTGCAGGACGTCGTTCGCCAGTTCGGAATTATCTGTAATGATCTGTTTTATAATACTATAGAGCGCACCAGCATAGTTGTCGTAGAGGAACCCGAAGGCCTGGTTATTCCTTTCTTTGAGGGCCAGCACCAGTTCCTGCTCCGTATATGTAGTAGGCCCTCCCATCAATGCACAATATTGCCATAGGCGGCTGCATCCATTAATTTATCCAGGTCGGCGGGATCCTTGACGGTCATGCGGATCATCCAGCCTTTACCGTAAGGGTCCGAATTCACGAGGTCGGGGGCCGAAGTTAAATCGGGGTTGACTTCCAGGATAGTGCCGGCCACGGGTAAATAAAGATCCGACACGGTCTTTACTGCTTCTACCGTGCCGAAAACGGTTTCCGCAGCCAATGCTTTGCCGACGGTTTCTACTTCAACATAGACGATATCGCCCAGTTCTTTCTGTGCAAATTCGGTGATACCAATCACTGCTTCGTTGTTCTTTTCCAGCCGGATCCATTCATGATCTTTTGTGTAACGTAGATTATCAGGGAAGTTCATGGTAACTAATTTTTTATTGATGCAAATATGGTATTTTTCCGCCGAATAAGTTTCATTTTCAGAATTCGAACCTCGATGGTTGGCCTGTCCAGCGGCGGCCCCGAAGTAGGAACGGCGGCGATGGAGTCTACGACATCCATGCCCTGGACGACCTCGCCAAAAACGGTATATGCCTGGTCCAGATGCGGTGCTCCGCCAATGGTTTTATAGGCCGTCCGTTCTTCGGCGGGGATTTTCCGGCCTTTGAGCCGGTAGGTTTCCACCGAATCCAGCCCCGCGTCTGTAAATCGCTTTCCCTGCACGATATAGAATTGGCTGCCGCTGCTGGCGCGGGTGGGGTTGACATCATCATTGAGTCGTGCGGCGCCTACGGCTCCGCGGTGATGATACAGCGCCGGCCGGAACTCGGCGGGTACGGTGTACCCAGGTCCGTTATTGCCGCCCTGGCTCATGGGTTTCCCGGGATGATCATCGCGGCTCCCGGGATCGCCCGATTGGATCATAAAATTCCGGATCACCCGGTGAAAAAGCAGACTGTCGTAATAGCCTTTTTTCGCCAGGAGGAGAAAATTGTCGCGATGCAGCGGCGTGGCATCCGAAAGCCGGATCACGATCGTCCCGCGGGTAGTAAAGATAGCTACATCCTTATGCGAATCCTTTTTTCGCAAACCATTAGACAGCTTGGGATTACAGGAGACCAGGAATATTACGGCACTCCCGGCGAGCGCGAGCAGTCTTCTTATCATATGTTATCCAGTTCGTTGCCATCCAGCTTCGTCTCCTGCCTTTCGAAATACAGCAGGACATGGTCTTTGAGGAAGTTTTCCTGTTCGATGACATTCATCACCGGCAGGGCCTTCAGCTGTCTGAAATGCGGCCATCCCTGCTCGTCTATCCGTTCCAGTTCGTAGTAGCCGCTCTGGCCGAAAAGCGAACATACTGCAATATGCATGAGGTCTTGCTTCTCTTCCTTGGAAAATTTCTTACGGATGTCTCCGAATTCCTGGATGCCGACAAGAAACAGGATCGTCTCCATATCGGGTTTCTTACCAAACCGCTCCACCAGTTGTGCTTCTAGGTTCCACCACCGGGCTTGCAGATCATCTTGTAGGTGTTGCATAGTGCAAAGGTAATCGAAGACCATAAAGGTATTATCTTTACCCAAAAAATCAGCAAATGTTACAGGTGGCATTTATCCGTCAGAATGCAGATTTCGTAAAGGAGCGGCTGGCCGTCAGGAATTTCAGGGAGACCGGTTTGGTGGACGATATCGTCCGGCTCGATGACCAACGCAGAAAGCTGCAGTTGGAATCCGATACGACGCAGTCTAAGATAAATGCTTTTTCCAAAGAGATTGGCCTGTTGATGGGAAAGGGCCAGAAACAGGAGGCCGAGACAAAGAAACAGGAAGTGGCGGCCCTCAAGGAAACCCTGGCGCCCATCGCCTCGCAATTGGCCGGTGTGGAGGAAGAGCTGAATGCCACGATCATCCGCCTGCCCAATCTCCCGGCCGCGGCCGTGCCCCGCGGCACCACGCCCGAAGATAATGTCACCGTCCGTGAAGGCGGCGTCAAACCCACGTTGTCTAAAGGGGCATTGGCGCATTGGGACCTGGCGAAAAAATACAATCTCATCGATTTTGAGCTGGGAAATAAGATCACCGGCAGCGGGTTCCCGGTGTATATCAACAAGGGCGCGAAACTGCAACGCGCCTTGATCCAATATTTTCTCGACTACAATACCGCCGCGGGCTACACCGAATATCAACCGCCGATCATGGTCAACGAAGCCTCGGCGAGGGGCACCGGTCAGCTACCAGATAAAGAAGGCCAGATGTATTATGTGGGGGAAGACAATCTCTACCTGATCCCTACCGCCGAAGTTCCCGTGACCAATATTTATCGCGACGAGCTATTAAAGGAAACCCAGCTACCCGTGCGGATGACCGCCTATACCCCGTGTTTCCGCCGGGAAGCGGGCAGCTATGGAAAGGACGTCAGGGGACTGAACCGGTTACACCAGTTCGACAAGGTGGAGATCGTACAGATCGTGGACCCGGTGAAGAGCTACGAGGTCCTGGAGGAGATGGTGGCGCATGTCGAAAGACTGCTGCAGTCCTTGGAATTGCCTTATCGCATCCTCAGGTTATGCGGTGGCGACATGGGTTTTACTTCCGCGATGACTTACGATTTCGAGGTGTATAGCGCTGCGCAGGAAAAATGGCTGGAGGTCAGCTCCGTGAGTAATTTCGAAGCCTTTCAGACTAACCGGATGAAGATCCGTTTCAAGGATGCGTCCGGTAAGTCTACGCTTGCACATTCGCTCAATGGCAGTTCGCTTGCGCTTCCCCGGATCGTAGCCTGTCTTTTGGAAGACCACCAGGCGGATGGCTATATCGCCCTGCCCAGGGCATTACATACCTATTTCGGTGCGGACAGGATCTAAGTGTCTGTCCGCTGCCGTTGGAGCGAGATATTTTATCGGGGGCTAAGGCCGTGCTTTTAACAGTATTTGGGGGGAATAGGGGGTTGGGGTGCGGTTGCGTCTGTTTACCAGCCTTGTTTGGCAATCCCGGCTTTTATAGCAGCCAAAGCTTTTTCTTCTCCCAGAAGGGTAGTCAGCTTGTTGCCTTTTCCGTCGTGTCCCTGGGCCATATAAGCGCCCTTGGCTGTTTTCGTGATGACGGCATCCTGGATAGGCACATTCTTCTCCTTAGTCTTAACATTGTAGGCCGTGAGTGTTACATCTGACATAATTCACTGATTTAGCGCCTGCTAACGGCAGGTCTGGTTAGTAAGAAATACTGTAATATTACAACTTTTTAAACATCCAGCTTGGCATATTTCGCGTGGGACTCGATAAAATCACGTCTTGGCGCTACCTCGTCGCCCATCAGCATACTGAAGATGCGGTCGGCTTCGGCAGCGCTTTCGATGGTCACCTGTTTCAGGGTTCGGGTGTTCGGATTCATTGTCGTGTCCCAGAGCTGGTCGGAGTTCATTTCACCCAGACCTTTATACCGCTGAACGGTGACGCTGTCTTCTTTGCCGCCGCCCAGCCGTTCTACCCATGCTTTCCGTTGTTCCTCGTTCCAGGCATAAGATTGTTCCTTGCCCTTTTTTACCAGGTAAAGCGGGGGCTGAGCAATATACACGTAGCCCTGTGCTACCATCTCTTTCATGTAACGGTAGATGAAGGTGAGGATCAGGGTCGCGATATGGCTGCCGTCGACATCGGCATCGGTCATGATGATGAGTTTGTGATACCGGAGTTTGGCTATATTGAGGCCCTTGGGATCTTCCGGCGTCCCTACGGTAACGCCGAGCGCCGTATACATGTTACGGATCTCTTCGTTCTCATAGATCTTATGTTCCATCGCTTTTTCTACATTGAGGATCTTGCCGCGTAGAGGCAGGATGGCCTGGAAACTCCGGTCCCGTCCCTGCTTCGCCGTTCCGCCTGCGGAGTCTCCTTCGACCAGGAAGAGTTCACAACGGTCGGGATCGCGATCGGAACAGTCGGCCAGTTTACCGGGCAATCCCCCGCCGCTGAGCACGCTCTTCCGTTGTACGAGCTCACGGGCTTTTTTGGCGGCAGCCCTGGCCTGGGCGGCGAGGATCACCTTTTGGATGATGTTCTTTGCTTCCCGGGGATTTTCTTCCAGGTACTCGTTCAGGGCCTTGGAAACGGTGGAGTCCACGACACCGCTGACCTCGTTATTCCCTAATTTGGTCTTGGTCTGACCCTCGAACTGCGGTTCCGGCACTTTCACGGAGATGATCGTGCTCAAACCCTCCCGGAAATCATCGCCCTCGATCTCGACCTTGGCCTTTTCGAAAAGGTTTTCCCGGTCGCCATAGGCTTTGAAAACCCGGGTAAGCGCGCGGCGGAAACCGGCGACATGGGTCCCCCCTTCGATGGTATTGATGTTGTTGACGTAGGAATAGATATGCTCGCTATAGCCGTCGTTGTAGGACAGGGCCACCTCTACGGCGACATTGGTCGTCTCGTCGCGGCCCTCCACGAAGATCACTTTGGGGAGCAGCGGCAACCGGCTTGCGTTCTTGTCCAGCATTTCCACAAATTCGACGATACCGCCTTCGCTATAGAACATCTTGGAATAGGTGGTTCCGTCTTCTTCTTTCTCCCGCAGGTCCCTGAGCGTGATCCGGATACCCCGGTTCAGGAATGACAGCTCGCGAAGCCGGCCTTCGAGGATATCTTTGTCGTACACGGTACCTGTGAAGATCGTGCTGTCGGGCCAGAACCGCACCGTCGTACCGGTTTTGTCACTGATGCCGATCTCGCGGACGGGATATTGAGGAACGCCGATCTTGTATTCCTGTTCGAATATCTTGCCTTCACGAAATACCGTTACGTGCAGATCGGAGCTCAGGGCGTTTACGCAGCTGACCCCCACACCATGCAGACCACCGGACACCTTATAGGTGTTCTTGTCGAATTTACCACCTGCGTGCAGAATCGTCATCACCAGCTGGAGGGCGCTTACCTTCTCTTTGGTATTGATGCCGGTGGGAATGCCGCGGCCATCGTCATCGACCTGAACGCTGTTGTCCTCGAAAATGGTCACCAGAATGTTCTTACAATAACCGGCAAGCGCCTCGTCGATCGAGTTGTCCACCACTTCATACACCAGGTGATGCAGCCCCTTGACCCCAATGTCCCCGATGTACATGGCGGGACGTTTGCGAACGGCTTCCAAACCCTCTAAAACCTGGATACTATCTGCTCCATAACCGTTGCTGGCTTCGGTGAGAACTTCCTGTGTTGATTCACTCATTTTTAAGACTGAAATAGTGTAGTTAACAATAAATTAATAAGGCTCGCAAATGTACTAAAAATAAGGCGTTTGTGATAATTTTTAGTAGGGCGTTTATCCCCAGTTTTCCCGTCATTGTTTTGTCAAAATCCGGCCGTTTTGAACCAATCGGTCTACTTCTTCGTATTTAATCCCCATTTGTAACTTAATTTCGCAAAATGGTGTATCAGGTTCCGGATATTTTAGCATTGGCATACAAGCAACCGGTGATGCAGGATCAGTTGCCCCTTTTACAGGAAAAAGAACGGCAGATCCCCGGTTCGGTGCAATATGCCATCAAACGCTATGGCAAACACCCCCAATGGAGCCTGGACGATATGGGGGAGATCGTTTATCACTACCGGAAAGAAGACCCCGCGGAGAACTATCTGGAATTAAGGTTCTGTATTGCGGGGAATGCATATTGTAAGAGGCGTAATGTCCGGCCCCCGTCGGGGACCGGGGAGGATTTCGAATGCGATTCGTGTAAGCTGAACGCGACTCCCGGTTGTTCAGAGCGGATCGATACCGTAGACGTGCTGAGTTTCCGTTTTCTGCCTGTACATCTTTCGCAATTTGCCCGTCCACGCCGGTCCGACATCACCGTGAGCGACAATGTGCTCGAGTTCAGGCATACCAGTTCTTTTGCCAAGAGCCTGAGTTTGTGCGGCAGGACCCGCCTGGTGCTGGAGACCCTGCTGAATCATAATTTCACAGGCGCCCACGAAAATATATTCGTCAACGCTCAAAGCCAGATGCTGTTGTTGTACAGCCTGGAATGCATGGTCGGTGAAAAAGAAGTGGAAGGTTTTCAATGCAAGTTCCTGGCTAACGAGGCGGATCGGGAAAAGATCGTCCAGGCCCGTGAGATCCTTTTGCAACACATCGGCGAACCGCTCACCATCAAGGAGCTCAGCCGGAAAGTGGCCATCAACGAGTGCTATTTGAAGAAGGGCTTTAAGGAGATGTTCGGGACTACGATCTTCGACTTCTATCAAGGCCAGCGGATGGAACACGCCCGTTATCTCTTGTATGAAAAAGGACTGAGCGTCACCGAGGTCTCGCTCCTGTTAGGCTATTCTTCCATCTCCCATTTCTCCACCGCGTTCAAAAAGCACACGGGGCTCAAACCTTGCGAGCTGCTTTTACATTAAGCCGCCCGCCCGGCAGATGGGTCTATCCCTGCAGCTCCTCCAGACTTTCTCCGGCCGCGCGGATCGTCGCATCCAGATCTTCGGTCGCGAGCGCATTATTCAGGAACCAGCTTTCGAAAGCGCTAGGCGGCAGATAGATGCCGCGCCGCAGCATAGCATGAAAGAAAAGCTTGAAAAGCCCATTGTTCGCACCGGAAGCCGAGGTGAAATCCCTCACCGGGTGGTCGCTGAAATGCACGGAGATCATCGATCCCAGGCTATTTATCACATAAGGGTCTCCCCAGGCCCTGAACACCTTGTCCAGACCATCCCGTAAATAGCGCGTTTTCTCCTCCAACTCGCGGTAGATCGCCGGATTATCGCGTAAGGCTTTGAGTGTGGTATAGCCTGCGATCATGGCGATTGGGTTGCCGCTAAGTGTCCCGGCCTGGTAGACATTGCCCAGCGGGGCAATATGCTGCATGATGGCTTTTTTTCCGCCAAAAGCGCCCACCGGCATACCACCGCCGATGACTTTCCCATAGGTGACGAGGTCGGCCCTGATCCCCAGCCGTTCCTGCGCGCCGCCGGGCGCGAGCCGGAAACCGGTCATCACCTCATCCAGGATGAACACGATGTCTTCACGGTCGCAGATCGCCCGCAGTCCTTCCAGGAAACCGGGCTCGGGAAGGATACAGCCCATATTGCCCGCTACCGGCTCGACGATGATGGCGGCGATGGCGCCGGGATGGGTCGTAACCAGTTGCTGAACGCCAGGGAGGTCATTGTAGGCCGCGGTAAGTGTATCCTGGGCTACACCGGGCGTTACCCCCGGCACGGTCTGGATATTGAAAGTCGCCACACCACTTCCGGCCTTCACCAGGAACGGATCGGCATGACCGTGATAGTGTCCTTCGAATTTGATGATCTTATTGCGACCGGTATACCCCCGGGCCAGCCGGATAGCGCTCATACAAGCCTCCGTGCCGCTGCTCACCATGCGGATCATATCGACATTCGGCGTCATGGCGCGGATCAGCTCCGCCATTTCGATCTCGAGCTCCGTAGGAGCGCCATAAGACGTCGACCAGGGCGCATATTCCTGGATGGCCTTTACGACGGGCTCCCAGGCATGTCCCAGGATCATGGGGCCCCAGGACGCGATATAGTCGATATAGCGGTTCCCATCCACGTCGAAGAGATAGGCGCCCCTGGCATTTTTGATAAACAGCGGGGTGCCGCCTACACTGCGGAAGGCGCGTACGGGAGAGTTGACGCCGCCGGGGATGGATACCTGTGCGCGTTCAAAGAGTTCCTGGCTTTTTAGGGTTGTCATTTATTCAACAGTTTTACTGCGTCTTTTGCAAAATAGGTGGCGATCAGATCGGCTCCCGCCCGTTTGATGGAGGTCAGGGTCTCGAGGATCGCTTTCTCTTCATCGATCCAGCCCATTTTGGCGGCGGCCTTGATCAGCGCATACTCCCCACTGATATTATAAGCGCTCACCGGCACCTGCACGGCATCCTTTACTTCCCGGATAATATCCAGATAGGGAAGGGCCGGTTTTACCATCACGATATCGGCGCCTTCCTCCACATCCATCAGTGCCTCTTTCACTGCTTCCAGCCGGTTTGCCGGGTCCATCTGATACGTCTTTTTATCGCCAAAACCAGGGGCGGAATCCAGCGCGTCCCGGAAGGGGCCGTAAAAACAGGAGGCATATTTGGCGCTATAGGCCATGATCCCCGTGTGCGTAAAATTGTTCTCTTCCAGGGCCGCGCGTATGGCGCCGATGCGGCCGTCCATCATATCGCTGGGCGCTACCCAGCTTGCCCCGGCGGCAGCATGACTCAGGCTCATTTTGATCAGGGCTTCCACGGTGGCGTCGTTGACGATCTCGCCATTCTCCACGATACCATCGTGGCCATAGGAGCTGTAAGGGTCCAGCGCGACATCCGTCATCACCACAATATCCGGAACGGCGTCCTTTATGGCCCGGATACTCCGTTGCATCAGTCCATCCGGGTTCCAGGCTTCTTTGCCCGTATTGTCTTTTAGCTCGTCCTTGCTTTTCACGAAAAGCAGGATGCATTTAATGCCCAGGCTCCAGAGTTCGCGGACCTCCTTTACCGTGCCGTCGAGGCTACGGCGAAAATAGCCGGGCATCGAGGCGATCTCGGTTTCCACGCCCTGTCCTTCGTCGATAAAAAGCGGGACGATAAAATCATTGGGTGTCAGGATCGTCTCGGCCACCATCGCCCGGATAGCGGGACTTTGGCGCAAGATACGGTTACGTCTTTGCAGGTACATATTCAAAAGGTTTTATTCGGTCCAGTTTCTCGGATGTTTGCAGGCATCCAGTAAGATTGCTTCCGGGCTTCCTTCCACAGGCTGATAGTTATACTCCCACCGCGCCCTTGGCGGCAGGGACATCAGGATGGACTCTGTGCGTCCATTCGTTTTCAGGCCAAAGAGCGTACCCCGGTCGTGGATCAGGTTGAATTCCACATACCGGCCCCGGCGGATCTCCTGCCATTCCACTTCCTTTTTCCCGTAGGGCATGGCGCCCCTTCGCTCCACAATGGGCAGATAGGCGGGCAGAAAGGCATTCCCATTCGCCCTTTGGAAGGCAAAAAGCCGGTCGGCATCGGCGTCGTCCACGGGCCGGAGATGGTCGTAGAATACGCCGCCGATACCCCGCATCTCATGCTCCCGGTGTTTATTTACGAAATATTCGTCGCACCATTTCTTGTAACGCGGGTAATAGTCCGGCCCAAAGGTATCCATTGCCGTCTTAAAGCTTTGATGGAAATGCCGGGCATCTTCTTCAAAAAGATAGTAGGGCGTCAGGTCGGCGCCGCCGCCAAACCACCGGTCGCAGATAGCTCCTTTTTCGTCATACAGCTCGAAATACCGCCAGTTGGCATGCGTCGTAGGGACATAGGGATTCACCGGATGGATCACCAGGGATAGACCGCAGGCGAACCACTTGTCGCCTTCGATCTTCAGCTGCGTCCGCATGGTGTCCGTGACCTTTCCCCATACAACGCTGGTATTCACGCCGCCTTTCTCGAGGACCCGGCCGCCCGAGATGACCCTTGTCCTGCCACCCCCGCCCTGTTCACGCTCCCACTCGTCGGTGATAAAAGCGGCTTTGCCATCGAGACCTTCCAGCGCAGCGCAGATACGATCCTGCAGGTCATCGATAAACCCGATCCAGCGGTCCCGGAAGGAAGGTGTTTCCGTCTTGTATAGCCGGTCCTCAGGCTGGTTCATACTGATAATTTTTCACCGTTTCGACAAAGGCGCGCGCATGATCCACGGGTACGTTAGGCAGGATGCCATGACCCAGGTTTGCGATATGCGGATAACCGCTGAATGCATCGAGCATGGCGCTCACCTCTTTCCGGATGACGGGTATGGGCGACAACAGTTTCGCGGGATCGAAATTGCCTTGCAGGGCTATCCGCGGCCCCGCCAGCTGACGCGCCATTTGCGGCCGGATACACCAGTCGATGCCCAGGCCATGTGCGCCGGTGGCGGCCATGCTGTCCAGCGAATGCCAGGCGCCTTTCGCGAAAATAATGGTAAGCGCCTTGTCCTTCAGGGCCGCTACGATCTGCCGGATATATTGCATGCTCAGGTTCTCGAAATCCTCCGGACCCAATAACCCGCCCCAGCTGTCGAAGATCTGTACGACGTCGGCGCCGGCCGCCGCCTGTCCCTGCAAATAGGCGATAGTCGTGTCCGTTATCATCTGCAATAGCCGATGCGCCGTTTCCGGTTGCGTATAACAAAAGGCTTTTGCTTCGTCAAAGGTCTTGGACCCCTTGCCCTGCACCATATAACAAAGCAGCGTCCAGGGCGCTCCCGCAAAACCGATCAGCGGAACTCTCCCATCCAATCGTTGTTTGGTCAGCTTCAAGGCATTGAAAACATAGCCGAGGGTTTCGTATACATCCGGTACGATGAGCTTATCGAGATCGGACAGCTGTTTGATGGGGTCGGGTAGCACGGGCCCCTTATTTTCCACCATTTGCACTTCCATGCCCATGGCTTGCGGCACCACCAGGATGTCGGAGAAAATGATCGCTGCGTCCACGCCTACCTGTTCAACGGGTTGGATGGTGATCTCCGAGGCGAGTTCCGGGTTCTGGCAGCGCTCGAAAAAGGAATATTTTTCCTTTAACTTGAGATAATCCGGCAGATAACGACCGGCCTGCCGCATCATCCATACCGGCGTGCGTTCCGTTCTTTCTCCCCGCAAGGTTCGTAACAAAAGATCATTTTTGAGTGTAGTCATGTGGGTCAATGCTGGCGCTTGTTAATAATTTCTCGTATCAATAGTTGTTCTTCGGGCCGTTCGCTCACCGTTACCGGGTTGGAACATTTTTGACGTATCACGGCCGCCGTCGTCCTGCCGATCGCAAAAAGCGGAACCTGTGGCCCGATGCTGTTCATAGAAAAAAAACTTTCCACGGCGCTTGGACTAAAGAAGACGATCGCGTCATAGGTCTTGTCGATACGGGACGGTGTCAGGATCGTGCGATAAACAACCACCTCGTGCACCCGCCATCCCGCCGCTTTCAGCCTGTCCGGCAATTCCTCCCTTCGTTTGTCGCCGCAAAAGAACCAAAGCTCCCGGGACGTCCGTGACGACTCATGGCTGACGATGACATCCGCCAGCTCTTTTGCCGAGTCGGCCGCCGCTACGATCGCCGTTTCGCCGAACCCCGCTGCCACCGCCCGGCGTGTGGCCCCGCTCAAGCAAAAGACCTTCCAATGCGGCCGTTCTTTGCTTTCAATGGCCGTCACCGCATTCACACTGGTGAAAACGGCCACTACCGGCTGTTTGACGAGCTCTTCCAATCGTTTCGTCAGGGTCTCATCCTGAAATCGCGCCGTGTCGATAAAAGGCACGACATCGATCCTTACCCCTTTTGCCGCGGCTTCTTCGATGAGGGCCCCGGACAAGGGTCGGGTGGACAGGACATATGCTATCGAATC
>Ga0210396_10001490_pt1 | contig 25211 bp, 25 predicted proteins | sample IncBWH17OmetaG_FD_155466 | JGI IMG/M metagenome (GOLD analysis project Ga0210396, IMG submission 155466) | Forest soil microbial communities from Barre Woods Harvard Forest LTER site, Petersham, Massachusetts, United States - Inc-BW-H-17-O ... | reverse complement strand
GTCGTCGGGCTCAAGCGTCGCGGATTTCCCCGCGAAGTCATCAATACGCTCCGAGGCGCCTACCGTATGCTGTTCGCCGAGGAGGGGACATTCCAGGAGCGCCTGGAGGATACGGCGACAGCCTATGCCCAGGCGCCCGAGGTGATGGAGATCATCGCCTTCATCCGCGCGGACGCCAACCGTCCTCTGACGACCCCCAAACGCGATGTCTGATCGGGGCCGGCCATGCGCAAGCTCGGCCTGATCGCGGGAGGGGGAGGGCTTCCGGCCGCCCTGGCGAGCCATTGCCGCGCAGTTGGCCGGCCGCTGTTCGTCATTCGCCTCCTCGGCTTCGCCGACCCGGCTCTGGCGGCATTTGAAGGCGTCGACGCCGGGATGGCCGAGCTGGGCAAGGGAATCGGCGCCCTTCGGCGTTCGAAGTGCGAGGCTGTCTGTTTCGCGGGCAAGGTCGATCGACCCGACTTGCGGAACATCAAGCCGGACCTGCGCGGCCTTGCCGCCCTTCCTGGAGCCATCGCCGCGGCCCGAAAGGGAGATGACGCTCTGCTCGCGTTTCTGCTGCAGGAATTCGAGAAGGAAGGCTTCGCCATCGAAGGGGCGCACCAGGTGATGGCCGAGCTGACGCTCGGGGTGGGCCCCCTCGGCCGTCATGCGCCGGCCGATCGTCACCTCGCGGACATCCACAGGGCCCTGGATGCGGCGCGGGCGATCGGTCGGCTCGACGCCGGCCAGGCGGCCGTGAGTTGCGATGGCCTGATCCTCGCGCTCGAGGCGCAGGAGGGCACGGACGCCCTTCTGGATCGGGTCGCGGGACTCCCAAGGGCGATCCACGGAGGTCCCGACGATCCCCGCGGCGTGCTCGCCAAGGCCTGCAAGCCAGGCCAGGAGCTCCGTGTCGACCTGCCCACCATCGGGCCCGGCACAGTGAGGCGCGCGTCGGCGGCCGGGCTGGCTGGGATCGTTGGCGAGGTGGGCCGCCTCCTGGTCCTCCAGCGCGAAGAGACGATCCGACTGGCGGACGAACTGGGCGTCTTCATCCTCGGCGAAGGTCCGTGAACGGTCTTTGCCTGATGCTGACAGCGGTCGAGCCGTCCGCGGACGCGCTTGGCGCGGGCCTCATCAGTGCGCTCCGTCAGCGACTGGGTCCGCAGACCCGATTCGTCGGTGTGGGCGGCCGACGCATGGCCGAAGAGGGCGTCAGAAGTCCTTTCGATCCCTCCTCTCTCGCCATCGTCGGCGCTTTCAACGCGATCGCCGCCTATCCGCGTGTCAGGCGGCTGGTGAAGGCGACGGCGGCGCTCGCGAGCGCCGAGCGGCCGGACGCGGCGATCCTGATCGACGCCTGGGGCTTCAATTTGCGCGTGGGGCTTGCCCTGCGCCGGCAGGACCCGCGCCTGCCTCTCATCAAATATGTCGCCCCGCAGGTGTGGGCGACGCGCCCCGGGCGCGCGCGCGCCCTGGCAAGGTCTGTTGACGCCCTGCTGGCGCTGCACAGCTTCGAGGCGCCTTTTTTCCAGGCCGAAGGCCTCGAGACCTTGGTCGTCGGCAATCCTGCCCTCGTGGTCCCGCCGCACGCAGGCGATGGGCATGCGTTCCGAGAAGCCCAGGCGATCCCGCACGACGCGCCTGTCCTGCTCGTCCTTCCAGGGAGCCGTTCGGGCGAAGTGAAACGTCTGATCGGCCCCTTCGGGGACGCGGTGCGCCGGCTGGGGGAGGCGCGGCCGGAGCTGCGCATCGTCGTCGCCGTGGCCGACGAGGTCGCTCACGAGGTCCGTGACCGCGCTGCCGCCTGGGCGCCTCGCCCGATCTTCGTGGAGGGGGAGGCGAGCCGTTGGGCCGCAATGAGGGCGGCTAGCGTGGGGCTGGCGTGCAGCGGCACGGTCACCAGCCAGCTCGCTCTGGCTGGCTGCCCGATGGTCGTCGCCTATCGTCTTGACCCTCTAACCTACAGGGCCGCTCAGGTGCTGATCCGCACCCCCTACATCGCGCTGTTCAACGTCGAGGCGCAGCGCTTCATCGCGCCAGAGCGCGTTCAGGGCGAATGCACGGGACCGGTTCTCGCCCGCGACCTGGGCAGACTGCTCGACGATCCGCAACTGCGCGAAGAGCAGGCCAAGGCGCAGCTAGAGACTGTCCAACGACTTCGCCAGGGGATCGACGATCCGGCCGGCGCTGCGGCCGACGCGGTCGTCGATCTCCTAAGCCGGCGGGGCTTGGTTCAGCCCCGAGCTTCCAGCGGCTTGTAGTCCCGCTTCAGCGGACCTTGGTAGAGCTGGCGCGGACGCCCGATCTTGCGCTGCGGGTCCTCGAACATCTCCTTCCACTGGCTGATCCAGCCCACGGTGCGCGCCAGCGCGAACAGCGCCGTGAACATGGTGGACGGGAAGCCCAGGGCCGTGAGCGTGATGCCCGAGTAGAAGTCGACGTTCGGGTACAGCTTACGCTCGACGAAATAAGGATCGTTCAGGGCGATCTTCTCGAGCTCCATCGCGACCTTCAGCAGCGGATCGTCCTGGTGGCCGACTTCCGCCAGCACTTCGTGGCAGGTCTTCTGCATCACGGTCGCCCGCGGATCGTAATTCTTGTAGACGCGGTGGCCGAAGCCCATCAGGCGATACTTACGATCTTTCACGCCCTGCACGTATTCGGGGATGCGGTCGACCGTGCCGATCTCGCGCAGCATGTTGAGCGCTTCCTCGTTGGCCCCGCCGTGGCTGGGGCCCCACAGGCACGCGATCCCCGCCGCGATGCACGCGAACGGATTGGCTCCAGAAGAGCCTGCGAGCCGGACAGTGGATGTCGAAGCGTTCTGCTCGTGGTCGGCGTGCAGGATGAAGATCCGGTCCATCGCCCGCGTCAGAATGGGATTTGGCGTCCAGTCTTCAGCGGGGACCGAGAACGACATGCGCAGGAAGTTTTCGGCATAGGTGTTGTCGTTGCGAGGAGTCACGAACGGCTGGCCGATCGAGTACTTGTAGGCGCGGGCCGCGATGGTCGGCATCTTCGCGATCAACCGATGAGCGGAAATCTCTCGCTGCATGGGATCATCGACATTGATGCTGTCGTGGTAGAATGCCGACAGCGCCCCAACCGCGCCCGTCAGGATCGCCATCGGGTGGGCGTCCGAACGGAAGCCGCTGAAGAAGCGATCGAATTGCGCGTGCAGCATCGTGTGCCGCGTGATCGTGTACTCGAACTTCGTGAATTCAGCCGCCGTCGGCAGTTCACCGTTCAGCAGAAGGTAACAAACTTCTAGAAAAGTCGAGTTCTCAGCTAGTTGTTCAATGGGATAGCCGCGGTGTAGCAGCACGCCGGCGTCGCCATCGATGTAGGTGATCTTGCTTTCGCAGCTCGCCGTGGACGTAAAGCCGGGGTCGAAGGTGAAGACGTCGGATTCACCATACAGGCGGCGCACGTCGAGTACGTCAGGGCCGGTGGTGCCCTTGATGATCGGCAGGTCGTAGCTCTTGGCGCCGAGGGTGAGGGTCGCGTTTTCGGCCATTCCAGAGGCTCCTGTTTGATCGGGGCGCCCTGCCCGGGGCGTCTTTGCGGTGAGCCTTATAGCGGCTCACTGCAACCGCGAAAGAGCGTCATCGATGCGGCCGAGGCTCTCCTCTCGTCCCAGCGCCGCTAGCGCGCCAGCCAGATCCGGTGCTGACCCATCCCCGGAGAGAACCGCGCGCAACGCGCCGCCGAATTTGCCAAGCCCCACGCCTTCCGCAGTCGCGAAGTCTCGCAGTCGCGCGAGCAGGCTGGGAGGGGCCCAGTCGTGCGCCTCGGAGAGGGTCGCGGCGAGCCTCGCTAGACGCGCCCGGGTTTCATCATTCAACAGGGAAGCGGACTTCTCCGTCAGGACGAGCGGGCGGCGGGCGAGCGCGAAGGCGCAGAGGTCGGCGAGTTCCAAGATCGTCTTCGCGCCGTCCTTCACGAGTGGAATGGCGGCGAGCAGCCGGGCCTCGTCGTCCGGCTCGCTCGCGCGCCCGCGGCGCGCAAGCGATTCCAGGACCAGCTGTGCGAGCCGTTCATCGTCGGCGATGCGGATGTAGTGATTGTTCACGTGGTGGAGTTTGTCCCAGTCGAGCCGGGCGGGAGCCTTCACGACGTCCCGCACGTCGAACCACGCGATCGCCTGTTCGTCGCTGAACAGTTCGTCGTCGCCGTGCCCCCAACCCAGGCGCGCCAGATAGTTTCGCATCGCCTCGGGAAGGAAGCCCATCTCCGCGAACTCGCCGACCGCCTGAGCGCCGTGCCGTTTCGACAGCTTCGCCCCGTCAGGCCCGTGGATCAGCGGCACGTGAGCGAACGCGGGAAGCTCCCACCCCATGGCCTGATAGATGAGGGTCTGCCTTGCGGCGTTGTTGAGGTGATCGTCTCCTCGGATCACATGCGTGATCGCCATGTCATGGTCGTCCACCACCACGGCGAGGTTGTAGGTGGGCACGCGGTCGGACCTGAGGATCACCAGGTCGTCGAGTTCCTTGTTGCGGAACAGGACCGGGCCCTTGATGAGGTCATCGACCAGGGTCTCGCCCTCGAGCGGGCCCTTGAAGCGGATCACGTGAGGCAGGTTGCTCCCTTGCGGCGGATCTCGATCGCGCCAGGGCGATCGGATCGCCCGACCCGCTGCGCGCGCGATCTCCCGCTCCGCCGCAAGCTCGTCCACGGTCATGTAGCAGCGATAGGCGCGACCCGAGGCCAGCAGTTCCAGGGCGACCTGCCTGTGGCGTTCGGCCCTGGCGAACTGGAACACCGGGGGCTCATCGGGTTCGAGCCCGAGCCAGTCCAGGCCATCGAGGATGACCTGCACCGCGGCCTCGGTCGACCGCTCGCGATCGGTGTCTTCGATCCGCAGCAGGAAGCGTCCGCCCCAGTGGCGGGCATAGAGCCAGTTGAACAGAGCCGTCCGAGCTGTGCCAATGTGCATCGAGCCCGTGGGGGAGGGGGCGATGCGGGTGACGACGGGGCGATCGGGATCAGACATTGTCGTTTCGACGCAAGAGATCGCGCCGGGCGCTCCGGCGTCTCGGCCGTCGCCCGTGCGCAGGGTCGGCGCTCTTATCACGCCGTGGCTGAAGCTTCCTAGCAGCGGCGCGATGCTTTCGGGATTGCGGGAGGAGGTGGAGGCGCAGCGCGCGCGTTTGTTGCTCTGGTCGCCAGTCGCGTTTGGCGCGGGTTCGGCGGCCTATCTGGGGCTCAAGGACGAGCCTCCGCTCGCACCGGCCATCCTGGTCGTCATCGTCTCGGCGTGCCTCTACGTCGCGCTCTTGCGCCGCGTCCGCAGCGTCTGGCTTGTCGCGCTGGCAGGGCTGATGGCCATGACGGCGGCGGGTTTCCTGGCGGCAAAGCTCCACAGCGACGCCATGGCCGCGCCGATCGCCCCCGCACGCCCGGGCATGACCCGGATCGCGGGCTGGGTGGTCGACATCGACACGCCGAGCGCGCGTGGCGAGCGGCTGATCATCGCCCCCACGTCGATCGCCGGCCTGTCTCCCGCGGCGACGCCCACTCGCATCCGGATTGTTGTCGGCGCCGAGGGCGGCCCGGAAGCGGCGCCTGCGCCCGGAACACCCGTCAATCTCGTCGCCCTGCTCGATCCGCCGCCGGGTCCAGCCTCCCCCGGCGCCTATGACTTCGCCCGGGACGCCTGGTTCGAAGGCGTGGGTGGGGTTGGTCTGACTATGCAGCAGCCCTCACTGGCGTCGCTTCCCGATCCACCGTGGCGCCTGAAGGCGGAGATGGCGGTCAATGCGCTGCGCTGGTCGGTGGCGAGCCGACTGGCGCATGACATCCACGCGATCCTTGGACCCAACGACGGCGGCGCGGCCGGACTCGCCGCCGCAGTCACCACTTCGCACCAGGACTGGTTGGCCCCGGCGGATCGGGAGGACCTGCGAGGTTCGGGACTGGCGCACATGCTCGCCATAGCCGGTCTGCACACCGCCGCGATCAGCGGTTTCGCCTTCTTCGCCCTGAGGCTCGGGGTTGCGTCGTGGCCATGGCTGTCGCTGAGGGTGAACGGAAAGAAGGTGGCTGCTGTCGGCGCCCTTCTCGCGGTCCTCTGTTACCTGGTTCTCTCCGGCGCTCACCCGCCGGCGCGGCGTGCGGCGATCACTGCGAGCGTCGCCTTCCTCGCGATTCTCGCGGATCGCCGCGCGGTGAGCCTGCATTCTCTCGCCGTCGCCGCTTTCGTCATCCTGGTGCTGCAGCCTGAAGCCGTTGTGCAGCCTGGCTTCGAGATGTCCTTTTGCGCGACCGCGTCGCTGATCGCCCTGGCGGAGGTCTGGCGCAGGCCCTCGACGCCGAGAGACCTTCCCTGGCCGCTTCGGTTGCTCCAGGGCGCGCGGGACTGGCTGGTGGCGATGTTCGTGGTGAGCTTCGTCGCCGGAGCCGCCACCGCGCCCTTCGCAATCCAGCACTTCAACCGGCTCGCGAACTACGGCGTCTTCGCCAACCTCGCCGCCGACTTCGTGGCGAGCGTAGTCCTGATGCCCGCCCTGGCGCTGTGCCTGATCGCCCAGCTCATCGGGCTCGGTCCCGAAATGGCGTCTCCCCTGCTCGCGACCGCAGGATGGGCGGCGCGCTCGGTGATCTGGATCGGACAGCTGTTCGCCGCCGCGCCCGGAGCGTCATTGCATATCTCGAGCGCCCCCGAGATCGCCCTGGCGATCTCGTATGTGGGGATTGTCTTTGCCTGCCTCTGGAGAGGTCGTCTGCGGGCGATCGGGATTGTCCTCTCCCTTGCCGTCGCCCTCTGGCCGCGCCCGGCGCCTCCCGTGGCCTGGATCGCCGCCGATGGGGCCGACGCCGCAGTGGTGATCTCAGGACACGAAGTGACGATGAAGCCGGAGGCACGTCAGTACGCGACCGGATTGTGGGCGCAGAGATGGGGCTTCGCCCTGCCGACCAACGCCCAGCGGGCTCAGGAAGACTCGTTCGATTGCAATCGCCAGTGGTGCGCGCCGCTGCCCGTAACACACCCAGCGATCGGCGCGTGGTGGACACGCCGCAAGCCGAAACCCTGGACCTTGGCGGACAAGTGCCGGAACGCGGAGATCTTCATCCTTCGTGCGGACGTCGCCGTTCCCGACGCCTGTCGCAACGCCCTGGTCCTGCGCCGAGGCGATTTCGAAGCGGGCGGGTCGGCGGAGGTCTTTGCCGCCCCAGGCGGATGGCGGATCGTCTGGTCCCAGGTCGAACGCGGCCGCCGTCCGTGGACGATCAGTGATACCGTCGAATGAGCGCGACGAGCTTGCCCTGCACCTGGACCTGGTCTGGGCCGAAGATCCGAGTCTCATAGGCCGGGTTCGCTGCTTCCAGGGCGATCGAGGCGCCCTTGCGGCGCAGCCGCTTGAGGGTGGCTTCTTCGCTCATGACCAGGGCGACGATGATGTCGCCAGAGTTGGCGGTGTCGGACTTGCGGATGATCGCGTAGTCGCCGTTGAAGATTCCCGCCTGGATCATCGAGTCGCCTTCCACCTCCAGGACGAAGTGCTCGCCCGCGCCCAGGAGCGATTCGGGAACCTGCAGGCGGTCGCGTTCATGCTGGATGGCGGCGATGGGCGTTCCCGCGGCGATCCGGCCGAGGACGGGCAGGTCGCGGGTGTCGTTCGCGGCGGGCGGTGTCTGCACCGGGCGCACGTCGGCCGCAGCGCTGCGGGGCGCAAAGGGGACAGCCAGTCCGGGCTGTGGGGACTTGAGGACCTCGAGGGCCCGAGCGCGGTGCGCCAGGCGCCTCACGAATCCGCGTTCCTCGAGCGCGGTGATCAATCGGTGGATTCCCGATTTCGAGGCGAGGTCGAGCGCGTCCTTCATCTCGTCGAAGGAGGGTGAGACGCCTGTCTCCTGGATCCGTTGGTGGATGAACACCAGCAGGTCATGCTGTTTGCGAGTGAGCATCGCCGTCTCTCCAACGCCCCGGGGGTTCAGGGCGGGAACAAATCAAAAACGAACGAGGCGTGTTCTCTGGGTGTTCTTTGTTCGTGTCAAGTTCGTCCACTACGGACGTGCAAGAAGAGCCCTCGTCGCCAGCTCGACATCGGCATGGCGCATCAGGCTCTCGCCCACCAGCATCGCGCGGGCGCCAACCCGGGCCAGGCGCGTGGCGTCGGCCGCGGTTGAGATGCCACTTTCCGTGACAAGACAACAACTTGTTGGGACTACCTGAGCCAGTTTCTCAGTTACTGCGAGATCGGTCACGAAGGTCCGCAAATTGCGATTGTTGACGCCAACGAGGGTCGCGCCGAGCGCCAGAGCTCGCTCCATCTCCGATCTGTCGTGTGTCTCTACGAGCGCGTCCATGCCGAGTCGGTGGGCCTCGGCCATCAGATCCGCCGCAAGCGCGTCCTCGACCATGGCGAGAATCACCAGGATCGCATCGGCGCCGATGGCGCGTGATTCGGCGATCTGCCAGGGGTCGACCATGAAGTCCTTGCGCAGGCAGGGCAGCGCGACCGCGTCCCGGGCGGCGGTCAGATAGGCTTCGGATCCCTGGAAGCTGGGGGCGTCGGTGAGAACCGACAGGCAGGTTGCGCCGCCGGCTTCGTAGGCCCGCGCGATCTCGACCGGCTCGAAGTCTTCCCGGATCAGACCCTTGGACGGGGAGGCCTTCTTCACCTCGGCGATCAGCGCCAGCGCGCCAGGCGAAGTCGCCTCACGAATTCGATCAGCGAAGCCGCGCGGCGGGCTCGCGACCCCGATTCGGGCGTCGAGATCGGCCGACGACGTCTCCCGTCGGCGCGAGGCGACCTCCTGGCGCTTGTAGGCGGCGATGTCGGAGAGAATGTCGGCGCTCATGTCTCGCGCGTGGCCCTGACGAGCAGGTCCAGCGAACGACGCGCCGCCCCGCTGTCGATCGCAGCCGCCGCCCGCTCCACGCCTTCGCGGAGCGTTTCGACCACGTCGGCGACAAGGAAGGCGGCGGCGGCGTTGATCAGGACGATGTCCCGGTAAGGCCCCTTGGCTCCATCAAGCAGTTCGCGAAGCGCCGCCGCATTCTCGGCGGGATCGCCCCCGCGAAGATCCGCAGGCGCGGCGCGCTCGATACCCACGGCTTCGGGCGTGATCCGGAAGAGTCGAATTCCCCCCTCGCGCCATTCGGCGACCTGAGTCGCCCCCGTGGTCGTGATTTCGTCGAGCCCTTCGCCATGGACGACCCAGGCCTTCACGGCCCCAAGAGCGCCAAGCACCCGCGCCAGGGGTTCGACCCATCGCAAATCGTACACGCCCAGCACCTGCCGGCGCGCGCCGGCGGGATTCGAGAGCGGGCCCAGCATGTTGAAGATCGTGCGGAATCCCAGCTGCTCACGTATTGGCGATACGTGACGCATCGCTCCGTGGTGGGCCGGCGCAAAAAGGAAGCAGATGCCCGCCTCGTCCAGCGCCCGGCGCTGGGCCTTCGGTCCGGCCGCTATGTCGACGCCAAGCGCCGTCAGCACGTCCGAGGAGCCGGAGCGCGACGAGATGGCGCGCGTGCCATGCTTGGCGACCTTGAGGCCTCCGCCGGCGGCGACAATAGCGACGGCGGTGGAGATGTTGAAGGTGTGGGCCCCATCGCCCCCGGTCCCACAGACATCGACCACCTCGTAGGGGTGGTCGAGCTGCAGCGCCGCGTGGCGCATCGCCTTCGCGCAGGCGGTGATCTCGCCGATCGTCTCGCCCCGAAGACGCATGGCGGTCACAGCGGCCGCGATCTGCGCCGGCGTGGGTTCTCCGCGCAGGCAGGCGGCGAAGAACGCGTCAGCGTCCTCGCCGACCAGGGTCGCGCCATCGGCCAGGCGGGCGAGCAGGGGCTTGAAGGCGTCCGACATGCTCAGGCCTGTTCGCCGGTTCGCAGACCGACGAGCGTCAGGAAGTTGGCGAGGAGCTTGTGTCCTCCCTCGGTCGCGATGGATTCGGGGTGGAACTGGACGCCGTGAACAGGTCGGCTCTTGTGGCTGAGGCCCATGATCTCGCCATCCTCCGTCCATGCGGTCACTTCAAGGACGTCCGGCAGGCTCTCCGGCTCGACCGCAAGGCTGTGATAGCGCGTTGCGGTGAAACCGTCCGGCAGATCGCGAAAAAGGCCCGCGCCCCGATGGCGCACGGGGCTCGTCTTGCCGTGCATCAGGGTCCTGGCCCGCACGACCTTTCCCCCGAAGGCCTGGCCGATCGCCTGATGGCCGAGACAGACGCCGAGGATGGGAAGCTCGGGAGGGGCCGACTCGATCAGCTCGAGGCAGATGCCCGCCTCGTTGGGCGTGCAGGGGCCCGGGGACAGCAGGACGGCATCCGGACCCATCGCCAGGGCCTCGGCCGTATCCATGACGTCGTTGCGTCGGACCACGGTGCTGGCCCCCAGCTCGTTCAGATAGTGCACGAGGTTGAAGGTGAAGCTGTCGTAATTGTCGACGACGAGGATCATTGGGGATTTCCGTGGCTGAGGAGGGGGCGGGGTCAGGAGAACCGCCACGCCTCCTCTGCGGCGCGCCGCAGGGCGCGGGACTTGTGGAGGGTTTCCTCGTATTCCGCGTCCGGATCGCTGTCGGCGACCACCCCGCCGCCCGCCTGCACGTGCAGGACGCCGTCCTTGATCAGGCCCGTGCGCAGGACGATGCAGGTGTCGACCGATCCGTCCGCGCCAAAATATCCCACGGCGCCGGCGTAGACGACTCCGCGCTTCACCGTCTCGAGCTCGTCGATGATCTGCATGGCGCGGACTTTCGGCGCCCCCGACAGGGTGCCGGCGGGCAGGGCGGCCATAAGGACGTCGACGGGATCCAGTCCCTCTGGGGCGTCTCCCTCGACGTTCGAGACGATGTGCATGACGTGGCTGTAGCGCTCGATGGTGAAGCTCTCGGTCACCCTCACGCGCGGGCGCCTGGGTCCGCTTACGGCCGGGGCGTTCCGCCCTTCGTCGCGCAGCATGGCCACACGACCCACATCGTTGCGGCCCAGGTCGAGCAGCATCAGATGCTCCGCGCGCTCTTTCTCATCGGCGAGCAGCTCGGCCTCGAGGGCGAGGTCCTCTGCAGGGGTGGCGCCGCGGGGGCGAGTCCCGGCGATCGGGCGGATGGTGATCTTCCCCTCGCGCAGGCGCACGAGGATCTCGGGGGACGAGCCGACGAGGGCGAATTCGGGGAAGTTGAGAAAGAACAGGAAGGGCGAGGGATTGGTCCGGCGCAGCGATCGATAGAGCGCGAAGGGGTCCAACTCGAAGGGCATGCGGAACCGGTGGCTCGGCACGACCTGAAAAATGTCGCCCGCACGAATGTAGTCCTTGGCGCGCTCAACGATGTGGCCATAGGCCTCGCGGTTCACCGGCGAGGTGAAGCCCGAGTCCTCCGCCGTGGCGCCGGTCGGCGATCGCGCCGGCAGCGGGTGGCAAAGGGAAGCTTCTACCGCCGAGAGGCGTTTCTGGGCTGCGGCGAAGGCCGTCTCGGCGCTCTCGTGGGAAGGCCGCGCAGTGGTGACCAGGATGATCTCCTGGGCGATGGCGTCGAACACCGCGACGATAGAGGGACGGATGAGGACGCCGTCAGGAAGTCCCAACGGATCCGGATTGATATCCGGCAGCCGTTCGGCAAGCCGCACCATGTCATAGCCCAGGACGCCGAATAGGCCGCCGACCATCGGGGGCAGACCGGCGGGGATGTCCATGCGCGAGTCTGCGACCAGGTCCCTGAGACGATCGAGCGCGTGGCCCTCGAGCGGCGTGAAGGGTCCCACGCCGCCTTCGCCAGCGACAGCCGTCTCGGCCACCTCGCCCCTGCATCTCCACACGAGGTCCGGCAGCATGGCGATGATCGAATAGCGCCCGCGCCAGGCGCCGCCCTCCACCGACTCGAACAGAAACGCGTACGGCTTGCCGTGCGCGATCTTCAGGTAGGCGGAGACGGGTGTCTCCATGTCGTCGATCAGCCGACGCCAGACGAACTGGGGTCGGCCCGCGCGATGCGCCTCGGCGAAGGCGTCGAAACCGTCGTCGCGGGTCACTGCGCCTTGCCGGAGGTTTTGACCGTGGTTCCCGCGACTGTTTTCGGATCGATGCCGATGGATTTGAGCGCCACGTTGCGGTTCCAGCGCGCTCCCGTCTGCCTCATTGAAGCGAGCTTCACCGTATCGAGCAGATCGCGAAGGTAATCCTGGCCCAGGCGGCCGCGTACGACGTCGGTAACAACCGCCACCGTCGCCGGATTGCCCGGCGCTGCGCTCTCGACCTTGCCGATATAGGCGCCGCCGGGCGCCCCGGCGGCGAACGCGTCGCCTGGCTTGACGCTGAAGGCGGCTCCCACGAACTCGCGTCCCATCGACTGGTACTGCTGCGCCTTGATCATCTGCATGCCAGGGATCTTGACGACATGAGAGCCGACGCTTTGAGCGACGGCATCCATCGACTTGCCGCCGCGGATCTGGGCGACGAGCTGGTCCGCCTTCGTCCGGAAGGCGTTGCGGATCTGTTCCAGTTGATAGGCTTGGGTGAGCTGTGGCCGCGCCTCATCCAGCGAGGGGAGGGCGGGCGCCACGACCTTGTCCACGTGTAGCGCGAAGTACTCTCCCGGCCCCGCGTCTTCGACGTCGGTGTCCTCGCCGCCATTGGTAGCGAACGCGGCCTTGGCGATCTTGTCGGTGATCAGCGGAATGGGCTTGCCGTCGAGGCCGACGCCCGAAGCGGTGAAGGGGCCGACGGTCTGCACGGCGACGCCGGCCTTCTGCGCAGCGGCTGGGACCGCGGCGCCGCCCTGGCGCGCGGTGTCGAACGCTTCACTGAGCGCGTAGGCCTTGTCCTGCGCGGCCTTCTGGCGCAGGTCCGCCTCGATCTTCGGACGGGCGCTCTCGAGAGTGGCCGCCTTGGCCGCAGTGATCCTGGTCACCTTCAGGGCCGCGACGCCCAACTCGCCCTGCACGGGCCCCTGCGAGTCGCCGGCTTTCATGGCGAAGGCGGCGGCGGCGAGCTTCTTATCGGCGACTTCCGACTGCTTCTTGTCGGTGTAGATCACCGGATCGGTTCCCATCGATTTTGCGATGGCGGCCGGGTCTTCGCCCTTGCGCAGGCGTTCGGCCGCCTGCGCCCCCTCGGCTTCGGTCTTCACCGGGATCTGGACGATGCTGCGGGTCTCCTGGGTGGAGAGCTCGTTCTTTTGGGCCTCGAAGGCCTTTTCGACCTGCGCCGGATCGATCGTGATCGTGGGGGCGATGGCGGCGGCGGAGAACCGCACCAGCGTCACGGTCCGCATCTCCGGGCGCGTCAGTTGCGCGGCGTGCGCCTTCTCGAAAGCGAGCAGCTGCGGGTCGGTGGGCGTGGCTGGCTGGGGGATGATCGTCGGATTGAGGAAGAAGTAGCTCACGTCCCTGGACTGCAGCGCCGCCACTGCGTTCAGGGCGGCGTAGGCTCTGGGCAACCGGAAGTTGGCCGCTACGGCCATGCCGAAGTGCCGCTCGGCGAGCTCATCGGTGATGTCCGCCTGCACCTGGCGCAACGTCATTCCCTGGGAGGCTAGGAACTGTGTGAACTGCTGGGCGCTGAACTTCCCGGTCACCCGGTCGAAGGCGAGGGGGATCTGCTTGATCTGCGCATCCACGAGGGACGGGGAGGGTATGATGCCGGCGCGGGCGAGCATCTGAGCCTCGGCCTGGTCCATGGCGATCTGCTGGAGGAGCTGCAGGTCGAACCCGTTCTGAACCAGGAAGTCGTTGGTGAAGGTCTGGCTGGATTGCTGCTCCAGGCGCTGCTTCTGCTGCTCGAAAATGCGGGAGAACTCGCGACCGGAGAGCGAGTGAGACCCGGCAGTCACCACCGCATCCGGATTGGCGGCGTTCAGGAGATCGGGCAGCCGGCTCCCCCCGCCCACGCCGAGAACTAGGAATACGAGGATAAGAACGCCCATCAGCGCGATCGCGACGGGGTTGCGGGCGGAGGATCGGAGCGAGCCGGTCATGCGTGGGCCGAGGTTCAGCGCGGCCGCGGATGGCGCCGCCAAGACGCGCGGTATAGTTGAGGCAGCGGACGCGCCGCAAGCAAGGCGCTCCCATCCCCATCGAGTGAAAGGAATCGTCCGTTTCCGTGTCTCACGTTCGCCCTCTGATCGCCGGCAACTGGAAAATGAACGGACTCACCTCCGACGTCGACGCTGCGGCGGATCTGGCCGCCCGACTCGAGGGGCGCGCGCCTGCGTCCAGGGTCGCCCTGTGCCCACCCGCAACCTTGCTGATGGAGATGTCCCGGCGACTCGCCGGGCGTGGACTGGAAATCGGCGCGCAGGACTGCCGCGCGGAAAGCGCGGGCGCCTTCACCGGCGATCTCTCGGCGGAAATGCTTGTCGATGCTGGCGCCCGCCTGGTGATCCTCGGGCACTCCGAGCGCCGGACCTATCACGGGGAGACCGATGCTGATGTCGCAGCCAAGGTGGCGGCCGCGCTCAGGGCAGGATTGGAGCCGATCGTCTGTGTTGGCGAAGACGAAGCGCAACGCGATGCGGGCCGCGCAGTCGAGATCGTGACAGGCCAGGTGCGTGGAAGCCTTCCGGCGACCCTGGCAGGGAGAGCCTTCTGCGTCGCGTATGAACCCGTCTGGGCGATCGGCTCGGGACGCACGCCGACGGTCGACCAGATCTCGGAAGTCCATCAGGCGATCCGGCGGGACCTCGTGGAATTGTTTGGAGACGACGGTCGTTATCCGCCGATCCTGTACGGCGGGTCCGTGAAGCCGCAGAACGCCCGGGAGGTGTTTTCGGCCGACGAAGTAGGAGGCGCGTTGGTCGGCGGCGCTTCGCTCTCGGCGCGCGACTTCGCAGCGATCATTCAGTCCTTCTAGTCAGCCGCGGCGAGGTCGCGTTCTGATCACGCGATCCCCGATTCGGCTCCCTGCGATCTCATAAGCGCAGGCGAATGAGGAAGGCCGGTTTGCCGCGACCTCCGGCCGATGCTAGAGGCCGCGGCTTCGCACCGCGCCCCCTCGCATGCGCGCCACCTCCGTCCTAAGTTCTCCCCATGCTCCTTGGCCTATTGCTGACCCTGAACATCATCGTGTGCTTGGCGCTGATCGGCGTTGTGCTGTTGCAGCGCTCGGAAGGCGGCGCGCTTGGCGGCGGCGGTAACCCGACGGGGTTGATAACAACACGCGGAGCAGGCGACCTGCTCACGCGGACGACGTGGATCCTCTTCAGCGTCTTCCTCATCATCAGCCTCACGCTCACCCTCCTTGGAGGCCGTCAACGCTCGTCCGAGGCGATCCTCAACCGGCTGAAGAACGAGTCGGTGAACCCGAACTCGCTGGCCAAACAGCTTCCGACGCCTGGCCAGAACCCGCCGCCGGTCTCGGCTCCCGCGCCAATTCCAGCGCCCGCGTCAAGCGCGCCCACGGTTCCCCCGACAACGGGTGGTTTCCTACCGCCGCCCAAGCCGGTGGTGAGTGTCCCCGCGCCGACCACGCCCGCCAAGCCCTGACGCGACGGATGCGAACTGACTCGACGCTCGCGCGCGCCCGCGCGAATCAGTTATTCTGAGCGTCCATGGCGCGGTACATCTTCATCACCGGCGGCGTGGTCTCCTCACTTGGAAAAGGGCTCGCCTCCGCCGCTCTCGGCGCGCTGCTGCAGGCGCGCGGCTACAAGGTCCGTCTACGCAAGCTCGACCCCTATCTGAACGTCGACCCGGGGACGATGAGCCCTTACCAGCACGGTGAAGTCTTCGTGACCGATGACGGGGCGGAGACCGACCTCGATCTCGGCCACTACGAGCGGTTCACCGGCGTTTCCGCCACCCGGGCGGACAACATCACCACCGGCCAGATCTACAAGACGATCCTCGAGAAGGAACGCCGCGGCGACTATCTGGGCGCGACTGTCCAGGTCATTCCCCACGTTACCGACGAAATAAAGCGGTTCGTCCTCTCCGATCCGGGCAAAGACGTCGATTTCGTTCTGGTCGAGATCGGCGGCACCGTCGGCGACATCGAAGGCCTGCCGTTCTTCGAAGCGATCCGCCAACTCGGTCAGGAACTCCCGCGTGGCCGGAGTTGCTTCGTCCATCTCACCCTGCTGCCTTTCATCAAGACGGCCGGGGAGATGAAGACCAAGCCGACGCAGCACTCGGTCAAGGAACTGCGATCGATCGGCATCCAGCCGGATGTTCTGCTGTGCCGGTGCGAGCAGCCGATCCCGGCCGAGGAGAAGCGCAAGATCGGCCTGTTCTGCAATGTGCGGCCGACGGCGGTGATCCAGGCGATGGACGCGGCGAACATCTACAGCGTGCCGCTGGACTACCATCGACAAGGCCTCGACGCCGAGGTGCTCGACGTCTTCGGCCTGCGTGATGCTCCTGCGCCGGATCTTTCGCGTTGGGAGCGGATCTCTGAGCGCCTCGAGCAGCCCGACGGCGAGGTCACCATCGCCGTCGTCGGCAAGTACACGGTGCTGAAGGACGCCTACAAATCCCTCAGCGAGGCGCTCGGCCGCGGCGGGGTCGCCAACCGCGTGAAGATCAATTTCGACTGGGTGGAGAGCGAGGCGTTCGAAGGCGACGAGAACGCAGCGGCGACGAGGCTCGAAGGGGTCCACGGCATCCTGGTCCCCGGTGGTTTTGGCGAGCGGGGCGCAGAGGGGAAAATCCGGGCGGCGAAGTTCGCGCGCGAGCGCCTGGTGCCGTATTTCGGGGTTTGCTTCGGAATGCAGATGGCCGTGATCGAGGCCGTGAGGAATGTGGCGGGGATCGCCGACGCCTCCTCGACCGAGTTCGGTGAGACGGCCGACCCGGTGGTCGGCCTGATGACCGAATGGGTGAAGGGCAACGCCCGCGAGGTGCGCACTCAGGGCGACGACCTTGGCGGAACAATGCGGCTTGGCGCCTACGAGGCGCAGCTTGCCCCGGGATCGAAGGTTGCGAAGCTCTATGACTCGCTGACGATCAGCGAGCGCCATCGGCACAGGTACGAGGTGAATATCGCCTATCGCGAGGCGCTTGAGGCGGCTGGCTTGAAGATGACGGGCGTTTCCCCGGACGGGCTGCTTCCCGAAATCGTCGAACGCGAAGACCACCCCTGGTTCGTCGGCGTACAGTTTCACCCCGAGCTGAAGAGCCGGCCATTCGACCCTCACCCCCTGTACGCCAGCTTCATCGCTGCGGCGGTGGAGCAGAGCCGGCTGATGTGAGCGTGGTGGGCGAGGAGGACATTCGTCGCCTCGCCCTGGCGTTACCCGAGGTCGTGGAGAGCGACCATCACGGCATTCCCTCGTTCCGCGTCCGAGGCAAAATCTTCTGTACTATCCGTCCCGGCGGATCGCGGATGATGGTCAAGCTGGATTCCGAGGACCAGCACAACCTGTGCGGCGGGCGGCCTGACGCCGTGGAGCCCGTGCCCGGCTACTGGGGACAGAAGGGATCGACGTTTGTCGATCTCTTGAGGGTCGATAAGGCGCTCGCGGAAATCCTGCTTCGGCTGGCCTATGCCAACGTCGCCCCAAAGAGTCTCGCCGGACGGGTGGGCCCGCCAGCGCCGTGAGGCGAGAGACGGTTACTCGCAGTAGACGCGAACCTTGGCGTCCTTCTCGTCCACATCGATCACGAACTCGCCCAGCTGCTCGATAAGAGCCTCCAGGTTTTCCGGCTTGATCTGCTCGACGTCGAAGGGGATGCCGTTGCGCGCCATCGCAGCATTCACCTTGTCCCTCGCGGCGGGCGGGATGACGGACGCCAGCCGCACGCCCGCCTTCAGGAAATTCATCGGAACCCGAATGTTGACCCGCGTCGGGCTGTTTCGCCCTTCATCATGAGAGTCGACCTCAACCCGCAGGTAGCGGGGTGGCCGGGCGCTGGCCGGGGTCGCCTGAAAGGACGGGCGATCAAGGGCGGCAAGCAACCGCTCGGCCTCCTCGGTGGTGATCTTTCCCTCCGTCAACATGGAGAGGATTCGACGCCGGTCTTCGCTCATCGCACGCTCCTTGAAGGTCAAAAGATTCGCAGGCGCACTCGCGCCCTAGGCGTGTCCACCTCGATCCGGGTTCCCGAGAGGCTGGTCAAAATGGCGCCTATGGCGCCAAGCATCCGGAGGGACCCGACAGCTCGCGCTCGGCGACTGCAAGCCACGAAGGGCGTCAGGATCAGGACGAGCGGCGCCAGAAGGATCAGGAGCGGCGTCAGGGGCAGCCACAGGCTGACCGATACCGGGCGGTCGCGCCACGCGGGTACGACAGCGAGCGATCTGGGTTGGGTGGCGACGAGCGCTCTCATGGTCGACCCTCCAGGGCGGCGATCGCGTCTTCGACGGTGATGTCTCCGCGTTCGAGACGATCCAAGGTGTCGCTTCTTGCCGGGGCTGGGCTGGTCTCGACGAAATCCAGGGACGCGGCGATGCGCGAGATCCGCGCCTTGATCGTCGGGTAGCTGACGCCGAACATCTGCTCCATCGCCTTGATCGAGCCATGGCTTCGAATGAAGGCGGCGACGAACACCTGATCTTCGGCCGAAAGGCGCCCCAGGGGCGGAGGCGAGAACGCGCCCTCGATGGCGATACCGTCATCCAGCCTCACCCGCTCAACTGTGAAGGACTGCCCTCCCGTCAAGCGAGTGAGGGCCTGCCAATCATGAAGTTGAAGGGTCATCCCGGATCCACATTAGAAAACTCAATCTTACAATCATGAAAATCAATCTGATTGTCAATGGCGCCGCGCATGCGCCGGGGCCGGCGCGCCGGCCAAACCGTCGTCGCTCTTGAACACGGCTGCCGTTTGGGGCATAGGCGCGCGCTCATCTCGGCGGCCGCGCGTTCGCCGATCGCCTTTCGCGCAAGATCAGCAGACCCCCCATGGCCGTCCCCAAGAGAAAAGTCTCGCCCTCGCGTCGCAACATGCGTCGCTCGCACCACGCCCTCGAGGCGAACAGCTACATCGAGGACAAGGACACCGGCGAACTGCGTCGGCCGCACCACGTCGACCTGAAGACCGGCATGTACCGCGGCCGGCAGATCCTCTCGCCGAAGGAAGACTGACGTCTATTGCTTGCGCCCTCTCGCCTGCACGGCGAGGCGGCGTTCTTCGACCATCTGCGGCGTGACCTTGGCGTTCGCCGCGCTGGAAACAGCATGTTCGTGGGCCAGGGCGGCCCCGAACGGCAGCCCATAGCCGTCGTCAATCAAGCGTTTGTAGGCCACCAGGGTGTCCGCTGGGATGCTCGCCATGTCGACGGCGAGGTCCAGCGCGACGGACATGAGCGCTTGGGGTTCGACGACGCGGTTGACCAGGCCCCAGGCCAGGGCCGTCTGCGCGTCCAGGAAGTTCCCGGTCAGTGAGAGTTCCTTGGCGCGATAGATCCCGATGATCCTCGAGAGGCGCTGCGACAGTCCCCATCCCGGCAGGATCCCCACGCGCGCGTGAGTGTCGGCGAACCTAGCTGACGTCGAGGCGATCAGGACATCGCAAGCCAGGGCCAGTTCGAATCCCCCGGTGATTGCGACCCCGTTTATCGCGCCGATCACGGGCTTCGGGCAGTCCAGGATTGCCTGGACCGGATTTTCCGCCGCGCTCCTGGCGTTGGCTGCGCCAAGCCCGGCGGGATCGCTGCCGAGTTCCTTGAGATCGAGGCCGGCGGTGAAGGCTCGGCCGGCGCCGGTCAGAATGAGCACCTTCACGGATTTGTCGGCGGAGAGTTCGACGACAGCGTCGTGGAGGCTCGCGCGCAGGGCCCGGGAGAGGGCGTTCATGGCTTCGGGGCGATCCAGCGTCACGACCGCCGTCGCCTCGATCCTATCTACCTTGAGCATGCGCATTCTCCATCGGTCTTCGGCCATAGCCCTGGCGGCGGCCTTTCCCAACCCTTGACCATTCGGCTAAGGCCTCGCCTCGAGCCACTCGCGAGAAGGACGCCCATGACCGAGATCGTCGACATCACTGCGCGCGAGATCCTGGACAGCCGAGGCAACCCCACCGTCGAGGTGGATGTGACGTTGGAAGACGGCTCGTTCGGACGCGCGGCGGTTCCCTCCGGCGCGTCCACGGGCGCGCACGAAGCGGTGGAGCTTCGAGACGGAGACTCCAGCCGCTATGGCGGGAAGGGCGTCCTTCGGGCTGTCGCCGCCGTCAACGGAGAGATCTTCGACGCGCTTTCGGGGATCGACGCCGAGAACCAGCGCGAGATCGACGAGACGATGATCGAAATGGACGGCGAGCCGAACAAGGGTCGGCTCGGCGCCAACGCCATCCTCGGCGTCAGTCTCGCCGTCGCCAAGGCGGCCGCGGTCTCCTCGGGCCTGCCCCTCTACCGCTATGTCGGAGGCGTGTCGGCCCGACTGCTACCGACTCCAATGATGAACATCATCAATGGGGGCGTCCACGCGGACAATCCGATCGACATCCAGGAATTCATGATCCTGCCCACGGGCGCAGAGACCTTCTCTGAGGCGCTGCGGATGGGGGCGGAGATCTTCCACGCCCTGAGGAAGGCGCTGCGCGATGCGGGGCATAACACCAATGTCGGCGATGAGGGCGGCTTCGCCCCGAACCTCGCCAGCGCCGAAGCCGCGCTCGCCTTCATCGTCGAGGCGGGGGGGAAGGCTGGTTACCTGGCCGGCGAGGATTTCCACCTGGCGCTCGATGTCGCTTCGACTGAGTTCTTCAAGGACGGCCGCTACCACCTGGAAGGGGAGGGCAAGACCTTCGACGGGACGCAGCTGACCGCCTACCTGGCTGATCTGGTGGCGCGGTTTCCGATCGTTTCGATCGAAGACGGCTGCGCCGAGGACGATCTGGAAGGCTGGGCTCACATGACCCAAGAGCTGGGCGGCAAGGTGCAACTCGTGGGGGACGATGTCTTCGTGACCAATCCGACGCGGCTCCAGATGGGCATCGAGCGGGGTTTGGCAAACGCGCTCCTGGTGAAAGTGAACCAGATCGGGACGCTCTCCGAGACGCTGGACGCCGTCGATCTTGCGCGCCGGAACGCCTATGGCGCGGTGATGAGCCACCGATCGGGAGAGACCGAGGACTCCACTATCGCGGATCTCGCGGTGGCGACCCAATGTGGACAGATCAAGACCGGTTCTCTCGCGCGCTCTGACCGATTGGCCAAGTACAACCAGCTGTTGCGGATCGAAGGGCAGCTTGGCGAGCAGGCCGTCTATGCCGGGACGAGCGCGATCCGACGCCTCGGGTAGCTTCAGGAGGGAAGGCGCCGGCGAGCGACTCTGGTTAGGGTGGCCTTAACGGCTAGCCGGGCATGCTCGGCGTCGATCAAGCTTTGCTTCGGGTCAAGGGCGCCGCTCGCGTGTACTTCCGTCTCAAACCCTATCTCACGACGGCGGCGCTCGCCTTCCTGATCTTCTTCTTTGCTTTCCATGCGCTTACGGGCGAACGCGGCATCCTGATGTCGCGAACGCGCGACGAGGTGCTGGCCGATCGCCAGGCGGAGTTGAAGCGCCTGCAGGCCGAGCGGGCTAGCCTTGAGACTCGCGCGCATTATTTGCGGGATCAGAGCTTGTCGGCGGACCTGCTGGAAGAGCGTGCCCACGTCCTTCTGGGCTTTGTCGATCCCAAGGACTATGTGATCCGCGAAATCCCAGGGCCCGGCTGAGGCGTTCGTCCCGCCCGTCCCTGGCCGGGACGGTTTGGAGACACGCATGGCGCGACGCGCCGCAAAGACAGCGGACAAGACGACCCCTGCGGAGCAACCTGACAAGGAGCAGCTCCTCGCCTTCTATCGATCCATGCTGCTCATCCGCCGCTTCGAAGAGCGCGCGGGCCAGCTTTATGGGATGGGACTGATCGGAGGCTTCTGCCACCTCTACATCGGCCAGGAGGCCGTGGCGGTGGGGATGCAGTCGGTGAAGGGACCGAAGGATCAGGTCATCACCGGCTACCGGGACCACGGCCACATGCTCGCGGCCGGGATGTCGCCCCGCTCGGTGATGGCTGAACTCACCGGCCGGTTTCCCGGCGCCTCGCATGGCAAGGGCGGGTCGATGCACATGTTCTCCGTGGAGGCCGGATTCTACGGTGGCCACGGTATCGTGGGCGCTCAGGTCAGCCTTGGGACAGGGCTGGCGATGGCCAATCGATACCGCGACGACGGCGCGGTGGCCTTCGTCTACTTCGGCGACGGGGCAGCCAACCAAGGACAGGTCTACGAGAGCTTCAACATGGCCGAGCTCTGGCGGCTGCCGGTCGTCTACATCATCGAGAACAACCAGTACGCCATGGGGACGAGCGTCGAACGCTCATCGTCGGAAACCCATCTGTACCGGCGCGGGGCGAGCTTCAACATACCGGGCGAAGAGGTCGACGGAATGGATGTGTCCGCGGTGCGGCGCGCAGGACTGAAGGCGGCCGAGCACGCACGCGCGGGTAACGGTCCTTATCTGCTGGAGATGAAGACCTATCGATATCGCGGGCACTCGATGAGCGATCCGGGGAAGTATCGCACCCGTGAGGAGATCGACGCCGTCCGCAAGACCCGCGATCCCATCGAGCACCTGCAGGAGCGGCTGGAGGGCCAACGCTGGCTCGACGAGGCTGTCGCCCGCACGATCGACACGGAGGTGAAGGCGATCGTCGCCGACGCCGCCGAGTTCGCGCGCACGGCTCCTGAGCCTGCGCCGGAAGAGTTGTTCACGAACGTGTACGTCGAGGCCCACGCGTGAGCACCGACGTTCTGATGCCCGCCCTGTCTCCGACGATGGAGGAGGGAACCCTCGCCAAGTGGCTTGTGAAGGTTGGCGACGCCGTGAAGAGCGGCGACGTCATCGCCGAGATCGAAACCGACAAGGCCACGATGGAGGTGGAAGCCGTCGACGAGGGCGTGGTGGAGACCCTGCTCGTGCCCGAAGGGTCCGAAGGCGTGAAGGTTAACACCCCGATCGCGCGCCTGAGCGTCGATGGGTCCGCCTCCGCCGCTCCCGCGGCGAGACCGGAACCGCAAGCCGCCGCAGCGGACTCGCCGAGCGTCCAGGCGAAGACGGCGGAGAGCGCTCCGCCTCCCGCCCCCCAGGCGGCGCCGGAACCCGATCCCGAGATTCCTGCGGACGCGAAGCGCGTGAAGATCACCGTTCGCGACGCCCTGCGCGACGCCATGGCCGAGGAGATGCGCCGGGATCCGGACGTCCTTCTGATGGGCGAGGAGGTCGCGCAGTACCAGGGGGCCTACAAGGTGAGTCGCGGGCTGCTCGAGGAGTTCGGGGACCGTCGCGTGATCGATACTCCGATCACGGAACACGGTTTCACCGGCCTCGGCGTGGGAGCGGCGATGGCCGGCCTCAAGCCGATCGTCGAATTCATGACGTTCAATTTCGCCATGCAGGCGATGGACCAGATCATAAATTCGGCCGCCAAGACCCTCTACATGTCCGGCGGCCAGGTCCACTGTCCGGTGGTTTTCCGTGGACCCAACGGGGCGGCGGCTCGAGTCGCGGCGCAGCACAGCCAGGACTACGGCGCCTGGTACGCCTCCGTTCCCGGCCTAAAGGTCGTCGCACCTTACGACGCGGCGGACGCCAAGGGCCTGCTCAAGTCGGCGATCCGGGATCCCAATCCTGTGGTCTTCCTCGAGCACGAGATGCTCTACGGCCATGAGTTCGAGATCCCGGAGATCGAGGACTGGCTGGTTCCCATCGGTCGCGCCAAGGTGAAGCGCGCAGGGAGCAACGTCACGATCGTGGCCTATTCGCGGATGGTCGCCATCGCCCTCGAGGCGGCCGAGGCCTTGGCCGGGGAGGGGATCGAGGCCGAGGTGATCGATCTTCGCACCCTGCGCCCGCTCGACCACGAGACGGTCGTCAGGAGCGTGATGAAGACCAATCGACTGGTCACGGTCGAGGAGGGGTGGGGGCCGATGGGCGTCGGGGCGGAAGTCGCTGCCCGGGTCGTCGAACACGCCTTCGACTATCTTGACGCCCCGCCCTTGAGGGTGTGCCAGGCGGACACGCCCTTGCCCTACGCGGCAAATCTCGAGGCGCTTTCGCTGCCGTCTGCGGCCAAGGTTGTCGAAGCGGCCAAGGCGGTCTGCTACAGATGAGCGGGCCGCTGACCTGGCGAAGCGGCGGCTGTCACTGCGGGGCCGTGAAGTTCGAGGCGGCTCTGCCCGATGAAGTCGAGGCGCAGGACTGCAACTGCTCGATATGCTCGAAGACCGGCTTCATCCACATCATCGTGCCGGAGAATCGTTTCCGCCTTTTGGCTGGGGCTGACGAGCTGATCAGCTACGCCTTCAACACCGGCGTGGCTCGCCATCTCTTCTGCCGCATCTGCGGCGTGAAGAGCTTCTATCGGCCAAGGTCAAATCCCGACGGCTGGTCGGTTAACGCGCGTTGTCTCGACGCGCCTGAGGCCCTTTCCATCACTGTCACGCCGTTCGACGGCCGGGACTGGGAAGCGCATGGGGCGGAGCTGGCGCACCTCTCGAAGGAGCCTTCGTGACCGACGTCCTGATGCCCGCCCTCTCTCCGACGATGGAGGAAGGCACCCTCGCCAAATGGCTGGTGAAGGTTGGCGACGCCGTGAAGAGCGGCGACGTGATCGCGGAGATCGAGACCGACAAGGCCACCATGGAGGTCGAGGCTGTCGACGAGGGCGTGGTCGAGGCTTTGCTGGTCCCCGACGGGACCGAAGGCGTGAAGATCAATACGCCGATCGCCAGGATTTCGGGCGAGGGCGGGGCGGCGGCCCCGTCACCGCAGAAGCCGGAGGTCGTGCCGATTGCCCAGCGCGAGCCCGCTCCGACGGCGGCCGCCCAGGCCTCAGCGCCGTCCGCCCCCGCGCCGACCGCAACAGAAGCGCCGGCGTCAGCGGCGCGCGCCGAGGGCGAACGCCTGGCCGCCTCTCCGCTGGCGCGCCGCGTGGCCAAGATTCGTGGTCTCGATCTGGCGAAGATCGTGGGAAGCGGGCCGCACGGCCGGATCATCCTGCGGGACGTCGAAGCGACGGCTCCAGCAAGCGCCAGGGCGGCGCCGGCTCCCACGCCTGCCCCGGCAGTCGCCGCAGCGCCGGCCCCGCCGCGCCAGGCGCGAAGCATCGAGCAGATGGGAATCGCGCCGGGGTCCTATGATCTCGTGCCGCTTGACGGGATGAAGAAGACCGTCGCGCGACGGATGACGGAGAGCTTCCGCGACGTCCCACACTTCCCCCTGACGATCGACGTGGAGATCGACGCCCTGCTGGCGGCGCGGGCTCAGGTGAACCGCATGCTGGACGAGCGCGGCAAGGTCAGCGTCAACGACATGGTCATCAAGGCCAGCGCCGTCGCCCTGCGCCGCGTCC
>Ga0210396_10001489_pt1 | contig 25241 bp, 29 predicted proteins | sample IncBWH17OmetaG_FD_155466 | JGI IMG/M metagenome (GOLD analysis project Ga0210396, IMG submission 155466) | Forest soil microbial communities from Barre Woods Harvard Forest LTER site, Petersham, Massachusetts, United States - Inc-BW-H-17-O ... | reverse complement strand
GCGGTCCTCAGCCACGATGCCCGCCAGCAACGCCAGGCAAAGCATTGGGGAGGCGAAGATGGTCGCTCGGGATTTTGCCACGACAGTTTATCGGACCTACGACGCCAAGGTGTATCGCATTACCGGCACCATCGCCCAGCGCAGCGCAGCGATAATCACCAAGAGTATGAGAAATGAAATCGGCAGCATCAACCAACCGCTGTAATCATGGAACACTTCACCGGCCTGTTTGGAATGTCCGTAGAGCCATACGGTCGGCAAAATGCGGGCCACGTTACACAAGATCGCGGCAAAGGGACTGGCCAGGAGGATGATAAATCGCACGGAATTACGCAGCGGCAGGGCAAAGCCAAAGAAATAGGAGACCAGGATCAGGGCAAAGACCATGCGCAGCCCGTTGCAGGCTTCGGCGATGTTCACCGCCTGGTCGCCGACCCGCAGCAGGTTACCGGACCGGGTCACGGCGATGCCGACGGCGTTGAGCAGCAGCTCGGAGATGTGCGCTGTCCAGGTTTCCAGCGGCGCTGCCAGCCGCAATCTTAACATCCCCGGCACCGGCACCAGAAAGACCAGCACTGCGAATGCTGGAAAGAAGCGGAACAGTGCGTGCTTTCCGAAAACGGACAATACGCACCCGATTAAAACCAGCACGGCGCCGATGTGCCAGAGCGATTCGAAGTTGTGGTAGAAGCCGAAAACATGGACGGCCCACCCGAGTCCCGCGATGGCAAAGCCAAGGAAGGTTCCGGTGGATTTGCAATAACGGAAGCGGGCCCGCCGGACGTAGATCATCGCCGCCGCCACCAGCGGAACCAGAAAAATGTGGCTGTACTCTTCGTTTTTGCGGGCGATCAGAAAGATGTCGGACCAGGCGTCGATGGTGGCCAGGACAGCCAGCGTGCCCATTGCCGTTGCGGCCACCACGTGCCAGGCAGTCCAGCGGTCGGTGCGCAGGATTCGCCGCGAACGATGCGGCGCCCGCGGGCGTGACATCCAGGAGGTGTCAACCGGCGATAGAACGGTGGCTTCCATGGTAGGCGGCATTGCCAAAGTCAACTTGCGGCGACCGCGTGCCTGCGGCGCCGCGGCGACCGTAATTCCCCGGAACCGGCCATGACCACTCGATCGACCGCGGTCTGGTCGCTCCGCACCACGGCGCCGGGGCAGACGATCGAGCGAACCACGACGGCGCCGCTTTCAACCAGCGCCCCGCCGAGAACCACTGAATCATGCAGCCGCGCCATGGCGCCGACGGTGGCGCCGGCCTCGATGATGGAAAACGTGGGACTCCAATCTTCTGCCAGCGGGTCGGTGGCGGGGTGCTCGCCGGCCCGGCGGTGGTGGAACCGCAACGCCTGCACGTAATCCGACAGCGACCGCACCGGCAGTCCCGTCGGACGCCGGTATTGCACCACCCGCACGTCGTATTTCGTCGAGATCAGCGGCAACGCTTGTTCCTTCATGTCGACAAATCCGCGCGGCGCGATCATCCGCAGCGCCTTGCAGCTCACCAGCATCAAACCGCTGGGCGTGCCGTCGTCGTGGGAGACGACCGCAACATCGGCTTTCTTGCGATGCAACTCCGCCGCGATTCGCGGGAGCGGGTCCAGAAGGACCTGGGCGGCGTTTCCGATCAGCAGGAAATCCTCGTCGTCGTAATCTTCCGCGAGGTCGTGGAGCACCCCGCCGGTCCCGCGATAATCCGACAGGTCGCGCTCGACGCGGAAATCGGCGTAGTGGCGGGCGTCGGCGCTCAGCGGCGCCGGCGCGCTCTGGTTGACCATCACCCGGACCGGCAGGCGTGAAAGGCCGGCCCAGTTAGCCACGTCATGAGCATGGGCGAGCCATTGCGTCAGGATCGAGCCGCGGTTGTCCAGCGGCAAATCGAGAATGGACCGGCCGGTGCTCGAACTCAACTCATTGGCCCGAACCGACCCGCCCAGCAGCACCATCGCGCGCAGCCCCGACAATGCCCGGGCCGGCATCAGCGATGAGTTGATGATCTGCGGTTCGGAGGGGCGAGGCGGGCGGGCAATGGAAACGGGCGGGGCGGGCGATGCCAGAATCGGCGCCGCTGCCCGGGTCTGCCCGTCGCTGGTGATCAGGCGGTATCGCGGCTTGCCGCCGGGGATCATCCCGCGGAGCCGGTCGGTCAGGCCGCGGCTCGTCGATCGCGCCAGCAGCGACGCCGCGAACGGAATTCCGACGACCAGGTAGCGTCGGAACAGACGCTTGGGTTCCTGGCACAGGCGATGCGCCCATTCCATTCCGATGCTCTGCATCCACACCGGCGCCCGGCGGACTCGACCGGCAAGGAAGCTGAAGCTGTTTCCCACACCGATCCACCATGCGTTGGGGAGAATCTCCCGCAATCGCGCGATCAGCTTTTCCTGCTTGGGAGACCCCAGCGCGACGTAGACGATGTCCGGCTTGGCGTCGGACAGCGTCTGAATGATCGTGCTCATCTGCTTGGGATCGTCCTGGAAGCCGTAAGGGGGGAAGTGCGTTCCGGCGACGATCGAGGTCGGATGTTTCTGTTTGAGGGCGATGGCCGCGTCGGCGGCGGTGCCGGGGTCGCCGCCCAAAAGGAACACCGAGCGGCCATTGGCGCCGGCGTTGGCGGTCAGGCTCGAGATCAGGTTGGAGCCGGGAACACGCTCCGGCAGGGGAGTTCCCTGAAGCCGGCTCGCCCAGACCAGCGGCATTCCGTCGGCGACGATCAAGTCGGCCTCGGCGATCAGCGCGCCGAAACTCAGATCATGGCAGTAACGTCGCAGGTGATCCAGGTTCGGTGTGACGACCACGCCCCCGCGCCCGGCTTCGATTTCAGCAAGAATATGGGAAATGACCTGCGCCTCGGTCACCGCATGCAGCTTGACCCCGTTCAAGTCAATGACGGGAAGGGCACGCTGGGCCGCAGGCGCCGATGGCCGGGCCGAACCGGGCAGATCCCGGCGGCGACGCGACGGGCCGCGCGGACCGGGCCGGGTCGCAGGCGCGCCGGCCACCTCGACGGTATCCCAAACTGGCTCGCGGTAGCGAAGATACATAGCGTCCCACTCCGGCCCAACTCAAACCAGCAGCGACCACGGGCCTGTCAGAAGTATCGACTGACCAAAGCCCGCTTCGCCACACTGTTTCAGCGGCTAGAGCATCGCCTTCTTTTAGAATCGACCACCGATTCCGGCTACCGGATAAATCGCTGGTCAATGAAGTAACCCACTAGATGACGCAGGAAATATCACCCCCACTGCCAAAAGATGCAACACAAATAATCTATCTCACCGAACGGCGGGGCTGGCAAATTGCTTGCGCGGTAGGATAATGGACGGACTATAATGATATAAGATGTTTTATGATAATAGCTTATGTCTATACTGCGCGGGTTCGCCGCGGTTTTGGCGACACATCGACGTCAGTGAATAGCTTGTGCCAGGCGTTTGGCCGACCAGTGTGCCGCCTGTTTTTGGTCCAGGCGTCGGGTCGCCGCATGCTTGCCCATTAGCAAACAATGCCACTGAAAACTTCGCAAAAATCTGCGAAAATCCGGGTCGGGGTATTTTGGCGATCGGCCCATCACGCTTTTGAGATAACCCCAAACCATCGCAACTCCGCCGACCACGATCGGCGGTCGCGTCGTCCGGTAGGCGGCGCTGGCCAGCAGATAGAGCAGCCCCGTCCCCATGTAATACTGCCCGATGCCGTGCCGGACCCGTCCCGTCCACCAGCTCTTATGGCTCGTCCCCATGGGCCGTAGATGCTGGAAACGGAGCTGCGGATCGTTCCAGCTTACCGCAATCCAGCCGAGCATGCGGCAGCGATGTCCGTCGATGCCGTCCCACATCAGTTCACGAACAAAGCCCCCGATCTGATGAAAGCATTCGACGCGATAGAACTTGATCATGCCGACCGAGTTTTCGTCCCCGCACATTTCGCTGATGTGCCGTCCGCCGCGCCCGGCAAACCAGGGTTTGCCGCTGGCCGTGCCGATCCGCGGGTTCTGCTCCATCCTCTCCATCAGCACCTCGAAATAGCGGGGAGGCAGGTCCAGATCGAGATCCAGCTTACAGACGTAATCGAAATCGTCGGGATTGATGGATCCGAAACCCTCATAAAACGCGTCGATGACTCCGCCGCCCAACTTGCGAAAGCCGCGGTCGGATCGTCGGATGATCTTGAGGTAGGGCAGTTTTGCCGCATATTCGGCCAGAATCTGCGGCGTCTGATCTGTCGAGCCGTCGTCCACGACGATCCACAGGGCGGGCGGCACGGTCTGGTTCGCCACGCTCTCCAGTGTGCGCCGAGCAAATTCCTGCTCGTCCCGGCACGGGGTAATGAGCACGTAGCGGCGTGACGCCGTGTCCACTGTCGCGGTGTCCACCGTCATGGTCAACTTGTCGTCGATCTTCTGCAACATTCCATTATTGCCCACTAACAGTCCAGATTCACCGCTCCCGCCAAGCTGGGAGGGCGAGGCTCCTGCCGAGCCGAAATCATGGCGGCCGCAAGGCCCGGCTCGGCAGGAGCCTCGCCCTCCCGACCTGCGGTGAACATTATCTCGCGCGGCTCGATCACACGGGCCGGTATGCCGACCGCCGTCGCGCCCGCGGGAACATCCTCGATCACGACGCTCATCGCCCCTATGGTGGCGCCGCTGCCGATCCGCACGCCGCCCAGGACCTGGGCATACGCGCCCAGTTCCACATCATCGTCCAGCACCGGGACCGGACCGTCCTGCCGGCGATTTCCGATCGTTACGCCCTGTCGCAACGTGCAGTTGGCGCCGATCTTCACATCCTTATGTACGAAGATGTTGCCGAAATGGTAAATCCTCAAACCGGGACCGATTTCGACGGTTTTGGGAATGCTGATGCCGGTTAACGTTTCGGTCAATCGGAAGCTGAGCCAGTAGAACCGGTCGCCCAGCCACCGAAACAGGCCCGGCTTTCGGCGATCGTTGCGGCGGCCAAACCGATAGACCCACACCGCCCACGCCGACTGCTCCCTGAGCAGAGGGCGGGGGCCGTAGCGGCGCAAATCGGCTTGCCAGTCCGGATCGGACATCTTTCCCCTTCAAGGTCCTGTGAGCGGCACCGCGGGCGTGGGCCGCTGCTTGTACTCGATCAGTCGTGCGTGCCGTCCGTCGCGCCGGTCGCGGCGAGATTGCATCTCGCCGACCAGATTCGCCCATTTACTCACCATCGTCAGAATCCCGTACGCGATTGCATCCGAAAATGTCGCAGTTCGCCGCCGGGTTTTGAGGGCGATTCGGAGCATTTGCGCCGGCCAGATTACCACGATCAAAGACCCTGCGAGCGCGGCCCATTTCCATCCCCCGGTCGCCCAACCGATCAGGAATGCAACGACGATCATCAAAACCCAGCCGATCGTCCAGATGCGGGCGCTGCGGACCTGAGCGGTGAAGGGATCGTGCGCGCCGGTAGCAGGTACGCTCCGCGTGCCGTCAGCCACGGCACGCGGAGCGTGCCTGCTACTGGGGCCGAATCGACTAGCCACGTCCGCCGCCCCGTAGCCTCCGCGCACCGCCCGCCGCCACCATTGCGAAAAACGCCACATTGCCGAATCGTGAACTGTCATCTCGGCATCGAGGCGCAGGATTTTCCAGCCACGCTCCCGCAGCCGCTGACAAAGCTCCGGCTCTTCACCCGCGACGACAGACGGATCGAACCCGCCGACGGCGGCAAACGCCTCCACCCGCATCATTGCATCGCCGCCGCTACTCAAAGCGTCCCCGATCGGCGTGTCCCATTCCAGGTCGGCCATGCGGTTGTATACCGACTTTCCGGGAAACCGCTCGCGCCGGCGGCCGCACACGACCGCCGCGTCCGGACGCGCGTCCAGCTCGTTCCGCGCCCGCTGAATCCACCCGTCGACGATCTCGCAATCCCCGTCCACGAACTGAACGAATTCCGTGCCCGCCTCCATCCGCTCAAACCCGGCGTTCCGCGCTCTGGCAGCGGAGAAGGGGAGCGACATATCCAACTCGACCACTTCCGCCCCCATCGATCGCGCCATCTCGGCGCTTCCATCCGTCGAGCGCGAATCCACGTAGACAACCTGATGCCCGTACCCCAGCGCCGACTGAAGACAGCGTCGCAGCCGCTCCCCCTCGTTCCGTCCGATCGCGATGATGCCGATGTCACTCATCTGGGTTTCACTTGACACGGGTTTTCAACCCGTGCTGGCGGTGCTCAACTCAAGGCAACATGCAATTCTCAAATCATTGGCGCCATCAAGCCGCCAGCACGGGTTACAAACCCGTGTCACAGCGGTGGCGTCACAGGGTCCGCACCACTTTCGCCGGCACGCCAACCGCCACCGAATTAGGCGGAATATCGTTGATGACCACGGCGTTGGCGCCGATGACGCTGTCGTGTCCGACGGTGACCGCGCCCACGATCACCACGCCGCAGCCGATGTCGGCGCGATCTTCAATGACCGGGAGCAAATGCACCTGGTTTCGCCGCGCGATCCCGAAAGTCGTGTTCTGGCGGATTTGCACGTCGTCGCCGATCCGCGCCGCGTGCAGGATCATGCCGCTGTGATGCCAGAGGCGCACCCTCCGGCCCAGGATCACCGTGTACGGTAGCGAAATCCCGCAGGTCCATTCGACCCATCTCTCCAGAAAGCGGTAGAGCAGCGTGCAGGGCGTCCGCAGCGGCTTGGGCAAACCCATCCGCCAGTTGCCAAAGCGGTGCGTCGCCACCGCCCAGAATCCCTGTTCCAGCAACTTCCAGTCGTGCGTCTGCAAATCTTCGCGGAGGATCGACCAGAGACTCATTCCCGCCGGAATCAGATTGCGATCCCCATGGTTCCGCAGGTTGAGCGCTGGGGCGGGGGGCGAAGCTGGAGCGGCCTGGGTCGTCATCTCAGAAGCAAATTGTACCGCAAAAAATCGGTCAAAAGGTGGGCCGGATCGTTATCCGGCCTGCGAAAAACCGCCCGGCGGAAGCGCCACAGGGCGAATCCCGCCGCCCATAACATATCGGCCGCCAGCGTCCGCGCCCGCCCATAATGCATCAGGAAAAACCGCCGCCGCGAGGCGAACCAGTAGCCCGGCCGCCGCATCCGCGCCCGCGAAGCGTCGGTGACCCCCGAGCTCCTTCCCACCAGGTGTACCACCCGCGCCTCCGGGACGTACCAGCACGTCCAGCCGGCCTTTCTGGCCCGCAGACAGAAATCGACCTCCTCGAAATACATGAAGTAATGCTCGTCGAGCAAACCGACTGCGTCGAAAACCTCCCTGCGGACGATCATGCTCGCTCCCGCGACCCAGTCCACTTCGCAAGCTTCCCGCGGAACCGGCATCGGAACCAGGTATCTTCGCAGAAGCGATGAGACCAGCCCGATCCGCGCCCCCGATTCCAGTTCGCTGAGCACGCTTGGAAATCGAAACGCGGATTGGTGCGGCGTCTCGTCCAGCTCTTCCAGGCGGCTGCCGGCGATCCCCACATCCGGATGGGAGTCCATGAAATCCAGCAGTGAACCCACCGCACCGGCGCGGGCGAGGGTGTCGGGATTCAACAGCAGGACGTACTGCGGCCCGTCCGGCGCACGAAGGGCGGGCCGGATGGCGGCGTTGTTGGCGAAAGCGAAGCCGCCATTCTGATCCAGCGCCAGCAGCGAGACCCATCGGCCCCAGCCGTTTTCCATGATTGCCGAGGCGATCTTTTGGGCCGAACCATCCTGCGAATCGCCGTCGACAACAACGGCACGATTATTTCGGACCTGTTCGCGCAACGACCGCAGGCAGTCGATCGTCAGATCGGCGGTGCGGTAATTCACGATCACGATCAGCAGTTTCATCCGAACAGTTGGCCCGGCGTGATACATTTGAAACGGAATGGAACGTTTTCGCGCAATTCGCCGCTGCAAACCACGAAAAACGTTCCATTCTGTTCCAAACGTTTCACGTGTGCCGGCTACCTTCCCTTAATCATGTCCTTCAAGCCGACGTAAGCGCCGCGGAGCGACCGGGAGATTTTTTCCGCCGGCATGAGGACTTTCCCCTTGAGCATTTCTGCCGGGCGGGCGCGGAAGAGCGTGCTGTGGTGCTCGCCGGTGAACCAGGGCGGGGCGGCTTTGGTGTAGTAGTACGCCGCGAACGATTTGCGGCTCTCGCCTTCCGGGCATTTCACCGCGTTCACTCCGTGCCAGCTCTGGTCGTTGGTCTCGAACAGCACGCAACGGTTGAACTGCGGGGCGAATGAATGTTCCAGCTCCGTCACGTCCGAGTTCCACAGCTCGAATTCCCCGCCCCAGTCGCTCTGCCAGTCCTTGTTGAAGTAGACCAGGATGTTGAGCCGCCGGTAGAGCCGGCGCTCCGGGATGTAGTCGAAGTCCAGATGAACATCCAGGTGCCCGCGCGGCCCGGTTTCGTGGATGCCGCCGCCCACGAGCTGCTCGTCGGCCAGAAGATCGGGCGTGCCGGTGACGTACTCCATTATCTTGAGGAACGGGGCGGAATTCAGCTCGTGGTTCAGGATCGAGATCGGCTCGGGAAACTTGCTGGAATCAGTGATCTGCACTTTCCCCTTCTCGTTCACCGCTGAAAACAGCCGGCCGGCCTTCATCGCCTCGTCAAACGAGGGAAACGCGCGATACGCCTGCTCGGCAAAATCGGCTTCGAGAAAACTGTCGATGCAGAACCACGGGACGGGCCGGGCGGATTGGTACTTCTGCCTCAGCGCGTCACGATCGAACGGGCGTATGTACATAAGGGATGTCCGTGATGGAGGAAACGAGCGGCGTGGGGCGAACCTCGAATCCGCGACCCGCAGGCTTGGCCGCGAAGGTCTTTTTGGCGACGAAGCTCATGCTCGCCACCGCGCCTACGGCCAGGGAAGCCACCGGGTTGAACGTCGCGTTGAAGAGACTGTCGATCATGTAGAGGATGGTGATGACGGCAAGCGCCACCGGCGCCGCGCACGCCGGGTCGGTCCAATAGCGCGTGGGGACATTGCGCCAGAGCATGTACGCCGAGCCCAGGACCATTACGACCAGCGATCCCAGCCCCACGATCCCGTGCTCGCCGAGAATGATGAGCCACAGCCCGTCGTTGATGGTCGTGTCGTGACCTTCGGAGTCGAAGACGTGCGACCGCCCCCAGCCGGCCCACCCGAACCACGGCTGCTCCAGCGCCCGGGCCGCCAGCGGGTCCTCGTTTTGTAGCCGGAACGCAAGCGAGCGGCCCCGCTCTTCTGAGATCATTCCCGCATATTCGACCATCTTCTGCCCGCTCCACTCCCCGCTCGAGCGGACGATCATATAAGTCGGTGCGGCCAGCAGAAGCAGCAGCACCGGCACCTTGGTTCGCGGGAAGCGAAGCATTGTCAAAACGCCGATGCCGGCCATCATCAGAGTCACGCCGCCCAGGGCCTTGCAGAAGACGGTCGTCACGACCAGCGCCATCGCAATCGCCCCCATCGGCATGCCCAGCAGCTTTTTGGGGGATTCCGTCATCCAGGCCCAATAGGCGAGGACCGCCGTCACGCCCATGAACATTGTGACCGTCAGCCCGTCGGCGAGGAAAACGTTGGGGCGGAAGCCAAAGATTGCCGAATCACGGCGGAAGCTGATGAACAGCCACCCGTAAATCTGCGAGTGGAGCTGCGGGCTCATTCGGATTTCCCACCAGCAGAGCGGCACGTATGCCAGCCCGCCGAGAATGATTCCCACAGCCAGCTCGCGTGCGGCTTCCCAATCGGTGAAGTATGCCCGGCCAACCCAGTAGGCCAGGCCCCACTTGGTAACGACCGTCATGCTCATCGCCAGGCCATCCATGATGGTAAGGCCGTTGGTCAGGGAGGACACGATGGGCGTGAGACAAAGAATCAGCCAAGCGAGGTCGATCAGCCGCGGCCGCACTGCAAAAAGGCGTCCGCCGTCGAGTAGCAGCGATCCCAGGATCACACCGACTTCGGTCAGCGTAACCTTGTTCACGTCCGGGATCGTCGGGAAGTGCCAGTTGAGATCGGGGAGGAACAGGTATCCGACGACGAACGCCGCGATCACCGCCCGCCGCGGTGGAATCAGCGCGAACAAAGCCACAATGATCGGAATCCACGCGCAGATCACGCTGAATGCGACGATGTTGTACGAACCGTTCATGCAGTGATTCTCAAAGCCCTCTGGCCAGCACGCCCTGGTAAAACTCAAGCGTCTGACGAGCGACAACTACTGGTGCGTAGCGCTGCTCGGCGTCGATTGCCGCCTGCCGGCCCAGCTCGGCGGCCCGGGCCGGATTATTCAGCAGCCACAGCACCTTTTCCGCTAGATCATCGGCATCGCCGGGCTTTGCAACCAGCCCATTACGGCCGTCCTGCACCAACTCCAAAAGCGCACCCGCACCTGCGGCGACCACCGGACTCCCGGCCATCATCGCCTCGGCGGCGGCAATCCCGAATGTTTCATACCTTGAAGGCACGATCGTGACCAACGTCTGTTTCCGCAATTTGGCCGCTTTTGAGCCCGGCAAAAAGCCGTGATACGTCACATTTTCGCGCGCCGCCGGCGGTAGATTCTGCTCTAAATACTGAGAGAAGCTGAACGTATGTCGCGAATCGTCGACGCAGCCCCGGTCTGGCCCCACGAAATCTAAAAGCGCATCGGGAACCTGCTTCACGATCCTGCCAATCGCGTCCAAAGCCAGATCGCCCCCCTTGTGGCGGTCGAAACGTCCGATAAACGCGATTCGCTTCGGATCACATCCGGCGAGGTTCCAACGATCGCTCGCCGGAACCACGGTCACAGGATTCGGAATCAACGCGGAATTCTCCAGCGGCAATCCGAAATGCTTGCGCGCTTCATCGAGCACGCTCGCCGACGGTGCCGAGACGGCAGCCGCCGCGGCAAGCCCGGCGCCCTCCGCCCGATCCCGCTTGCGAAATTCGGCATCCTCGATCGCGCCGTTGGCAGCTCCGTTGAGAAACCACGGCCCATGCAGCCGCACCACGATCGGCGCCGGGCATTTGGAAGCCAGCAGCGCCGCCCAGCCGTACGATTCTTCCATCTCCAGCAGATCCAGACCGCCCTCGCGATGCAACCCGCGAACCGACTCCGCCAGCGCCTGGCAAAACGCTTTCTGCGGCCAACTTTCTGGATCGAGTTTTCGACGCACGCGAAAGTAGAACGACGACGTGTCAGGTTCGACGATGCGAACGGATGGGTCATCGATCAGCGCCATCGGCCGCGACGTCAGCACGTGACACCGCGCGCCCAGGTCGCGCAGCCCCTGAACGATCGTACCCGTATAGGATGCGATGCCGTTGGCGATCGCTTCCGGCGGCCAGCCGGGGCTGACAAAAGCAACCGAAAGCGGACCGGATGGTGGGGCGGAACGTGCGGCCATCGATGCTCATCTGCCGCGAAGCGCGCAGTACATCAGTCTCCACGATTCCTTGTCCATCGGCGTGATTCGCACGGCGCGAAACGCGTATTTGCGGGCGGTCTTTACGTTGCCGCCGATCAGCGCCCACCAGCCCCACACCCGGTCGCGCGCGCCCGGCTCCCCCAGCGACCGATCGTCGCCCGCCTGCCGCTTCTGCGTATCCGCCGCCGGCGCGATTCCGCGGCGCTGATAAACCTCGCCGTACAGCGCCGGCCGGATCGCGTCCTGATCCGCCTCGCGCGTATGACAAACGCTACCCGTGTGCAGCCGGTAGCGCACAAGCACGTCCGGCAAGCTCGCCAGCTTGCCGACTTCCGCCAGCCGCAAAAACAGGTCCAAATCCTCCAGCCACTGGTATTTCGTGCGATACTGCCCGACCGCGTCCACCGCCGATTTTCGCATTATGACCGTCGGATGCACCAGCGGCCAGCGGTGATTCAGATGCGCCCAGTCGATCCGCTCGTGGGTGAATTCCGTGTCGCGCTTCGGACACAGATCAGCCCCCTCCGGATCGATCAGCATCACCTGCGAGCCAACCAGCACGTGATCGGGATGTGCGTTCAAAAACTCGACTTGCTTCTCAAAGCGCTGGGGAAGCGAGATATCGTCCGCATCCATCCGCGCAATCAACTCGCCGCCCGCCGCCCGCAGCCCGTCATTCAGCGCCCCGACGATCCCCGTATTTGCCCGGCTGATGATCCGCACCCGCGGGTCGCGCCCTTCATATTCGCGTAGAATCCCCAGCGACGAATCGCACGAGCCGTCATCGACCGCGATCAATTCAAAATCGCCAAACCCCTGCCCCAGCACGCTCTCCACCGCAGCGCGCAAATACCGCTCCGCGTTATAAACCGGCATCACGACTGAAACGAGAGGAGAACTCAAGCGGCTGTCTTTTTGTTGTGACACAGCCGCCCTCGGCTGTGTTCCGCCCAAGGCGGAAGGGCTGCTACAAAATGCTTCGACCTTCGGTCGAACACACCCGAGGGCGGGTGTGCCACATGCATCATTCTGCGTCTGATTCTCTTCATTCAGCAATCAGCATTCAGCAATCAGCAATGCTTCAGTACCCCCGCATGGCACAGTAAATCAATTTCCACGCCTCGGCGGAAAGCCGGTTGTGCGGCAGGGCGTACTTCGCATGCTTCCGCGCCTGCTTCACGTCGCGGTCGCGGATCGCCTTCCACGCCGCGTCGCGATGCTGCGCCCACTTGCGCAAACGGTGAAACTCCGCGACTTCCTTCTGCTCGGCCGGCGAAAGGTAATGCCGGTAGTGGGCCCGCACGACGTCGAAATCCGCCTCGAATTTCTCCCACACTGAAACCGTTTTAGACGACTCGTGCAGCCGGTATCCGCCCATGCGCCGCCGAAGCATGTGCGGCTTAACCTTTGCGACAAACCACAATCGCATCCAGAACTCGTAATCGAAGGCGTAGTGCATGTCCTCCCAGAACGGCCCCAGCTCGCGGAACAGCCGGGCCGACCAGTGGGTTCCCTGCTGGCAGACAGGGTTGTAGAGGTGCCAGTCGACGCCGTTGTACATGGGCCGCGGAAGCTGCGGCCACTCGCCGCCGTCGGGCTCGAGATACATCACCCAGCCCGTGATCCACTCGTGCCCGGCCTCAAACGCCTTGCCCGCGGCCATGAGCGATCCGGGCGCAAACGTATCGTCACTGTTGATATACGCCAGCAGGTCGCCGGTCGCCCGAGCGAAGCCTTTGTTGATGGCGTTGCTCTGCCCCTTGTCCTTCTCGCTGACCCACCAGGCCAGCCGGTCCTGGTAGCGCTTGATGATCTCGACCGAGTTATCGGAACTGCCGCCGTCGCAGACGATGTATTCCAGGTTCGGATAATTCTGGTCGAGCACCGAGCGCAGTGTCGCTTCCAGGAACTGACCCTGGTTGAAGCTGGGAGTGACGACGGTGATTCGCGGAAGCGACATAGCTCAACCCATTTATCGGCAATCCCAAACGAGGGACAAAGGGACTGAGGGACAAAGGGACAAAGTGAAGTGCGCAGACTCACTTGGTTCGCGACGGACGCGCCCCTTGTCCCTCTGTCCCTTCGTCCCTTCCCGCATTTCTACAATCTCGCATCCACCAACTCTCTTAGATCATTGATCACCGCATCTGGCCGATCCTCATCCGGCAGCGCCGATGCATCCTCTCGTCGCGTGATTCCCGTCAGCGTCAGAATCGTCCGCATCCCGACTTTTCTGGCTCCCGCAATATCACTCTCCAGATTATCTCCGACCAGCACACAGCGTCCCGGCTCAACGTGCAGCCGCCGGCATAGCTCGTGGAAAAATAGCGGCTCGGGCTTGCCGCAATAGACCGGCTCGACCGACGCCGCGTAGGCCAGCATCGCCGCCATTGCCCCGACGCCGAATTCCAACCCCCGCGGGCTGGGATAAATGCGATCGGCGCAGATCGCAACGAGCTGCGCGCCTTTGCGCAGATGCAGCATCGCGATGCGTCTTCGTTCATCGCTGGCGAACGCGTTGAGCGGCACGCCGCAGATGACCGCATCGCACGGCTCGTCCTCCCGCTCCACCCACCGCACTTTCCCCTCGAGCATCTCGTGAATGCCCTCGGTGGAGAGATTGAACACAGCCGGCATCCCGTCCCGCGGTCCGAATTTCTCCAGCACATAATCCGCGGTCGCCGCCGCGGCGGTATAAATGTGGCTCGGATCCACCTCGACGCCCATTCGTTTCAAGCGAGCCGAAACCCGCTGCGGGCTGCTGGTGCTGTTGGTCAGGCAGGCGTATTTCCGCCCGTGCCCCTGGAGCCGCCGGATCAATTCCACCGCCCCCGGCAGCGCATGCTCCTCATGGTAAACCGTCCCGTCCAGGTCCAGCAGGACCGCCTCGTATTTGCTCAGGTCCGTCGCCACGCCGGGGAGTGTAGGGACCGGCCGACGCGATTTGAAGCCGGTTGCGAATCGTGAAAAACGTTCGGTCTCGTCCAGAAGCGCCAACCCTCGCTTCGATATCGCCAATGTCTCCACTTCTCGACTGTTCTCCTGATCCACTGCTCTTGCTCGCCAAGCGAGCGGGGCCCATGGCTCATGTGGCGCACCCAAAAAACCGCACCAAACCGCGCCATTTATCAAATACTTGCACGCCAAACTGCGCCACTTATCAAATACTTGCACAAGTCAACCACTCGACTTCTCTCCTATCCTGAACGTCTCGCGCGGCACTTGCCGACGAGGTGCTCGAATAGGCCGGATCATCCGCGCCCGGACTGTGAAATCAAAGTGCGGCGGCTAGAATTAGAATTGTGGGAGGCGGTTCGGGATGCGGCGATTCAAGTGGATCGACTGGAACCTCCGGAAGATCGATGCACACGGACTCTCTGCAGAGGAGGTCGAAGCGTCGTTTGACAACGTTTTCGGTCAAAGGGAGCGCCAGGAGGGTTCCTTTCAGATGTTCGCCGCCACGCCTTCGGGCCACCGCATATGGGTGATATGGCGGTATGACCGCGAAGACGATGAGGTTCCTGACGTGATGGACGATCTCGATGATCCGCCCATTTTTGTGATCACCGCCTATTGAAAGGACATGGTAATGATCCCTGCCGATGCAGACCAACGAAGTTCCAAGCGTCGGGCACGCGATGAAGAAATCGCCGCGGAACCGGCATTGCCACCGCTGGAGCTGCCGCCCGACGCGGTTGCGGGTCCGATGGAGGCATACCTTCGAAGACCGCGGCGACGCCCCGTTGCTCTCTCGGGTGTTGTCGAAAACGGTGTCGTGCGCCTTCTCGATCCAGACGTGAAACTGCCGGAGCGCTCTCGGGTCATTGTTGTGGCTGAGAGTGCGTGATGCGATTTACAGACCATGGCTTGGGAATCGCGACCTTGAAGTCCTGCACGGTACGTGCGGATCCGGCTCGAAGCGTCCTAATCCAGGGCGACTTGCCCCCGTCCCTCAGCACCGCCCGCCCTCCGGCGCTTCCACGACAACCAGGAACGTCAGCCGGTCCGAATCGGTATCCAGCAGCGCCACCGTCTTCTCCCTGGCCCGGTGCAGCGCCCCCGGATTAATGCACCGTACTTTCCCAATGCGGTGGTCCAGCTTCACGTGCGTGTGCCCCTGCAACAGATAATCGTGCCGCTGCTCGGCCAGAATCCGCTGCCTGGTCCGCTCGTCATCCCCATGCAGCACGACGAACGTCTTTCCCCCCAGTTCAAGCTCCCCCACGTTTCCCAGGCACCGGATCCCCAACTGCTCGGCATACCGCTGCAATCCCCGCCGGTCAAAATCATTGTTCCCCCATACAAACGCGGACGGGATGCCCGCCAGTTGATCCAGGATCGGATCCGACCCCACGTCGCCGCAATGAATGAGAAACTCCGCGCCGTTGGCCGTCAGCGTCTTCACCGCCGCCGCCGTCGCGTCGACTCGATCGTGCGTGTCGCTGAGAATTCCGACGATCATGATCCGTGCCGGGATCATAGCCGCCCGAACCGCCCACGGCCGCAAACACGTGACCTTGCCCCGGGGGAGAAGAGCTGTTGCCAAGGTTCAGCCATGGCCGCCGGGCATGAGGGCATGTGGCTCAGAGATCGCGGCGTCAGTCTCGCCGGAAGCTGTCCACGCAGGCCTGGAGCTGCGCGCTGACAGACGGCCACTCCTGCTCTGTCGCCGTGGCGGTCGCGAAAAGCACTTGCCCGTCTTTCACGACCGCCTTGGCGTAGAAGTGCAACGGCCGGTTTTGCAGCCGGCCGGCGTACTCAAACACGACGGCGTCCTGGCCCAGCTTCTGAAACTTTGTCACCCTCAACCCCGCCTGCTGAAATCCGCCTTTGCTGGCGGCGATGTAGTCGTCGATCGAGCCGGGTGATGCTTGCGTGATGACGTTGACGTTCGGCGCAAAGCCGCCGCTGGCTGGAAGGGACATGGTCAATAATATGGAGTTCGTCCCCTCCGCTGCCGGTGCTTCCAGCGGCGCGATCGAGAACCGGTGCAGCGGAAAGTGCAGCATTTCCTGGGCCCCCGCGCCGATCAACAGGCACAAGCCGCAAAGACCGGCCAAGGCCAACCCAATCCGTTTCATGGCAGCTCCTGTAAAGGGATACATGCGTATCCATCCAATGGTTGTTCGCGTGGTGAACGGCAATCTAAGCTGAACGACCATCGTCGCCAACGGTCAATCCGCATTCGGTGCTGCGCCCAATATCTTACCGGTCTCCAAAAGTGATTTCGCAACGGCCGTGATACGATTCGCCCATGCCGCAAGCGCCTGAGCTCCACCGCGAAGCACGTTTCTGCCCCGACTGCGGTTACAATCTCCACGGCATTTCCAGCGATCGCTGCCCCGAATGCGGCCTTGATCTGCGTGGTCTCACCGGTGCGTCGATTCCCTGGGAGAGCCGCCGCCATATCGGACGAATGAAGGCATTTTATCGCACCTGCATGCTCGCCGCGTTTCGGCCAAAGCAGTTAGCTATCGCGGCGTTCGGGCCAGTCGACATCCATGCGGCAAAACGGTTCCATTGGCTCATTCTCACGATCGCGACGCTGGCGTTTGCGGGCGCACTCGCGCTCGATCTCTGGCAACGCGGCGTCGAATCGCTCGATCTGGTCGACACGAACATGAGGACGCCAATCGACGCCAGGTGGGAAGCAACGGTCCTCTGGTCCGCCGGGGCAACGCTGGCGCCCGTCCTGCCAGTCGGCGCCGCGCTTACGCTGGTGCTTGGCTCATGGTTCCCAAGGCTGTGGGCCGGCGTCCTGCCGTCTATCCGCCGGCAACGCGCCAGCGCTCTACTGTGCTATTGCAGCGCGCCGCTGGCGCTATCGCCGATATGCGCCGCTCTTTGCGCTGGACAGAATCTCTGGGGACGGGACGAACAGCTTACCAGCCAATACCCCGGCCCGATGTTGCTGCTCGACATACTTGCCGTTGCCAGCACGGGATTGATGGCGGCCCTTTGGTGGTGGAGCGCCGCTCGTGTGCTGGCTGTCACGACACACGCCGGACCCGGGCGATCGATCGCCATGGCGGCGACCATTCCGATCGGATGGCTTGTCGCGGCGGTGATCGGCCTGATCCTCCTGCCCTGCCTTGTCGGGCTCGCGTGGATCGCGATCGACAGCCTGCGATAGGCGATTCTCAGTTGCTCCCGGCCGGTTGCGTGCCCGGCGTCGGCGGAAGCGAGAGGTCGCGCCATTGTGTTCCGACATCGACCTCCCACCCAAACTGCCAGTCGGCCGGCGGCGGCGTCGGGGTCGGCCGTTCAGGGCTGATGTATCCCAGCAGCCGACGCTCGTGCCCATTTGCGTTCACGGTGACGAACTGGAGCGGCGTGCCGCTGGCTGAAAAGGGATCGACCGGAACCGCCGGTAGATATTCGGGAACCAGTTCGTCCAGACTCGCTGGCCATCGCCCGTGAACCGCAAGATACAGGTGGATCGCCAGATCGGCGGCGACGAGACGCCGGTCGGCCACCATTTGAAAATCGATTTGGACTCGGGCATATCCGTACCCGTACGTGTCACTGATCAACCTGGAATAGCGCGGCGCAGTTCCCGGCGCGATACGCCAAGACTGTCGGGCGCGGGAAAACTGAGCAGCGGGATCGGCACTCAAGATAACCGCCAGCGCGGCCGGCCAGTTCTGCTTCTCCATCGCCACCAGGTGAAGTTGCTCTTCGTCCAGCACTCGGGCAATCTCCAGATCGGCCATGGGGCGCAACACAGACAGGTTGTTCCGCTCTGCACCAAGTGTCTGGTAGTTGGACTCTCGTTCCAGCAGGAGCGAGGCCCTGGCGCGCTCGTGGAACGTCCGCTCATCGAGCAATTCCGCGATCAGCTTTTGAATTACCTCACGCCCGGCAGGTCGGGCTGTCGGAGAGTGGGTTGCCGATTCATCGCCGGTCCGCATTCCGGCAGCGATGACTTGCAGCCTCTCGTTTGCAAGAGACTCGATGCCGCCTGCGACGAGCTCATTGATGGAACTTGACAGGCTGTCTACGCAGCGCGCGAGATTTCGAAGGTCAACAATTCGCTCGATCGCTTCCGCGTCATCGCCGTGCAAATCAGAGTAGAGTACCGCATCTCCCAGGACCATGGCCAGTTCACGGGCACGAACAAGGTCCGTAAACGGCCAATCGAGCTCGTCAAACCCGCGCGCCTGTCTCGCCAAACTCAACGCGGCGGCGTTCGCTTCAACCGTCCGCTTCGCCATCTCCTCCCATTTCGGACCGTAAGGCGGATAGGCCGGAAACGATTCGGTCGATTCCGACGGCGGAACCACGCTCCCAGACATCGCTGCGATCGCCCGATGCAGATACCGGCCCGACGGGTGCGTGCTCAGCGGGGCAAAAGCCGACATCTCGCCGGGCGTTAGCGGCTCTCCCCGCGCGGCGATCGCGTCAACCCGCATTTGGAGTCTTCGTCGCGCCACGTGAGCCCACCACAAACAAAGCGCAACCATTGCAATCAGCCAGACGAGGCCGAGTGTGAGCCACACTCCCCGACCGCAGGGCGCAGAGCGGTCGGGCGATACCGTATCGGTCATCGCGCAACCCCCAGCAGCGTCTGCGTCAACCGTCCTCCCGCCACGATCAACTCCTCCAATGCCGCGTCGACGTGTTGGTCTTCGACGCGGACCGGCTGCCCGTTGCTGGCCTGCCCGTCGAGCGGCTCCAGCGCCAGCAGCGTGGCCCGGCGGAGAAGCTCGCGGATGAACGCGGCGCTCACGCTCTTCTGCGAGACCAGCACCAGCGTCGCCGGGTCGACGCCGAAATGCTTTCGCATCCGCCGGTAGAAGTACCCGCGTGGATTGGCGTCGCGTGCGGATTTGGCCATGGACCCTCCTCGAGTAACCGGATTCGCCATGTTACCGCCGGCTGCGAGCGCTGACGAGAATCCCCGCGAAAGGATGGATGTCCCGGGTGGCCACAATCCACGCGGGCATTTTTGGGTATCATGTCAGGCCCGAAAGAGCAAACCGCGGAGGATCGCGGATGAGGGACATCAACCAGATCAGCGCTCAAATCATCGACGCCGCCATGAAGGTGCATTCGGCGCTGGGCCAGGGCTGCTGGAAATGGCCTACGAAGGTTGTCTGCTGCATGAGGGAACCCTCCGCGCCCTCAGCGGTGAAGCCGGCGACTTTTGCTGTTAACATGGCTGGCGATAAACATTGGAGGCAATGACCATGACGCGATCACAAAAACTGGCCGTAGCGTTGGCAGTCTCGCTGCTGGCCGGCTGCGTTCAGCCGCCGCGTACGCCCGCGCCGCAGGCGTCGGCGACATCGCCCGCGGTTTCCGAACCGGTTATCGTCCGGCTGGTCTCGCGGCAAAAGACGATCGTCATCACCGCCGGCCACGGCCAATCGCTCTACTCGGTCTTCGATTCCTCCGGCCGTGCCATCGTCAGCCGGGCCACCCTCGAGGAGCTTCGCGCCGGCGACCCGACCCTGTACGAAATGATCGCACCGGGGGTGATGGTCTGGGCGGGGAAGTAACGGTTCCGACGGCGCGGAGCCATGGCCTGGCGGACACGGCTAATCACTCACTCAAACTGAGCGGTTTTCGAGAGGGGCGAGGCGTTTTTTTCGTGGCACGGGTTTCCAACCCGTGGACGAGCGAGTTGTTGAATTGACGCCGGTCTTGGTGTGGGAAAACCGCCTGGCCTTGCCGCGTGCTTCTGTGTCGAAACCGTGTTGCGATTGCTACTAATGGAACTTGGTTTTTCCCACACCAAAACCGCTGCCTGTTGAACGACTTCACCGGCGCACGGGTTAGAAACCCGTTAGAAACCCGTGCCACGAGAAAGACAGATCCGTCAACCCAAACCGCTGAGTTTGGGTAATCAGAAGCTGCGCCCCGTTTACTGCATCGCTGGGGCACGGAAACCCGCTACTGCCCGCGCGGGGGTTGTCCTCCGCGGAACATTTCCCGCAGGCGGTCGAGCACCGAGCCGCGGTCGATGACCAGTTGGTAGAAGACCAGGGACATTTCGTCGCCGGTCTGTTCGCCGAAGCGGACTTCCTTGGGCGGCGTGTTGGGATTGTGAATGTTTTCGGTGGAGTTGTCATACACGAAGTGCTGGTTGATCTTCGTGCCGCGGGGGATCTTGATCGGCGTCTTGTAAAGATATTCTCCCTGCCAGTTCCAATCCCAATCCTTGATCCAGATGAGCGGAAGCGTCATGCCGTCAGGAAGGTCGGCGGTCACCTTCACCGAGCGGCAAAGCAGGTGCGCGTGCGGGAAAACGCCCTGAAGCTCGACGTCGCCGGGCACGGTGAAGCTGCTGTCGATCACGTATTTGTTGTCGCCCGGCGAGATGTCGATCTTGCGGACGCTGTGAGGGAAGCTGACGAAGATTTTCTTGGGCGTGGTCTTGGTGAAGTAGAGTGCGACGGAGGATTGCTCCTGTTCGACTTTGCCGGATGGATGGAAGTGGATTTGGATGACCAGGTCCGAGCCGGCACGGACGATTCGTCCGACGTCGTCGGGGAGATAGTGGGCGGTGACGCCCGGCGCCCACCCGCCCAGCCCGCCGGTGGGCCGGAAGCCGGGTCCGCCGGCCCCGTAGTACCCGACGGCCCCGTCATTGGACGCGTCCTGAAGCTCGCGGCCTTTGCCGGTCGTGTCCAGGAAGAACAGGGCGTGATGGACGACGCGCGGGTTACTGGCGTGGAAATCGACCGCCGTCACGTAGGTGTCTTCCTTGAGGTTCAGCGGGATGACGAAGCAGCGGTAGTCGTCCGGCCCATCGGCGCGAAGCGTGTAGGCCTTGGGCATCTTGACGACCATGTCCGGCTCGCCCAGCCGCCACCCACCGGGGAATTGCGGGGCTGCGGGCAGATCGGACGGGTTTCCTTCCTGCTTCCCCTGCCGGACCCATTCGTGAATAAGACTGATCTGGGCATCGTTGAGCCGGCGCACGCCGATGAAGTCGCCGAAGCCCGGCTCCGGCTTCCACGGCGGCATGCTGCGCGTCGCCGTCTGGTCGTCGATCTCCTTGGCGTGCTTTCGCGCGCTCTTGTAGTCCAGCAGCGAGAACGGCGCCACTTCGCCGGGCCGGTGGCAGGAGACGCAGTTGTTGAACAGGATCGGCGCGATGTCCTTGTTAAAGGTGACCGGCGCGAGCGCCGCCGCGTTGCCCGACGCCCCACCCTGCGATGGCGGCAACGCATCCGCCCCCATCGCGCAACACCCAACCCACAGCGACACCCCGACCGTCAAAAGCCAAGCGATCCGATGCATCACACGTCTCCGTCAGTTTGCCCCGATATTAGTGACGGCCAATATAGCAAAAAATTCCATCGGGGAAGCGTCTGGTGCAAAAAAGGTTCACAGGAAAAAGGAAGCGAAAAGGGTCAGAATCGCTGTCGCGATCGCGAGGCCAAACAAACCGCAAGACATGGCGGTCAAGAGCCGGGCGAGGCGCGCGTGCCTGACGACGCCGCTTGCCATGGCAAGGATCATGCCGGAGATCATGAGGATTGCCGCGATGAATTCGCCCAGTTCGATCATCGACCCGTCGTCGCGCCATGGACGGCACGCAGATTCTACGCGGGCGCTCGATAGGGGCGGGCGAGCTTTCCTTCGGATCAGTCGTCGGCTTCACCGCGGAGGGCGCGGAGGGACGCGGAGGGATCCAGCTTGACCACCCGCTTGAGGCAGTCTTTGAGGTGAAGCACCTTGAAGTTGATCAGGAGCCCTACCTGGTTGATGTTTCTCATCCGCTATCCTCCGCGATCCTCCGCGGCCTCCGCGGTTTGGTCTTTCGAGCCTGACATGATACCCAAAAACGTCCGCGTGGGTTGTGTCGCACCCCTACGCGATCGGCTATGGCGGCGCGGGTTGGGTTGTGGGGAAAGGACCCTCGACGACATCGTAGGGATCGGGACTCCGCGAGATTAGGAACGAGGTCGGCATTGTCGTGACGACCGGCGTTGCGGGAATGGGGATCGGCGTCATTGTCGGTCTTTGCCGGGAGCGAAGGACGAGCACGGACAACGCAGCGCTCGCGATGAGCAGCGCGGGTATGTAAGGGGCAAACCGCGCTTCGCGCCGAGACGGAGTAAAATAGCCCAAGGGCTGGTCCAAGGGTTCTACATCTTACCACTTGCAAGTCACGAAGCCGACCGCAATGGTGAGGACCGCGAGTAATATGGCGAGTGCGAGGCACATGCCAGCACCGAGGACCAACTGTCTGACGCCGGTCGCATTTCCAACGGCCCCGGCGATCATCGCGGACATCATCAATATCGCCGTGATGAATTTGGCAAGATTGACCAAAGAGTTGGCTCGGCGCTGCGGGCTCGTCGGCGTCGCGTAATCCAGGGGCAGCTTCTTACTGGCCATCGAGATACTCCATAGCGCTGTAACCTGCAACCGACGGCTACCTATTTCAGGTGCCTATAAATACTCAAACTAAGCGGTTTTCGAGAGGGGCGAGCCGTTTTTTTCGTGGCACGGGTTTCCAACCACCGAGTCGTTGAACTGACGCCGGTTTTGGTGTGGGAAAACCATCTTGCCTTGCCGCGTGCTTTTGTGCTGAAGCCGCATTGGGCTCGCTAATGAAACGTGGCTTTCCCACACCAAAGCCGCTGCCTGTTGAACGACTTCACCGACGCACGGGTTAGAAACCCGTGCCACGCGTGCCACGAGAACAAACGGCTCGCGCCAGACCGGGAGGTTTCCATGCGAGGCGAAGTGACGGCGGTGCGAATTCTGCCGATGAGCGACAAGATCGAAGGCTTTCGTGGGCTGAGCATCCAGGACGTTCAGTCGATTTACTTCCTCGACAAGCTCCCTAATGGGAAAGGGAGGTTCCCGTATCGTTCCTCCGGGCTGAACACGCCGCCGGGGACGATCGTGCTCTTTCAATTTCAGGCACGGATCATCGCGACCGGCGTGCTCGTCCGCGACGAGCGGTTCGAGAAGCCCAGGAACGGCCACAGCGGGGTGCTGCACTTCGAGCCGGACTCTTTTCGGACATTTGAGCCGGTGGATGTCGAGCAGATGCGCAAAGCCTGGCCGCGCTTTCGCGGGTTTGGCCATGTGAAGCAGTCACTGAATCCCGGGTTGTACCCGGCGTTCAAGCGGCGCCTGAAGAAAGTCCGCACGCCCGCCAGTTAGAGATTCTCAGGCGGGTACGGGCCTGCTGATGCCGAAACCCCATATACGCATCAAACTTCAATGCGGTGACGCAGTTCATCGGTTTCCTCGAACGGTACCGACTCAATACGAGGCAGCTCGCGCAAATCCGACACTACCGTATCGGCCGCCATCCTGACATCGCCGGTTTCAGGAAGCCGAATCGTGAAGACCGTACGGTCAGGCAGAAGGTTCCGCTCTGCCAGCCGGCGCATTCGCTGCACCCAAATATCCCCATGTTCGAAGACCGCCGTCGGGTCTTTTTTGTCAAGATCCAGGGGCTTAATCGCTCTGATCGGCCTCTCTTCTTCAAGGTGAACGAACGGCAGCGTCAAGTGAAACATCGCGTCGCCGACCCTGACTCCAGTGCGATATTTTGTCCGCAAACCCCATCTGCTCATCCATTGGCTCAACTGGGATTGCATCTCCCGTTCCTGATAGCCTTGCTCCCTTGCGAACTGCCGCTCGACGTAACGCTCGTAGAGTTCGCCAACAGACTTGTACGGATCGCCGAGCAAGGTGCCGGGTGAGGCAAAGCTAAACAGCGCCTCCCGGCGCTGTAGGAGGCTTCTAAACACGGTTAATCCGTGCCCGATCTCCTCGGCATTCAATTTCCGAACACCCGTAAACAAGCCTTCCGTATTCCTGAGGCGGCCCAGTTCTCGCTCAATGGCGCCGATTCCCGCTTTGTAAACCCCGGTGTCCAACTCGGGAAAGAAGAGTCGAACACGGCGGTTACGCCGGGGGGCCAAACTGTAATCGAAGAAGTTAATTTCCGGGCTGTGAACAACCACACCGACGTTGATGAACTCCCCGATCTCCTTATAGGGGAGGAACCGAAGAATCGCATAATTACATACCAGTTCAGTCATGGCCAAAACGCCTCGGATTGGCACCGTCGTAGTACGGCATCGATCTGCCCGAGCTGAATAAGGCAGCCCTCCTGCCATTTATCGGGCAGTTCACGCCAGAGATTCGGAAGCTGTTCGATGATAGCCGTCATTTGCGCCAGCTTTCCTGGCCTCAGTAAGCTTATCCGATCGCGATCTCTGCGGAAAATGTGGTCGCGCCAAAAGTCTTCAGGTGTGCCACTTCCAAACGTCAGATTATGGTCGATCACGTGAAGGCGACGTTCGCTCGGCTGCCAGAGCAGATTCGTGTTTCCATCATGTCGGTCTTCATTCAGGACCCACCAGTCAAAGAGCAGTATCGCGGCACGCAACTCTGCGGCTACTTCGCCGATGGAAGCGACTGTCAAGATATCGGCGGGTTCCACCAACTTCGAGCCGAAGCCCGGACAAGCAGCCAGGTCAGCGGCCTCCGGGTAGACGCTAAATTGACCTGCTGCCACATCCATGTACACAAGCTCGATCGGGGGAATCGGCAAACCCATCTGTGTGCCAATTCGTCCGCAGAGCCATTCCTTGACCATTGCCTCACAACCTGATCGCCGTGTTTTCACGACGTATTGCACTCCATCATCCGAGCGACAAAGAACGCGCGAGTAGGCGACGCATCATGGATCATTCTACCGGAATTGCAGGGGAGGCGGAGGGGTGGGGGCATGCTGACCTGTGTCAAACAGGCTGGCTTTTGGGCAGGTGCTTGCGAGACGGAAGGTTTTAGCGGCTCCCGCGGTGCGGGATCAGATTCGTTTGATTCCCTTCAAAACGCGCGGCATGACGACCACCATGACAACCGT
>Ga0210396_10001487_pt1 | contig 25253 bp, 20 predicted proteins | sample IncBWH17OmetaG_FD_155466 | JGI IMG/M metagenome (GOLD analysis project Ga0210396, IMG submission 155466) | Forest soil microbial communities from Barre Woods Harvard Forest LTER site, Petersham, Massachusetts, United States - Inc-BW-H-17-O ... | reverse complement strand
ATGGAGGCGAAGTCGTCTACGCCTGCGACCGTCTTCACCTGGAATTTGCGGTAGTCGGACTTCTTCATCGCGCCGTTCTCCCACACCACCATCGACGCGACCGTCTCCGCGCCCTGGATATGCGAGATGTCGAAGCACTCGATGCGCCGGGGCAGCTCGGGAAGCATAAGCAAATCCTGCAGCGATTCCTGGATTGCCTTTTGCGACGGCTGCAGCACGCGGAAACGCTGATCATAGCTTTGCTTCGCGTTCTGCCCGACGAGGTCGACGAGCGAGCGCTTCTCGCCGCGCCGCGGAGCGGCAATCTCGACGCGGTGCCCGGTGCGCTCGGCGAGCAGGTGGCAGAGCGCATCGCGATCGGCGAAGTCCACCGGCACCAGGATGGAGCGCGGTACGTACTGCTGATCAATGTAGAGCTGCTTAAGCAGGGCAGAGAAGAAGGCGGGCGGGTTGAATGCGCCTGCGGCGTGCGCCGCCTCTAGCATATTCTCCAAGTGCTCCTCTTCCGTCTGCACCAGCTCCGACAGGTCCTCCCAGAAAAAGTCCCGGCGATCGACGATCTTGCCCCCGCGCATGTGGAAGAGGTTTACGGCGAGCATGTCGTTCTCGTAGTGATAGCCGAAGACATCCGCGTCGTCGCTGTCCGCGCTGGCGATGCGCTGCTTCTCCTGCACCTGGTTCACCGTGATCAGGAGGTCGCGATATTTCGCTGCAAGCTCGAACTGCTCGGAGGCCGCGGCTGCCTCCATACGCGTTTCGAGCGAACGCCCCAGTTCCTGTTGGCGACCTTCGAGAAAGAGCTGCGCATCGCGCACCGCCTCGCGGTATTCCTCAGGTGTGGTGAGTCCTTCAACGCAGGGGCCGAGGCAGCGCTTGATGTAGTACTGCAGGCAGGGTCGCGGGTGGTAGCGCGATAGATCGACCTTGCAGCTCGGCAACAGGAACGAGCGGTGCAGCAGGTCCGCAATGCGATGCGCCAGATTGCCAGGGAAGTACGGACCGTAATAGGCGCTGCCGTCTTTGCGCAGACGGCGCGTGACGAAGACCTTCGGATAGCGATCGGCGAGCGTGAGCTTGACGTAGGGGTAGGTTTTGTCGTCGCGCAGCAGAATGTTGAAGCGCGGCTTGCGCTGCTTGATGAAGTTGTTCTCGAGCGCGAGCGCTTCGCCTTCGTTGTCGACCAGGATGTAATCGACATCGACCGCCTCGCGCATCAGCGAGCCGGTCTTCGCATTGGCCTGCGAGGTCGCGAGCAGATACGAGCGGACACGCGCGCGGAGGTTCTTCGCCTTGCCGACGTAGATGACCTCGCCCTCGGCGTTCTTATAGAGGTACACGCCGGGCTGCGTGGGCAAGGTGCGGATTTTCTGCTGCAGGTCCATTTCGGTGTGTGGGCTCCGTTGGGGTTGAGGAGGAGCTCCTCACCGCGGATGAGGCCGACCGGCGCTCGCGGCCCATTTTCAGTCTAATCGCCGGGAGGCCGGCAGACCGGGGCAGGCCGCCGCCCCCATCCATGCTGCGTAATAACTACACCGAGCCGCTTTTCACGAACGAGAAAACTTCCGTAAGTTGTTCATGATAAAGTTGATATAGACAAAGTGTCGTTTTGGCACGAATCGTGCATCATAAGAGAGTGGAGTCTTGTGTCCGGCTGCCCCCGCTATGCCGCACTGACTCGTTCGACGGCACTTCGCGGCACTGACCGCGAGGAGGGAGAGGTTCACTTGACGACACAGATGAAGCGTCTGACCCAAATTTCAGGCTGCACGGCGGGAGTTTTCGCGCTGCTTTTGGCCAGCGGTTGTTCCACCAAGAAGTATGTAAAGAGCCAGACAGCGCCCCTGATCCAGCACACCAACGAACTGGATGACCAGACCGCTACCAACAATCGCAATTTGAAAAATCTGGACGAGAAGACGACCGCCGGCATCACCAAGGCGCAGTCTTCAGCAGATAGCGCCCAGCAGAACGCGCAGCAGGCGAGCACCGCCGCAGGTGCCGCGCAACAGAGCGCGCAGGAAGCAGTGAACCGCGCCGACACACTGGCAAGCGTCGTAAGCAACCTCGACAGCTACAAGCAGATCGGAGCTGCCTCGGTGACCTTCGGCTTCGACAAGAGTGTGCTTACAAAGAAGGATAAGGCGCAGCTGGATCAGTTGGCGGGCCCTCTCAACTCGACGAAGGGTTATATCCTCGAAGTGACCGGCGGCACAGACTCAACCGGGAGCGCGGAGTATAACTACGCGCTAAGCCAGCGCCGCGCGGAAGCCGTGGTTCAGTATCTGGCGTCGAAGTACAACGTGCCGGCGCACAAGTTTTACCTGATCGGCATTGGCAAGGACAAGGAAGTGGCCCCAAACACCACCGCCGAGGGCCGGGCGAAGAATCGCCGGGTCGACATTCAGGTGCTGTCGAACATGCAGCAGGGCGGAAGTACGGTATCTCAACTTCAGTCGCACTGACAGGGAGTCGGTTGTCGACTGTAAATGAAAGGGCCGGAGCCTAGCGCTTCGGCCTTTTCATTTGAGACTTTAAGCTGCCCAGAAACAGCAACTTGCGAGAGCATACCACGAAGACTTCAGGGCACTCCACGAAAATCTTCGGACGGCGAGTGTGCCGTAAAGTGTGCCGCGGATTCGGAAGTGCGTCGCGCATTCCGCGCATTCCGCTCATTGATAAGTGAAGACAACCCACCGCTCGACGGATGTAGATAGGTGCCGGTGATTTTGGTGTCCGCGTGGCCCAGCGTATCCGCGACGAGCTTGATGTTTCCGGTCATGTCGAGCAGCCCAGTCGCGAAGCTATGACGCGCGGTGTACAGTACAAGATCCTTCGACAGACCGAGGAGGTCGCGAACCCTGCGAAACTCTTTCGAGAGGCAGGAGAGGGTGACGTGCTTCGCCTTCGATCGTGTCGACGGGAACACGTAACCCGTGCGACCACTGGCCTCAACGCGAACGGCCAGTCGGTCACGGACTCGATCGCTCATAGGCACGTAGCGGATCGACTTCTTCGTCTTACCTCGGCGGACGAAGATGACGCCGAGGTCCCACAGTATGTCCTCCCCACGGAGAGCCAGGACTTCGCCGGGACGGCAGCCGGTGTCCATCATGGTGACGAAAACGTCCTGGAGAGGCTGTCGTGCTTCGGCGGCAATCTGGATTTCGACTTCTTGATCGAAGACGTCACGCCTCTGCCGCTGCTCCAGGAGGGGGACGGTAGGCACTTCCCAAACCAAACCCCACTCCTTGGCGATTGCCAACATTCTGCGCAACGTACGTAGGGCGCAGTTCTGCCACGACGCGGAACCTGGAAGCTGAAGGGTCTGGATGTGGCTCCTCTTGATGTGATCGAGGCGCATCGATGCGACTGAACTGTTCAGCAGCAGTCCGATTCCATCCTCGTAGTAGGCCTTCGATTTTGGAGAGAGGCCGGTGTGGTGCTTGATGAAGCTGCGAAAAGCGGGCACGAATTCCCGAAATTGAGGAGCCTTCTTAGGCCGCGCCGACGGACCTCTCTCACTGATCCGGGTACGCAGGGCGGCTTCGTACGCCTGAGCGGCGTTCTTCGTTTTCTCTTTCGTTGACCCGCGATAGCGATCGCCCGCGAGGGTGAAGTCGTAATACCAATAGGCTGATTTGTTGCGCTTGAAAATCATTTCCCCTCAAATGCTGCCCGCACGGAGGGGGTGTGCCTGCATCGCTCTGTGTACTCGGCAATGTCAGAGACATCATAACGGACGCCTCCACGTAGACCCGCGAATTTTACGTAGACTGGGCCGATGCCCCGGCAGCGCCAGGAGCGAAGTGTCGCAGGGGCCACGCCGAGCAGAACGGCCGCCTGTTTGTCGTTAATTAGCCAGGAAGATTGGGAAGTGTTGCTGTTTATTGCGCCAGCGAGAGGTAATACCCGTCCGCCGCCTGGTTCCGGACTTTCGTCCGTGAGTAATCCGCGGACTCTGGATGGAGCTAGGTGCCAAGGTTCGCCAAGCTCTCCCATTGTGTAGTTTTTCTGACCAGCAGGGGCTGAAGGCAACCGCTCCCCGTTAGCCCATTGCTCTGGCAGCCTTACGCTGACGCTTTCCTTCTTCATCACAAGCCCTCATGGCGTTAAAGACAGTTCGCGAATCTAGTTGCGGACGCTAATCTTTCAAGCACTAGCGTTCCAAGCCCAAATCATTGCCGACCCGATAAGATGGAGCGCCGTTTGGAAGGAACCTTTTGGCGGCCCGAGGACGAGCCGCGCCATCGCTTACGCCGAACGATTGATGTCCATCGCGGCGCACGCGGAGGAAGTGCCTTGGAGTACATTCACCTTTCATGAAGAGCTCCTGAAGCGTGACGGTAACTTCCTTGAGCGGTATAACCGCAACCCGAGATTGCGTCAAACGGGGCTATCGCCCTGCGAAAATCGAGCATATGAGGGATCGAACGCGACCGTAGCCCAATCGGATCGGCTTAGTGACGCAGCATGACGAAGGCAATGACTGCGTTGTATGTAGCGTGCATGAGAGCTGCGGTTGCGGTTGAGTTTGATCGCCAGCGCATCATCGCGAAGAGAGTTCCCGTCCCAAAGAAAAAGAACAACGGGATTCCAACGGTGTTCGTGTGCGCAACCGCGAAGAGCAGGCAAGAGCCAATGATTGCTAGCGTAATTCGAAACCGTGCCAGGCTCTTCACCGAAGACGCTGTTACATAGATCACGGAGAACGCGGCTCCGCGGAAGAAAACCTCTTCAAGAATCGGGCCCAGGGTGACACCGTAGAGCAACCTCTCTCGAGAAGCGGCGCCTAGAGACATGTGAGCGACCCGCACTACGGAGAGCACGCCTACCGCTGCTAAGGCGCCGCTCAACACAGCGTAGAGCCAGGAGACAGGTCGGAGCGGTTTAGCCCACCCGAAATAGGTGAAAAGGCGCCCTCGATCGACGCAGACATAGAGGGATACGCAGACGAAGAGAGCAACAACTACACAGGGTTGCGGGCTGGCTTTCCAGATGTCCGGTAGGTACAGCAGCCTTGCAAACAACGCGACGGCGAGAACAGCGGTGACCTCGACGTAGTTGGGCGTTGACTCGAAAAGTCGGGAAAAGGCCCGCCGCAGGAGAGAAGACATGGGCTGCATTCTGGCACGGGTTTGACCGACGCGCGAACCGACCATAGCATCGCGGCCATGCTTAGGAACCGACCAGCCTTCGCTGGAGCTACCCAGCGGTGCTTTATGCTTGCGGGCATTCGGTCGTCAGTAGTCCTTTTACATTGATGAAGGCGAAAATGACTGGAATGCCGACACTAGCCGATAAAGGTGTTGCGGTCTTCGAGACCGAGCTGGAACTCCTGGTCGAACAATATCGGGGCTCTCCCGCCTGTTTGCCACCGCAGCGCATCGCCGAAGTCTTCGGCCGCTATTTCGCTCTCGAGTGTCTCCGCGCCTACGGTATGAACGGGTTTCAGTATGCCAGCCAGGGCTTTGTGGCCATCCTGGAGGCGCTTCGGGAGATGCCCAAGAATTAGATTGCTCGCCACTATCCGTCCATGCGGGTCCCGCGGATTCCATCGATTTGACCGAGTTTCCGAGCCGGGAGATGCTGCGCTTCACAGAAAGCCGGTCTCCGGCGAAAGGAAGCGCGCATGTTTCAATCCGTGGAAGATTTGTCGCAAAAGCTGTCGGAGACCGGGTACTTTATCGACCCAACCGTGACCAAGGTGGTCTTCCTGGCGGACCAGATGAAGAAGCCCCTTTTGCTGGAGGGGCCGGCTGGCAGTGGCAAAACTCAATTAGCGATCTCTGTAGCTGCGGCTGCCGGCACACACGTGGAACGCTGCAGTGTTATCGGGGGGTCAGCGAGGAACAGGCCATTGGCCGCTTCGATGAGAGCCTGCAACGTCTCTATTTGGAGTACGCCAAGGGACAGCATGGTAGCTGGAAGGACTTGCAGACCAGCCTGAAAGGGCGAGACTTCTTTCGAGCCGGTCCATTGATGCGTGCGCTCGAGTACGACAAGCCGTGTGTGCTGCTCATCGATGAGCTGGATAAAGTGGATGAAGGTTTTGAGGCCTTACTACTAGAAATCCTTTCCGCCTGGCAACTCTCCATTCCCGAGTTTGGCACCGTCTCTGCCCGCAGCACTCCGTTCGTCGTCTTGACCAGTAACGAAGAGCGCCGGCTGGGCGACACATGCTCACTGGAAGCCTCTGGAGCGGCTGTTCTCCGCCACAGAGTGCGCTTCCTTTATGTACATGGGCAGCAGTGGTGCGATCGAGCGATACAAGCATCGTGAGACGCGGCGCTATCTCAACATCGATGCCGAGACTGGCGAGTTCTACCTTCCCTCGAATGGTGGATTTATCAAGGTTCCCAAGGCGGCGGCGTTGGCGTACGTCTTCATGTAGTTGCTAATAAACAGTTTCGACAGCCTGCCGGTGTGTGACTGACGGTCAGAGCGGCTCGGAACGTCGCTTTTCTATGTCTGTCTGCGACAGTCGTTGAAAACTAACCGAACTTGTTACGAATGCGAGAGACTGCAAGTCTTCGCAGAAGGAGATCATGATGTCGAAATCAGTCAATAAGGTGATTCTGCTGGGCCACATGGGTAAGGATGCGGAGGTAAAGTCACTTCCATCGGGAATCGCCGTCGCCAACTTCTCACTGGCAACCACGGAGCGCTACAAGGACAAGAGCGGCGAGTGGCAAGACAAGACCGAATGGCACAACCTGGTCGCCTACAAGCGGGCCGCGGAGATCATCCGCGACTACACCGCCAAGGGTGCCAAGCTCTACGTCGAGGGTCGTCTGACCACGCGTTCCTGGGACGATAAGGACACGGGTAAGAAGGTGTACCGCACGGAGATCGTCATCGGCGATATCACGCTACTGTCCGACAGCAAGAGTGGCAATGGGCACAGCAACGGCTCGGGAAGCGGCCAGGATCGTAGCGGTGTTCGGGACAAGGGGCGCTCCGGAAGCAGTGGTTCACAGGGCGGCCACGACGACTACAGCGATGGTCTGGGAATCGACGAGTCGGATATTCCGTTTTGAGCGGGATATGTAGGGATCATAGAGGGCGCGCTAGGAGCGCCCGTTCACATTTGGTCGAGACAACGTATGTGACTTAGGCACAGGGAGAGTGGGTCGTGACAGCACAAGAGCAAAAAACGATTCTGGCGCAGCTCGAAGCGCCGTTCGCAACAGAAGAGATCAAGTGGCGTGTCACGCACACCACTCGCGACGGGAAGAAGGGCGCAGTCCTGCCGTACGTCGATCAGCGTGCCTATACTGATCGCCTCAATCGGGTGCTGACGCCCTCGGGCTGGACCCGCGAGTACATGGTGACCACGGTGTCGAACATCTGCCGGATGAAGGACAAGGATCGTACCATTCAGACGGGCAAAGTATTAGTCACCTGCATTGTGACAATCCCTGGAGTCGGGACGCATACCGGCAGCGGGGAAGAGTGGGCCGATAGTGACAACGCAATGACGAGCGCGGAGGCTCAGGCGTTTAAGCGCGGGTGCAGCTGTTTCGGTCTGGGACGGTACTTTTACGATTTCGAAGAGCAGTGGGTTGACCTGGACGACTACAGGCGTCCAAAGCGCACACCGCAACTCATCATGCCTGGTCGCCAGCAGCGGCCAGAAGATCGCCCCGCGGAACGGTCGAAGGCGGCTGGCTCTTCGCAGCCGTCGTCAGGTCTCGATGGCAGGCTGACCGGCAGGATCGAGGGATACAAGGAAGAACTTGGTGAGCTTCTGTATCAGGAAGTCCTGACCGTCTTCGGGAAGGCGCAGACGGCAAGAAGTCTGCCCTCCGTCGAGGCAGCGGAGAAGGTGCTGCATTTGCTGGAGCGCGCCTTGCGCGGTATCGAGAAGGCGCGCGACCTGGGCAGTGACCTGAGTGCCGGAGAGTTCGACCACGTCCTCCACAAGCAGAGGATCCGGAATCTGAACTCTATCCCGACATTCAAGGCGCTCACCGAGTTGGTGAACGCTCTGGAAGCAGCCCACAGCCAGTCGCGCGCTGCCTGATCGAATTTGCAACATGACACAGCACAGGCCGCACTGTGCGGCCTGTGCTTTCAGGAAAAGAGCATTGCGCTATGCGTCCATTTCACAGAATCACTCTATTCAACATGGACCCGGATCTCGTCAGCATGCCGCTGTCTCGTGCCGTATTATGCACGAACTGCGAACGGGTCTCGAATTCCCGCAACCTTCGCTGCGACGTATGCGGCAGCGGCGCCGTCCTGGCGCTTCAAACCATCCTCGACAATGAGGATCCGACTCCTCCGGAACCGCCGTCGCCTCTGGCCGCTTATGCGGTGCCGTTAGCAGCCTGATTGGGTCTGCTGGCGGCACCAGCAAAATCGCCACAACTACCCCGGAAAGGAGGGAGTTTCCATGGCAACCGCAGTACTATACGAAGAAGACATCAGCCTGCCGGCGGATCAAAGCGATCGGACCGGCGATCTCCCCGAGGTGGATGTGGCCGCCAGCGCGCTTAGCCCGACAGCGACGACGAAACCATCGCCGGCCGCACCGGCCCTTAGCGGCTTCATTCAGACATGGGCAGAGCAGCGGCCGATGCTGGCGAAGCAGGTACACGACACGGGCATCGAGGTAGCAGCGCACACTGGCACCAAGGAATTCGACGCCTACGTGGAAGGCAGCGAAGGTCAGGCGTTGATGTATGACCGAACTACAGTGGCCTTCTACGGTGTCCAGCGCTCACTCGCCGATCACTGGGGGCTGATCTTCACTGGGCGTATGCCAGCTGCCATGATGAAGGATTTCGTCGCGCAACTACGGGTCGAAATAGCCATTCCGGTAATAGAGAATGCGCGTGCGTCGGATCCGGTGCAGGCGCTAGTCATCCAGTCAAGCAACACGAAGACTACGCACGTACGCACCACATATTCCCAGTTCAAAGCGCAGGATGCGCGCTTTGAAGTGAGCCGTCCTGTTGTCTTCCTCTACTGGAGAGACGATCTGTGGAGTCTCATCATTCCTGGGCAAAACATCTACCAGCAGTTTGGGGGATTTCAGTATACGGACAACAAGGGTAAAGTCTGGAACTCCGGCGAGGTCATCTCAAAGGTGTTTCTCACCAACCTGCGGCGTCCGTCGGTTGTCGAGAAGTTTGCTCAACTGGATCAGGCGTTTGAGCGGCTACGGGCCCATGGCAAGGTAGTGAACCTCCATCGCCGTCTGGAGAAGCAGCTAGCGGCTCTGGACCGGAAGATTGCAGCGTGGAGTAAGGTCCTCCTTCCTGAAAAGCAGATGAACGAGCTGCTGCAACGGAGCAATATGTTCGAGGTAGGGGACAAGGCCGCTCCGCGTGGACTGCTCCTGACCGGACCGCCGGGCACAGGCAAGACGTTGGTCGCTCGCAGCGTGGCCGAGTCAATGCAGTGCCACTACCAGCAGCTCTCGATTGCCGACCTCAAGCAGCAGCAGCTTGGTGCCAGCGGGCAGCGTGTGCGCGAGGTATGGAATCAGGCACGAAACAACCAGCCGGCCGTGATCTTCCTCGACGAGTGCGAAGGCATCCTCGGACGCCGCGGCGCGGCGGAGACGGACGTTATCTCCGCCGACATCGTGCAGGCTTTCCTGGCCGAGTGGGACGGTGTCGCACCGAACGCCCGCGTCTGGGTGATTGGGGCTACCAACCGCCGCGACATGCTGGACGATGCCATCCTCTCACGCTTCGGATGGGAGATGGCGATTGCATTGCCCGGAGCGCCGGAACGGGCACGCATCTTCAAGCAGGAGATGGACTCCGTCTTCCCTGGCGCTGTGATTCCGGACGAGATGGGGTCGCTCACCCAGGGGATGAGCGGACGCGACCTGCGGCATCTGGCTAGCCAGGTGCGCACCCTTGCCTATCCGAGCGCGCCGTCCCGGGAGCAGTATCTCGAGGCGGTCAAGTCGAGCCGCAAGGCGCACGATACGCGGGTCGACAGCGAGGCACGCTGGGAGACACTCGTGCTGGCGCCGCGCGTGATGGAACGGCTGAAGCTCACCTGCCTGCTGGTGCGCGACGCGGAGACCTGGCGGGCGCAAGGTGTCACGGTACCGCGCAGCCTGCTCTTAACCGGGCCACCGGGAGTGGGCAAGACCGAGATTGGCCGCACTCTCGCCAATGAGAGCGGTCTTGGCTTCCTCGCCGCAACCACGGCGGACGTCAAAGCCAACTTTCTGGGTCAGAGCGGCAACCGGGTGAAGCAGCTCTTCGAGCGTGCACGGGCCAACGCACCGGTCATCCTGTTCTTCGACGAGCTGGACATCATCGCGCCCGCACGCATGGGTGGCAACGATCCCCTGACCGATGAGATCGTGGGTCAGCTACTGCAGGAGTTGGACGGCATTCAGTCGCGTGACAGCGAGGTCTTTCTCCTTGCGGCCACCAACCATATCGACCAGATCGATCCTGCGGTGCTGTCGCGCTTTCAGGAGCGGATCCCCATTCCGCTCCCGGACTTCGAGGCGCGGGAACGGCTACTTACCGTTCTGCTGCAGAAGAAGCGGCTAGCCTTCGATATGGCGGAAGGGGCGCGTACGCTTGCTGCCATGAGCGAGGGAAAGGGCATGAGCGGTCGCGATCTCGCAAGCTGGGTCAGCCGCGCTGAGCGCAAGGCCCTGCCGCGAGCCATCGCTGCGGGGGGCCCGCAGCATTTCGCCCTGATGGTCGAAGACTTCGACTCGCTGGAGACGGCAACCACCGTCTCCGGATGAGCTTGGAATCCCGTAGTTTCCTCGATATCCCGGAGGTAGAATCTGCCTATGAGCACCCTTCAGACGGCAGAGATACGGCCTGTCACACGCACCATGGTCCTCGATCCCCCGTTGAGCGACGCGGAGTTGGAGGCCATGTGCCGTGCCAACGACACAGTGCAGTTCGAGCGCACCCGCGAAGGAGTGATCCTCATGAACCCACCCGCTGGCGGCTTTACCAGCCGGGGCAATGCAAGCGTAAGTGCACAGCTATACAACTGGTGGGAGTCTCATGGGAATGGCATGGTCTTCGACTCCAACGGAGGCTTCTACCTTCCCGACGACTCGATGCTTTGCCCTGATGCGTCGTATGTCTCGCCGCGGCGGCTCGAGGGACTGACGGAAGACAAGTTGGTGGGTTTTCCGAGGCTATGTCCTGAATTCGTCATCGAACTGCTGTCCGCATCGGACAGCCTGGCTTCGACCCAGGAGAAGATGGCGCGTTGGATCGAGAACGGAGTCACCCTCGGTTGGCTCATCGACCCGTATGCGAAGAACGTCCATGTCTACACGCCAGGTGTGCAGCCTGCAGTCTTCTCCGAGCGTGTCATTCATGGCAGTGGCCCCATAGAGGGCTTTGCACTTGACCTTGCGAAGGTCTGGCGCTGTTACAAAATCTGACGAGCGCTCGAAAATAACAGTTCCTCTCCATCCTTAAGCCCCGCCCAGCGGGGCTTTTTTGTTGTTGCTCAGAACCTCCCAGAATGCTGCCCGCATGCCAGTGCAGTCATCTGTCCTCGCCTAATCCCTTCTGTTGAAAGGAGAATGTTCATGGCGCCCTCAGCCTCAAAAATCCGCAGGATCGCCCTCAGCGTTGTTCTCAGTGCAGCGAATGTTGTGGTCGTCGTGTCGACAGTTCGCAGCACCGCAGGCCAGACAGTGTTTCCGCTGGTCCTCACACTCGCTGCACTTTCGGTTGTAACGCTCGCGCGGGTCTGGCGGAATACTGTCGCCTAACCGGCTAGGAACGCGCCATGATCCTGACCCATTACGACATCTTCGGCCAGGGGCCCGCGTCGAGTCTGGCCGCGCACTTCGGCGTTTCGCGCCGTATTCGAGCGAATTTGACCGAGTTTGGAGTCGGTGTCTCAATGGCCACCTCAGCAACCGCTGATGGAGTTGCTCATGAACACCATCCTTCCCAACACCACCTATCCGACGTTTCCATCCCCGGACGCCGCAGCCCGCATGCTGTGCACCTCCCATGTAACCCCTACAGTTCGACACGACACGCACACGGCAGAATCACGATCAGAAAAGGACTTACTTATGGCAACGCAATTCCCCACGAACGCAGTCGTGTTGCCCCGACCCGCGCCCACGGCAGCGGACCGAAACCGTGCTGCAGATGCGTTTGCACTATCTCTCGAGTGCGCTGCCGCCGGCGACATCGCTGGGGAGGAGGCCGCGCTTCGGGCTGCGCTCGACGTCGTACCTGACGATCCGGCAGCCAACATCAATTACGGCAACTGTATGTACAACAGCGGGCGCTTTCAAGAGGCGCTGGCCTGCTACAACACCGCGGTAGGTACCGCTTCCACTAATGTGCTCGCGCTCTTCAATCGGGGAAACGCGCTCGAAGAACTAGGGTTCTTCGCCGAGGCGATCGCCGACTGGACTGCGGCGGTGGCTTTGGAACCGGACTGTGGCGACGCGCACTACAACCTGGCGCGAGCGCTCTCCCGTAATGGCCGTCGCCGCGAGGCACTCCGGCATTGGACGAAGTACCTGGCGCTCGATCGCACGAGCGCATGGGCAAGCCGAGCGCGCCAGGAACGGAAACGGCTCCTGAAGCTCGAGCCACTGCAGATCGTCTCGCGGAAGGTCGCGTGAGCGGCTAGGCCGACTTCTTTTGCTTGGCCCAGCGCTTCCGCTGTGCAGCTGCGATTTTCTCGCGAGCTGCCGCAGAGAGGACTCGTTTTTTGTTGGTGGTCTGGCTCGCTAAGGCGGATGCCGAAGGCCGGCCTCTCCGCTTTGCGCCGGACAGGCCAGCTAAGGCATTCCGGGCTTCCTGAAGGCGGGCAATCTCGGTGTCAATCGCGGCTAGGATCTCGGTAGTTGTCACCGAAACACTATAACAAACGGTCACGCTTACACATATCAACCCGCGCTGAGGGCGAGAAGTGAGTCATCTCTCAGCGAATGGTCGCACTTCAAGCGGGTGGCGGGTTCACTCTTGGAGACTCGCTTCGGCTCTTCGACGTTATACCCAAAGGCGTACTCATAAGACGATGTCGAGTAGTGTTCCTCCAGGCAGGTCTCGATCGGCACCGCTTTGCTTTTCATCGAGCAAATATGGGCGCCGGAATAGCTGGGGACAACGCCTGGATGGATGTTGCCGGAAAAGGAGGCCCGCTGCAGAAGCGGGCCTCTTCTCGTTTATGTTGCGTTGAAGCTTCGAAGGAAATCGCTACTTCACCGTCACCGGCGTGCTGAGCTCATTGCCAGTCCCAGCTGCGTCCGCCCACCCAGAGGTAACGCAATGCAGCCACCCGTCTCGCTCTAATAGGGGCTATGCAGCCGTTAACGCGTCTGTAACTCAATCGTTGCCTGCAGATGGTCATTGCCTCGCACATCCACCTGTCTGCCTTTCAAGAGAAAAGGCGCGAGCACCGATGGCTTTGCCCACTCAAGCTCCCAGCCGCGCTCGATAGCAATCACCCGGTAGTGCCCAGGAAGAATGCCAGCGAGAGTGAAGGTGCCGTCGGAATCGCTTTGATCACGGCGAAACAGGATGGTGTTCTCGCCTGGATGATCGGGCACCAGGAACACCATGGCAGCGCTTGCTAGGTGCCCATCGTGCATCACCGTGCCATCGATCTGCCCGTAGCTGTTGCCGAGCAGGATCTGCAGGCGCGGACTAGCTCCTACCTTCACAGTAAGCACCCGGCCAACCAGCGAGGCTCCGGTCGCCGAAATAGTTGCAAGGTAGTGGTGATTGATCTGCCCCAGCACCTCATAGCTGCCTGGACGCACGCTGAACGTGAACTCACCTGCGTCGCTCACTGGAGCAAAGGAAGCATTCCGGGAATGCCTTGCAACCAGCGTCATCATCGAACCCGGAGGCAGCTTGCCTTCACTCGAGATCACCCGTCCCGTGACGGTGACATTGATCTTATTTTCTTCGTCGGAGACCTGGGCAGAGTCACCCGTCACGTCGGCGGAAAAATGTGTTTCGCTCTGACGGCCGCTATCGTTCTTCGTCACACTGACGTCGTAATGACCGGGCAGCAGACCATCGATCACCGTACCTGAGCCGTCGGATGACATCGTAATAACTGGAAGATTTTCCGGCTCACCGAACACCGAATGGCTGACTGAGATGCCATAGCCGCGCCGCATCCCGGCTTCTGTCATCGGGATGTGCAGGTGCATGGCGTGTTCTGCATGAAAGATGAAATCAGCCTGAAGCCTCTCGCCGCCTTTGACAGGGATAGGTGTCGCTGCATCCGCATCCGTTACGTCGGGGTAGAACAATGTCGGATACGCAACATCCAGTGCGGCATCCTCCGGACTGGAACCGGGGTTGCTCCGCTCGTGCCGTGCGTACCAGGGTTGCGCAGCGACGGACAGGAAGTATGCCCCCGGTCCGATGTTCGCGATCTCGAAAGCGCCGCGATCGTCTGTATTGGTTATGGCTTGCTGTTGCGTGCTGCGAATACCATCCGCGTCCTGATCGCGAAAAAGTTTAACCTGCGCCTGGCGCACCGGCTCGCCCGACTCATCCGTCACCGTGCCCGAAAGGATCGCGCCGGCTGTCAGCCGGAACACCAGATCTTCGGAGATTAGCCCCGGCCCGACGGCGATCGCTGTAGAGAAGTTGTCATGCTGCTCGTAGGACTGGGTGACAAAGCCATGCTTGCTTGCAGACAGCCGATACTTTGAGCGCGAGACGCCTTCGAAGTTGAAGCTGCCATCTTCGCCGGTCAGGACCGTGCGAGCGCCGAATCCGTGCTTGACATCCACGATCTCCACAACGCAGCGTGCAAGCGGATTGCCGCCCTGCGCATCTGCGACGCGGCCGCTGATGCGATAAGTCCCCACATATTGCTGTACAGAGGCCTGCGGCGCCGTTCTCGGCGCGGTTGCCGCCTGTTGCGCGACGCCTGCCCACGCGCAGCACGCAGCAAGCACCAGGAACGCGAGCTCGCGGCAAGCAGAGCGGTGCGATTGCTTCCGGCTCACAGCCATCATGGCTCCCCGTTGATCACATCGAGCCGGATTTCCGTCTTTTCGCCCGGCGACAGATCGATGCGTTTGCCTTCCGTCTCATAGCGACGGAGACTCTCTGCGTCCCGGAAGGCCAACTGTGCCACCTGGCGTGTCGCGAGCAGCAGGTACTGGCCTGGTGCCAAACCGTCGAATGACACTTCGCCGTCCACTCCCGCCCAGACTGACTGCACATCTCGCGTCAGGTTGTTGAGAGGTATGGCATGGACGAAGGCTCGACCGCCGGTTATCGCATCCGATAGCGAGACCTTCAGCGAGGCCGCGTCATCACGCAGGACAACGTGCATCGAGCAGCCGGCGGCGCTTCCGCTAATCATGAAGGGTTCGCGTGTCAAATCCGTTCCCCCGCAAACAGCCGAAGCGATGTACCAGGGCTGTTGCCCGCCGCCCTGCAGAACGTACTGCCCAGGTAGAACGTTGCGAATGACAATCTGGTCACCCGTCTGCAATCCCTGAGTGGGATGAGTCGGATCCATGCTTTCGGCGCCGTACGTCATTGCGGCGTCTGCTCCGGCTGATAGCAGGCTGAAGTTGAATTGCAAAGGGTTCGCGTCGCTTGCTTGTGCCTTGGCGGTCCTCTCCAGAGCCACCTCTACAGGGACCGCCGCCATCGGCTCGAGTGTCATCCGCAGCCCACTCACTGGTCCTTCTGCCACCGTCACTGATTGTTGGGCCATGAACTGCTGCGGCACGCGGCTGAGGACCCTCCGCTCGCCCGACTGCACCAGTTGCGGCAGCTCATTCGCGAACGCATACATTTCAAACGTTCCGCTGGGAAGGAGCATCCGGACCGTCCCAATTTGTCCATACATCCGGAGCGCGGGATTGATCTCCACACCACCCGCTGTGCGCACCGTGAAGCTAGGAAAAGTGTTTTCAGATAGACCGTTCACCACTACCGACACCGGATACAGCTTTTCCAGCCGCGTACTGATCTCGGCCTCGAGTTGATCGCCGGCATGCACCTGCAGTGCTCCCGCGCCGTTCGCTCCAAGTACTGGATAATCGGCGGGCGCATACCCGGCAGCGGCGTCTCCCTCGGGTGGACCGTCCAGCTTGAGCGCCGTCTGGATCGCGTACTCGCCTGCCTGCAACTCCGCAATGCGGAACTCTCCCTCCGCATTGGTGGTGGTGCCCCCGCGCTGCTCCCAGTGCTTCAGCCCGTTGCTCACCGTCAGGGTCCGCAACATGACCGAAACTCCCTCGAGCGGAGCGCCGCTGGGATCCGTGACATGACCCGACAGGATTGCCTCCGGCACCAGTCGGAGTTCAAGTGGCCCGGGCTTCTCCGGTACGGCCAAGGGCCACCCAGTCATCGCACCGAGATTTTCCCAAAAGTAGCCCGGTTTATTAACAAATAGAGCATTGTCGGGTACGTCCCGAAACTCGAAACGCCCGTCGCTATCCGTCAACATAGCGTTTTGCCCGGCCTGCACCAACGCCCGCGCGATTGGTCGCCCTGTCACGCTGTTGACGACAACTCCGGATATCGTTCGAGGCGGCAAAGATGATTGCTGGATTCCGATCGAGACGGTCTGCGACCGCACCGCCGAAGCGGAACCCAACAGCACCCAAAGCAGACTAAGTGTCACAAAGCTACGAGAACGCATTGTCCCTTCAGCCCGAAGAGAGAGTAGCCGCTTGCGCGTGGCTCTGACCAGATCAATCGCAATCTTGTCTCTGCGCGGCATTCCAGCGCTGGCAAGATATAGACACCGTGGCAATCAAAATAGTGCCAAAGCTCGATGTGTCGCCCCGAACAATCGTGGCTCAGAGTGTCGCAATTGAATGTTTCGGCGTCGCTAGAGTGACACGCTTACCGTGAAATGATCCGCTGGAATCGCCGCGAGACTCGGTCCCGAAACGGTCACGTTTGACGAATTCGGCAACCGCAGGCAGTGGCCAATTGGAGTCTACGATGGCATGTACAACAGCGGCCCCGGCTGAGGATTCCTGGTCGATGGATCCGGCAGAGCTCGATTTCTCCGAATTCCGGAACCGGCATATCTGGGGGGCGCCGGACTCGTCGGGCTCGCGCCAATGCATCAACATGGCGTTGTCACGGAAGCCGTTTCCGTACTCGGTCGAGCAGAGAATCAACCCTTACCCGAATGGCGAAGATGCCGATGATGGAACATGGGAAAAGGCACTCGACGTTGGCCGCTGCTACCTTGTCGGCGCGACCGTTCCACTATCGGAGTTTCAGCGGGTCAATAGGTCGTCGCTCAATGAATGGCAGCGCATGGCCTATGAGTGGTGTGTCGCCAATCCCTCGCGGATGCTGGTTCTCACATCGACGAAACCTCGCTTGATCTATCACATCGCCAAGCGAGGAGAGTACGTCGAGATCGGACTGCCGCATCACTGCCACGGCGGTGAGAAATACTGGGTCAGCCGCAATGGCAAGACCAAGGTTCTGATCAATGTCGATTGAGCACTCTATGCGCCAGTTCCGGATAGTTCGTGACTCGGAGCAATTCCGACACTCACAATCCGCATTCACATGATGACGATATTCCAAGCCGACTTTCGTGTACTGAACGACCTTCGAACATAACCAGCAGGTCGGCAACTGCGAGTTTCATGGCCATGGAGGCAGTCACCAGCTAGGTGGTCTTCTCGATCACTGCGTCCGGGTGACGGGCGTATTCTGCCCAGGAGCCGTCATACAGGCTGACATGATTTGCACCTGCGACTTCCAGGCCGAGCGCGATGACAGCAGCGGTGATGCCGGAGCCGCAGGTGGTAGTGATCGCCTGGTTCATATCCACGCCTTTTGCGGTGAAGATGTGGCGGAGTTCTTCGGCAGGCTTCAGGCGGCCTTCTTCGACCAGTTCAGTGAAGGGGATGCTTGTAGCTCCGGGCATATGGCCGGAGCTTATGCCGGGCCGGGGCTCCGGTGAGATGCCGGTGAAGCGGCCGGCGGAGCGGGCGTCTAGAATTTGCGCATGCTCCGTGATCATCTGTTGAATCTGGGAGAAATCTTTCACAGCATTGTGGTCGAGTTTGGCGTGGAAGCCGGCCGGTGCGCGGTGAACGTGGCCAGAATGAGTAGGGAGACCGGCTTCGATCCAGGCGCGGAGGCCGCCGTCGAGAACGTAGACATCTTGGGCTCCGAAGGTGCGGAGCATCCACCATGCTCGAGGAGCGGAGAAGACGCCTTCCTGCTCGTAGACCACTATGGCCATGTGATCGTCGACACCAAGAGCCGACACGCTATGCGAAAAAACATCGGTTGCGGGCAACATGTGGGGCAGTGGGCTGGAGCAGTCGGAGAGCTGGTCGATATCGAAGAAGATTGCACCAGGAATGTGCTTCGCGAAGTAGCGCGCGCGCGTATCAACCGGCGGCGTGACACCGACCGGAGGGAGCGTGGCATCAAGGATTACGACGCCTGGATCGCGCAGACGGTCGGCTAGCCAGGAGGTTGTGACTAGAGGGTTCATAGGAAGTAGATTACTTCTTCGCGACACCCAGTTGGTCGGGCGCTACGGAAGATGGCCTCCCCAATTGTGGCGGATACATTCCGGTTTGCCTGTAATCCGGCAACAACTGGTAGCCGGAACTGCGGATCGCTTCCGCGATGCCGACATGCACGGGGTTTGTTCGGCTTCGAAAAAAGCGCAATCGCGGTGAAACGACAATTCGGGATTATGAATGGCCGCCGAGGCGCAGGCAAGCTGGTTCGGACCGCATGCTACAAAATACAGATGTGCCGGAAAATAGTCAGCGAATAGGGGCCGGGATGCCTGGAGTGGTGACGTGGGGTGTGATCGGCGGCGGCGATTCCGCAAGGCGCTTTGCGGCCGGACTCAGGTATGTGACTGGAGCAAAACTCACCTCTGTATGGACACGTAAGCGGGAGGTGGCCGAGGCTTTTGCGGCGCACTTCGGCGGAGCCACCACCAGCACACTCGAGCAGATGTTGAGCGGTCCTGTCGACGCCGTGTACATTTCCACTCACCCCGACAGTCATCATGCCTACGCCTTAGCTGCTCTCGCAGCCGGGAAGCATGTGCTCTGCGAGAAGCCGTCCATGTTGAATGGACAACAGTTGGAGGAGGTGTTAGTCGCCGCGAGCATGCGGGGCCTGCTCTTCATGGAGGCAATGAAGCCTCCATTCTTTCCTCTTTACCGCAGCCTCCGGGAACATCTTGAGCAGGATCCCATCGGACAAGTTGCCTTCGTCCGTGCAGGGTCCTCCATCGCCGATATCCCGCTGAACCATCCGATCTACAACTTGGATGCGGGTGGTGGCAGCCTCCTCGGCATTGGCCCCTATGAAGCCTTCCTCGCACTCGACTGGCTTGGCCCTGTAGAGCGAGTCCAGACTTTCGGCCAAATAGGCCCAACGGGCATCGACACGTTTGTCACACTGCAAACCAAGCACCTCAACGGGATGGCCCAGCTTTATTGCGGTGTTGGGCTCCACGGCGAGGGCGACGCTTTGCTCGTCGGGCCAATAGGAAATGTCGCAATCCCGAGCAAGTGGTGGAACCCTGTCCATGCGACCATCCGGTACGTCGATGGACGCACCGCGGAACTTGACGAGCCCTTTGAATCCACTGGGTTCAACTATGAAGTTGGTCACTTCTGCGATCTACTACGCAGCAGCCGGACAGAGAGCCCAATCATCACGCACGACATGTCGCGCCAGATGATGAGCATCCTCGATCATGCCCGAGTCGCGATCGGCCTCGTGTACCCGCAGGAGCTCTAGGAGAGTCTCTTGCGTATCGGCGCAGAGGGCATCTGGACGGAATTGGCACACGCAGCTCATTTTCGAACGATCATTGCACAAAATAAAATCAGCCCGTGGTCCCAGAAGATCTCTGACCTCCGAAGGGTATTCAAAGGCACGATTCGGCATCAAATGCGGCAGGTGCGTTAATGAAACGAACCATCATTACCCTGTGAATCACGGCTGCATTGCCTCTCTTAGCCCAAACAAAAAGCATCGATAACCGGCAACTTCGTACGGCTTCGCCTAAAGTTGTGTGAGACGTCCCGCTACGAGACTGGTCACACATGAGGAATGGTTCTACGCGCTTCACGATTTCGAGAGTCGAGATTTCCTCATCGATCGCAAGTACGATGAATGAAGAATCTTCATGACCGGCGCCAAGTCTCTTTCCCCTGAGCTTCTTCTTCATATCGGCCAAACTCTGAATCTTCCCATGCCCGGCCTAGTCGCCGTGATCGAGCTGCTCGACGATGGTGGAACAGTTCCTTTCATTGCGCGCTACCGCAAGGAGGCCACCGGCAATCTGGATGAGGTCCAGATTCGCGACATTGAGGAAAAGCTGGCCTATTTCCGCGAGCTCGCGGAGCGCCGAGCCATCGTCCTGTTCTCGATCGCGGAGCAGGGCAAGCTGACCGATGAGCTCAAGGCGAAGATTGAAGCCACATTCGACAAGAGCGAGTTAGAAGACCTTTATCTGCCTTATCGGCCGAAGCGGCGCACCAAGGCCACCATGGCCCGCGAAAAGGGCCTGGAGCCGCTGGCACAGTACCTCTGGGCGCAACAGCTCGCTGTGGAGCCGCTGGAGACACTTGCCGCCGGCTTCGTAAATGCTCAACTCGGCGTGGCGACCATGGATGAAGCACTGGAAGGCGCGCGACACATCGTCGCCGAGTGGATCAGCGAAGATGCTGATCTGCGCAAACGGCTGCGACAGCTCATGTTCGATGAGGGCGTGATCATCAGCCGCAAGACCATGGACGCGGTGGATGAGCAGGAAAAATTCAAGATGTATTACGAGTACAAGGAACCGGTCAAAACGATCCCTTCGCATCGCATGCTGGCGATTCGTCGCGGTGAAGGAGAGAACGTGCTCTACTTTCTCATTGAGCTGGAACCGGAGCGGACGCTCGCCATTCTGCGAGCGCACATTCTGCGCCAGTCTGGCGATTGGACGAAGCAGCTTGGACTCGCAATTGAAGACGCATGGAAGCGCCTGCTGAATTCCTCGATTCAGGCAGAGATTCGTCTTGAGCTAAAGGAACGCTCGGATAAAGAAGCAATCCAGGTCTTTCGCGACAACCTCTATAACCTGCTGCTGGCCCCACCCGCCGGTCCTATCGCTGTGCTCGGGATCGACCCAGGCCTACGCACGGGCTGCAAAGTTGCTGTTGTCGCTGAGACTGGAAAGCTTCTGGCACATGATGTCATTTATCCCCACACTTCGAAAAACGGCATCGCCGAAGCATCGAAGAAGATCGAGGCCCTGCTGCAACAACACAGTATCCGCGCCATTGCCATCGGTAACGGAACAGCGTCGCGCGAAACCGATGCGTTCGTCCGCGATTTCTTGCGTGAGAAGAACATCCAGGACATTTTCTCCGTCACCGTCAACGAATCAGGTGCCAGCGTCTACTCGGCGTCGGAGATTGCGCGGCAGGAGTTTCCCGATCTAGACCTCACTGTGCGCGGCGCCATCTCCATTGCACGGCGTCTGCAGGACCCACTTTCTGAGCTGGTTAAGGTGGATCCGAAATCCATTGGCGTCGGCCAGTATCAGCACGATGTTGATCAGCGCCAGTTGCAGACGTCGCTGGAGGGCGTAATTGAAAGCTGTGTAAACCGCGTTGGCGTGGACCTCAACACCTCGTCGTGGACACTGCTGCGCTATGTTGCCGGTATTACGGAGCGAACCGCGATCAATATCGTGAAATACCGGGATGAGAAGGGGCGCTTCCGCTCTCGCGCGCAGGTGCTGGAAGTGTCGGGCATCGGGCCGAAAACCTTTGAGCAGGCAGCAGGCTTTCTCCGCATCCGCGATGGCGATAATCCGCTGGACACGACCGCGGTCCATCCTGAGTCCTATCCGGTGGTAGTGCAGATTGCTCAATCTCTGCGGGCCCCTGTGGAGGAGATCATTCGCAATCCGCAGCTTCTAGAGAAAGTGGACTGTAAGCAGTTATCCGTGGGCACATTCACGCTGAACGATATCCTGGAAGAGCTTCGGAAACCGGGACGCGATCCACGCGATAGCTTTGTGGCGCCCAGTTTCCACGAAAAGGTCCGCAATATTTCTGATGTGCAGGCGGGCATGGTGCTCGAGGGAGTGATCACGAATGTCACGAAGTTCGGCGCGTTCGTCGACATCGGAGTCCATCAGGATGGACTGGTCCACATCAGCGAGCTTTCGAATCGCTTCCTCAAAGATCCTTCCGAAGCGGTGAAAACGGGACAGATCGTCAAGGTGAAAGTGCTGAGCGCTGATACGAAGACTAGGCGTATCGCACTCTCCATCAAGGCATTGCTGGAGCCATCCTCGCGGCCTGCTCCCGCGCCGCAGCCCACCATGAATGAGAAGTTAGCCGCGCTCTCGACGAAGTGGAAGGTTCGGTAACAGCAATTTAAAGGGATGGCTACTCATTTGGCGTTTTCTAAATGTCAAGATTGCTGAGTGAGAGCACGTATCAACTCGAACCTGCAACGAGACGATAGATATGTGCTCCATATTTTTTTACGATGCTCATCCCAATGCCCGGCACAGCTAATAACTCGGCATCGTTGTGGGGACAGGTCGTAGCGATACCACGCAGCGCCCGATCGCCAAAGACCCGAAATGCCGGAATCTTTCTGTGCTTCGCCTCGCTCAATCGCCAGGCGCGCAAAACCTGCTCAATACGAATCTGCGGCTGCCGCTCGGACCCAGCTGCTCTTGTATCTGCCTGCCGAGATTGCGTTCGAGCTGTAGTCCTCGGAGATGCCTTGGACTTACTTGAGATCTTCTTTCGTTTGCGCTTGGGAACAGGGCGTCCAGCATCCTTCATGACGAAGAGTAGTGGCATGGTCTCATCGACATTTCGCCCGGCTGGAGTAAGGCTGACAGTGCGGTAGGGAATCTGTTTGCCTTGTTTCTCGAACACAGCATCTGCAAACGTAAGGAGTTCTGCGCGGGCCATGGCTCCCAAAACTTCTTCGAAGTTGTCTCGGCTGATCTCGTTTCCTGGAAAAAGCTCGGCGTACAACTTGCCGGTCGATCTGGTGCGGACGGACTGCATGCAGCGCAACACTCGATACAGAGCTTTTCGCTCGTCTTCGGTCGCGGTTCGGAATCTCTGGGCAAGGCACTTGGCCGGAGCACAAAAGTCGCACACACCACAAACCGTAGCGCTGTCCGACGTGTCGCCAAAGTGCCGCACAAGGGAGGTCATGCGGCATTGATTGCTCTCCGCAAAGCGAATCATCTGATCGATCTGCGCCCGTTTTTGATCGCCCTGCTGAATGTAGGACGAGCGCCATCCTCCGTCGCCCTGCCTTACATTCTCCGCGAAGTCGAGCACCGCGCCTTTGTGAATCCAAAGTTTCTCGAGAGCTTTATCGAAGAGATCTGCCTCCATCGCCAATGCTTTACGGATCACCTCCTTAGGTTGGGGTTCCGTATGAAGTTTTGCAAACAATCGATCCAGTAGCGAAACATCCGGGTAATCTCGACTGAAGAAGAAGTCATGGGTGTGACGGTCTCCATACGAGTGCATGAGGATGGCGCGACTCTGCCTTCCGTCGCGCCCAGCGCGGCCAATCTCCTGGTAGTACCCTTCCAGACTGCCCGGCAGGGCGGTATGAATCACGGTTCGAACATCCGGCTTATCGATCCCCATTCCGAACGCTATGGTTGCCACCATGACGTCCAGCTTGCCCGCCATGAATTCTTCCTGCACTCGTCGTCGTCGCTCGGCATCCAGCCCTGCATGGTAGCTGGCTACAGCAAGCTCGCCTGCAAAATCTTCCGCCAGGCTGTCCGCCTGCTTGCGCGTTGGGGTATAGACGATGGCCGGGCGGTGTTTCACTTCGAGCAAGATCTCCCGAGCGAGCTGAGGCCGTTGTGAAGGCAAGGCTTCTACAATCTCGATCCCGATGTTTTCGCGGCGGAAACCATGGATGAAGTGCGTGGGCGCGGTCAAACCTAGCTGAGTTGCAATGTCATTTTGAACCAGCGGCGTCGCTGTGGCCGTGAGTGCCAGTATTGGAGCAGGACGAAGACCCGGTAAATGCTGGCTAAGCATCCGATAGTCCGGTCGAAAATCGTGGCCCCATTGCGAGATACAGTGCGCCTCATCGATGGCGATCAGCGAGGGTTTTCGCTTGGCGAGCATTTCGGGGAAGCCGGCCACCCGAAGCCGTTCTGGAGCAATGAAGAGGAATTGCAGTTTGCCACCCAGGTAGTCGGAACAGACACGGCGGGACGTTTCACGATCGCGACCTGAATGAATGCACTCAACAGCGAACCCTCGCTCCTTCAGCTTCAGCACCTGATCGTCCATCAGAGCGATGAGTGGACTGATCACGACAGTCGTCCCGCCTCGTGCCAATCCCGGCAACTGGTAACAGAGCGACTTGCCTGAGCCGGTCGGCATGACAAGCAGCGCGTCTCTCCCCGCCCTCACTGCCTGACAGACGGCTTCCTGATTGGGCCTGAACTCTGAGAAGCCGAATGCGTTTTGCAATAACTCGGTGAGGCTTGCGCTGTTGGGAATAATCTTTGGGCTTGGCAAATCAGGAGAATCGGAGATCTTCGGTGTGGAGGGAACCGCCGACGCTGGTTGCACGGGTGAAGTCTGACGAACTTTTCCAACGACGGAACGCACGTATTGACTGATGCTATCCAGGAATGGTTCCAACTGGCACTCACCGTGTTGGATCTTCTTGAGAAAGGCCTCCCACTGGCCGGTCATCGCAGGACTCTTAACTTCGGGATGAACCACTTCAATGAGATGGATCCCCTTTTCCGTCGCCTCCAAGCTCTTACCCGTACGAACAATATAGCCGCGTTTCAATAGCACTTCGATCGTGGCCGCCCGTGTGGCAGGCGTACCGAGGCCCGTCTCTTTCATCGCGTCGGACAGTGCTTTTTCGTCCAGGCTTTGGCCTGCCGTCTGCATCGCGGTCAAGAGCGTGCCCTCCGTGAATCGCTTTGGGGGCCTGGTCTTCTTTTTCCGGGCTTCGATATCTACGATGTCCTGGAGTTGTCCTTTGGCAAGATCGACCGGCAGGATCTGCTCCGGAGTCTTCTCCTCGGCACTGCCTTTCGTCTCTCGCTTTCGCCCTTCCGACCCAACGTCCAGGACCTTCCAACCCATCTGTTGCACGACGGTTCCGGTGGTTCTATAGCGGTCGACGAAGTTTCCATGCCTGATTGTGGTAATCACGGTCGTGACGGCCTGAAGATAATCGTCATGCCACATCATGAGGAAGCGGCGGCAGATCAGACCGTAAATCTTGCGTTCTTCTTCCGTGAGCTGG
>Ga0210396_10001486_pt1 | contig 25253 bp, 22 predicted proteins | sample IncBWH17OmetaG_FD_155466 | JGI IMG/M metagenome (GOLD analysis project Ga0210396, IMG submission 155466) | Forest soil microbial communities from Barre Woods Harvard Forest LTER site, Petersham, Massachusetts, United States - Inc-BW-H-17-O ... | reverse complement strand
AGCTTCGTGACGGTCCAGAAGAGCCGATTCTTCGGATGGATCGCAGCCCGCAAAATCATCCCTGGAGGTGGGTATGGCTGGTCGAAGTCGTTCAAGCTTTAACAAACGCCAGAAAGAGCGTTCGCGTCAGGACAAGCAGCGCGAGAAATTGGAAAAAAGACAGCAGCGAAAGTTAGAGAAACAATCCGGTGTTCCCGGGGAAAATGACGACTTCGGACAAAACGATTTCAGTCTGGCTGGAGATTACGAAGATCCAGCCGAGGAAGTGACCGTCTCCAACTCGAACGTCGAAGACTAGACAACTGTACATTCCTCGCGGTACCCGCGTAGACCCGGACGCTTCCCGTCCGGGTGGCCGAGCAAAGTTCGGCAGGATTGGCATCAGGGAAACACTCTCACTTCTTGCCCAGGAACGCGTGCTTCGCCTTTTTCCCCGACGCCTGCCATAACTTGAAAACCTCAAACACGATCACAGTCGCATAGGTGACCGCGATCCAGACCCCGACCTCCTCGATCGGCAGGCGGGCCCAGGCCCCAATAAACAAGCCCGTCATTTGGACGTCCTGAAAACCCCACCACTTGTAGGGTACGGCCAGCGTGGCCTCCCAGAGCAAACTTACCAGCACGATAATGAAGAGTGTCAGGCTGAAGGCGCGCCAATTGATACATGGCCGAGCCGTCGGAAAGAAGCTCATCGCGGGAACGAAAGTGCCGGCTACGAGCACAGTAAAGTAACCTGGGAAACCGTCTGGAACCGGCGAGAACATTCTCTTGTAGACGACGGCTATCAAGATCAGGAGCACTCCGACGATCGCAGACGTCGGATGGAACTGGAGCAGGCGAGAGATCTTCTTGGCTTCGCCCGGGTAGTCGGGAACGTTGTAGGCCACTAGCCAGAATTCGTCCAACCAGACATAAATCAGCAAAACACAGAGGAAGCCTGTGAAGTAGAAAATATACTCCTCGACCGGAACCGGCGCGCCCAAGGCTGGCGCTCCGATCCCCAAAGTCGCGCCCCGGTTGACGAAAAGAAAGAACCGTTGGGCGAAGAAGAAATCCAACCCGAAACCGAGGGGAACGAGAACGCCAATCGTCCGCCAAAAAGCTCGTCGCGGAATTTCCACGCCTTCGGCAGGCAAGAACCAGAAGCCTATCACCACGATCGGAACAACGAAGAGCAGCAGGCTCCAGGTATAGCCATATGGGGTCGGGTTGGATCCCGTCACTCGCAGTGTTCCCGATGAGCGCACCGTTCCCAGGGTGATCGCGGCCGGAACCGCGACCATCGCCAACATGGCAGCGACGAGCCAGGCGCTCAGGCGTGGGCTCGGATCTGTGCCGGACGCACCGGTGCACACGAACGCCATCCTCCTTAGGTTCGGAGTGAGTTCGGTGAGAATTCTACTCTTCATTGAGGGGATAAATCCGCCACGGTTTGCAGCTTCAGATTTGGAATGGAATGAGGTGGCTGGGAACGGGTCCTTTGTGGGTCTTGGCGAGATTTTGTGACAAAGGGGGACGGCACTCCAAGGCACACGGAGTCGCTACCGCCACGCAGGATCGTGGCAGAACCCCAGGCAGACCTCCTTCGACGCCACTGACTCCTAAGCAGCGACGGCGGGGAGCGATTCCACTTCGTGGAACCAATCCACAATCTCCCTGGGAGGCTCGTCCTTGTCGACATCGCTATAAATCAAGGCTGGTCGTCCGTGTCCGGAAATGTACCAAGTGTCGGAATTCCGCTGTATGGGTGACTTCCTGCGCTCAGTCTGCAACGCCTTGAACTCGGGTGATCTGACCCAAGTCGAATACGTGACGAAGGGTCTCACGGCTCAGCACAACACTATGAGTAATGCCCTGGGAACGGTATCGTAGGGCTTTACGCACTTCCTCTGTAACGTACGCTTTGCCATCTTGCCATGCAGCTATGCTGGTTTCGCGAAAACGGAAACCTCGCTTTTCCACATAGACCACGTAGATTTCCGCGTCGACCCCATGATGAGGTCTCGGAACGGTGTAGGGCGTGGCGGCGAGCACGAGCCAGACTATGGAGACCGCCAGCACCAGCCGGATCCGGTCTCGAAGAGGGCGTCCTTTGATGCATCAGTTCGCTGGACACAAGCGCACAAGGGAGCGCGCCCTCACGACCACGAGGAACAGGATGGCTATGATTGTCAGTTTCGCATCGGCAAAGTCCATGCCAGCGGAATCTGGCAGGTTCAACAGGTTCCACGAGTTCGCCAGATACAAGCCACGCTCGTGGTAAACAAAATGGGGCCATGCCAGTGCGGCCGTGATTAACCCAGCAACGTAACCTAGTCGCGGTCGGGAAGGAATAGCCGCCACCGCGGCAACGAGTATCTCGGGCGACGCGAAGCAGGCAAAGGCCACGGTTCTCTCAAGCATGTCAGGGTAGAGACTTGGGAAAATCCACAACGCAACTGCAAACCGCGCTAGATAGGCCAAGGCAAGGAATACGGCGGCCGTACCTGCGAAGCAGCCGACCGTCTGACTGTAGAGAATCAGAGCGGCGGTCAGGGTAAACAGGGCCGGAATCACGACAACAAAAATAATGACAGCGGAAAATGGGCCCTCGTTCCGCGGCGGTCCGTGCAAGGACAGTACATAGTATGCGGCCAGTGCAGCAGCGTATCCGTTGACAACCGCCGATATTAACTTTTTCGTTTTTCCTAAGGTGGGATCAAGAACCAGCCTGACATAGACCACGACGAAGAGGAAAAGCGTCACGAGCGGCGGCTGCGCACAAGTAGATCGCGGCATCGAGCAGAGGCCTGACCTTGATGACTTCAGAATTCGCGTTCAGCCATTGGCGTCCGGGGTTCGACGAGCGACTCATCATAAGGAATCATCCTCCGTTTGCGTCCGTAGGAGATACTGACTGGATTAGACACCAGGATGGCGGTGTCCGGGAGTGCGAACTCCACGTGACCTCATCTCTTCAGCTTTCGTCTCTCGACAGCCTTGCTTGGGCGGCGCGCTCGATTTCGGCGTTGATTGCGCCTCCGATGAGAAATGCCAATCCCGTCACGTATAGCCAAATCAACAGAATCATTACGTCCGCAACAGATCCATAGATTGCGGTGTAGGTGTTGAAAAAATGCAGGTAGCCGCGAAACCCTGCCGAGGCGGCGAACCATAAAAACACACCGAATACCGAGCCCGGAGTGATCCAGTGCCAATGCTGTTCCGGCAGGTCCGGCCCAAAGTAGTAAATCGCCGAAAACGAGACGATCACGAAGAGCATGGCGGCCGGCCACTGAAGCGCCTTCCCAACGACAAGCATCGTGGATTGCAATGAGATTTTCACCCCCAACCAATCGACAAGATGGCCGCCGACGAGCACCATGACTAAAGCCGAAAGAAGAAGCATTGAGATGGCAAGAGTCAGGCCCAGCGCAATTGCCCGAACTTTAAACCAGGAACGGGTCTCGCGAACCTTGTAGACCACATTCAGCGTGGAAATCATCGAACTCATACCTCCGGAAGCGAACCACAGGGCAAGCATGATGCCAAGAGTGAGCTTTCCGCCGCTGGTGCTCCTGGCAAGCTCGCTGGTGGTTGCTTCCAGAAGCTGGAAGGCTGCCGGCGGAAGCAAATCCCCGAAGTAAGCCAATAACCTGTGTTCCAGTTGGGAACTGCGCGAGGCGAACAGGCCAAACAAGGCCAGCATGAACAGCATCAGGGGAAATAAGGCCAGCAAGAAATTGAATGCCAGCCCGGAGGCGCGTCCGAGAAGATCGTCTTCATCGGCCTCGCGAATCACGTTTTTCGTAAGCTGCCAAGGCGTCAGGCCGCCTAGTTTCCAAATTGATTCGAAATGTTGCCGTTTTGCTACCGTGGAAAATGCCATAGGACATTTGCCCGGACTTCATTGGCATTGCGAGCCGTTCAGCGTACTACGATGCCCGCATAGCCCACCACCATCTCGCGGTCGCCGGAGACGTCTCCTGAGGTCGCGTACTTGATCAGTTCGGCGGAGGTTGCGCCCAGGTGTTTGGTTGCTGTTAGCATCACGACCGCCGGGCCGAATCCGCACATGCTTATTTCTTCCTTCATCACTACGTCGAATAGCCCTCGGGCATCGAGCGCCAGCATCCTCTCGATCGCCTTGTGGTCTTTGGTACGAGTGACGGTGTCATTCTCGTAATGATTCATGTCGCTTGAGGCTACGATCAGGATTCCTTGGTTTTGCGCCTGCACGGCCTCGGCTACCGCTTCTCCTAGCTTTTCTAAAGTGTCGAACTGTCCCGTGCCCAGGGCGATCGGGACAAAAGTGAAATCGGGACGACAGGCTTGAAGGAAGGGCAATTCCACCTCGATGGCATGCTCGCTACGGTGAGCATCGGCGTCTTCGGTCAGGAGCGGGAACCGGTTCTTTAGGGCCTCTGCCAGCGCAGAATCGATGGCGGCCGGGCCCAGAGGCGTCTCCCAACTTCCACTGCTCATAATGGCGAGCGGACGCCCTTTGCCGGTGTGATTGGGGCAGAGAATAATAACGCGCCCGGGGAGACTTACGTTGGCATACACCGCTCCTGCTACCGCTCCTGAGTACATATATCCGGCGTGGGGGGCGATGCATCCCAGGGCTGGCCGCGCTACGGCTTGGATTGCGAGGTGGGACTTGATGTCTTTGAGCAGGGTGCTCTGGTCGCATGGGTAGAATCGTCCAGCTACCGCGGGATGGCGAACTGACGAATGCGTTTGCATCTTAATTAAACCAGCCACGGTTAAGAAATCACGGACCTGCGGTTTCCAGCAATGCTCGAAACAACGCCGCGCTTTTTTCCAGCGATAATGCTTCCGCTCGCACGGTCGGCTTCACTCCCGATTTTTCCAGCGCCGCTCGCAGTGCGACGGGTTGGTAGTCTGACTTCAGATTGTTCCACAACGTCTTGCGCTTCTGGCCGAATGACTTGCGCAGAAAGTCGATAAAGTCGGCCTCGGGCACATGCAAGCCTTCGATGCGGGACTCAATCGTAAGCCGGACGACCGCGGAGTACACCTTGGGTGGTGGCGAGAACGCGCTCGGTGGCAAAGTGAACAGTTTCTCGACGTTGGCATAGAGCTGAGCCGTAGCCGAGAGCAGGCCATACTCGCTGCTTCCGGGACGTGCCTCCAGCCGGTCCGCGACTTCGCGCTGCACCATGAGCACGATGGTCTCAAAATATTTCCGGTAGGCGAACAGGCGCAGCAGGATGTCCGAAGTAATGAAGTACGGGAGGTTGCCCACCGCGCGGACCCGCTCCGGTTGGTGGTTCATTCCCGGACGCGTGCTACCGGGCTTGGGCCCGAAGAGCGTGTCGAAATCAATGGCCAGGATGTCGCCCTCGATGATTTCCACATTCGGGGCCAGAGAAAATTTCATGCGCAGCTGGGCCGCCAGCACGCGGTCGAGTTCAATGGCGATGAGTCGCCGGGCGCGCCGGGCGAGCAGGGAAGTCAGCGCGCCGCGTCCGGCGCCGATTTCGAGCACCGTACTTTCGGAGAGATCCCCAAAGGCCTCGGCAATGCGCAGCGCGGCTGAGGGGTCGGCAAGAAAATGCTGGCCCAATTTGGGCGTTCTGGGAGTCGGACGCGCGGCAGATACCTTCGGCACATTGACCCTCTTTCTTTCGGACGGCTACACTGGACATTCACCCCGCGAGTCTTCGTGCGCAGGAGCGGCGTCGAGCGATGACGCCCCTCTATGATAACTTGCGGCCTGATAACTTGCGCCGAAGCGGGGTCCTAATACGGAGGTCGGTTTTCATGCATATAGCTTTTGCTGCTTCGGAGTGCGTGCCATTCTCCAAGACCGGTGGATTGGCCGACGTGGTTGGCGCTTTGCCGCGAGCTCTGGTCGCTGCCGGGCACCAGGTCAGCGTCTATGTTCCCCGCTATCGCCAGACCAAGCTTTCCGATGCGCAGACGGTCGTCCGCAGCATTACTGTTCCCTTTGATGATCACTACCGGTTCTGCTCTGTGGTCACGGGCGGCAGTCACTCGGGCGTGCGCTTTTATTTCATCGACTATCCTCCATATTTTGACCGCGAGGCATTGTATGGAACTTCCGCGGGAGACTATCCCGATAATGCCGAGCGCTTTGCACTGTTCTCGCGAGCCGTGCTCGAGGCTTCCAAGATCCTGGGCGTTCCCAATGTTTTTCATTGTCATGACTGGCAATCGGCGCTGATTCCAGTGCTGTTGCGGACGCAATACGCCGAAGACCCCGCTTTCCGCGACGCGGGGACTGTCTTCACCATTCATAATATGGGATACCAGGGCTTGTTTCCGCCCGATACCCTGCCGCTTCTTACTCTACCCTGGGACCTGTTGGCGATCGACAAGATGGAATTCTTTGGGCAAGTGAACTTTCTCAAAGGGGCACTGGTGTATGCCGATTTCATTACCACGGTGAGCCGTAAGTACAGCCACGAAATCCAGACCGCGGAGTTCGGCTTTGGACTGGAAGGTGTGCTGCGCGACCGGGCCTCGACGGTGACCGGAATTCTCAACGGCGTGGACTACGATGAGTGGAGTCCGCAGGTGGACAAGTTCATCCTAGCCAAATACTCGCCGGAGGATTTATCTGGTAAAGCCAAATCTAAGCAGGATTTGCTGGCCGCATTCGGCGTAGCCAGCCCGGATCTGCGTCTGCCCGTGATCGGGATCGTCTCGCGTTTCGCCGCCCAGAAAGGGTTCGATCTCATCGCGCAAATTATGGATCGGCTGGCGCGCGAGGAAATGATCATCGTCGCCCTGGGCAATGGCGACAAGCAATACGAAGAGATGTTTGCGCGCATGCAGAAACAGTTTCCGCAAAAGATTGCAGCCAAAATCGCCTACGACAACGCAGTTGCGCACAAGATCGAAGCCGGGAGTGACATGTTCCTCATGCCCTCGAGGTACGAACCCTGCGGGCTGAATCAGATCTACAGTCTCAAGTATGGAACCGTGCCCATAGTGCGCGCCACGGGCGGGCTCGACGACACCATCGATCCCTGGGACACGCGCACCGGCAAGGGAACCGGGTTCAAGTTCACCGACTACAGCGGCGAGGCTCTGTTGCTGACGATCAAAGAGGCGCTGAAGGCTTTCCGCGATCAGTCCTCCTGGCAGACGCTCATGCGCAATGGCATGAACAAAGATTTCTCCTGGAACGCTTCTGCCAAGGAATATGTTCGCGTCTACGAACGGGTGCGGCAGGCTCGGACTGCCCCGAGTGCTGCCCTGACCGCCGTATAGGCCGGCCTCCGGCAGTTCTCCCGGGTCAAAAATGGGAAAGTGGTTGTCATTAAAAGAGACGGTTGTTTGTCACGAATCTTGACAACCAGCCTGCATCCATCTAGTCTCCAATTGCCGCTCTCCATGACCCATCTTTGCGGTGATTTCTAACCTTGTGGGATTCTTTCAGGCTGAGCGAGTAGACAGACCGTTCACTCCCGCCTCCGGCCACATTCAAATCCCGCGCCTTTCAGAGTAAATGAAATGACGCGGCGCCTCATTTTCGCGCAGCTACGAGGTAGCGCGTCGGGACTGCGCGATGGCAATCGGTGCCAAAGGAGGTTCCCGGCCTGCAGGTTCACCTGATCAATTCGAGCAGTGTGTGATTTGGGACGGCGGTCATCACTCCGCGCTGGCAGTTGTGCTGGCGGCGGCCATGTATGCCGATACCGGCATTGCTACGAACAGCGCCCGCGTCACCTGGTCGGGACGCTGGGCGCGGTGGCTGGCCAAACCTTGCCGGCGTCTCTTCGCCGGCAGTCCGCTGCCAGAGCTCCAGGTGCCTGGACTGCGACAGCCGGACTTCGAGTCGCCGTCGCTAGTTCCATTATCGTCGTGAGCCGTGACTCTGTGAGGTCGCCAGCCTTTCCTCAGAAGAATCTTCCGCTGACTCGCTGATACAATTCCTCCAGGAATCTCCTTCGGTTCTTTATGTCCGCGCCAGGCAAGACCATCTTTCACGTCGATATGGACGCGTTCTTCGTGTCGGTGGAAGAGTTATTTGATCCCGCGCTCAAAGGGAAAGCCGTGGTCGTCGGAGGCCAGCGCGACGAACGTGGTGTTGTTTCCGCTGCATCCTATGAAGCCCGCAAATTCGGGGTGCATTCGGCCATGCCGCTGCGCACGGCCGCCAAGCTCTGTCCGCACGCCATCTTCGTGAATGGCCACCCGGAGCGCTATCGCGAATGTGCCGAGAAAGTCTATCGTGTACTGACGTCCTTCTCTCCGCTGGTCGAGATGGCGTCGATTGACGAAGCCTATCTCGACATGACAGGCACGGCTCGCCTCCATGGCCCACCTTTATGCACGGCTCATGCGCTTCATCAGAGAATCAAGTCCGACACGCAATTAAATTGTTCGATCGGAATTGGTATCTCGCGGCTGATCGCGAAGGTTTCCTCCGCCAAGGCCAAGCCGCATGGAATCCTCTGGGTCATTCCCGGGCAGGAGGCGAAGTTTCTCGCCCCGCTCGACGTGCGCGATATCCCGGGGGTGGGGAAAGTGACGGAACAAAATCTGCAAGCTTTGGGCATTCGTCAGGTTGGCGATCTCGCCCGCTTCGACGATGCATTTCTTGAAGAGCATTTCGGCAAGTGGGGTCTGGCGCTGGCCGGCAAAGCGCGTGGAGAAGATGCTGGGGGGTGGTTCGACACCGAGGTCGGTGCCGACACCGATCCCAAGTCCGTCAGCCACGAACATACCTACAACGAAGACACGGCCGATCCCGAACAGATCGAATCCACCTTGATGCGCCTCTCGGAAATGGTGGGCCGCCGCCTGCGGGAAAACGGGTTGCACGCGCGCACCATTCAACTCAAGCTGCGCTATAAAGACTTCACCACCATTACGCGAGCTCACAGCGTGCCCAGTCCTACGCAGCTCGACACCGAAATTTTCGAGCAGGCGCGCGCGTTGTTTCGAAAGAACTGGCGCAAGGGAACCCAAGTGCGTTTGCTGGGAGTACACGCCTCGTCATTCCAGGGCGAATCGAAACAAGAAGACTTGCTGGAAGGTGTCCGCCGCGAGCGCTGGCAGCGCGCTCTCTCGGCCGCGGATCGCCTGCGCGACAAGTTTGGGGAATCGAGCGTTTCCCTGGCTACTGGACTGAAAGGCGGATTCAGAGAACGAACCCACGAGAACCCAGCAGGCCTGCCAGGCAAGATCAAAGCGCAAGACTAGCAAGTGCCACGCTTCCTTTGTGTACCTTCGTGTCCTTTGTGGTTGTAGCCCTTTCGATCATCCGACGCGCCCTTAAACTCGCGAATCAAAAAAAAATCACAAAAATACACTAAGGCAAGCTCAGAAGCCGATCTGTCAGCCCCAAGAAGAAGATCACGACCGTTGGTAATCTATCGAAAGGAAGCACCTTCCAACATAATCAAGGTGTGGCAAATGATGTTTCCAGGAAGTGGAGTTGTTAATGAACGCAGTAGAAGAACTCGAAGAAGTCTTGACCGCCGATCAGGCCCAACAACTCATCGGTTCAGATCCGAGGCCAGTTGTCGAAGCCCCCTCGTCCACGCAGCAGTTGCTCGACGAACTACTTGGTCGGTTTGAAGACGACGATTCGTCAATGGTCCTAGCACACGGCCTCATGCCCGAGTTCTGCACTGATTCTGACGAGTGATATTCTCTCCAAAGTAAAAAACAATCCATACGCGCGGCTCTTCCGGCAACTCGTCGTGAGCAAACCCTATTCGATCGCCGAAAGACGAAGGCCGGGAACTCCGGAATTGCTTCCGGTCCCGGCCTGCGCTTCCATCAACTCGTTCGAAAACCAATGGAGGGCGGGCGTCCTCGCCCGTCCGGCTCGAAAAGACCCTTAATTGGTAGGTGCGGTGTTGGATGCCGATGTCGGGTTCCCGCCATTTCCGTCGCTGGTGATGCGGCTCAATCGTGGGAAGAACGGCGTTACTTCAAACGGCATTTTGTCGCGCGCGGATGTAATCGCAACTGGCGCTGACTTGGTAAGTTCAACGCGATCATTCCAGGCGTTCAGTTTCACGCGTCCACCCATGGGAAGCGCCGCAATCTGATCCAGTTTATTCGGATCGAGAGCCGGACCCGTCGTGGCCAGCGCCGAAAGCCGCACCAGTTGCCCCTTGTCATTGGTGAAACTGTTTCCCAGGTGCGCCGTCAACAAAGCGTTAAGCGACGGTGCGCGTTCGGAAAGCTCTTTCAGGAACAGCGAAGGCACATCCAGCTTTTGAGCGTAGGGCGAGTTCTTCAGCAGGTCCATGGCTTTGGTGTCGGCTGCGGTTTCTTCATCCGGATTGTGCCGGAATCCGAAGTTGTTGTAAGTCGATTCATCCGAGAACAGCATGCGATCGTTGAAGGCGAACTTGCTGCCCAGGTTGTGTCCCAGAACAATGTGCGCCAGTTCATGCGAGAGCACCATCGCCAGGGAAGCTTCGTCGGGAAGCACGTCAATCAAACCGCGGCTGACCACGATGGTATTGCCCACGCTAAACGTTTCCAGCGGAGACGTAATCATGACCCGAGTCCGCACCGGACGCGGCAAGTCGATATTATTCGTGACAATCAGGTTGTTGACCACGGTTTGCAGAACCTTGTCGACTTCGCCGTCCGGAGCCACCAAGCCAGATTCCTGGAGACGCTCGACAACGTTGTCCTCAGCCTGTTGCTGCCACTGCCGCTGCGCCTCGAGCGGCGACGCATCCGTCGTCGAAGGCGTTTCGTCCCTCACCGAGTCAACTCGCAGGGAAGTGAGTTCGTCTTCCTTCCCGCCTTTCTTCAGGTCGTAGCCCCAGATGCGGCTCTGTGCCTTGAAAGCCATTTTGTCCTTGGCGCCGTAACTGAAGTCGCCTTCTTCGCTGTAGATGTATGCCGGAACCCAGTATCCAGGGATCAGGTTCAAGCGCCAGCTATCCATGTGGAAGTACATGGCGTTTTTCGGCCGGGGCGCGTACGTGCCGTTCAGCCGGACGATGTTGTAATCCTGGTCTTCCACCCAGATGCGGCCCAGGAAGCGGCCTTTGCCCGCATCTTTCTTGGGAGTAACGTCAAACACGAGGCAACGCACTTCGCCCAGGAACTCGCGGCGCACGTACTTGAAACTGTAATGACCGCGGTCGAAGTCCTCGCGATCCGCGAAAATCATCCACGAGAAGCCCATGGGCTTGTACTCGAACTTGAACAGCTTGCTGACGCCGCCCAGCAGATTCTTCTCGAAGCTTTCGTCCTTGGAAAGATAATCGCGCCGGTCAACGGCCTCTCCCAGATCGAGGCGGCCAAGGAAGTAGTGGTCTTCGCTAGGTACCGGCCCGAGCTTCTGATCGGATTTCAGATTCTGCAGATAAGTCTCGACCAGCGGCGTCCGCGTCTTCAACATATCCATCAGCGCATGTTCGCGCACGATGGAGCGATCCACAACCTGATCCATGGTCGTGGGCGCAGCAGCTGCAGCTGACGCCGAGGCCGGGTTGGCAGCCTGCGTGGCAGCCGGTTGAGCCGTCGGCGCTGGCGTGGTCGCGGTTTGCGACGCGGCAGCACTCGCTTGCACGGGGCTCGATGTCGACGATTGATCCGCCGTCTGTTGCGCCATCGCGCTCAGCGTGATCAGCAGGAAAGCGGTGAGCATCCATTTCCAAGTACGCATAACTCTGTTCCTCTCTAGTCTCACAAATCGGTCTCAGCAAATCTTTCTCTACAAAACTCAGTACGCTAACTGGAAAACCACATGCACAATCGCCGTGGAATCCACGGGTGTGCCAAAACGTTGCGCCGGCTTGAACCGCATCTGACTCGCCGCAGTGACCGCCGCTTCATCCAGCCCATGACCCAGGCCTCGCACCACGCGATTCACGTGTAATTGCCTATTCGCGCCAAACATCACTTCCAGCAGCACCTCTCCCTCGAGCTTAAGCTGCCGGGCTTCCTGCGTATAAACCGGGCTGGGTTTAGAAATGATTTCCACTTGCGTCGTGGCCGGACCGCTATCCGCCTGCGCAACCTTGGGTCCGCCATGCGAAAGTTCCTGCGCGCCGAATCCCGCCGTCTGCACCGAGGCGCCGTGATTTTTGTTGTCGCCCTGCGCAATCCCGTTTCCGAAACCCGCGCTCGCGATCGTGCCCTTGATCCCTTTCGCTCCGCCCGCTCCGTTGCCCGTGCCCTGACCTTCAGGCAGATCAAACGATCCCAGCTTGGCCGAGGCGAGATGGGCGTTGTCCTTGCCTTGTCCCTTCAAGCCGTTCGGATCGCCGAATCCGCCGGTCTGCACCTGCTGTATGGGAGCGTTGACCGTAGCCGGAGCCGAGCTGCCAAACGCGCCCGTGTACACGATCTTCGCCGGCATTGCGGTGGACGGCGCCGCCAGTTCTGGCGCCTTGAAGTTGGTTTCCAGCTTCGGAGCCTTCTCTTCTTCCTCTTTTTTCTTTTTCGGCGTGCGGATATCCTTCGGCACAAAAAGCTTCGCCGTGGGGAAGCTCACCGGCGGCGCCAGCTTGGGCGCGACTACCGGACGCCGAAGCTTGGGCTTCGGCATAGCCGGTTGCGGCTTCAGGTCGGGCCTCGGAACCAGCTCCGTGACGGTCATTCTCTTATTGAGCCGCAGCGTGTCTGGAAAGAAGAAGCCAGCGCTCAGCAGCAGCAAGAGGAAAAACGCCTCGATGCCGTAGCTGGTCGCTAACGTGCGCCAATCCATGCGCCGGTCGGGCAGAAGACCGAAATTTAGCTTGTCAGGCGTAGCCATCCACACACTCCAAAATAGGGAACCCGAGCCCTGGGGAGAGTGCGCGGGTAGAGGTTCTAACTTACGGGAGAGCGGGCAAGGGGTAAACGTGTCTCCGGCACCTGTACTTAGGTAATGAAAAGAAGCCTAAAAGGGAATCCGCCCCAAAACGGCGGGCGCTCGCGGCGCGATGGAACCGCTCACCCCAAGTCACAAGGCCGCAGAAAAACCCCAATTTCGGGTGGCGCAGCGCTTCCACAAGGGGCGGAAAACCGTTGGACTTTTTGGAAGGGCACGGATTCTCAGCCGTGCCGTAAGTCTTCGAAAACGATGTAAGGCGCGCTTGAAGTGCCGTGCGTGAGAATTCGTTATCAGGAAACTCCTTGGGACGAAGTGCGCGAAAATCCAGCCCCCGGAGGGGCGAACCAGCTTAGCCCAGCGCGACAGCGCTGGGAAAAAGTGGGAGAAATGATTCGAGTCCCGGAGGGACGACCCAGTTCCCACGCACACATTTCCCGCGCTGTGAAAAACCCGCGATTCGTGGGAGTATGCTTCCACAGTATGGGGAAAAACTCTCGTCGTTGGACTTTTTGAAAGGGCACGGCTTCCCAGCCGTGCCGTAAGTCTTCGAAAACGATGTAAGGCGCGGCTTGAAGCCGAGCCCTTTCAAGGCCCCGGACGCTCATTTTGACGTCTTTTCAGCAACCTCTTCAGGCATACCGCAACACCGGAATTACCCTCGGCTTTAGCCGCTGGCATTTGCCACAAACAAGAAAAGCTCAGCGACGCACCCGACAGCTGAGCTTCCCATATTTTCCGATAGAGGACGCGCCGCTACTTGTGGTTTTTGTTGGCAGCCATGGCGGCCTGCTTGAGTTCGTGGCTGGCTTGGTCGAGCAATTCCTTGGCATGAGACGCGTGTCCATCCATGTCCCACTCATTGGCCTGTTGGGCAGCTTGGATTTTTTCGAAGGCCTGGTCGCAAAGGCGTTGCGCCGCAGCCAGGTTTGGATGTCTTTTCCCACTGATGTTTTCGGCCGGTGGCTTCATTCCACCACCTTGCCCACCTTGGGCGAACAGAAGACCCCCGAAAAGCAAACCAACACTCAGCATACTTCCTAGTAACGCGTTCTTTAGCATCTGTACCCTCCTCAAAGAGTGAATTGCTCGCAGTTTGAACCCATGAAAACCCACAAAGTTGCGATGCCCCCTATTCTACGCAATTCCCGAATCTCCCCGGAATCCCCATGTGTACCCCCAAGGTTCCCACAGAAACGCGAGCAATACCCACATCGGACAGCATTTGCGGAACCCGACGGGACCCGAGGGGCCCGAGCACAATTTCGGCGCGGGGAAGGACGGTTCTGCCCCTTCGGCCCGCTTGTTCTTGGGAGCAGCGGGAGTTTGTATGGCGGGGACTGGGGGCGGCGACAGCTATCGTGGCTCAGACTGCCCCCAGGGCTGCGGCACGGTATTTCAGCTAACGCCCCAGATTGACGGAAGGTGGAACGAGGCGATCCTGCGCAGCTTTGTCAGCGACGACGGCGGACCGTGGAGTCCTCTGATCCAAGATGCATCCGGCAACCTCTACGGTACTACAGAGGGTAGACCGATTAGTGACAGCGAGGTCTTCGAACTGACACGACCTCGAACGGCGGGAAGTTTAGCGTACTCTACAGCGATGTCGCTGGGCCCTGCCTCTCATCGACAACACTGGAAATCTCCACGCCGACATAGGCCCCGGCCGGCGCAATAGGCGGGCGCCATAGGTGAGCTATGACGGTGTTAACTGTTTGGGGTCACGAGCAAAGGCGGCATTGGCCAGCCCGCCTGCACGACCGCCAGCGGCTGCGGGGTGATCTTCGAAATGACACCTAACCAGGACGGAACCTGGACCTACCACGTCCTGCACCGCTTCGCTTCTTATCCCACCGACGGGCAGATGCCAGGGGGCGGACTGGCGATGGATAAGTCTGGCAACTTCTACGGGACTACTTTAGGCGGCTGCTCGGCACGGGAGAGGTTTTCAAGCTCAGCTTCACCGGCGGCCGTTGGAAGAAAACCGTGGTCTACGACTTTCCGAATTGCACCGACGGTTGCGGCCCAGTCACTACCCCGGTATTTGACAAAGCGGGCAACCTCTATTGGTGGGGCGGCCGGCGGATACAATTGCGGCGGCGGATACTGCGGCACGGTGTGGAAGCTTACCCCACAAAGAACGGCAAGTGGGCTACACGTTGCTGCACAAGTTCAGCCCAACACCGGCGTCTTCCCCGAGGGTGTCATTGTGGACGCAAAGGGCCACCTGTTCGGCACTACTTTGAGCGGCGGCAAATATGACTTCGGCGTGGCGTTCGAAATCACGCCGTAATTTCTCCACACACAACTCGGCATGATTATTGCAGCGATCTCTGTTCTCGAGCTACTGAGGTTGCTAGGCGGGTGGCCTACCCATTCTAAACGCAACTCAAAATCACACATAGAGCCGGTGCCCGACAACTCTAAATCACACATAAAACTGGGTGCCCCATCCTTTCCGCGTTCTTTGCGGAAGGGTGGGAGGCGAGAATGCAACCAGCACCAGCCCGAAGGGCCAGAAGGGACGGGCCAGACGGGACGTTCCCCAATTTCTTCTGGGGCTGGCCCGACCTAAATTGATGCAGTTCTGGATTCCCAAATTGGAACCAGATCGGCCGCCCCACCGCTTCTCTCTTGCTCTCGTTCTCCACTTACGATAATATATCAATATATTAGTTATCTATAAGATAATATAAGATCCTTGACAACCTACCCCCTATGAGCGGATCGGAATGCGATGGCGAAGGCTCTGAGGTAACACTCCATGTTTCCAAGATTTTGCCCTCTAACTACCTCAAGAACCATAGATCCAGGAGGCAAGAAGAAATCTCCGGCCCTTTGTTTTCTAGATTTTACGCCGAAACGAAACTCCCGCCGAATGCGGCAAAGAAACGACTACCGAGTCTCGCCGGCCCGTCGCCGGGCAAAAACATAAAAAACCGGCACGCCAGCCAGGGCTACGAGGCATCCAAGCCCGGAATTCCGCGGATTATCAGTAAATGTGTAGTAAAGAAGCAGGGCGGAAGACAGCACAAACAGGGCAGGCACCACGGGATATCCCCAGACCCGATAAGGCCGGGCAGCCTGCGGGTCGCGTCGCCGGAATACGAACACTGTGCTCCCGGCGATCATGTAAAACAACCACTCGGCGAAAATCGCCAGCGAAAAGAATTGCCGGAAGCTTCCCCCGGCAAGCAGCAAGAGAATGGCAAGAGCCGCTTGCACCACGATGGCGACCGAAGGCGTGTGAAAGCGAGGATGAACTTCGGCCAAGGCAGAAAAGAAATAGCGGTCACGCGCCACAGCGAAAGGAATGCGCGCTCCGCTCATGATGGTGCCGTTCAACGTCACCAGCATGGAAACCGCCATCCCCGCGGAGACAATGCTGGCGCCAAGGGTGCCCCACACTAAACCGATGGCATCCGAAGCCGGCCGAAGAGAAGCCGCAATCGCATCCGCCGGGAGGACGAACTGTACGGCTGCATTCACCAGCATGTAGAGCGCGCCCACCGTGGCGACGCCAACGATCAGCGCGACGGGAATATTACGCTCCGGCTGCCGAATTTCTCCAGCCACCATGTTGAGATCGTTCCATCCGTCATAAGCCCACAAGGCCGCCACCAGCGCCGCCATGAATCCAGCTAGCCCACCCTTTGCTGCGGAATAAGTGCCGGCAAAGTGGCTCCAGCTTCCGTCGTGGTAGCTGAATCCGATGACCACGATGCCCAGAATGATCGCCACTTTCAACAACGTGAAAACCAGTTGAAACTCGCCAGCTTTCTTGACACCGACATAATTAAGCAAAGAAATCAGAACCGTCGCGGCGATGGCGACCAGCTGTCCATAAGTAATGTGGAACGGCTGGTTGACGACATAGTCGGAGAAGAACGCAAAGCCCGGAAAGGTCTCAAGGATTCGAACCAGCCCCGTTGTGATGGTCGCGATCGACGCCGGCTTGGCGATAAGGAACCAGGTCCAGGCATACAGAAATCCAGCCAGCGGCCCATAGCCATCGCGAACATAAACATACTCGCCGCCCGCCTGCGGCTTCATCGCGCCCAGTTCGGCATAGGTAAGCGCGCCAAAGAACGAGAGCAGCCCCCCGACCAGCCAAGCCAGATAAACCAGCTTGGCCGAGCCGACCGCCTGCATCATCTCAGCCGGAACCAGAAAAATTCCGCTGCCAATGATGGTTCCGACAACAATCGCACCCGCATGACTCACGCCAAGATCGCGGGCGAGTTCGGGACGAGACTTTAGGGCTTGGATGTCGGTCAGCATTCGGCGAGTGGAAAGTATAAGCGAAAACCTGAAAACGCAGAGGCCGCGGAGGTTACGCAGAGATCGCTGAGAAACTCGCCCTCTGCGTTCTCCGCGCTCGTTCTCCGCGTTCTCTACGATTTAAGACTTTGCCAGTTCTGCCTGGAGAACGATACTAGCGACGTATCCGACGGTAAATGTCACCACCGTTCCGATCGCGACGTACCAGGTCCAAGGTACACGGGTTCCAAGCCAGATGTAGAGTTCGCAAGCGAAGCCGCACAACATGCCGATGATTACGCCGGTCTGATTGGCTCGCTGGGTCAGAACTCCGAGCAGGAAAACTCCGAGCAAAGCCCCGTAAGCGACGGACGCGATCTGCAATCCGACTTCGATGACGCGTCCAACTTTGTGCAGCGACAGCACGGCCAGAGCGAACAACACCAGCGCCCAAACGAAGGTCGCGATGCGCGAAAGCTGCACGCGGCGGAGTTCGTCCGTTTGCGGCTTGCGCTGCAGATAAAAGTCAATGATCGAAGTCGACGAGAGCGAGTTGAGAGCGGCGCTCAGGTTCGACATTGCCGCTGCCAGAATCGCGGCAATCAGCAGGCCAGAAGTTCCGTGCGGCATCTGGCTGACAATGAATCTGGGATAGATTCTGTCCGCCGTCCCGAAGTTCGTGGAAGGCACTCGGTAATAGGCAAACAGCATCACGCCAACCATTAGGAAGAGCGAGAACTGGAACAGGATGGCGATTCCGCTGGAGAGCAAGGCAGTCACGGACTGGCGCTGGTTGCGCGCCGCCAATAGTCGCTGCACGATCAATTGATCAGTTCCGTGGCTCGCGGTGGTGAGGAAGGTTCCACCAACGACTCCCGCCCAGAATGTGTAGGGCTTCCAGAGGTTGAAGCTGAAGTCGAAGACGCGTAGCTTGCCCGTACTTCGGCTACGCCGTTAATGGTGGCCCACCCTCCAGGAACCAGGTGAACGATGGTGAACAGCCCGACGAGCGTCCCACCCACGTAGATCACGGTCTGCACGACGTCGGTCCAGATCACCGCAGCCAAACCACCTTCGAAGGTGTAGATCAAAGTCAATATCGTGATAATGGCGATCGACGCAATTTCACCTGTGCCCAGCGCAATGGCCACGACGATCGAAACCGCATATACGCGCACGCCTTCGGCCGCGGCTCGGGTCAACAGAAACAGGCCCGCGGTCAGGGATCGCAGCCTACGGCCAAAGCGGCGCTCGATCAATTCATAGGCGGTATAAAGATCGCCCCGAAAATAATGTGGCAGCAAAACAAAGCTGATGATGAGGCGTCCCATAAGATATCCGAGGACAACCTGGAGAAATGTGAGATTCGTATCGTAGGCCAAGCCGGGAATACTGATGATGGTGAGCGTGCTGGTTTCGGCAGCCACAATCGAAAGCGCGATCGCCCACCAGGGAATGTTGCGATCGGCGAGGAAGTAGTCGCGCAAGCTGCGCTGACGTTTGCGGAAACGCAAACCGAACAGGGTGATCCCGGCGAGATACAGCGCAATGATGACAAGATCGAGTCTGTCCAGGTTCATGGATCTCCGATTCCTTCAGAGTATCCAGCTTTGGATCCCCGCAGTGGCTTATCTGTGTGAGGTATCCAGCTCGTAAATTCGAGGCAGGGCTTTTCACCACGGAGACACGGAGACACGGAGGAAGACATGCCCTCTTATTTCGCTTTCGTAATCGCCTTTCAAATCATCAAGGATAAATGCCGTTCTCTGTGTCTCTGTGTCTCCGTGGTGAAATGGCTTTTGTGATAGAACTACGCTCGTGAGCACCTTCCTCGGCATTGACGGTGGCGGCAGCAAGACCTTGTGCGTGATCGGTGATCAGGATTCGGTCTTGGGCACGGGAACGTCCGCCGGCAGTAACCTGGTTCGGGTTGGAGAGGCTCGGGCGCAAAAGAGTCTGGGAGTTGCCATACGACAGGCTTGTGCTGCGGCCAACGTCAGTCCGTCGCGGATTGAAAAAACTTGCGTCGGAATCGCGGGCGGGGCGTTGCCTGAAATCGCTGGGGTCGTGCGGCGACTGGTGTCGGAGTTTGTTTCCGGCGAAGTTGTAGTTGTGGGCGACATGGTCATCGCCATGGAAGCGGCATTTGGCGGTGGGCCGGGCGTGATCGTCATTGCCGGCACTGGGTCGATTGCTTATGGACGGAATTCCGCAGGCCAAACTGCGCGAGCCGGCGGCTGGGGATTTGCTATTTCGGATGAAGGGTCGGGACACTGGATTGGGCGGTCAGCTGTGGCGGCGTCCATGCGCGCTTTTGACGAAGGGGGAGCGGAGAGTGCGAGCCCGCTTCTGGAGGGCATCATGAACTCCTGGGGCGTGACCACGCGTGATCAGATGGTCGTGGCTGCCAACGCGGCTCCGCCTCCCGACTTCGCGGCCTTGCTGCGGAGGGTGTTGTCCGCTGCAGAGTCGGGCGATGCAGCCGCTCGCGCCGTTCTGACGCAAGCAGGCGTGGAGCTGGCGACCTTGGCGAAAATCGTGATCGTCCGAATTTTTGGTGATGCTGTCCCCGTACCGGTGGCCGTGTCGGGAGGAGTTTTCAGGAATTGCGGACTGGTTCAACAGGTTTTCTATGATCGATTACGCGACGTGTTTCCACAGATATTGCCCAACGCGACCTGGGTGGATCCGGCGATGGGGGCTTTGGAATTGGCGCGTAAGACAAGCCGGGAATAGAGTCTGCCAGGATCGCCTCGTGGGATTTTCTTGAACCTATGTGAATTGCTATCGCTCTGCGCATCGCGCTGCGGAGCTTCGCTATGCCTTGACGGGCGGGGGCGCCCGTCTCCACACGGGCAAGAAGGGCAACGACTCTATTTCGCGGCCGACATACTTTCTGTCTTGTCTCCCTCGCGGTGATGGAGCAACTCTACCAAAGCCTGGTTCAACCGCGTGCGGATCGCTGAACGCTCCTGGGCACGCGCGATGTAGCGGACGTGGACTTCCACGCCCGAGGAGGTCGGCCGCAAGTTGACGGTTGGCGCGGCTGAGACTGAGCTCACTTTGTAGTTGCTGGCGGCATTCCGCCACTCTTTTTCGGCCGCGTGAACGTTGGCCTCGGTTTCTTTCGCCACGGTTTTCTGAATGGCGTCCAGCAGTGGGTAGGGATCCTGATTCGGCGGTACGGTAATCGTCAGTTCGTCCCAGAGCCACTGCCCGCTGGTGGTGAAGTTGAAGAAGTGGCCCTCAATGGCATAGCCGTTGACGAATGCCACCTTGCGGCCCGTGGGATGGCCGCTATCGGCCCAGTTGCCAGTTTCGAGCAACACGGTGCGCAGCAGGTTGATCTCGACCACTTCGCCGGCTACGCCGTTGATCTCGACCAAGTCGCCGACGCGCAGTCCGTTCTTTCCCATCAACACAAACCAGCCGAAGAAGGCGACGATGAAATCCTTCATCGCCACGGTGATTCCGGCCGTGGCCAAGCCAAGGAAGGTTGTGGTCTGCTGCGGGGCGCCTGCGATCACAAACAAAATAAGCAGAACGCCCACGGCCTGGACCGCAAAACGAATGACGGCACGAAGTGTGTGCAAGCGGGTGCCGGGCCCCATTTCGGCGAGGCGGCGGTCGACCGAACGGTCGGCAAGGTACACCATCAGCACAATGAGGATGATGAAAAGCGCAGACTGGAACATGCCGTGCAACGCGGTGCGCTGGTGAGAGCGGATTACCGCGACCCATCCCGCATAGCTGTTGGCTAGTTCCTGCCCGTCTTGAATGCGCTTGTCCAGGTCAGCCAAATTCTTCTGGTCATTGGAAAGACGATGCAGAGCCTTGACCGCCCCGTTTGCAGTGGCGGGCACGACGCTTGGCTGGCTTGCGGATTGACTGGCATTCGGCGGGATGCTCGCCTGACCGGAAGTTGGCTGACTCACGGCGGGCGGGTTCTCCCGCTGTTTGGCCTTTCCGGCTGTGACCTGCTTTTCCAGCGCTGCGTGCCTCTCGACTAGCTTGGCCGCGGTCTGGCGGGCTTCGTCCTGTGCTTGCAGCAACGGGATCGTCTTGTTGCGCAAGGCGCGCCAGGCAACGAGTTGGGCGTAGAGGCTGCCGGCCTGGTAATTGATCTCTGGGGTATTCGCCACCGCCGCTGCAGGTTTTTCATCGGCTGCGTGTTCGGCGGCTTGGTGCTGGTCGAACTGGCGTTGGATCAAGCTCCCGGGATCGGCGCCGGATCGGATCAAGTCTTCCTTGGCATCATTGGCCTCGTCCTGATCGAGTTCTAGTTGAGCCTGGGCTACGTCGAGTTGTTCCTGCGCGCGTTCCTGTTTAGCGCCGCTCGCGGAGGCAAGCTCCTTCTTCAGTAGCTCGACACGGTTCTGGTCGGTTTTGACATCTACCTCAGACTGGCTTGCGTGTTCAAAGAGTTCGCGGTTTTGCGGTGTGGGTGCGACCGGATGGTTCGCGGCATCCCGCAAGGCATCGTGAAAGTCGAGGTCGACCTCGTTGTCGGCGAGTTGCGCAGCCTGATCCGAGAAGCGATGTTCATCCGCACCCGACGCCAGCTTCGCCATTTCGCGTGCGGTCTGCAGCGGCCGCTCGTCCACCAGCGGAGCTTGCTCGGTTGTTGTTCCGGAGGCCGTCGGCGCAGCCAGTTGACCGAGATCGCGAGTCAGGATCGATCCGACGACAGCCGCCAATATCATCGCCACTAGCCCGAGCGCGATCAGCCACTGACGGGATTTCATCAGAGATTCCATTGGTGCGAAGGGTTATTATACGGCGCGCTACGCGAGGGTCCGCTCTCAGAAGGGCAATCGAAAGGCCGAGAACTTCTGTCCCTCGCTGTCATCCCGAGCAACGCGAGAAATTCAGATTTTTCGCGTGGGCAGAGAAACCCAGATTCCTCGTCGCTTCGCTCCTCGGAATGATAACGGTGAGTTGGGGAGCCCGGAGTTTGTGGCGCGCAACTGCGGTTTACGGAGCCCAGTCGGCGATGAAAGTGTTGGTCTCGTGGGGCGCTTTGGCATTGCGATTCGATGCCCACACCAGTTTCTTGCCATCGGGACTGAACATGGGGAATCCGTCGAAGCCTGGACTGTAGGTGATCTGCTCCAGGTTCTTGCTGTTCACGTTGATGGCGTAAAGCTCGAAGTTGCCCATCCCGCCGGTTGAACCCAGGTTGGAGGAGAAAATAATCCTCTTGCCCTTGGGAAAGAATGACGGGGCAAAGCTGGCTGCGCCCAGCTTGGTGACCTGGCGCTTGTGGCCCCCGTTGGCGCCCATGATCCAGATCTCAAGCGAGGTCGGGCGGATCAGGTTCTGCGCCAGCAGGTCTTTGTATTCCGTAATTTCCTTTTCCGTGGCGGGATGATACGCGCGATAGACGATCTGCTTTCCATCGGGTGAAAAGAATGGGCCACCATCGTATCCCAGCTCGTGGGTGAGTTGCTTTACGTGCCTGCCATCGGCGTCCATGAGGTAGATGTCGAGATCGCCGTTGCGCATCGAAGTGAAGACGATGTGCTTACCATTTCTCGAGATGGTGGCTTCGGCGTCGTAACCCGGCGAGTCGGTAAGCTGCATGAGGCCGGAGCCGTCGGGATTGGCTGCGAAAATGTCGAACCCCGGATATATTGCCCACGTGTATCCCTTGGAAAAGTCCGGGCGGGGCGGGCATTTCGGGTCGGTCAAGTAGGTGGACGAATACAGAATGGTTTTGCCGTCGGGATAGAAATACCCACAAGTAGTTTTTCCCTTGCCATTCGAGACCATGCGAACGTCGGAGCCGTCCACGTTCATGGTGAACATCTGGTCGCATTCGAGGTTGTCCCGCGTGGATTGAAAGATGAGCTTCTTGCCGTCTGCCGAGAAATAAGCTTCGGCATTCTGTCCTCCGAAAGTGAGCTGGCGAACGTTGCGCAGATGCTTCTCTTGCGGCGTAGCCAGGTTTTCTTGCGGAGTGGGCGGGTTCGGAGCGTCCGAATTTTGTGCGAATGCACACGACAGTACAAGCCCGGTGGTGAGAGTGAAGGCGAGCAGGAGCGTTTTCATGCGACGAACGGCTAGTTTAACAGGACGACGGCATCGCAGGTCGATAGCCGTTCCGGTAAAATGTCGCTGATTTTTCTATGGAGGCTTCATGAAATTGCTGCTGCCATGTTTTGCCGCCATACTTCTCGTCGCCGTCTTTCTTTCTGGACATGCGTCTCTTTCGGCCGTCGCCAAGCGCGACGCGGGCATCCTGCTCCGACTCGAAGCTGACTTCATGAAGGCCGCGGCCGAGCGAGGCTCGCAGGGATACATGTCCTACTACGCCGAAGACGCCGCCGAACTGCCCAACGGAGCCGATATGTTTCGGGGCAAGGAAAGTATTGCGAAAACGATGAACTTTCTCGACGATAAGAACAACCATCTGACGTGGAAGCCAGTTTACGCGGACATGGCGGCTTCGGGCGACTTGGGCTATACGTACGGAATCTTTGAGTTCCGCTCCAAAGACAAAGAAGGCAACCCTTCGGTTGAGTACGGCAAGTACGTCAGCATCTGGAAGAAACAGAAAAATGGGAGTTGGCGAGTGGTGATGGATATGGGGAACTCTTCGCCTAACCCGAAATCTTAAAACGCGGAGGACAAAGAGAACATCCGCGGAGGACGCAGAGAAAAAGGTCGCCTCAGCGTCCTCTGCGTTTTAAGACTCTCACTTGCGAAAGTGTTCCAGAATCGCTTCGGCTTGTGCCCGAGTGACTACAGAGGACAGAGCCGCGGCTTCGGCCTGCTTCACCGCCTGCACGCTTCCGAAATGTTCCAGCAACCGGCGAGTTGTTCGCGCGCCCACGCCGGGAATTTCCAGCAATTCGGTGGAGCGGTCGCGCATCTGGCGGCGTTTGCGATGGAACGTCACGGCAAAGCGGTGAGCTTCATCGCGAATCAGTTGGATCAGGTGCAGCACCGGAGAATGGTGGTCGAGAACGACTGGTTCACTCTCTTGTCCGTAGACGTAAATAATTTCCTCGCGTTTGGCAATCGCGGCCAGGGGCTGATTGATGATTTCGAGCGCCCAAAGCGCTGCAGCGGCCGCGTGCAGTTGACCAAGTCCACCGTCGATCAGCACTAAGCTTGGCATCAGCTTCTTTTCTTCCTGTAGACGTTTGTAACGGCGGGTCACTACCTCGCGCATGGAGGCGAAGTCGTCCACGCCATCGACGCTGCGGATAATGAACTTTCGATAGTCGGATTTTTTCATGCGACCGTCCTCCCAGACCACCATGGAAGCGACAGTTTCCGCGCCCTGAATGTGCGAGATATCGAAGCATTCGATGCGGCGTGGCAATTCGGGCATGCCCAGCGCGTCCTGCAGCGCTTCCTGAATCGCCTTGGTGTTCGGTTTCATCACCCGGAAGCGCTGGTCGTAGGAGTGTTTGGCATTGTTGCCGGCCAAGTCCAGAAGGGAGCGTTTTTCACCCCGTTGGGGAACAAGGATGTGGACCCGCGCCTGATGAGAACTGTCGGCCGCGATCTGTTCTGACAATACTTCCTCGAGCGTTTCGCGGTCCTCGAACTCTACCGGGACGTAGATGTTGCGCGGGACGTAGGGCTGTCCAATATAAAGCTGTTTCAGCAGGGCCGAAAAGAATTCGCCCGGATGAAACGGCGATGCCTGTGTGGTGCCGGGTCTTTGACCCGGCACCGGGTCGGAGACCCGGTCCCACGTCCCATCGGTCGAGCTTTGCTCGGCCGGGCGGACGGTGAACTCGGGTAATTCCTCCCAGAAGAACTCACGGCGGTCCAGCACACGGCCGCCGCGCATGTGGAACAGGTTTACCGCCAGCATGTCATTTTCATAGTGGTAACCGAACACGTCGGCGTCGTCGCCTTCGACTGCGGCAATCCGCTGTTTCTCCTGCAACTGCTCGACGGTCGAAATCAAGTCGCGATACTTCGCAGCCCGCTCGTACTCCTCGGCCGCAGCCGCTCTCGCCATGCGTTCGCGCAAAGAATGCGAGAGGTCGGTCGGACGGCCTTCGAGAAACAGTTTCACATCCCGCACCGCTTCCTGATAGGCCTCGGGCGTGGTGAGTCCCTCTACGCAAGGTCCCAGGCAGCGTCCGATGTAGTACTGCAAACACGGTCGGGGATGAAAGTGCCCAAGATCTACCTTGCACGATGGAATCAGAAAATGGCGGTGGATCAAGTCCACGATGCGATAGGCAAGGCTGGTCGG
>Ga0210396_10001484_pt1 | contig 25257 bp, 25 predicted proteins | sample IncBWH17OmetaG_FD_155466 | JGI IMG/M metagenome (GOLD analysis project Ga0210396, IMG submission 155466) | Forest soil microbial communities from Barre Woods Harvard Forest LTER site, Petersham, Massachusetts, United States - Inc-BW-H-17-O ... | reverse complement strand
GGGTTATTTGTTCGCGCGCATCTTCTATGCCACCGAAGCGCTGACCGCTCGACTCCCCGGCGGGCCAGTCCTCAAGCCCACCATCGGCGGCCTGCTGGTCGGCCTGATGGGATTGGCGATTCCCCAGGTCCTGAGCAGTGGATACGGCTGGGTGCAGTTGGCGACGACCAAGACGGGGCTGCTGACGATCCCCCTGTGGATCGTGCTGATCCTGCCGATCGCCAAAATCGTCGCCACGTCGTTCTCCGTCGGCACCGGCGGGTCGGGCGGAATCTTCGGACCCGGAATCGTGATCGGGGCGTTCGTGGGCGCGGCGATCTGGCGGCTGGGCGAGATATTCCACCTGCCTGGCGTACCCGACAGCCCGGGCATCTTCGTGGTGGTCGGGATGATGGCGTGTTTCGGCAGCGTCGCGCATGCGCCGTTGGCCATCTTGATCATGGTGGCCGAGATGACCGGATCGTTCTCGGTGGTGCCCGGCGCGATCATCGCAGTCGGGATCGCCTCATTGCTGATGCATCACACCAAGGTGTCGATCTACCGCTCGCAGCGTCTCAATCGCGAGACCGCCGCGGCCGAACGCCTGCACGCCGCGGCGACCCAAACCTGATCCAGCGGAGGGTGTTCGGCGCCTAGCTGGGTCGTCAGCTTTTACGCTTGGCGCTTCTCGCCGCGCTGCGTTCGGTGGACGCGCCCTCGTGGGCCAACTTACCGCCCGCGTTCTCCAGGTGAGCCCGCACAAACCATTGGAACTTCTCCAACTCGGCCGCCTGACCGATCAGGATGTCCTGGGTGACCGGATCAAGCTGTTCGGTTTCCTCGATGCCCTTGCGGGTGTCCTCGATGACACCGTTGTAGACCAGATCGAGTGCGGCCAGATGGGCCTGGACGGTGTCGCGGCCGACGGAGTAGTCATCCCAGGTGCGGTCTTTGAGGATTGCGCCCGGCGTGCCGTGCGGCGACCCGCCAAGGGTCGCGATCCGCTCGGCCACTTCATCGGCGTAACCGCGGACCAGTTCCACCTGGGGGTCGATCATCTCGTGGACCCCGATGAAGTTGGGGCCGACCACGTTCCAGTGGATGTGCTTCAGCGTCAAGTGCAGATCGTTGTAGGTGCTCAGCTGCTTCTGCAGCAGCCCAGCGACTTTGATCGCCTGCTTTTCGGTCATGCCCGGGATGGTGAACTGCGTCATGGTTGGTCGCATACCCGGTGACCACGTGCAGTAACCGCGAGGCGGCTCACAGCGCGCGGATGTCCTGCACCGGCAGCCGCGCGCCGCGGCGTGGCTCGTAGGCCAATCCGCTGGCTTCCAGCATCCGGACCACCCGGTGGCGGTGCGGCCGCATCGGCTCGAGCAGCTCGACCATGCCGGCGTCGTCGATCGGATGCCCCAGCAGCGTCCAGCCGATCATCTTGGGGATGTGATAGTCGCCCACCGACAACGCGTCGGGATCGCCGAACGCACGTTGCGCCGTCTCGGCGGCTGTCCACACTCCGACTCCGGGCAGCGACGTCAGCGCTTCTCGGGCCTGTGCAGCCGGCCAGGACGCCAGCCGCGCCAACGACGGCGCCCGCTGTGCACAACTGACGATGGTCCGGGCCCGTCCGGGATCGACGTTGGCACGGTGAAACTCCCACGACGGGATGTGCCGCCACACGTCGGCCGATGGCGGCACCCGCATCCGCCCCGGCGCGGGTCCCGGTGCCGGCGTGCCGAACTTGGTCACCAGCAGCCGCCAGGCCCGGAATGCATCGGCGCCCGGTACCCGCTGCTCGATGACCGCGGGGATGAGTGCCTCCAACACCTGACCGGTGCGCCCCAGCCGCAGGTGCGGCACCCGTCGGTGCGCGGCGGCGACCGTCGGGTCGGTCGGGACGAAATCCGACGCGTCATCGTGCGCGCCGAGCATGGCAGGCAGGACCTCGAGGAACTCCTCAGCGCCGCTTCCCCACGCCATACATTCGACCGCATCGGGCACGGCGCGGGTGATCCGCGCCGTGACGGATCCGCTGCGCAGCAGGCTGGTCCGCCAGATGGCGCCGTCATCACCGACCTGAAAGCAGGGGTCACCAGGACCACGGCGGAGCGGGAAAAGGGTGAGCCCAGGGCTGACCACACTCGCGAACGTCACCGTGCGGGCCCTACTCACAATCTGCTCCCACCGGATGCCCCAACTGCTCGATCCCGATGATCATAGGTTCGGTTCGGCTCCCGCCTGCTCGTCCGACCATGATTGACCGGCAACGTGCTGGGCGTCAGGATGACGATGTGACCACCCCGTTCGACGACCCGCAGGCCGAACTGGCGTGGATGTTTTTGCAGTGCCTGTCCGACGGCGCAGACGTCGACGAATGTTTCGGGCTGCTGAGCGACGACTTCACCTACTGGAGCCTGCAGAGCCGCGCATCGATCGACAAAGCGGCGATGCGTCGAGAGGTCGAGCGGCGCAAAAGCCGCGTGGAGATGAACCTCGACTTCATCCAGTGTTTCAACGACGGCGAATGCGTAGTGATCGAGGCGGTGACCGACGGTGAGACTGCCGACGGCGTGCGCTTCGACAGCCCCGCGGTCTTCATCTTCGAGACGCGCGATGGGCTGATCGTGTCGCTGCGGGAATACGGCGACACCCAACTCGCTGAGCAGGTTTTCGGCCCGGCTGGTACTTAAGCGCGCTCGACGGTGATGTCAACTTTGTCGGGATAGAACGCGACGTGCCCGGCGATTGCCGCCACCGCGGGGTAAGGCTCTTCGTATGTCCAGATCGCGTCGTCGACGGTGTCGCCGGCGGCGGTGGTCACGCTGTAGTAGCCGGCCTCACCCTTGTACGGGCAATAGGTGCTGGTGTCGGTGCGGGTGAGCCGCTCCTGCACGACATCCTCAAGCGGAATGTATTGCACCGCAGGGTAAGTGGACTCTTGCAGCTGTAGCGCGTTGTGTGTGTCGGCGACAATCTCGCCGTTGACACGGACGACAACGCGCGCCGGGGTCGGGTTGATCGTGATCGGATGCTCGGTGCTGGGTTCCAGAACAGGCCGACTGGTCATGATGACATCTCCCTCGAGTGTGAGTAGTTGGTTCAACACCGCGCGGCGCGCAAGATTCCCGGCCGGTTGAAGTCAGGCCGTTCCAAACGCGTAGCGGTGGTATTGGGACATGTCGGCCACGGCGGAAACCAGCGCCATCGCCTTGCCCATCAACCTGGCGGAGCGCGGCAACTTTGCGAACGTGTCCGACTCGAACCACCGTTGCCAGGCCACCAGCCGCAACCCGGGCACCGTCGCGACGATGTCGCCGGGCCCGTTGATCGCCCAGCGCAAGGTGGATCCCGAGCGGCGCACCACCGTGTTGAGCACCTGCGCCTTGATACCGAGCCAGTTGAACGCGTCGAACTGCAGCTCACCCGAGCCGAAGTGCCCGACGACCCTGCGGAGCAGAGCGATGCCGTCCTGTTCGGTCAGGTACATGGTCAGCCCTTCGCCGACCATCAGGCCCGGCCGGTCGGCGGGAATGTCGGCCAGCCAACCCGGGTCGGTGACTGAGGCGGCGACGACGTGATAGCGCTCAGCGGCCGGGTAGAGCTGGCTGCGAAGCGCGGCAACCTCGGGGTAGTCGACGTCGTACCACTCGATGCCCGGACCTGGCTGCAGCCGGAAGAACCGACTGTCCAGGCCGCAGCCCACGTGCAGCACGACGGCGTACGGATGCGCGGCGAGGAATTGGTTGGTCCACGCGTCGAAATGGGCGCTCCGGGTGGCCACCGACGGCGCCCGGCGCGGGGTGATGGTGGTCTTCTTCCAGTCGTAGTCGATGCGCTCGACGATCTGTTTGGCGAACCGGTCACCCAGAATCGGCACCTTGAAGTCGGCGTCCAGCGCCTTCGCGTACAGCGTCGCCAGCATGGTCTGCGGCGCCCCGCTCAGGTCGACGCGCGGCCGCTCAGAGGTCACCCGCCCGAGGCTAGTCCCATGCTTGCCTCGCGAAGGCGTCAGCCGGCGGGCGCCAGCATGTCCTTCCATCCGTCGGCGCCGATGTGGTGTGAGTCTTCGAGGGTGTATTTGCTGCCGTCGGCACCCACGACTACGCCACTGGATGGCACGTAGATGGCCATCGAGCTGGCCGGCGTGTAGATACACGGATTAGGTTGCTGCCCATTGCATTGCACGGTGCCCGATCCGGGCCGCTGCAGCGGGTCGTCGACGGGTGGGGGTGGTGCGGGCAACTGATCGGCCGGTGCGGGGTTGAGCCCGTTGTTGATCGACGGCGCCGGTATCACCTTGCCCGGGTCGACCGGTTGATCGCAGCGAGCACCGGGGGCGGGGCAGTTCCGCAGCTGATTGGGATCGCCGTACCACGGGTTGGTGCCCAGCGGGACGTACGGCTTGTTGTCGCGGCACTCGCGTGGCGTGGCCGCGCGCTTGCCGGGAACATCGACACACGGATAGTTGCGGGCACCGCGCACCACGTTGGTCAGAGTGTCTTGCGGGATCTTGCAATACGTTCCGGACGGTAACGGCGCCATGCTGGTTTCCGCGGGCGATCGCCACTGCGATGCGGGCAGGAAACCGGTCAGGCAGGGCGGCGGATTATTGATCGACAGGTTGAAACCCATCAGCACCGAACCCGGAGCGGACGCGACCAACGTCTGCCCGACCGCGGCGATCTCGGGCAAGAACACCAGCAGCTGCTCGACACCTTTGTTGTAGCGCTTGAGCATGTCGGCGACGATCTCGAGATTCGCCAACGTCTGCGGCAGCGATTCGCGAACGTCACTGAACACCTCGTTGACCTGATCGGCGGTCGGTGCCGCTTTCGACAAAATGCTCTGCACATGTTGGTCGTTTCGCGCAATCTGCGTGCTAAGCACGTCGAGGTTGTGCGACCACCGCGCGATCGAATCACCCGAGTCGACTTGGCTGTCCAGGATCGGGGCCGCGTTCTGGATGATGTCGTCGACGTCGGAGATGTTGGCTTGAAAGTCGCCGACGATCGACTGCGTCGAGTCGACCAGTCGTTGCAGCGCGGGCCCCAATCCGCCAACCGCCTGCGCCGTTTCGTCCAGCAGCGACGCGATCTTGCGCTTGGGTAACACGGACAAGCCGCGGTTGGCGGCGTCCAGCGCGGGGCCGATTTCGCTGGGCACCGTGCCCTTGGTGATCGTCTGTCCGGGCGCGAAAAACTTTCCCGGGTTTCCCGTCGACACCAGGTCCAGGTACTGCTCACCGATCGCCGATACCGAGTGCACATTGGCGGATGCGTCGATCGGGATCTTGTAACGGCTGTCGATGGACAGTGTCGCCCGGGCACCATGTTTCGTCGGCTCGACCTTGGTGACCCTGCCTATCTGGATCCCTCGGTAGGTCACATTCGACGTGCGATACAACCCGCCGGACGCCGGCAGTTCGGCGACCAACCGATACTGCCCGACGCCGAGCTGGCTGGGAATGCGCAAGTAGTACCAGCCCAGTGCAACCAGTGCCGTCACCGTCAGTACCGCGAACACGATCAACTGCATGCGGATGAAGCGAGTCAACATCGCTTACTCACCCCGCTCCACGGGCGCGTCGGCCGGGTTCGGCGTGAACCGGATGTCGGGAATCATCGTTGCGGGGTCACGGCCCCACGACTGCTCGAGAGCACGCAAGGCTCCGGAAAACCCTGTGCCGGTAAAGATTGCGTTGTCGATGGTGCTCAGCGTCAGGTCCAGCGCTCCGGAGACATTGATGTAGTCGCCGCGCACGATCTTCGGCACGCTGTCGATGCTGAATGGCGGTGACAGCAGGAAGGTCAATGCTGGAAGCAAATATGGTGCGGCACGGCCGAGTTGCTTGAGCGGCCGCTGCAGCTGACTCAGATCCTCATGCAGATCGCCCTGCGCGGCCGACAACGTCTGATCGACGACATCACTGATTCGCCCCACCGTGTCTACGGTGTTGGCGAACAGGTCGCGCTGCTTGGCGAAATGCTCGACCAACGGCGGGAATTCGGTGAGAACCTGGTCCAGTGTGTCCGTGCGGTCACTCACATAGGACAGCAGCCGGTCGGTGGAATCGATGACGTGGCTGATGTCGTCGCGCTGCCGGTTCAGCTCGCGGGCGAAGGTGTCCAGCTTGCCGAGAAACTCTCGGATCTGTTCGGCACGCCCGGCCAGAATCTTGTAGACCTCGTTTTGGATCACCTCGAGATTCGGGACGCCGCCGCCGCGCAGCACCATGGCCAGGCTGGCCAGCGTCTGCTCGGTGGAGGGGTACGCCGACGAATTGGTCAGCGCGATGGTGTCACCGCCTTTCAGCAGCTGCGGTGACGGGTTCAGCGGTGCCGCCAGTTCCACGTGCTGAGAACCCAACAGGCTGGTCTGGCCGATCTTGGCGGTGGCATTCTTCGGGAGCTTGACACCCTTCTCCAGGTCCACGGTCAAGGTGGCGACCCAGTTCTTCAGGTCGATCGAGCGAACGGTGCCGACGAACACGTCGGCCACCAATACGCGGCTGTTGCCATTGAGCGCCAGCGAATTCGGCATCTGAACGTAAATGGTGTAGGAACCTTTGCCACTGCCGGGACCCCCGGGCAACGGCACATTGGCGATGCCGCGCCAATGCCCACAAGACGTCAGCACGACCGTGGCCGTCAGGAATGCCAAGGCTTGCCAAGCTTTGTGGCGAACCAACCGCATCGCGCGCCTCACGAGCCGTCGGTTCGGCTTACTCCTCGCGCGCACCGCGCTCGTCGCGCCCCTCACGAGCCCGGTCCCGGCGGTGCGGGCGGTGGCGCCGTCGGCGAGGGCAGCGGTTGCGGATACCACGGTGGCGGCAGCGGGTTGTTCTCGTCGTAAGCATTCGGCGGTCCGGTCATACGCTGCCCCGGCGGTGCAGCGGCGATGTTCGGCCCGCCCATCAGCTCGGCCAGGGATGCCGGCGTCAGCAAGCTCGCGGTGGCCGGCTGGACTTTCACCCCCTGCATACCCGGCGCGACAACCCATCCCGGTTCGGAGTTGCGGTGCGACCACGGTGTATCCGGTGAGAAAATCCCCGGAACGGTGGTGTCCTTGAAGCCGGGCGGCGGCTGCAAGCGCGGCTCGGAGTAGGCGACGTTCTTGGGCAAAGTGTCAGCGGAGCTGAACAGGTTGATTCCGGACGGAAAATAGTTGAACTTGATCGCATCCATGACCGGGGCCAGATACTGCGCACACAGCTCGGCCGAATCTTGATAGCCGAGTCGGCTGCCGGCCTGAATCGCGCTGCAAATGAACTCCATTGGGTTGGCGAAGTTGACGAGCGCAGGCACGCCGGTCAAACTGCCGTGTGCCGGCTCATAGATCGCGAGCACGTTGGCGGCCATATTCGGCAAGATGTGCAGCGCAGTCTCCAAACCCTCGCGCGGTTCCGGTTGCATGATTGCCGTGGTGGCTTCGCTCAGGTTGTTGACGTCGTGCGCCAGCACCTCTCGGTTCTCGGTCAAGAATGTGCTTGCTGTGGACAACAGGCTGTCGGTCTGCTGGATGGCATTGGCGGCCGCGTGATCGGAACCGGTCAATCTGTCGGTGAATTGGGACAGGTCCTTGTTCAGCGCGACGAATTGTTGGTCGTCTCGATGCAGCGCATTGACGAACAACGCCAGACTATGGAGCACCGAGAAAAAGTCACCGCGACCTTCGTCCAGAGTGGTCAGCGCGGTCGACAAGCTGTCCAGCGTGTTGTTGATCTGCTTTCCCTTGCCCGCCAGCCCGTCGGCAAAGGATTCGATGACATCACCGAACGGCCCCTTGTTCTGATCTCTGGTCGGGCCGAGACTGTTGATGATGTGAGTGATGTTGTTGCGCAGATCATCCCACTCCACCGGAACCTGGGTGCGGTCTTCTGAGATCACCGCGTTGTCGGACAGCACCGGCCCGCCCTTGTAGGGGGGCTCCAATTGAATGCTCCGTGAAGCCACCAGCGTGGGGTTGAGAATCACCGCTTGCGCGTTGGCGGGCACCTTGTATTTGTTGGAGTAGTGGAAGGTCACCTTCATCTTGTTGCCGACAGGTTGGATGTTGTCGATCGCCCCGACGCGGATGCCCATGATGACGACCTTGTCCCCCGCGTAGAGCGCGTTGGTCTCCGGGAAATAGGCGACCACGGTGTTGTTGGTCAGCTTCTTGTAGAGCTGCGCGCCCACCAGGGCCGCGACGAGACCGCCTGCCAGTACCAGTGCTCCGATGATCACCGCCGCCCGCGACAGTCGCGGCAGCCGCAGTTTGTGGATATCGAAGATCGTGCTCATCGGCTATTACCCCCCATCTCCGCCGGGCGTGATGAACGGCGCCGGTAGCTGCGGGCCGGGTCCCGGCGGCGCTGTGGGTCCGGGTGGCAGCCCGGGCGCGAACGTCGACGGTGGCGGCGTCGGACCGGCCGGCTGGAACCCTTCGCGGCGGGCCCCGGGTGGCGCGTTGGGCGGCAACGGCACCGGTGTACCCGGCACGTCGGGCGCCGGAGCCCCGGGACGTCCGGCGTCGGGAATCCCCGGCGTCGGCGGCAGGCCATTCGGCTTCGGCGGCGACGAGAGCACATCGGGCAACGCCGGATACGGCCCGTTCGGCCCGAAGGGACCCTGCCCTTGATCCACGCCCGCGCACGGCATCGGGTTGCCGGGCCGCGGGAGGAGTTCTGGCGGCGGGACATAGGAGCACGGCGAGCCCGGCGCCACCGCGGGTCCCGGGTGATCCGGGGTGCCCTCCAGTACCGGGGGTGCCGGCGGGGGTGCACCGTTGGGGAACCGCGTTCCGTTGGGGTCCGGGAAGCGGAAGGCCGGCAGGCCGGCGCTGCGCCAGAAGTTCTCCGGGTCGATCCCGCGCTTCTTGAACGCGGCGTCCACCCACGGCTGCAGGATCCAGTACGGCAGCAAGTTGCCGATCATCACCTTGAAGTAGGGTCCGGAGCCGACCGCCTCGCTCAACGCCGCGGTGTAGTTCCGCAGCGTATTCAGCACGGCAGCAAGGTCTTTCTTGTGCGCGACCAGCACGTCGGTGACGGTGCGCAGCTGGTCGAGCAGGTGGTGCAGGTTTGGGTTGTCGTTGATGAGACCCTGCACCTGGGTAGAAAAGGCCGCCACGTTGGTCAGCAGCGCGTCAATGGCCCGTCCACGCTCGTTGAATGCGGCCAGCAATTCCTGGGTGTTTCGCAGCAGCGCGTTGATCTGTTTGCTGCGGTCCCCGAGTACGTCGGCCACCGTCCTGGCTTCCGCGAGCAGGTGTTTCAGTTGCTGGTCACGCTTGCCGAGGGTGTCGGAGAACTTGGCCACTCCATCGAGGGCCGCGCTCAAGTGCGGGTAGGTCTGGTTGATGGTCTGCGACAACACATTGAGCGATTTCTTGACCGTGTCGATGTTCCAGCCGGAGGCGGCCTTGGTGACGTCGAAGAACGCGTCATAGATCTGATACGGAGTAGTGCTTTGCCCCAGTGCCAGGACGGCGCCCGGTCGCAGCGGCCGGGTGCCTCGCGGCTCGATCTCAACCACCTTCTTGCCCAGCAGCGTGTCGGTACGGATCGCCAGCCGGCTCTCGGTACCGATGGTGCGCGTGCCAGTCGAAAACTTCATCAGCACGTGGTCCCCGTCGATCTTGAGGTCTTGCACTGTGCCGACGTCCATGCCGAGGACGCGCACCTTGTCGCCTTTGCTCAATCCGCCGGAGTCGCTGAACTGGGCGTAGTAGCTCGCGGTGGCGAACAGCATCGGCAGACTGCTAAAGCTCTGTCCCACACCGACAACGAGCACCACCACAGCGATGGCTAAGACACCGACACGCACCCGGTTAGCGGGTTGCAGCGATCTCATTGCAGCGTGCACCTACCCGACGGTTGCCCCCAGAGCTTGACCGAGCGGACCGGGCCGCCCGGCTGGAGCCCGTTGACCTTGATGGCGAGGTCGCAGACATAGAAGTTGAAGAAGTCGCCGTAGATACCGCTGGCCCGTCCGATGATGTTGAACGCGCTGGGCAGCTTTCCTAACAAGTCGCCGAGCTGATCGTGCTGCTCGACCAGTGGCGCGGCGACGGTCTGCAAGCGACCGACCGTGTCGTGCAGCAGGGATCGGTTGTCGGCCAGCAGGTCGGCCACGGTTCCGGCCGCACCGCTGATGTGCGCGGTGCCGTCAGCGAGTTGGGCGGCCCGGCCCTTCAGACTGGTAATGAGTAACTCGAATTTGTCGATGGTCTGGTCGAACTGTTTGCGGTGCCGCACGGTGGTGTCCAGCACTGTGTTCAGGTTGGTGATCACCTCACCGACCGCCTGGTCGCTTTCGGACAATCGCTCAGTCAACTGCGCGGTCTGGTCGAGAATGTCGTTGATGGTGCCGCCCTCGCCCTGGAAGACGGTGATGATCGATGAGGCGATGGAGTTGACCTTCTGCGGGTCCAGAGCGCGGAACAGCGGCTTGAAGCCACCGATGAGCGCATCGAGATCCAGGGCCGGCTGGGTGCGTGAAAGCGGGATGAATCCGCCTGGAGGCAAAGCTGTTTCCGCGCCCTCCCCGGTTCCCCGGTTGATTTCCAGATACCGGTTGCCGATGAGATCGGCGTACCGGATTTCTGCGGTCGTCGACTGATACAGCGGCACCGAGCGGTCGACGGAGAAATCGACGCGTATCCGCTTGTCGCCCTCGACCAGGTCAACCTTTTTGACCTTGCCGACTTCCACGCCTGAGGCGCGGACGAACTGACCGGCACGTAAGCCGCTGGCATTGCTGAACTCTGCGGAATAGCTGTTGGTCTGATCGAAGCGCACCTGGCCGAAAACCACGACAATGATTGCGGTGAACAACAACTGCACGGATGCGACAGCAGCGAGCCGGATGACCGTACCGGTGATTTTCATGGGTTGATCGTGTTCTCCCCGTACTGGCGTCCCCAGACGTATTCGCTGGCGAGCGGCTGGCTGAGCTCGAAGTGGTTGTACGGCGCGATGCTGTTGCCGGAGTCCATCACCAGATATGGCGCCGGCCACAGATCACGCGTGATCGGCTGCCAGCAGCCAGGCGAGCCGCCGGGTCCGCCCCGCCCGTTCACCCGCGGCAGGTTGTCGGGATACACGTACGGGTTCTCCGTTCCGGCAATCGCGACACCGAGCTGCGCCGAGTAATGGTTGCCGCTCTCCAGCACTGCGACTTTGGGGGCAAGGTCGGCAAAGTTCCGGAGGGTGCAGAAAACCTCCGGGCTGTAAGTGTCAAGGAGGTGGGCAGTCGGCGATAGGTCGGCCAGGAGGCGGATCAGATACGGCTTGGCGCGGGTGAAAATGTCCTCCCCGGTGGTGGCGAACCCGCTCGCGGCTAATAACGCGGCGTCCAACTCGGCCTGGTACCGGTTGAGCGTGCGTGCCGTCGTCACGGCATTCTTGAGTGCAGCGAACAAGTCCGGTGCGGCGTTGGCATACACGTCGCCGAGAGCTGCAAGTTGTTGGATGTCATGGCGGATCGTCGGCATTTGTGGATTCAGGTCACCGAGAATCTTGTTCCCGTTGACGATCGACTGCCCGAACTTGTCGCCCAGTCCCGTCAGCGCCTGTGCCGCCGCGCTCAGTGTGAGGTTCACTTTGACTGGGTCGACGCTCTGCGCAAGCTCCACCAGCGTCTGGAACACCGTGTTGAACTCCGTCGTGACCGACGTTGCGTCAATCACTTTCGCGGGTGTGATCGGTTGCGCAGAAGGGTCTTTCGGAGAGGTGAACGACACGTACTTATTTCCGAACACGGTGGTCGCCTGGATCTTCGCGATCACGTTGGCCGGAATAAGACCGACGTACTTCGGGTCCACGTCAAGCGCGAACTTGGCCGCCGGTTTGCCATCGTGCTGAACCTCGGAAATGCCGGCTACCCGACCGATGCTCACGCCGTTGTAGGTGACCTTCGAGCCCTTGTCCATCACCAGACCGGCACGTGAGGAGAGCATCGTCAGCCGGGTCTTAGAGGTGAAGTCCCCGCGAAACTGCCCGTATACCAACGCAAGTACCAGCGCGCATGCCACAAACAGCCCCACCGCCGCCAGGGTGTCGGGCCAGGTTCGGGGCTTGCGTTCCTTCGGCTTCTTCATGGGCATCGTCATCGCGGCTACACCGTGAGGTTGAAGTTCGGGTCGACGCCGTAGAGCGCGAGCGAGGTCAACAGCACCACGATCACGGTTGACACCAACGAGAAGCGCATCGATCGGCCGACGGCCTCCCCCACACCTACCGGGCCACCGCTGGCGTTATACCCGTAGTAGCAGTGGGTGATCATTACGATCACCGCCATCACGATGACCTCCGCACCCGACCAGAACACGTCCTCGGTCCGCAGGAATGTTTGAAAGTAGTGCTCGTAGGTGCCGACCGACTGGCCGTAAAAGAGTGTGGTGACAACCTGTCCCGACACGAAGGACATCACGAGCGCCATCGCATACAGGGGAACGACGACGACCAGTCCCGCCATCAGCCGGGTTGACACCAGGAACGCGACCGACTTGATGCCCATCACTTCGAGCGCATCGATCTCCTCGCTGATCCGCATGGCCCCCAACTCGGCCGTCGCGCCGGCACCGACGGTGGCCGCCAACGCAACTCCGGTCACCACGGCGGTAACCACCCGCACGTTGGCCAACGCGGCGAAGAATCCGGTGAACGCCTCGACGCCGATGTTGCCCAGCGATGCGAAGCCCTGGATGGCGATCAGCGAGCCGCCGGACAGCGTCACGAAACCGACGATCGCGGCGGTGCCGCCGACGACGGCCATCGCACCGGTGCCCATGCCGATCTGGGCGATCAGGCGCAGCGTCTCCCTGCGGTAGTGCCGCAGCGCCCAACCGATCGACCAGCCGCCGATGACGGCGAACCTGGCGAGGTGCCCGGCCTTGTTGAACGCCCGGATGGAGCCGCCGACGTAATGGCTGAAGTTCGCGACAGCGCGGGGAAAGCGCGCGCGCACGACGGCGGCGGTCGACATGTCAGCGGCCCGTCCCGAACCGCACACCGATGGTGGTCAGCACCACGTTGACCGCGAACAGGACGAGCACGCACAACACCAACGTCTCGTTGACGGCGACGCCCACTCCTTTGGGACCGCCCTTTGTCGTCAGCCCGCGGTAGCAGCCCACCAGGCCGGCGATCGTCCCAAACATCGCGGCCTTGATCGTCGCAATGATCACCTCCGGCAGACCGGTCACCAGGGTCAGCGTCGCGAGATACGCGCCACCCGATACGTTCTGCAGACCGACGCCGAAGATGAAGCCACCGACCAAACCGATGGTGATGACGGTGCCGTTGAGCAGCGTGGCGACGACGGTCGCCGCCACCACCCGCGGCACCACCAGTCGGTGGATGGGGTCGATGCCGAGCACCTCCATCGCGTCGATTTCTTCGCGGATGGTCCGCGCACCTAAGTCGGCACAAATGGCGGTCGACCCGGCGCCGGCCACCACCAGCACGGTGGTCAGCGGCCCCAGCTGGGTGACCGCGCCCAGCGCCGCGCCCGCGCCCGAGATGTCGGCGGCGCCGAACGCGGCCAGCAGGGTGTTGAGCGTGAACACAATGAGGACGGTCAGCGGTATCGAGACGGCGATGGTGGGCAGCATCGCGACTCTAGTGATGAACCAGGCCTGGACGATGCACTCGCGCCAGTGAAACGGCTTGCGGAACAACGCTTTTCCGGCCAGCACGCACATGTGGGCGAAGCCGCCGATTGTCGCCAGTGGCGCCTCGAGCTGGTCACGCACGTAGTCGGTGAGCCGGGACGGCGTCGTCGTCGTCACCGCCGCCTCGCCGCCCCAACATGAGAGCTGGTCTGGAGCGCCGGTTGGCATGTTTCAGTGCGGGGGGACCACACATTCACCATGCGTCACACTATGTAGCAAAAATCACTTCAGCTACATGAGACACGCGGGAAGGCCGGCGTAGTTAAGTTAAGCGCGATTCCGACTTATTCGGATGGCGCCGTCTTGCTGTTTTGCCGGGCGTTCTTCAGCCCGGCCCAGAACCGCGCGGCCTCGCGGATGGATTCCTCGACCGGCCTTGGCTCCCAACCCAGTTCGCGGCCGGCCTTGCTGGAGTCGACGGGCGCTTCGGCCCGCATCATCCGCACCGACGCCAGGCTCAGTTCGGCATCTTTACCGGTCACCCGGGCTCGCAGGCTGCCCAGTGCGCCCAACCCGTAGAGCGCCGGCACCGAGATGGACCGCCGCGGCGGCGGCACACCGGCTTCGTCGGCAGCTATCTTGACGACCTCTTTGAGCGGAATCATCCGTTCGGAAACCAGGTATCGCTCGCCGCTGCGGCCACGTTCGGCAGCCAGCAGCAGCGCCCTGGCCGCGTCGTCGACACCGACAACCTCCAACTGGATGCCGTTCATCAGAAACGGCAGCTTGCCGAAGACCGCGCCGGCGATGAACGCCCCATGCGGCGTGCGGCCCCAGTCACCGCTGCCGTAGGTCGTCGAGACGCACATGGCGACGGCGGGCAGACCTTTTTCCGACGCATATCGCAGCACGATGTCTTCGGCCCGGACCCTCGACTCGACATACGGGGTCAGCCGACGCCGGTTGATCTGATCGTCTTCCGTTGCGACGTGGCCGTGCCGCCGGCCGACCGTCGCATAGGTACTGGTGAAGACGAAACGATGCAGCCTTGCGGCGATTGGGTTTTCGACGGCCACGTCGAGGACGTTGCGCAGTCCCTCGACGTTGGTGCGAAACAGCGGGGACGGGTCTTGCAGCCAGGCCCGGGTGTCGACCACGCAGTAGTACACCTCGTCGCAACCGTCCATCGCCTGGCGCACGGTGGCGGTGTCGAAGACGTCACCGTGGAACCGGGTGACTTCGAGATCGTCGATGCTGCGGGTGTTGGCGGTCGGGCGCACCATCGCGCGCACTTCGGCGCCCGCGGCCGCGAGTTGACGGGTGACATGCGAGCCCAAAAACCCGTTGGCCCCGATGACCAGCTTGGGTGCCGTATTCATGCGCGCCGCTCCTCATCGCTTCGCTCTGCATCGTCGCTGGCGCGGCTCATTGTTGGCCTCCGTACTGGCGCATCCAGCGGGCAGCGTCGTCGTCAAGCGTGCCCAGCGCCTCGGCTTTCTTGCACCACTTGATTCCCGCCTGCAGAAAGCGCAGCGGGTTGTAGATGTCTTCTTGCCGGGACCACTGGCCGTCGCCCGCGTAGGTGATGATCGAGATGTTCGTCGCGCTGATGATCGTGCCGTCACCCGGGTCGCGCATCGGGTTGTCCAGCTCGCAGATGATCCGCCCGGTCGGCTCGTCTATCACCGACCACAGCGATGGAAAGGCCGTCATGTGGCTCCCCGGAAAGGTCGACATCGTCTCGCGGATCCAGGTGAGCACCTGTTTACGGCCTTTCATCGTGCCCGCCGCGTGTTCGATGTAGTCGACGTCCGGCGTGTAGTGCTCCACCCAGGCGTCCCAGTTCCTGGTCTCGGCAGCGCGCGCGACGGTCTGCTCGAACGTCTCGAACGCGGAGGCCAGCTCATCGCGGCTAAACACCTGCTTCACGCAAGAAACTAGAACACGTTCTATCCGGTTTTGTCGAGCACATGGATAATCGAAGAGATGACGGACTACAGCAAGGCGATATTGGCCGGCGGCTGCTTTTGGGGCATGCAGGACCTGATCCGCAAGCAGCCCGGCGTGGTGTCGACCAGGGTCGGCTACACCGGCGGTGACGTTCCCCATGCGACCTACCGCAATCACGGCACGCACGCCGAAGGCATCGAGATCACCTACGACCCGGCACGCACCGACTTTCGGACATTGCTCGAATTCTTTTTCCAGATCCACGATCCGACGACGAAGAACCGACAGGGCAACGACCTGGGAACTAGTTACCGCTCGGCGATCTTCTACCTCGACGACGAGCAGAAGCGCATTGCGCTGGACACCATCGCCGACGTCGAAGCCTCTGGCCTGTGGCCCGGCAAGGTGGTGACCGAAGTCAGCCCCGCCGGCGACTTCTGGGAGGCCGAGCCCGAGCACCAGGACTACCTGCAGCACTACCCCAACGGGTACACCTGCCACTTCATCAGGCCAGGCTGGAAGCTCCCGCGACGGGCCGCGGCCGACCGCTAACGGACGAACTACCGCCGCGGTTCTCGCTCACGCAAGCCGGCATCGACGCTCAGTGCGCCACAGTGGATATCTCTTGACCAGCGCTAAGACTATTTTATAAACCAATTACTTGATTTTCTTGTCTTATCGCTTTAGGCTCCTGGCTAGCGATCATCTTTCACCAGGAGGAGCACCATGAGCGCACAACCCATCACCTTGATCACCACCGCGACCGGGAAGACCGGCCGCGAAACCGCACTGTCATTGCTATCGCGAGGCCTACCGGTTCGCGCGATGGTCCACCGCGCAGATGCGCGCGCCGAAGCCTTGCGCAGCCGTGGAGCGGAGATCGTCGTGGGAAACCTCGCCGACGTCGACGACATCCAGAAAGCGCTGCATGGTGTGCAGCGTGCCTATTGGGCTGCGCCGACGACACCAGGCGCCCTGGAGGCAGCCACCGCCTTCGCCGCGGTGGCCGAAGAAGAGAAACTCGAGGTGGTGGTCGCCATGAGCCAGTGGCTGGCCGACCCCGGTCACCACTCGGCGCACACTCGTGCGGCGTGGCTTACCGATCAGGTTTTCCAGTGGATGCCCAACGTCGGGTCGATCACGGTCAACCCCGGGTTCTTCGCCGAGAATTACATGTACACCCTGGACGCTGTTGCCCAATTCGGCTTTCTCACATTGCCTTTCGGCGAAGGGCTTAATGCGCCACCGTCCAATGAGGACATCGCCGCGGTCGCGGCGGCACTGCTCGCCGACCCCGGCCCGCATCTGGGACGCCGCTATCGTCCTACCGGCCCGGAGCTGCTCAGCACCGCCGAGTTCGCGGAGATACTCGGCCGGATATTGGGCCGCACGGTTCACTACCGCGACGTCCCCTTTGCCTTGATGGCCAAGTCCGCCAGGTCGATCGGCTTCAGCGACTACGCGGTTATCCAACTCGCTTGGTACGTCGACGAACTCAAGCGGGGCACCTTCGCGATAGGCGCTCCCACGGACGCCGTCCAGCGCCTTACCGGCCGTTCCCCGGAGGACATGGCGACTATTGCCCGTCGATACCTCAACGCCCTGCCCAGCACCAATCGCGGGCTTTCGGGTATGGCGCGGGCGATGCGAATACTGGCGAAATCCTCCATCACCGCGGCACCTAACCGCACCAGCTATCTACGGACGTTCCAGGACGGCGCCGCGATCGGCCAGCTCGCGGTGGACTCGGTCCGATGGCGGTCGAGCCACGATCCCGATCAGACACGAAACCCATCGCAGAACGACGTGACACCGGAGATGGCGCAATGACGAAGAACACCATCGCCCAGTACGGCATCGGCGGCGTGCGCGAGCGCATCGACACCGCGCTACGCCAGTCGGGCAAAGACTTCGACGCGTTAACCCCCGCCGACTTCACGACGTTCGAGGACTTCCACTCGCTTGGCCGGGTAGGAACGACAAGCCTGTTGGACGCTGCGCAAGTCGTGAGCACGGATCGCGTCCTCGACGCCGGCAGCGGCATCGGCGGCACCGCTCGACTGCTCGCAGCCGATTACGGATGTCGGGTGACGGCGATCGACCTGACCGTCGAATACTGCGACACGGCCCGGTGGTTGAACGGCCTGGTGAACCTCGGCGACCGCATCGAGGTGATCGAGGGCGATGTCACCGACCTACCGTTGCAAGACGCAGCCTTCGACGTGGTCGTCAGCCAACACGTCCAGATGAACATCGCCGACAAGCCGCGCCTGTATAGCGAGGCTCGCCGCGTCTTGCGACCCGGCGGACGACTCGCGCTTTGGGACGCTGCGGCAGGACCGCGGCAGCCCCTCCGTTTCCCAGTGCCATGGGCCGACCTTCCCGAACGCAGCCACCTCGCCACTCCCGACGAACTCGCCACAACGCTGCAGCAGGCCGGTTTCACACTCGAGGTTTGGAACGATCTGACCGAGTTCGCGGTCGAGGTCATGACCCCGATATTCGACGCGCCCAGCGACCCAAAGGGACTCCAACTGCTGGTCCCCGACATACAGACCAAGGTCCGAAACCTGTTGAGCAACGCCCGCGAAAACCGGCTGGTGCTCATCCAGGCCGTCGCACGGGCCGTCTAGCACGGGCGGTTACACCCGCGGCGCGAGCCCGGGATCACCTGACAGCTGGAAAGCCGCGCGCATCGCGTCGACGTCGGCGTCGGCTCCGTCGAATTTGCATCGCCGAAGGGCAGCCTTCCGCTCCGCGCCCGTGGCGCCGAGGCGCGCTGTGATCAGATCGGCGGCGGCGGCGGTCAAGGTGACCGCCGGCGATTGTTTAGCCGCAGCCAAGTTGGGCCCTGCGACCGCGAATTCAAAACGGCGACTGTCGATTTCGACACAGTAAGACGCGGCCAGGTCCATGGACCTGGCGGGATCAAAGCCCAGCAGGATTCCGGCGAGGAATCCATTCAACGGCGTGATCGCGCTGTCGGCGGGTTCCAGCAGATCGAGTCCGAAAGTGGCGATGGCCTTGATCACCGGCAGTACCTTGCGCCACCCGGCATCGCTGAGCGTGTAGACGGTGCGGGCGACCGGCGGCGGCAGCTCGGTGCGATCGATCAAGCCCGCGTCTTCGAGTTCGCGCAGCCGATCAGCGAGCAGGTTGGTGGCGATCCCCGCCAGTTCGCCACGCAGATCACCGTAACGGCGTGGCCCGCCGATTAGTTCGCGAAGGATCAGCAGGGTCCAACGCTCGCCGAGGACATCGAGGCCCCGCGCGATCGGGCAGTTCTGGTTGTAGCTCCTAGCCGGCATATCAGCAGCTTACCCACTAAAGATAGCTTTTTCAACGTTACGCTTGATTTATCATTACATATGCTTTAGTTTTATGTCTATGTCTAAGTCCCAGCGCTCCTTAAGCTTTCCCGTATCTGCAGGCCACCCGACCGCTGCGCTTGCTGTCATTTGCTTGAGCGTCTTCGTGATCAGCGTGGACGCAACGATCGTCAACGTCGCATTGCCCACCTTGTCGCGCGACCTCAACGCCACTACGGCGCAACTGCAGTGGATTGTCGATGCCTACACGCTTGTCATGTCCGGGTTACTGCTGTCGGCCGGCAGTCTGAGCGACCGGTACGGTCGGCGCGGCTGGCTCAGCTCCGGATTGCTCGTGTTCGCGATGACCTCCGCCGTTGCAGCACAGGTTGATTCAGCGGGCGCTCTGATCGCGGCGCGCGCTGCGATGGGCATCGGCGCCGCGGTGATCTTCCCGACGACTTTGGCCTTGATCACCAATATCTTCACCGATCCGATTCGCCGGGCCAAAGCGATCGGCCTCTGGGCGGCCATGGTCGGAGTCGGCGTGGCTGCCGGCCCGATGACGGGCGGCTGGTTACTTGAGCACTTCTCTTGGGGCTCAATCTTCTTGGTCAATGTGCCGATCGCTGCGCTGGCGATCGTCGGGGGGCTGCTGTTCGTTCCCACCTCTCGGGATCTCGCGGCGCCACCCGTGGACATCCCCGGGTTGATGCTGTCCGCAATCGGGATAACTGCGCTGATCTACACCGTTATTGGAGCTCCTTCGTGGGGATGGGCCAGCGCGCGTACTTTGGTCGGCTTCGGTGCAGCGACCCTGATACTTATCGGGTTTGCGATGTGGGAGCGGCGCTGCCCACAGCCGATGCTCGACATGTCGGTATTCGCGAATCGGCGGTTCTCCGGTGGCAGCCTGGCCGTGACCGCCGGGTTCCTGACGCTGTTCGGCTTTATCTTCGTCATCACCCAGTACTTCCAATTCATCAAGGCCTACAGCGCTTTTCAGGCGGGTGTGCGACTGTTACCAGTGGCAGTGTCGATCGCACTAGCCAGTGTGATTGGACCGGCGGTGGTCCACAAGATCGGGACGACAGCCGTCGTCAGCGCCGGTTTGGCCGTGTTTGCAGCTGGGCTGGCCTGGGCATCCACGGTCGACGCGGGCACCCCGTACACCGTGATCGCGATGCAGATGGTGTTGCTCGGCACGGGCCTTGGGCTGACGACGGCGCCGGCCACCGAAGCGATCATGGGATCGCTCAGCCCCGACAAGGCCGGGGTCGGCTCCGCTGTCAACGACACCACTCGCGAACTCGGCGGCACCCTGGGCGTAGCAATTGTCGGCAGCGTCTTCGCGTCGATCTACTCGGGCCGCATCGCCTCTGCTTCGGCGCTGACTGCGCTACCGAAAGAGCTCCGGTCAATGATCGGGGGGTCAATGGCCGCGGCGTACAAAGTCATCGGAGATCCTTCGCTGCCGGCTGACCGGGCTGTCGCCATGCGCGCCGCTGTCGACCACGCGTTCCTCGACGGCCTACGCGTCGGGTCACTCGTGTGTGCCGGCATCGCAATCGCGGCGGCGGTTGTGGTCGTCGTGCTGTTGCCCGCACGCGAACGGCAAGCCAGTACCGCCACTGCAGCCGTGGGCGCATACTGAAGGATTCGCGATTGTTAGGAGCGTAAAGGCATGTCAGACAACAAGAACGCGACAGGGTCGATGACCGCGCTACGCATCGCCCTGGTAATCATCGGATTGATCTTCATCTTCGGGATCTACCCCCAGACGGTGGTGTGGCCGTCCGGCTGGAGTTGGGGACATGGACATTCGCATTACCTGATGATGATCATCGGCATCTATGCCACCCTCGGAGTATTTCTGCTGATCGCGGCACGCAACCCCCTCGCGCACAGCAGCCTGATCTGGTTCACCGTCGTATCGAGCGTCGTCCATGCCGCGATCATGGCCGTCCAGGCGATCACCGACCCGGCCGAGCACGGCCACCTGACGGGCGACGTGCCCGCGCTGCTGGTCGTTGCGATCGTGCTCGCGGTGCTGATGCCGCGGGCCGTGAAGCGATCAGCTCCTGAGCGCGCGTAACTGATACAGGCCGCGGGTGGTGGCGACGGTCTGACCGTCGGCGTCGGTCACCACTGCCTCCAGGGTGAAGTCGGCTTTACCGCGTTCGGCCGCTTCGGCTTCGACCCGCGCGATTGTCTCGTCGTCGAGGGTGGCTTCCGCGCGCACGTCGGATTTGGCCATCGCGACGAATTGGATGTCGAGGTTTTTGACCAGCGGGAAGTACTTGGACCGGTCGAAGGTGATCAACGGAATGATTCCGCCGAGCACTTCGGCCACGGTGAACAGCACGCCGGCGTAGATGACGCCGAAGTGGTTGCCATTGCCTTCGGCCGGGACGCTGGTGGCGGCAAAACCGGGCCGAGCCTCGACGACCTTCACGCCCATCTTGTGTGCGATCGGGATGCTCGATTCCAGCGCGCTGTTCATCATGTCCAGGAGCTGGTTTGCGTCGGCAGTCATGACCGCCGATCTTAACGCCGATGGACCGCGATCTTGCCGCCGTCCTTCGGCGTAAAGGCAACGCCGCGGGAATGGTACTTTTCCCCGGGAGCAGTGGTGGCCTCGATGGTGAAGTGGCGCAACACTGTTCGCAGCACAACATCCATTTCCATGTTGGCGAACACAGCCCCGACACAACGCCGGGCGCCGCCGCCGAACGGGATCCACGCGAAGCTGGGCGGCTTGGAGCCGACGAAGCGCTGCGGGTCGAAGCGTTCGGGTTCGGGAAAGACTTCGGGGTTGGCGTGCATGCGCGCGATGCTCACCAGAATCGAAGACCCCCGGGGAACGGCCCACTCGCCGAATTCATAGACGGGCACATAGACATGGCGACCGGCGAAATCGATCACCGTTCTGCTGCGCTGCACCTCGAGTATCGTCGCCTGCCGCAGTTCGTTTTCTTGCGCGTCGGCCTCGGCAACCAGTGCGGCGAGCACGCCGGGGTGCCGGCTGATCCGTTCGAACGCCCAGGCGAGGGTCGCCGCCGTGGTTTCATGCCCGGCCGCCAACAGGGTCAGCAGCTCGTCACCAATGTCGCTGCGCGACATGGTCGAACCGTCTTCATAGGTGCTGCGCAACATCAGCGCCAGCACGTCGGTGCGATGCTCGAAATTCGGGTCGGCCCGCTCGTTTTCGATGACCTTGTCAAGGATGACGTCGAATTGCCGCCGCCACTCCGCCAGCCGGCCCCACGGGGAGTAGCGGCCATAAGTTCGCTTCGGCTTGGGGAATATCGCCATCCGGGAGCCCAGCGTGACCCAAGGCGGGAGGATCCGCCGCAGCTCATCGAGCTCGGCGCCTTCGGCTCCGAAGACCGCACGCAGGATGGCGTTGAGCGTGATGCGCATCGTCGACGGCAGCGTGGCGAACGTCGTGCCCTCCGGCCAAGTGGCGATCTCACGCAGCGTCTCTTCTTCGATGATGTTCTCGTAGTTCTTGATGCTCTTGCCGTGGAAGGGCGGAGCCAGCAGGCGGCGCCGTTGGCGGTGCTCGTCGCCTTCCAGTCCGAACACCGACCCCGACCCGAGCAGTCGGCTCAGGTTGGGCTGGATGTTGCCGAGAACCTCCGGGCTGGTGGTGAAAACCTGCTTGGCCAGTTGAGGATTCGCCACCACCGTGATGGGGCCGTAGACCGGGACGTTGAGCATGAAGACGTCGCCGTGTCGGCGGGCCATCAGCCGGACGGCAGACCGTCGCGAGATCGAGAATGCGGCGCCCTGCAACGCCTTCGGAATCCGCGTAGCGGGCGGCAAGTTGATTGCGGCCGGCGCCGGGGCCGCTTGGGTGTCGATGGTGCTCATCGCTGTGCACTCCCAACATCGGTTTGGTACTGCGTCGTACCAAGGGCGTATGCGGGTACGGTACCCTCTAGTACCAGGTGCTGGCAAGGGCTGACTCGGGTTGGTTTCCTCGGAGGGAGGCGACGTGGCAACTACCGTCGCTGACGATGCGGCTTCGGTCGAGCCCGTCGATATCGACCCGTTCCGCCGCCGACTGCTCGACGGCCTGGCCGCCTCGATCGGCGAGCGCGGCTACCGCGCCTCCACCGTGGCCGACATCGTTCGTCACGCCCGCACATCAAAACGCACGTTCTACGACCAGTTCCCCAGCAAGGAGCAGTGCTTTCTCGAGCTGCTGCATGCCGACGTGCAAAGGTTGGCCGAGGAGATTCGCTCCGCCGTCGATCCAGATGCGGACTGGCAGAACCAGATTCGTCAGGCCGTGGAAGCCTATGTGGCCCATATCGAGGCCCAACCGGCGATCACATGGAGCTGGATCCGCGAGCTGCCGTCGATGGAAGCCGCCGCAGCGCGGCCATACCAGCGGCGGGGCATGCACCTGTTGACCAGTCTGCTGATCGGGCTGAGCGGCAGCCCGGGGTTCCAAAAGGTCGGCCTGCCGCCGTTGACCCGGCCACTGGCAGTGATCTTGCTGGGCGGCCTGCATGAACTGACAGCGCTCACCGTCGAAGACGGGCACAGTCTCCGCGAGATGGTCGAGCCCGCGGTGCATGCCTCCGTTGCGCTGCTCGGGTATCGCCGCTAGCTCTTGAGGAAGGCGCGCAGCCGATCAGCTCATGCCACTCCCACCAGTTCTCCGGAGAGCCGTCTACCAGCATCAACGTCGGCCGGTCCGGCGTCGGCGCCATGGATCGTGACGCCGTCGCGCAGATCGATGAACTTGTGCTCGACGCCATCCAGTGAGCGCGGAGTAACCACGGCTTGACAACTTAGCAATGCAAACGAAACCGATCGGCGCTATACATGTAAGGGTGGTCATTCACCGCAAAATCGGGATGATTGCGGGGGCGTGCACGGCAATCGCCGCGGTAACGATCGGCTCGGCAGGAAGTTCGCACGCCAACCCCTTCGCCGAGCAGTTCCAGTCGCCGTCGGGAGATATCTCCTGCAACCTGGTCAACTACCCTCCAACAGACAAGCTCGGGTTCGGTAAGAATTTCGTGCAGTGCGACATCGTTAACCAGAGCTGGGTGCCGCCGCGGCCGCCCCCGGGGGGCCGGCCCGACGCCACCAGCACCGTCGTTCTCATGCGGGGCCAGTTGCCGATTGTGGGCTACAGTCCAGGCACCTTGGCGGCCTCCGACCCGGTGAATTACGACCAACCGCTTTCAGCGGGTGTGATCACCTGCAGCAGCGAGCAGGCCGCGGTGAAGTGCACCGACGCCAGCACCGGGCACTTCTTTCGGGTGTCGCGGGAGTCCTACGAGCTGGGGTAACTGCACTCAGGCGGCGACGAGCTCACGCACATCGGTGCTGCTGCGATCCCTCAGCGGGAGCGCCAGTTTGACGATCTTGCGCACGACGGTGCCGAACTGCTTCGGCAGCGAACCCGCGTTGTACGGGATGCCGTAGCGCCGGCAGATCTCTTGCACCTCGTCCGCGATCTCCGCGTAGCGCCGTGCCGGCATGTCGGGGAACAGGTGGTGCTCGATCTGGTGCGACAGATTGCCAGACAACAGGTGGAAGAGCTTACCGCCGGTCAGGTTGGCTGAACCCAGAATCTGGCGGAAGTACCACATGCCGCGTGACTCGTTCTGGGTTTCCTCGACGGTGAACTCCTGTGTGCCGTCGGGGAAGTGGCCGCAGAAGATGATCATGTAGGACCAAACGTTGCGGATCAGGTTGGCCGACAGGTTGCCGGTGAAGACAAACGGTGCGAACGGCCCGGCCAACAGCGGGAAGGCGACGTAGTCCTTCAGCATCTGCTTGCGTGTCTTGCGCCAAATGCCCCGCAGGACTTCCTTTTTATCAGCCAACCGGATTTCCCCTGCGCGGATCCGCTCGGTTTCCAGCTCGTGCAGCGCCACCCCGTACTGGAAGAGCACCATCAGCAGGAACGCGTAAACCGGGTTGCCCAGGAAGTACGGTTTCCATGGCTGATCCTCGCTCATCCGCAAGATGCCATAGCCGATGTCGCGGTCCATGCCCACGATGTTGGTGTAGGTGTGGTGCATGTAGTTGTGCGAGTGCCGCCACTGATCGGCCGGGCATGCGGTGTCCCATTCGAAGTCGCGGCCGCGGATGTTGGGGTCTCGCATCCAGTCGTACTGGCCATGCATGATGTTGTGGCCGATCTCCATGTTGTCCAGGATCTTCGCCACTCCGAGCATCGCGGTGCCCGCCAGCCAGGCCGGCGGAAGGATCCCTGCGAACAGCAGGGCGCGTCCGCTCACTTCGAGGGCCCGCTGTGTCTTGATGACACGGCGGATGTAGTCGGCGTCGCGCTGGCCGAGGTCGGCCATTACGCGTTCCTTGATGGCGTCGAGTTCACGGCCGAATGCGTCGGCCTGCTCGGGGGTCAGGGCGATCTTGGGCTGTGTCATGAACT
>Ga0210396_10001483_pt1 | contig 25279 bp, 22 predicted proteins | sample IncBWH17OmetaG_FD_155466 | JGI IMG/M metagenome (GOLD analysis project Ga0210396, IMG submission 155466) | Forest soil microbial communities from Barre Woods Harvard Forest LTER site, Petersham, Massachusetts, United States - Inc-BW-H-17-O ... | reverse complement strand
CACGCGAGATATCCGGCCGCCAGCGGGAACAAGAGCAGCGTTTCGAGCGTGAGACCCGTCAGCGATTCGACCCGCGCCACTTTGCGGACGAGTCCATAGAGGCCGAATGTTCCCGCGACACCGAGCGCGAGCCACGGAACGTAGGCCAACCGACACACGAGGTACGCAATGCCGAGCGCCGCGAGCAGAATGGCGACGGTCTGCAACCTTCCCGGCCGCTCGTGCAAAAAGACGATCCCCAGGAACACGCTGAACAGGGGATTGATGTAGTAGCCGAGGCTCGTCTCGACCATTTGGCCGTTCACGACGCTCGCGATGTAAATCAACCAGTTGGTCGCCAACAGGAGTGAGCTGCACGTCAGCAAGAGCAGCAGGCGTTTCGAGGCGGCGCAGCGCAAGAAATCGCCCCAGCTCCGCAGGGCCGTGAGCAAGAGGACCATGAAGATCGCGCACCAGGCTGTGCGATGCGCGACCAAGACCGCCGGCGGCACCGACTGCACGAGCTTGAAATAGAGGGGCTGAAATCCCCAGTAGACATAGGTCGCCAGGCCGAAGAGCAGGCCGGCGACCGAGCGTTCGCTGACGGCTGGGGCAGTCGCCTCAATCGCGCCCCGCGCGGTGGCCGCCCGTTCGTCGATTTCCTGACCCGGCATGCCGATCTTCGCCCACTTCGCCCCGCGATGCCTGTGTCCTCCAGGCTACGACACAAGAAGCCCGGGCGATGGTGCAATCTGGCGAGTCGGGCAATTTTCGTGAGGGAGCCCGAAGTGATACCGCTCGGTCCGAGACCGCGTTGCCAGAAATCTGCGGCAATCAGCGTGCGCTGGCCGACGGCAGCGTGCCACCCAAGGGTTGGCTAATCAGCCGCTCGAACATCAGGCGGTTGAGCGTGCCGAGATAGATGTCCTCGGCCTTGAGGCTCAACGGAGAATCCTCCTTGATGTCCTGATCCTTCTTGGCGACGACGAGGATGGCATTCTTCTGCCAGGTGTCGACGAATTCTTTGACAGGGCCACGGAAGTTGCCGCGGGCCGGATCGGCCAGATAGACCCAGTACCCGTCCGTGCCGCGATAGACGGCGAAGTGATAGAACTTGCCGATCTTCATGCCGACCAGCACGGGGATCTTCGACTGCGAGAGCTGATCGAACGTGAGTGTGCCGATGCTGGCGACGTAGCCGAGCTTCACGGCGACTTTTCGAAGGTCGGTCAGCGAGAGGCCGTTTTGAATCCGTTCTTTGCGTTCCTCCGGCGTGAGCATCTTGTCGACTGTGTCGAGAATCTTCTGCTCGGTGACGTTGTCGCCCCAGTAGTACTTGAGCAACGTGCACAAGGAGGCGGCGCCGCACGAATAGTCGCGGTTCTGCTTGACGACGTTTTTGTCTTTGAGCTCGCGCCAGCTCCACACGCCTTTCCAAAAGACGTGCTGCGGATCGCGAATCGGGGCGCGCATTTCGGTTGGGTCGTCGCTGGGCGGGATTGGTTTGTACTGTACGCCCGCCCGGCTCGCGCTCGGACAGACCGAGTGCCCCACGCCGAGGGCCACGCTCAAGACGATGGGCCCCGCGACGATTCGCTTCCAGCGATGATTTCTAACCGCGGTCATATCGCAGCTTTCGCTCTGGCGCCCGGCTATCTGACGAATGAGGCGATGCCTGGCTGTTTGGCGCGATCGTCGATCCGATCAGTACGTGAACGTGATGCCGACACGCGACGGCGCGTCGGGCGTCATGGCAATCTCGGCGAACGGTTCGCAGATGCGACTGTCTTTCACCACGGTGACCGCGATGCGGAAACGCATCGGATCCTGATCGCTGCCCGGGATGGTGACGCCGTTAGCGCCGTAGCGCGTGATCGTCGAGCCGAGGAGGGTGCCGCTGATGGTCACCCACGAGTTGGCGGCAAAGCCGACGCCGAAGAGGTAGTCGAACTCCTCACCCGGGTTGACGGTCACGCCGTCGATGTTGTTCTCGAAGCGGTGCACGTAACCGCCGCCGTAGTAGAAGATCACCGGATCGAGCGTATGGACGGCGATAAAGTTCGTGGTGATGTCCCAGAACCCCTGACCCAGGAAGCTGCTGGAGGCTACCAGCGACGTCGCGAACGTGGCGTGGCCGGTGGGAGCGACGAAGCCGAGCGAGCCGATCACGTCGGGCACCCAGGCGCCGCAGCCCTTCATCAGTTGGACGCTGAAGCCGCCCGAGATGTCGCCCGTGCCGCCGAAGTTGTTGTTGACGCTGCCGCCGTCGGTGTTCGTTTCTTCCGCGTTGGCCCAGCCCAGCGGCACGTTCAGGTAGGCTTGCAACCCGTCACAGACTCCGTAGCGCACGGCGAAGGGAATTGTCAGCAGCCGCAGCCGCTCGCGTTCGGTGGCGACGTTGACGAGGGCTCCCGAGTGGTTGAACTCGGGCACGGCAAAGTCCTCGTTGAAGACGCTGTAAGAGAGGCCCCAGTCAAACTGGCATTTGCCGGGTTCGAGCAGGATGGCCTGCTGCGTCCGCAAGAAAACGAGTGAATTGCTCGGCGGCGCGTCCCCCAGCTTCTCCACCTGGCCGAGGGAGCCAGCGTTGGGAGAAGGCGTCGATCCGTCAACCGGCGGCGCCGGCGGCGGTTGGTCCGCGGAAGCCATGGTCAAGCCGGCGACCTGCAGCGCGTCGGACGAGACGGTGTCGGCCTGGGGCGAGTTGAAGTGCGCGTAACCGGCCGGAGTCTGGATGATCGGCGGCGGAATGACAACCGGAGGTTCTGCCACGCTCAGCGAAATCGGAGGCGGATCGAGGTTCCGCATCGCAATCCGTTGCGGGACGACGACGGGCGCTTCGATGGCCAGGCCGAGCGGCGGAGGCGGCGCGACCACAACGCGGGGCGACTGGACGAAGATCGGCGTCACTTGCGGCGCCACCATCTCCAATTCAAGAGACGGCGGCGCTTCGACCGGCCGCACGTAAACGCGGCCGGGCGCCACCGTTTGATTGAAGGGGACCGCGATCTCGTCTTCGGTAAAGACGCTCACTGGTGAATCGAAGCGCTGAGCCAGCGTTCGCAGCACCGCCGAGTCGTCGGCCCAGACGCGCGACGAGCCCGCCGCGGCGGTCGCCGCCAGCAGACTGCAGGCGAGAACTCGCCCCCGGCCGGCCAGCAGCCGTGCCGGATATCCAAGAATCGAGCGGCCACCCTCCATGGTGTTCCCCCAGTGCCCAAAGCACTTTAGTTTCGCGGTGCCGGGCCGGCAGATTTTGCCGGCAAGCCTCCGCCGATGGTGACCTCGGCTTCCCTGGCGCGATGCGCCGCCGACGACCACGATCGTTCGTCTTAGAATCGATCCGGACGGGCGTCGTTATGACTCGCAAAATCGATACGCCGCGCCTTTTCGTCAAAACCGGAACAGTACAGTCGGCAGGGTTCTCGCAGGCGAAAAGGTCCAGCGGAATTACGCAACCGGCAAAGCCTCACTGTTCGGACATCTCCCTCGGTCACTCCGCGCGCGAAGCAATGGCAAGTCTGCAATCCTGGTCTCGCACCGACGTAAACACCGGTTCCGTGCTCGTGCCGCGATAGAGCGACGGTCGAGCGGTCTGGACGATTCCCCATCCGTGCGACGCCAATTTCGCGCACGCTCCGCCGCCAAGTTGAGCCCGATTGCCACGGAGGCGCGAATTTGCGGGAAACGAGCGTCGCGAGGGTCCGGTTGTCCACGTCGTATCGAACTTCACGGATCTGCCGCATCTACCGCCACGCGCCATATTCGTGTTGCAGTCGGCAGATCGAGGACGATGGTCACGAACGTCACTCTGTGCGGAATCCGAGCGTTTGGATTTCGCGCAGCAACCGGAGCAAGCCGCTAGATGCGTCAATCGCCGCCGATGACGGGTCTGCAGGGCCAGATGGTCGCTGTATCCCGCAAGGCAAGCGGAGCGAGAAACCTTGCGGTCATCCAGTTGTCCAGTAACCGTATGAACGGAATCAACGGAGTAAACCAATGAAAGGACTGTTCAAAAAATTGGCGTTCGCGGCGCCACTCGTTGTGTGCCTGCCGCTGTGCGCCCAGGCGGGGGACGCTGCGGCGTCCGACGACCCGCCTGCCAAGATCTTCGAGGATTACTCTCTCACCTCGGCGACGCAGGACAGCGGTGATTCCAAGGTGATCACCACGAACGCGACGATGGACACCTCGGCCCCCTGTGTCGGCAATCAGCCGGCCCCGGCGCCGGCACCTTGCGCCTCCGCAGTTTGCCCGGCGCCGCCGAACTGCTGCAACACGTTCGGCGAACCGTTCTGTGAGCCCAAGTGCGTTTTCAACGCGGGCGTCGAGGCGACCATCTTCCACGTGCAAACTCGGGGAATGGTCGTCGATTCGTCGATAGAAACGACCCCCCCCGGCACGACGTTCGAGCAAGGCAACAGCCAGGTCTTCGACCAGTTCACCTTCTCGCCGCGAATTTGGGCCGGCGTCCAGGAGGATTGCTGGGGCATCGAGGGTCGCTTCTGGTATATGAGCGATTCGACGAACCGGCTCGACCCGTGGGAGAGTCTACCGGTCGGTGCGACCGGCCAGTACACGATGGATCGCATCAAGGCGTACACCGTCGACCTGGAAGGCACCTATTCGTTGTGCTACTGCGGCAATAAGTTCACCGGCTTTCTCGGCGCCCGCTACGCGTCGTTCGAGGCCGGCCAGGCTGTCGACCTCACACGCGACAACACGCCCGCCGAAATCTTCAATACCAGCGCCTTTACCAAGTTCACGTTCAACGGTGCTGGTATCACCGTTGGCTTCCTGGGTCGGACGCCCCTGACCTGCGACGGCTGCCTCAACCTCGTCTACGGGGTTCGCGGCTCAGTTTTGTGGGGCGAGGCCGAGCGCACGGTTCAGACCCAGGCCACCGTCACCGAAGTCGACGGAGCCGCAACATCGACGAATAGCGCGTTTTCCGATAATTGGGACACCGCGTTCATCGTCGAGGCTTTGGCCGGCGTCGAGTGGGACCACGAGTTGAAGTGCCTGCCGATGTGCGCCTTCTTCCGCGTTGCCGTCGAGTACCAGTACTGGAACTTGGGCAACGACGGTTCGGCCTCCAGCAGTTCGTTTGCTGTCTCAGGCACCGGGGCCGCCCAATCCAACGGCTCGATCGGAACCGTGGAGAACAACTTGGTCGGCTTTACGGTCGCGACCGGATTCACCTGGTAAGACTTCGCTACGCTCCGCTCGCCAGGAATCGAACGCATCGGCAGGATCGCAAGGTCCTGCCGATGCTTTTTTGTAAAGCGCTCGCGTCTCAGGTCAGCCAGCGCGGGTATTCGACTCCTCGATCATCGACGCCGCGTGTGATCAATCGCGGGTTCGATCCGTCGGAATTCATGACCCAGAGCTCTGGGGCGTGACCCGTTGCGGCGCGGCAGAACGCGATAAATCGTCCGTCCCGCGACTGGGTCGGTCGAAAATCCCAGAACGGACGGGAGGTCTTCGAGACTCCGACCGCATGACCCGTTACCGGATTGAGCAAGCAAATCTCGGTGCCGCCGTGGGCCAACTCGGGATGGTAGTCGCGATTGAAATGGTCGACGTCAGGCCGAGCGGCTTGATATCTCCACGCGACCTCCGAGCCGGCAAAGCGTCGCGGGAACAGAATTTCGCCGTTCCTCGTCCAGCCCAGCAGGTTTGATCCGCCGCCCCGTGTCTTGGGGTCGCCATACGTTGCGTAAAACCACATCTGCTTGCCAGTGGTCACGGCTCGGTATCCGCTACCGTCCGCGTGTGCGACACAAAGGTCCGCCCAATCGTGGCCCGGCTCTTCTCCGGGTTGGCAATCGACGAACGCGATCGATCGTCCGTCGGGCGACCAGCTCGGGCCGAAGTACAAATGTCCCGGTTTTGCGGCAATGCGAATCCGCTGCTTGCCCTCCAGGTCGCTCGTCCAAACCTGGTACCCCTCACCCCCGCCCAGATGGAAGGCGACGCGCATGCGGTCAGGCGACAAGTTGAATCCGTACGGCATTCCTTCGTTTACGCGGGTGAACTCGCGCGCGTCGCTGCCGTCGAGACGCATGCTGTAGACCTGACCGACCATATCGCGGACGACCTGCACCAGAATTCGGTCGTCGCCCACGAGCAAGCTGGGCGTCTCGAAGGGGGCCAGCCGATTCTTGGTGCAGATTTCCTCGAGTGAACCCGACTTGAGGTCGTGGATCCAAATGTGCGTCGGCGTCTGCGAGTAGTACTGCGAGAACGGCCGACCCGGCCCGTCGCGCCGCGGCTCCATGCTCAAAAAGACGATTCGGTGGCCGTCGCTGAATGTCAGCGAGGGTTGCCACGTCGCCTGCTTGGGAACCTTGAAGTCGAAATAGCGCAGTCCGCTACCGTCGGTGTTGACGATGCCCGTCTTGCCCTGCGAAGTGAACAACAGCCGTCCGGGAGCGTCGGTCTTTCCGCGACTGGCGGCTTGCGCACTCCGACCGGAGGCGGCGAGCGCCAGAGATGAAGCGGAACCTGCGAGGAATTCTCGGCGGGTACTGAACATCAAAGGCTCGCTTCTTGCGGTCGGACGCAGAATGCAGGCGGGAAAGTCGGAGGGAGGGCGTGGTGGGGCAGCGGGTCAGTTTGAAAGTTTCTCCAAGGCTGGCTGCGGTTCCGGGGCTTGACCGCCTGCGCGAAACTCTGCGATAAGCTCTCGCAGCAGCTCGTTCGTCTCAACTTGCAATTTCAGGGATTTTTTGCGCTGAAAATGGGCGCTCGTCCCGATGAGCATCACCATGAGGGCGAATAGGACGATTAGGGGGATCAAAGCAATTGCAAGGTCTTCCATTACGATGCTCCACGCCCGTTGACGGCCCCGCAATTCGAGGAGTGCCAGGTCGAGTCGGGGCGCGGCGGTCAGTGGTTGGCTTGAACGGATGCGTCCTGCAGCCGGCGCGCTTCGTCGGCATCGACGTAGTCGCTGTGGCACGAGGCTTTGTTTTCTTCGGCTTGCATTGACTGGCGAGTCTTGGAGGCCAGGCGATGAATTTCGTCGGGGCTGAGGACGCCGCGTTTTTCCAGGATCGATTGCTGTTCGTCGCTGAGCGCCGCCGAAACCTTCGCCTTTTGCCAGGCGTAAGACGCGTCTTTGCCCGACGTGAATTCGACGATTTCCTTGGAAATGCGGACGCTGCACCAGTCGTGTCCGCACATGGCGCAAAAATCCGTGTCGACGTCGAGGTCTTCGTCGTGATAGGCCCGGGCCGTGTCCGGATCGAAGCTCAGCTCGAAATGCTTTTCCCAATTGAGAGCGGCCCGCGCCTTCGTCAGCTCGTCGTCCCGGTCGCGCGTGCCAGGAATTCCCAGCGCCACGTCCGCGGCATGGGCGGCGATCTTGTAGGCGATGCAGCCTTGCTTCACGTCGTCCTTTTTCGGCAGCCCGAGGTGCTCCTTCGGCGTGACGTAACAGAGCATGCTGGCGCCGTGATACGCCGCCGCGGTCGCCCCGATGCAGCTCGTGATGTGGTCGTAGCCCGGGAACATGTCGGTCACGAGCGGACCCAGCACGTAAAACGGCGCTCCGTGACAAAGCCGCCGCTCGAGCTTCATGTTGTATTCGATCTGATCGAACGGGACGTGCCCGGGTCCTTCGATCATGACCTGCACGCCCTTCCGCCAGGCTCGCTCAGTCAGCTCGCCCAGCGTATTCAGCTCGGCCAGTTGAGCGCGGTCGGTCGCGTCGGCGAGCCCGCCGGGTCGCAATCCGTCGCCGATCGAGAAGGAGACGTCGTACTGCCGCATGATGTCGCAGATGTCTTCCCAGAGTCTGTACATGGGATTCTGCTGATTGTGGACGAGCATCCACTTGGCCAAGAGCGATCCGCCGCGGCTGACGATTCCGATCAGCCGGTTCTTGACGTAAGGCAGATGCTCCCGCAACACGCCGGCGTGAATCGTAAAGTAATCGACGCCTTGCTCCGCCTGACGTGCGATCATCGAAAGGATCGTCTCGTCGTCGAGCTCCTCGAGCCGCCGCCCGATGATCATCGAATAAATCGGGACCGTGCCGACGGGGATCGTGCTGTTTTGCACGATGGCCATCCGGCACTCGTCGAGGTTGCCGCCGGTGGAGAGATCCATCACCGTGTCGGCCCCCCAACGTTCGGCCCAGCGGAGCTTGATGATCTCTTCGTCCGTGCCGGACGAGACGGGAGACGCCCCCATGTTCGCGTTGATCTTGGTCCGCGACGCGCGACCGATGGCCATCGGGTCGAGCTGATAGCCCAGGTGCACGCGGTTGGCCGGGATGATCATCCGCCCCGCGGCCACTTCATCGCGAATCTCTTCGGCCGTCAGGTGCGGTTCGCGCTCGGCGACGCGGCGCATTTCGGGCGTGACGACGCCCAGTCGCGCGTGCTCCAGCTGCGTCACCGCTGTAAAACCGGCGGGGGGCTGCCAGGCTGTGGCCGATTCGTAGTTCGCTTCAAATCCCGGACGACGAACCCAATCGGCGGGCATGAAGTCCCAAGCCGTTTTGGTCGACGGGTCGGGCATGCCTGGTGTATCGGGAGAGGTGAAAGTGAATCGCCCGGCGGCCCCGGCCGCAATCCGCGAGGGGGCGGCAAAGCTTGCCGGGCTTGTCCCCGCGCTCGTGGACGATGCATTTCCGCCCAACGGAGGCAGCGAAAACGGAAACTCTGCGAAGTCTGCCTCGGCGTTGCCGGCGGGCGGTTGCAGTCTCGACATGTGAGAGGATCCTTTGGAAGCCGTGCGCTGGTTGTATCCTAGCCGTGCAGGTTGGAATTGCAACGAGTTGAGAAGCCGGCCTCCTTATCACTCCCTTCTCTATGGGCGCGGCGACACGTCACGCGCATCGGTCCGCGGCCCTCTCTTGCCTTGTCCGCCGCGCCGCGGCCGGCCAATCGTCTGCCAACTGTTCGGGGGTCAACCGGCCGCCTGCCCCAATAATTTGGCTCATCCGCAGACTCAGCCGTGCTTGCCGAAACCCCGCTGGCACTGCTCATCGACGTTGATCGTTCGAACCGGCTTCGTCGGCTTGCTTTGCCGCCGTTAAGCGTCCGCGGTTTCCGTCCACGTAGATTCGGATCGATTGAAATGACGATGACTTAAATTACCCGTCACACGGTCGCGGACAACGTTCGGACTTTGCCGACGCGAAGAAATCTGACGTGATGAACCTCCTTGAAGTCTGCAATCTCCGGAAGACCTTCGGCAACCTGGTCGCCGTTGAGGACGTGAGCTTTTCGGTTGCCCCCGGCGAGGTCTTCGGCCTCCTCGGGCCCAACGGCGCCGGCAAGTCGACGACGATGAACATGATCGTCGGCCTGCTCGCACCCGACTCGGGCGCGATCCGCCTCGAGGGGCGCGAGCTGTCGCCCGAAAACCGCGACCTCCGCCAGGCGCTCGGAGTGGTGCCGCAAGATCTGGCGATCTACCCCGATTTGTCGGCGCGGGAGAACCTCGACTTTTTCGGCCGCCTCTACGGCATCAAGGGGCGGACTCTCAAACAACGAATCAATGAATCTCTGGAGCGCACCGGGCTCACCGGCCGCGCGAACGACCGGGCGGAGAATTTTTCCGGCGGTATGAAGCGCCGGCTCAACTTCGGCGTGGCCCTGTTGCATCGGCCGCGACTCCTGATCCTCGACGAGCCCACGGTGGGCGTCGATCCGCAGTCGCGAGCCCACCTGCTCGACTGCGTGCGGGCGCTGAGTGCCGAAGGCGTCGCCTCCGTTTACGCCAGCCATTACATGGAAGAGGTCGAGGCGCTCTGCACGCGTGTGGCCATCGTCGATCGAGGCCGCGTGCTCGCCTGCGACAATTTGCAGACGCTGCTCAGTCGCCTGAGTGCCGACCTGTGTCTGCGGGTTTCGCGTCCGACCAACGGCCTGGCCGCCAAGCTGGGACCTTTGGGTCGGATCGAACAAGGTCACAACGGCTCGGCGACGATTGTCGTGCCGCGGGGATCGGTCGAGGAGAAAGACCGGCTCAACGAAACGCTTACGCGAATTTTGCAACTGCTCGATCAGTCGCACGTCGACCTGCGTGCCGTGAAGACCAACGATGCCAACCTTGAGCGACTGTTCCTGCAAATGACCGGCAGCCGCTTGCGGGACTAACCAGCACCGACTCCGGCTCGCCGCTAAAACCGTCCACCGTAATCAACAGACTGCAAGCAAAAGACCGCTATGAAAGCGTGGGAAATCACCAGGAAGGATCTGAAGATCCTCCTTCGCGACGCCCGAGCGCTCTTTGTGCTGCTCGTGCTGCCGTTGGTGTTCATCACGATCATCGGCCTGACGATGGGCAAGCTGCTCGGTTGGAAGAACACCAACCAGGTGCTCAAGGTCGGGGTCGTCGATGCCGTCGCGTATGAGCAGATCGGCCAGGCGGGCTGGGACGACGATGACTCGGACAGCAAGGGCGCGAGCAAGTCGAGCGACACCAAGTCCGCCGACGACAAGCCGCCCGAGACTAAATTGACCGAGACCAAGCCGACCGAGGCCAAACCGGCTGACGGGAACGAACCGGCAACAGCCGTCGCCAAGAGCTCGGCCGAAACGCTCGACGCCGAAGAAAAAATCACGCAGAAGAAAATCGCCCGCAACATCATTGTCAAAGTGATTAACGAACTGCAGCAGCGGGGCGGTTTCGAGATTAAAGAAATCCTCACTCCGGACCGGGCGCAGACCGAAGTCGACAACGGCTCCGTGAACGCCGCCCTGGTGATCGGCCCGAACTTTTACCGGCAAGTGAGCCATCTCAAGCCGGGCGACATCCTCGACAACCAATTGAAAGACGGACTCGGCTCGCTCGACGTGTCGCTCATCAGCCGCGAGCCCGAATCGAGCACGCACTCGCTGATCGAGCAACTGGCATTCTCGGTCGTCTTTAAAACGATCGTTCCGCCGGTCATGTGTCGCTACTCGCTGCACCGACGGTTCATGTCGACGACCTGCGCGCAGTTCGACGAAGAGAACGACAAGCCGAACCTGCAGCCCGAAGCGTCGACGCCCCGTCCCATCGTCCGCAGCGAAGAGGTCTACAACGCCATCGTGCCGTCGTACACGGTGTTCTTTGTGTTCTTCATCGTGAGCTTCATGGCTCGCTCGGTGCTCCACGAGCGGGAGCAGGGGACGCTCCGCCGCCTGAGGATTGCCCCGGTGCGGCCGATTTCGATCCTCTCCGGCAAAACGATGCCGTTTCTGATCCTGTCCGTTGCCCAGACGCTGCTGCTGTTCGTTTGCGGCCGGATCATCTTTGATTTCTCGTGGGGTGCTTACCCACTGATGCTGTTGCCGGTGATTTTCTGCACGTCGATGGCGGCGACCGCGTTGGGCTTGCTGGTCGCCACCTGCGTCACCAGCGAATCGCAGGTGTCGGCCTACGCCACCATCCTCGTGATCACCATGGGTGGAATCAGCGGCTGCTTCACTCCCCGCAAATGGCTGCCCGATGCCATGCGCGAGCTGAGTCTGACCACGCCGCACGCCTGGTCGCTGATGGCCTACGAAGAACTGTTGAGCAAGGCCTCGCCCGACCCGCGGATGATCTTCGAGTGCTGCATGATGCTGGTCGCCTTCGCCGTCGTCTTCTTCATCGCCGGCAGCGTCCGCTTCCAGTCGTGCGAATAGCACAGCCGTTGGTCGGATGGATCTCGTGCGTGCCGCACTGACCCCGACAAGACGCTAGCCGTTTGGCTCCCCGATCGGGGATAAGTTCGAGGGCCTCTTCTCGGCACCGGCGCATCTCATCGCCGCTGCTCGATTCGCCACTCGGGCGGTCCAGCCGTTTCGCAATCGGCTCAATTCAAAGATTGCCAGCGGCACACTCCAACTGGCCCACGATGCCACCGGATCGAACCAATCCGCCTGCACTCCGACGACGGTTGCAAACCCGCCCAAGAGCCTGAGCACGACGGCGGAGCACAACAGCAGGTAGCTGCGCCACATCCAGCGCCGATGGACCAGAAATCGTCGCTGCACTGCCGTCCGCAGGCCGAGCGCCGCGCAGAGGCCGGTCAACAGGGCCAAGAGCGAAAAACCGACCGCGGCGATCGGGCCTGCGGCAGCATACCAAGCCATCCACAATCCGCTGGGGGCAACGAAGAGCAAGACGTTGGCAACCTGAAAGCGGCCGAGAAAGCGATGCCATCGCGGCGATCGCTGCCGAAAGGAATCACTGACGAGCAGCGTGCCGGCGACGAGCGCCAAAGGCCCCGAGACAATATGCGCGTAGAACGCCCACTGATAGCTGCCGAAGAAGTAGCCCTCTCTCCCCCGCAAGAAGTCGGAATTGAAGTTGGGAGGAAGGTAATTGCGATAGCCCAACACCACCGTCACGGTGACCTTAAGGATCAATAACGCCGCGAAGAGGGTCAGCGCTCGCCGCAAATTCATCGCGCGAACGCTCCGCATGCGGGGCGACAGGGGCAAGGAAGCGTTGATAGGCGGCAACGACATTCTCTGCGATCGATCTGCGGCGACGCCGATTTACTCGAGCGCTCGCTTGAGCTCGGCATCGAGCACGTGTTTGTCGGACTCTGCCGAAATCAGCTCACGGCGGGCGGCTGATGAGACGTCAACATTCAGAAACTGCACGCTACCGTCCACAAGCGCCACCAGCATCCCGCCTGGGTGGGGCAGCGCGCTCTTCGAATTTAGACTGAGCACCATCTCTTCGTCGGCGTCCGACGGATCCATCCAGTGCACGGCATGCGCCGAGTCGACCTCGATCACCACTGCGGTACTCGACAGACTTTTGATGTCGGACAACCGCCTGCCTTTGCCCGGCTGGAGGCAGCTCTTGGGCGTCACAACGGCCAGATAGGTCGTGTGATCGGGCGGATTCGGATCCTCGGGGCAATGGTAGGTGTCGACACTTCGCGAGACCGCCTTCGCGTTCGCCGGGTCGTCCCAGGGCTTGGAGAAGTCGATTTGTTTGTAAAGCCCCGGCTGTTCGAGATAGGGCAGAATCAGCGCTCGCCAACTGTGGAGCCGCTTGCCGTGGGCGTCGACGGTGTAAGCCGGCGGCAACGCATGATTGACGTCTTCATAGTTGCGGAGCGCCAGCACAATCTGTTTGAGATTATTTCGACATTGAGTGCGCCGCGCCGCAGGCCGCGCCGAGCGAACATTCGGCAATAAAAACATGGCGATTCCGAGCAGGATCACAATCGCGACAACGATCTCGACCAGGCTGAAACCGCGATTCGAGCTTTGCGACAATGTTCCACTGCCGGCGCGCTTGATGGAATTCATCGGTTGGCCCTCGGAGCAATGCTGGATTTGATGCTGGGCGTTGGGTGACGCGCGGACTCGCTGTCATGACAGAGATGCTTCCCTTAACTATTGAGGCGACGCCCTCGCCAAAATGTTTACGAATTCCGTCTCATTCTCAGAACGGTCGACTCTGCGAGGTTACCGCCGTCGAATGGAATGGGCGCGCGGCCCCTGGATGCTGACGGTTCGCACGATTGACAGGCGTGCTGCGGACGGCTGACATGAACGGGCCAAACCCAGTGTTTTGACCCTTCTTTGTCACTGAGCACCGTTTGTTATCGAGCAACATGGTCCCCATTCGTTATGGCATCGTCGGCGGCGGATTCATTACCGGCTTTCAGCTGCGGGCCCTCGCCGCCGTGCGGGGGATTGAAGTCGCCGGCCTGGTGTCGCGTCGGCCGCCCACGGCGCTCGCGGAACTTGTCCAATCGCAGGGACTCGGTGCCGGTCGGATCTATTCGTCGATCCGCGAGATGGCACCGCATGTCGATGTGATTGCGCTCTTCGCGCCGAATTTCGCGCGGCTCGATCACGTGCAAGAAGTCGTCGATGCGGTCAAAGCCGGCAGTCCGCTGAAAGCGGTGATCTGCGAGAAACCGCTCGCCCGCAACCTGGCCGAGGCGCGGCGGATGGTCCAGCTCGTCGAGGAGGCCGGGCTGCGGCATATCTACTTTGAGAACCAGCTGCACATGAAGACCCTGCAGTCGACCCGGACGCAGCTGGCCTCCGTGATGGCGGCGATGGGGCCACCGGTGCTCGTCCGCTCGGGCGAAGAACATTCCGGACCGCATAACGCCTGGTTTTGGGATCCGACGCGGCAGGGTGGCGGAGTGTTGAGCGACATGGGCTGTCACTGCCTGGCCGTCGGTTGGTACGCCCTGACGCCGCCGGGCAAAGCTCCGATGTTCCTCCAACCGCAATCGGTTTCGGCCAATCTCGCGCTCCTCAAGTGGGGCCAGCCCGCGTGGCGGAAAAAGCTCGTCGAGCGATTCAATGTGGATTACGCAAAGACGCCGGCCGAGGACTTCGCCACCGGGATGGTGACTTATAAGAATCCGGAGACGGGTCGCCTGTCGCAGGCTCAATTCACGTCGTCTTGGATGTACGACAAGCAAGGGCTGCGGCTGTCTCTCGACGGGCTCGGTCCCGGCTACGCGTTCGAGGCGAATACCCTCCGCTCGACGCTGGAACTGTTCGTGGGCGACGACGCGGCCCGCGGCGTAGCCGACTCCGAATCGGCCCTGGAAAAATCGACGGCCAGCCGCGGCCTGCTCGCCGTCCAGCCGAACGAGCCCGACCTCTACGGCTACACGGACGAAAACGTCGATGCCCGCGACGCCCTGCTCTCCGGCCGGCCGCCACTCTTGGACTGGCATTACGGTGTCGAGATCGCCCGGCTGACGATGGCCGCTTACCTGTCGGCGGAGCGCCGCGCGACGGTCGACCTGACCGATCCGAAGACGTCGGCGGAACTCGAGACCTACATCCCGCTGATCCAACAGGGACGAGGTGGCGAGATTTTCCCGCCCGCGTCCTACTCCTGAGCCGCCAGGGCAAACCTAATCGCGCGTTATCTTTGCCGGCGTGTTTCGCCTGAGTCCCACTGGCGGAACCCGAACTTCCATTGCTTCGGCGAGGAGACGCACCGACATGAAGGCTTCGCTAATCCGGTGGTATCTAACAGCGTTGCTTCTTTTTTGGGGTCCGACCGCGGTTGCCTTTTTGATCGAGTATGAAGCCGAAACGCGAGGCGGCGCGAGGTCGACGGTTCTCGAAAATGTTCTCACCGTCCCGATGTTTTTGGGGTTCCTCGCGGGTGCTGGCTTGTGGGCGTTTGCCGTGATAACCAATGCCTCGTGGTGCAAGACATCTGCCGGTGTGGCAGTTGTTGTGCTGCTCGGAGTGCTTTTCGCCGCGGCGAATTTGGTCGGCTTATTGATCGCCCATCTGTGGTTTGTCATTGATGTCATGTGCTGGGATTCGTTGTGATGCGGGATCCAGGCAGACGCAAATCGCCTTGAGACGAAGATAAGGTCAAGGGGCGCCTACCACGCGTAAGGACGTTGACCCCCTTTTGCGCAAGTTGAATAATCAAAGTGTCCCGGTCGAGCATACAGGCTGCGCTCAAAGGTGATCATCCCTGGCCGTTGAGCTCCGCCGGACGGCAAGGATTCTCATGGTCAATTGGCTGGCCAAGGCGACCGAGGCGCTGCGACGCAGCCCACCTCCCGAGCCCGAGCCCTACGAAGTCGCCTGCCGCTGCACGCATCGCATGTCCGGGATGCGTCTGCCCACTTTTCAGGTCGTGCGGTGCAACCGGTGCGGCAGCTATGTCTTCGTGCTGCCACGGGACGTCTATCCCAGACCCAAACCGAAAAAGAAGGCGACGCCCAAATCGGCTCCCGAGATCCGCCGCGACGCCGTCCCTCCGCACCCCACCGCCTTGCCGAGCAGCGTTCCGGCCAGTCCCGCACGTCGACATCTTGCCGCCGGCGGCTCCGCGCCCGAAATTGCCCAGCAGGCGGCCCCGTCCCCCGCGGCGAAGTCGGCCCCCCCCGTCGTGGCCGTGGGAACCGGCTCCTCCAGCGAGATTCGCATTGAATCCGCCGAGAGCCTGCCGACCCTCCGGGGGTCGACGTTCTCGCCCGTCCGCATCGTCGGCTGCGCGATCGTCGGCGTCGTTCTGCTGACCGGCTATCTGATTTGGCACTCGCACGTCAAAGAAAATGCCGCCCTGACCCTGCACGACCATGTGGAGGCCGGCGAGGCGGCCTTCCGCGACAAGAGATTCGCCGAGGCGGCCTCCGAATATCAACAGGCCTCCGCGGCCGTCGACATTCTGGGCCGAGACGATGCCGAGTCGCAGGCCGTACGCCAGAAAGCCAAAGAGCTGACCGCGATGGCCCATCTCGCGCCGCTTTCGCTGTACGAACTGTGCGACGAGGCCCGCGCGGCCGTGGCCGCCGGCGACACGCAATGGAGCGAGAAGTTTGCCCGCGACTATGCCGGAACTTGGATCATCGTCGACGCCGACGTCGTCTCGGATGCGGGGCCGGACGGAGTCACGCAGCCAGTCATCCGCTATCCGTTCCCGATTGACGGGGCGCCGGTGATCTTGGACGCCAGGCTCAAGGTGCTCGCGCCGCCGTCCGCCGTCGCCGGTCCGCAGCACGTGATTTTTGCCGGCCAACTTGTTTCATTTGCTGCAGAGGGGACCAAAAGCAAGGTCTGGGTGCTGCGACTCAAGGATTCGACCGCCTTCCTCTGGGCGGGCGCCGAGACGTATCGGGCCCTGGGCCTCGGTACTGACGCGCTCCGCACCGACGACGACACGGCGCATCTTTTGGCGGAGCAGGCCGAAATCGTGGGGGTCAAACCATGACCCGCAGAACGCAACCTCGCTTCGCGCGTTGCTGGTGGGTGCTGGTCGTAGCCGCCTGCCTGCTTTCGCACGGCTCCATGCTGCGCGGGGCCGACGCCGTTTCGATCGCCGAGCTGATGAATGCCAAGAGGAAAGGGCTGTGGACGGCGTACGCCCAAAGCGGCGCCTCGATGAAGGTGGAGGGACGATATTCGGTCTTCTCCCCCACGCTGCTGCGGTTTTTGAACTGCCAGGACCTCAACTTTGTCTGGTACAAGGAGGACGAGCACTTCCCCATCGAGACCAGCAGCGTGCATAGCCGCAATCTCGAAGTGTTCGGCCATTTCGAAATGCGCTCGGCGAGCCCGGTCTTCGTGGTGCGGCAATTCCGTACGCTCCCCTCGGACGAAGATTCGCTGCGCGAGCGGAAAGACTCGCTGATCAACTCCCCCGCCGCGGAGTGGTACGCGCTGGGAAAGTGGGCGGCGGCGCGGGGCGCTTTCTACGGCGACGAGGCCCTGGCCCGCGAGTCGCAGGGGCTCTACGCCGAGGCGCTGCGCCGGGAAGAGAAGCTGCTGCCGGCGGATGATCTCGACGGCCGCCTCGCTCTGGCCAAGAAATATCCGCAATACGGACAGCCGGAAGACGAGCGAGTTCAGTTCGTGCAGGAGTCTTTGACCCGCCGCTGGCAGTCGCTCCGCGGCGCGCATTCGACGGCAGCAGATCTCGAAGCGCTTTCCAATCGCATCAATGACAATCTCGGCGGTTGCAAAGTTCCGCTGACCGGATCGGAGGAGGCGTTGCGCGACCGCTCGTCCCACGACCCGATTGCCACTTATCGCAATGCGCCCGCGAATGAACGGCTATTACTCAACCGCATGCTTTGGATCGACGTCCGTTCGGCGTATCTCGAATTGTGGGCCAAGGAGCGCAATCGCGATCCGATGCAGCTCGCCGATCGCATCGACCGCGAAATCCCGGAACAGCACCTCCATGCCGAAGCGCTCCGCGGCGGGGCGCTCGACGAGCGGCTCGCGGATGTCGCCCACCTCACTCGGGACGAGCTGTTGAATCTGGCGGATCAGTTCCAGCGCCGCGGGCAGCCGGAAAAAGCGTCGGCCGCGAAACGTGCTTGGGTGAAGGTCAAGGAGGACCGCTTGACCAAGGAGGGGCGGCCCAGCGACCTGGTGCAGGCGGCCCACGAATATCAGTCGCTGCTGGACGACAACGAGTCGGCCGCCCGGCTCCTGCTGCAAGCGGCGAAAATCGCCCCGGAAATGAAGGAGGTTGGCGGACAGCTCGAACGACTCGGATACAAGCGCGTCAACGGCCAATGGCTCACGGCCGCCCAGGCAGCCGCGCTACCGGCCGACCCTGTGCAGAAGGCCGCCGAAGCCGGTCGTTACACGGGCATGACGCGGGAGCAGATCCGCAAGATGATTGGCGCGCCCGATTCGCGGACCCGCGTGGTGGCTTCCGGCCGCGTGAGTGAAGTCTGGATCTACGATCAGAACGCGAAATCGCGGGTCGCCATCCACTTCGTGGGCAGTGCCGACGGCCACGACGTGACGGCCGTCAAGGTCGTTCAGTAAGCCCGCCCCATGCTTTCACCCGGCGACCATCGACGCTCGCTCCAATGCGGCGAGCGCACGCGGACGTACCTGATCCACGTTCCCCCTGGCTTCGACCCCGCCCAACCTGTCCCCGTCGTGCTGGTCTTTCATGGCGGCGCCACCAACGCCAGGACGATGGCCCGGTTCTGCGGTCTGAACGAGACGGCCGACCGATATGGGTTTCTGGCCGTCTACCCGAGCGGCACGGGCCGCAATCCGAACCTGCTGACGTGGAATGCCGGCAACTGCTGCGGCGACGCCCTCCGCGATAAAGTCGACGACGTGGGCTTCGTGGCGGCCCTCCTGGACGATCTGGCGGGCCTGGCGGAAATCGACCCCAACCGCGTGTTTGCGACCGGCATGTCGAACGGGGGAATGCTCGCCTATCGATTGGCGTTGGAGCTCTCCGAACGAATTGCGGCGATCGCCTCGATTGCCGGGCCGATGGGAACGGACGGCTGCCGACCGACGCGGCCGGTGTCGATCCTGCACTTTCACGGCACGGCCGACGAATTCACCCCCTATGCGGGTGGTCTCGGCCCCAAAAGCCTGACGACGATCGTCTTTCGCTCCGCCGCCGACTCGGTGCGTTGGTGGGTGGCGGCCAACGGCTGCCCGGAAAGGCCCCAGGAATCCACGATCGGGGCCGAGGAAACTGGCGGCTTTCCCGTGGAAAAGAGCGTCTGGGGGCCAGGAGACTCCGCGAGCGAGGTCGTTCTTTACACGATCCACGGCGGCGGACACACGTGGCCGGGTCGAATCCCCTCGGGGACCTATCTCGGCCCGTCCGCGACCGGAATATCGGCCAACGAGTTGCTTTGGGCCTTCTTCCGGCAGCACGCGCGCTGACCCCGGAGTGAGGTCGTCCCCTATCTCGGGATTGCTTCCCTCGGCGGTAATCGTCACGCTAATCGGCGTTCTGAAACGTACTTGCGCTGAATCGCCGTCGCGTCATTTCTGATGTTTCCCGCCGACAACGAATGCGCAGATGCGCCGTAGCTCATGCCGCCGCCTCTGGCAAGCGGCATATGTGAAAATAGAGAAAATACACAAACTAGGCAATTGACCGAGCTCTCCACCCGGCTTTAGAGTGGGACCATGTGAGCAATGGATGTTGCTCAACCGCTGCAGCCAAAGTCATCAATCCAGTCTGTTGTGCATCCCAGTTCCGCACCCTTTTGAAACAATGTGGAGAAGTTTGAGATGAAGAGCCTGTACGCAATCGCCGCCATCGTCGCCCTCTCGGCTGTTCCGGCCTTCGCTGGCGAAGGTCACGTTTCGAGCAAGTCGCTGGCCAACATGGGCCTCGCCGGCCTGCAGAACATGAACGACGCCCAGGGCATGCAGGTCCGCGGCCTGTCGGTCGCCGTGGTTGCCGGTGGCAGCATCGCCACGATCCACGGCGACGGCGGCAGCGCCTCGTCGTTCAACACCTACTTCGCCGCCGGTCACAAGTCGGCCGAAGGCTCGAACATCAGCGGCGCGGCCGACGGCACGGTCAAGACCTACGGCAACCACGTGATGACGACGACCAACTTCGTCGTCGCCGGCGGAGCCTCGCAGGCGTCCGCTAAGTAGTTTAGCCTCAACGGTTTGAGACCTGACGACTCAAACCAACGATCCGCCGTGAGCGAATCTGAAAACGGGCTCCCACGGCGCATCGAGCCTGTGCCCACCAAGACACGCCTCGCCGCAATTCTGCGACGAGGCGTGTTTTTTTTGTTTAATCAGTGGTGGTCGCCCTCTGACCAGCAATCAGTATGCCTACCTACTCCAACTTATGCAGCTTTGTCGTTTTGTAGCGATTTTTCCGATTAGCTGATTGACATCGATGAGTAAAGCTGGGTAGTTTGTGGCTTCTGTTTTGTCTGGACGGGCCATTTCAACGTCAGGGGTTTGTCCGGCAAAGGTGCGCTTAATTTGTCCTTTTTCTCGAGGCACAGGCAAATGAAGACTCTCCTTTCGCTCGCGTCGGTTCTCGTTCTGTCGGCCGCTCCGGCCATGGCCGGCGACGGCCACGTTTCCAGCCAGAGCTTGGCCAAGATGGGTCTCTCGGGCATGCACAGCATGACCGACGCCCAGGGTTCGCAGATTCGCGGTCTGTCGATCGCCGTCGTGTCCGGCGGCAGCATCGCCTTCATCGGCGGTGAGGGTGGTGGCGCTGCGTCGGTGAACACCTACTTCGCGGCTGGTCATAAGAGCGCCAGCGGTAACAACGTCAGCTTCGCCGTTGACGGCACGGCCACGCTGCACGGCAACGGCTCGATCACTGCGACGGTCAACGGCGTTGCCGCCGGTGGTGCGTCGAGCGCGAAGGCCCACTAATTTGGTCTCTCGCGTCCGGTCGGTCAGCTGACGGCCGGGCTCGCGGAAACCGAGCGGCCTCCCCGAAGGTCGCGAGTTTTCTCCGCATAGAAAACGCCCCGTCCACAACAGGACGGGGCGTTTTTTTTGCGCCCTCCGGGGACGGGCGTTTTTCTCGTCCGACCGCATCGCTTGGCTCATCCAACACGCCCCGCCATTTGACGGCCGGCCCCAGGGCCTACTAGAGTGCCGGCACGGCGCGTTCGGTTGCCCACTCTCATGGAGACGGACGGGTGAGCAGCGGCGCCGGGCCCCCGTGCCTTGATCGGGCGCGGGCAATTCGAATGGATGCAGACAAACGCTTTCTCGGAGCCGGCTCGGCTCCCGCGTTTGATTGTGATTCGCCAACTTGTACGGAGAATTTGCCATGAGGCGTTTCATTCCCTTGGCTTGTGTTCTCGCGTTCGCGGCTGCGCCGGCAGTCGCCGGTGACGGGCAGGTTTCCCAACAGAGCCTGTCCCGCATGGGCCTGGCCGGTATGAAGGTCCTCCCGGACCGCGAAGGAATGCACGTTCGCGGCCAATCGATCGCCATCACGTTCAGCTTTTCGACCGGCACGAACATCCTCAGCATCGGCAGCCCGTTTTCAGTCGGCGCCCACCACGCCTTTAGCGCCACCGTGGGGGTCAGCGGCAGCACGATCACTGGAGGCTTTGCCAGCGCATCGGCCCACTGACGCGCTGGGCAGGCTTTTGCCCGACTGGTTTTTCACCTGACGTACGAAAGACGCTCTCCGACTTCGTGGAGAGCGTCTTTTGTTTTCCCACATCGTAAGACCGCTTGGCGGTGCGATTTCTAGATCACTCCCCGGCCGGCCTCTATACTGCACCGGTTCGGTCTGTGACCTCTCGTCGGGGATTGCCGCGTGCAGCTCGTTCAGTTTGAGATTCCGGGGATCGGCCGCCGCGTCGGGGTTCTCGAAGGCGACGAGGTGCACGACGTCACGAGCTTGCGGCACGATTTGCGATACCTCGTCGAGGTCTTCGCCGCGGCCTATCGGCTCGGCCAGCCGCTCGAGTCGTTCGTGGGATCGGTCATCGACTCCGGACGTGCCGCGACCATCGAATGGGACGCTCTTTGGCAGAGCGAGGGGGGCGGCAGCGCGCCGCGCCTCTGCTGTCCGTTGGACCATCCGGATCCCCATCATGTCCTGGTGAGCGGAACCGGGCTGAGCCATCTGGGAAGCATGCAGTCGCGCGACGAAATGCACCGCACGCCCAATGCCCAAGCAACACAGACCGACATCCCCGCGACCGATTCGGCTCGGATGTTTGCCCGTGGCCTGGCCGGGGGCAAGCCGGCCGCCGGCGCGCGTGGCGAAGCGCCGGAATGGTTCTACAAAGGAGATGGCGGCATCCTGCGGGCGCATCGCCAGGCCCTGGAAATCCCCTCGTTCGCCCTCGACGGCGGCGAAGAGCCGGAAATCGTCGGCTGCTACGTGATCGATCCGGACGGCCGTCCGCGGCGGCTCGGACTTGCACTGGCCAACGAGTGGTCGGACCATGCGACCGAAAAGATCAGCTATCTACACCTGGCCCCGTCGAAGTTGCGCACTTGTGCCGTTGGCCCGACGCTCAACGCGTCCACGGATTTTCAGGAAATCACGCTGCGCTGTTCGGTTCGCCGCGGCGGCCGCACGATCTACGACAGCGGCGAACTGAAAAGCGGCGAGCAATTCATGTGTCACGCGCTCGGCAATCTGGAGGACCATCACTTCAAATATCCACAGCACCGCCGGCCGGGCGACGTGCATCTGCACTTTTTCGGCACGAGCCGGCTCAGCTTCGGCACGCGCGATTGGAAGTTCGCGGCGGATGATGAAATCGACGTCGAGGCGCCCGGCTTTTCGCCGACGCTCGTCAATCGCGTCGCCCTGGCACAGCCGACGCTCGCCGAGCCAATCGTGGTGACGCCCGCTTGACTGCGACGGCCCCCCGCGCGTCCGCCGCGCCGCGCACCGTGATTGTGGGCGGCGGTCTGGCCGGCCTGGCGGCCGCGGTGACGCTCGCCGACCGCGGAGTGAGCGTGACGGTGCTCGAGTCGCGGCCCCGCTTGGGCGGTCGGGCCAGCTCGTTCGTCGATAAAGCGACGGGCACGCAGATCGACAATTGCCAGCACGTCAGCCTGGGCTGTTGCACCAATTTTCAACACTTTTGTCGCACGGTCGGGCTCTCCGATCTTTTTCGGACGGAGCGCGCGCTTTATTTCATTGGGCGCGACCGCGTGGTCAATCGGTTAGCGGCTGGCGCGCTGCCCGCTCCCCTGCATCTGGCGACTGCGTTTGCCCACACCAGTTATTTGTCCGTGCGCGATCTCTTGGCGATCGGCCGCGGAATGCAGGCGCTCGCGCGCCCCCCAGGCAAGCACGGTGTCCCCTCGCACGACGAACATTTTGCCGCGTGGTTGGCTCGGCATCGACAAACCCAGGCTGCCATCGAACGCTTCTGGACGCCCGTGCTCGTCAGCTCGTTGAGCGAGACTCTCGAGCGGATCGACGTCGCCAGCGCGCGGAAGGTTTTTGTCGACGGGTTTCTCGCCAACCGCCACGGATGGGAAGTCCAGATTCCGACCGTGCCGCTCGATACGCTCTACGGCGCAAGGCTGACGAGCTGGTTGGCGGAGCGTGCGGCCAGCGTGCGTTTGCAGGCCGGTGTGGCTCATCTGGCGATCGCGGACGGCCGCGCGGCCGGGGTCGTCCTCCGTTCCGGCGAGACGATCCCGGCGGACCACGTGGTTGTGGCCGTGCCGCACTGGGTCGTGCTCGATTTGCTCCCACCCGAATGTGCCGCGCATCCGGACGTTTCCCGCGTGCGCGAACTGGAAACCGCGCCGATCTCGAGCGTCCACCTCTGGTTCGACCGGCCGATCCTGATTCCGTCCGGAGCGCGAACGGGTAACGATTCTAATTCGTCCGGTCCGGCCGAGCTTCCGCACGCCGTGCTGATCGATCGGCTCAGCCAGTGGATCTTCAATCGAGACGTGCTGCACGCAGACGCCGCGGCCGGCGTGCAGCTCTCCACCGAAGCGACGCCCGTCGAGCCGCGCGGCCACAACTACCAGGTGATCATCAGCGCGAGCCGCAACATCGCGGCGGCCAGCCAGCAAGATGTGATTGCCGAGGTGGTGCGCGAACTCGTCGACGTTTTTCCGCAGACGGGACAGGCGAAACTGTTGCACGGGCGGCTGGTCACGGAGCACCGCGCCGTTTTCTCCGTGCGGCCGGGAGCGGAGAATTGCCGTCCGGCCCAGCAGTCGCCGCTGCCCAACGTGCAACTGGCCGGCGATTGGACGCGGACGGGCTGGCCCTCGACTATGGAAGGGGCCGTGCGGAGCGGCTTCCTGGCCGCGGAAAACGTGCTCCGCCAACTCGGTCGAGCGGAGCGGATCGTTCAACCCGATCTGCTTGTCGCCCCGCTCGCTCGGCTGCTCTTGCGAATCGGCTCGCGCGATTCACTCTCGTCGAGAACCGGAGAAAGCGGCTGATCCGCGGGCAACGGGGACCCAGATGCCCGACGGGTCAGCCGCTCTCGATCGAGGGAACGAGCGGGACGTGACGGTCCATGTGAGGCGCTGCGGATTTCATCGCCAGACGGCAGACGTGTCTCTCACCTGGCGATGAGCCGGGCACGCAGTCAATTACCGTCCGATGCGGACTCCGATGCGCGGCGCGCCGACGTAGACGCCCGTGTTCCAGTATGGGCCGCAATCATAAACGGTCGACACGACCGGCGTGGGCGGCACATACACGGTCGGATAGCTGTAGTAGTACGGGCGGTTCCAATATCCGCCCACCACCACCGGGCGGCCCACCACGCGGACGTGCGGCGGGGCGGCCGTCGCGGTCTTCGCGTTGGCGGTGAACATCATGGCGGTTCCAACGATTCCGGCGACCAGCAGTTTCTTGGCGATCATGACTGTGTCCTTTGTTTCTCGTGGGAGGACGTGGTTTTCTTGCCAGGGCTGGATCGATCGTTTTGACTTCTTTTTTCGATCCGCGACTCAGACAAAAGCGAACGCGATGCCAATTCTCTGGCGGCGTAGTGCATTTTGGCGTAAGTCACTCATCCGGTTTGAGATGCGATTTGTCGGCATCAAACGATTGATGAATATGTCATCAGAGTGAGCTGTGTCCAACCAGCAACAGCGCCGTCATCATGACGACATCATGGAGCCAGGCAGTCCCACGCTCTCGGGTCGAACTCAGCAGTTCGTCCACAAATTCCGCAGTTGCTGGCGGCAACCGGGTGGGACGCTGTGGGAGAAAGTGAGCTTGAGGCTTTTGCCGCGCCGAACGCCGCCGATCCAGCCCCGACGGATCTGCCACTGTCGGAGGATCTCGGCGGCTTGCTGTTGGCGGTCGAACGTCACTTTCCCCCGCGTGACTTTGAGCGATCCCTGGGCCACCCGCATTTTGAAGACGGGCTTGGGCGACAGCAGGAGCCACGCCGCAGCCACAACGACTGCCAGCAGGAGAATTTGGCCCAATTCGACCATGATCTCCAGCCTACGTCAGGAAACGCGGCCGTGCCAGCGCCCAGGCCGCCCGAGGCGGGGCGGAGCGTCAACGCTCGGGGGGCGATGGACGAGCGTGCCGGAAAGGCTGGGGGCGGGCGACATCCGCCACCGAGAGCATCAGGGTTGGGGCTCTTGGGCGGGAGCCGCTACGGGCGCGGGAGCTGGGCCCG